>JABLTQ010042100.1_pt1 | contig 60031 bp, 52 predicted proteins | sample 7160101 | NCBI WGS metagenome assembly JABLTQ01 (sample SAMN14651228, study PRJNA627086) | human gut metagenome | isolation source: feces | host: Homo sapiens | reverse complement strand
GTTTTCGCTTTTTCTGCGCCCGATTTCGCCGCGCGACGTACAATTGTACGCCTTGCGCGACGAAATCGAACACTCCAAACGATTTTATCTATCCCTCACCTGCCGAGTAGGCATAAAAACTCAAACCGAATACTCCAAACGATTTTATCTCCCCGCCTGCGGGATTCCGAAAAGCACAAGGCAAAAAAGCTCGAATGTACTTGAAATTGGTTTAAAGTTAGGCGGATAATGTGAAAAAAGCTGCGGAAGTGTATGCCTCCACCGTGTAGGGGGATAAGTGCTCATTGAGCCGCGCAGCGGCTCAATCAACGGAGGGGCTGTTGGAAACTAAAAAATCTGCTGCCAAATTATTATTTTTCCATCCGAATCAGTAAGACTGATGAAGCCATATCGGATTTCTCCAAGGAAATAATTATCCGCTTTTTCTACCGCCGAAAATCGCCTCTGCAGCTTTTTTATTTCTTCACTACCGTGGGATGCTAAAAACAAAAAGGAAGAAACCGCAAGGCTTCTTCCTTTTTTCGCATGGTGCGGGAATATACTATTCGCGCATAAATTATATCAAATCCTTTATCTTCTTGTCGTCATATACGGTCTCCCAGTCTGCGGAGAAGGCGTCGATAGCCATGAGTGACATCGGGTGATAGAGCAGATTGTCGAAGAGGTCGGGGTTCAGGGTGACAGACTGTGTCCCTGCCATGGTGATCTTATGGACCTGCTCAACGGTCTTGAACGATGCTGCGAGCACCTTGGTATCGAGACCCTGAGTGCGGAGCAGCTCGACTATCTCGAGAACGACATTAACGCCGTCGGATACGATATTATCGAGGCGATTGACATAGGGGGCAACGAAGTCGGCGCCGGCCTTTGCAGCCATAAGCGCCTGCTGCTGTGTGAAGATAGCGGTCTCGGTAACGCCGAGTCCCATCTTCTTGATCTCCCTTGTAGCCTTGAGACCCTCTGCACAGATCGGGACCTTGATATAGAGGTTACCGCCTACAAAATCCTTAAGTGCGGCAGCTTCCTTTACCATACCCTCAGCGGTGCTCGAGGTCACCTGAATGTGGAGCATCCTGTCCGCGCCGATGATGTTTCTGATATCCTTTATGAGGGTACCGAAATCGGTCTTTTCTTTCGAGATTATGGTTGGGTTTGTCGTTACTCCGTCGATGGGGAAGAATTCGCAGCAGTGGCGGATTTTTTCGCGGTCGGCGGTATCAATAAGATACAGCATAATATTATCTCCTAATGCGCATATTTCTAAATAGATGCATTATTACAATCGAAGATTATACTACAAAACATGCTTTTTTTCAAGGATAAACAATGATAAAATTTTCACCGCTATTCCCCTGTTTTAATGCATTATAATCAATTCTTCCGTTGCTTCGTAGTTTCCCGGCGCGGCATAGACGGTCAAAATCGGGCTTGACACAGCGGCATATGATGTGATATAATACGAAAAAATAAAAAGGGTCCTTTGCTACCGGCGGATTTTTGCAGAGCACTGCAAGGAAACAAGGGCTCGAACGCCGACCGCCTGGGCACAGATATGGTATTCGAACCGTATGCTGTGCTCGTTTTTTATGCGGCGGATGAACGGAGGAATTAATAATGGCACAACTGTCCGATATTGAAATAGCACAGAATGCGACTCCGGAGGATATAACGGTAATAGCCGAGCGTGCGCACATCGCGCCGGAATATCTCGAACAGTATGGCAGGGCAAAGGCAAAGATCGATCCGGCTCTGCTGCGCGACAGCACACGCGAGCGCGGAAAGCTCATTCTCGTTACTGCGATAAACCCTACCCCCGCAGGCGAAGGAAAGACCACGACGACTATCGGTCTTGCAGACGGTCTGCGCAGAATAGGCAAGGATGCCTCGGTCGCGCTGCGTGAGCCGTCGCTCGGACCGGTTTTCGGAGTTAAGGGCGGCGCTGCGGGAGGCGGCTATGCTCAGGTTATCCCCATGGAGGATATCAATCTGCATTTCACCGGAGATTTTCACGCCATCGGAGCGGCAAACAATCTTCTTGCAGCCATGCTCGACAATCACATTCATCAGGGCAATGCGCTCGGCATCGATCCCCGCAGCATAACATGGAAGCGGTGCGTTGATATGAATGACCGACAGCTTCGCTCGGTCGTAGACGGTCTCGGCGGCAGAACGAACGGCGTACCGCGCGAGGACGGCTTTGATATCACCGTTGCCAGCGAGGTTATGGCGGTGCTCTGTCTCTCGACCTCGCTCTCCGATCTGCGTGAGCGCCTCGGCAGGATAATAGTCGGTTACAGCTATTCCGGAGAGCCCGTAACCGCCTCCGATCTGCATGCTCAGGGCGCTATGACCGCGCTGCTGCGCGACGCCATCAAGCCGAATCTCGTACAAACGCTCGAGGGAACGCCCGCATTCGTTCACGGCGGACCGTTTGCCAATATCGCTCACGGCTGCAATTCGGTCATGGCTACCGAGCTCTCGCTGCGGCTCAGCGATTATACCGTTACCGAGGCGGGCTTCGGTGCCGATCTCGGTGCAGAAAAATTTCTCGATATTAAGTGCCGTGCCGCATCTCTTGTGCCCGATGCCGTCGTTATAGTTGCGACCGTCCGCGCGCTCAAGCTGCACGGCGGGCTTGACCGCTCGGCGCTCGTCGAGGAGAATATCGAGGCGCTCGGACGCGGTATACCGAATCTGCTTCGCCACGTTTCGAATATCAAAAATGTCTACGGCCTCCCGTGCGTTGTTGCGATAAACCGCTTTCCGACCGATACCGACGCGGAGATAGACTACATAATCTCCCGCTGCCGTGAGCTCGGTGTAAATACCAAGCTGTCTACCGTTTGGGCAGACGGCGGTGCGGGCGGTGAGGAGCTTGCTCGTGAGGTCGTCAGGCTCTGCGAGAGCGAGCAGGGCGGCTTTGAGTATTCCTACGGACTTGAACTCGGCATCGCCGATAAGGTGCGCACTGTGGTTCGCCGCATATACGGCGGCGAGGATATAGACATAACTCCTGCCGCCTCAAAGCAGATAGCGCGGCTCGAGGAGCTCGGCTTCGGCGGACTGCCGGTATGCATAGCAAAAACGCAGTACAGCTTTTCCGATGATCCGAAAAAGCTCGGTGCTCCGGAGGACTTTCGCATTACCGTCAAGAATGTGCGCGTATCGGCGGGTGCAGGCTTTATAGTAGTGCTTACCGGAGATATAATGACCATGCCGGGTCTGCCTAAGAGCCCGGCAGCGGAGCGGATCGACATCAACGAGAACGGACATATAGTCGGTCTGTTTTGAGCCGCATAGGCAGCTGCTCTGCGCCGTATAGTATAATAAGAAATAGTTAAACAGCTGCGTATCCCCGTGAGAATGCCCCCACGGAGGTGCGCAGTTGTTTTAATGTATAGAGGCTGATGACGGATAGATGCTGTGATTTTATACCCGGAGATATATAGTGCATCTTTAAGTGTGCGCGCTGAGCTTTGCAACGGAAGGACACAATACCGTGCCGTAAAATGATTGGTATATACGGTGTGTATTTATGCCTGACCGTCGCCGATAAACACCGAAAAGCCGGAACGGCACATGCGCTCGACGATATCCGACAGCTTGCCGCGCCAGAGACCGTCCTCTCGGCGCAGGCTGCTGCGGTAGACCGATATCACTCCGGATACTGCAAAATCAACCGTCGCATCGAGCGTCTCCGGAGTCATCTCGGAGCTGCGCGCGAATACCTGGCGCACTCGCTCGCACAGCAGCTGTCTTATTCTTGCCGCAAAGCCGGAGCTTGGATTCATCTGCAGCAGCGCCCCGTAGAACTCGATATTTTCCTCTATCATTCCGGTAATTATGCGAAAGATAAGGCACGGGTCGCCCGCATCGCGGCGCTGCTCAAGCTCACGCACGGCAGTGTCAAGATCGGCGGCTATTCCGTTTTCGATATCCTCGACTATCTGATAGACTCCGCGATAGTAGTTATATATTGTTTTTCGGTTGATTATTGCGCGTTCTGCTATGTCCTTTATCGTTATGCTGTCGATATCCTTTTCGGTCAGCAGCTCGGTAAAGGCGCGGCGAATGGCTTTCTTTGTCTTAATAACGCGCAGATCGGGATGATTGCTCGGCGTTCTCATTATCTTAGTTCCTTTTGCCGTCAGGCTGATGTTGTTTTGAAAAAATACGGATGCGGTAGATGACGCGGTAGGTGCAAATATGCTTGATTTTTATACAAAAACATGATAGAATGTATAATAGGCTACGATCAAAGTGAAAGTGCGGAATAATTCACATCTCATCTGCTGTATGTCCTTGCCGTGGCTGCATGTCTATATTATAATTAATCTGTATAACTATTATATTATAAATTACGGGTACTCGTCAAGCGTTGATTTCGGCAATTTTAAAATTTATTTGCTGTCGAATTTTGTTGTCTGCGCCCCTCTGAATCCGACCCTGTATAACGCGCGCTGCGCGGGGAGAAAATTTATGCGAAAAAACAAAAGCGCCGAGAAAGCGGTCCGCCTGCACGGCGGCGATATACTTGCCTCACACGGAATGCAGCTTGAGCGCGGCTTTTATCAGCACGGCAGTGTGAGTGTATACGATCATTCTTTTGCCGTAGCGGTGATGTGTGTGCGGCTCAGCCGTTTTCTGCGGATAAGGACAGATCTGCGTGCGCTCGTTCGCGGCGCACTGCTGCACGATTATTTTCTGTACGATTGGCATATACCCGATGAGAGCCATCGGCTGCATGCTTTTACACATCCGCGCCGCGCGCTGATAAACGCCGGACGTGACTTCGGAGTAGACGGAATTCAGAAGAATATGATACTCTCGCATATGTTTCCGCTCAGTACAACGCTTCCGCGCTGTCGTGAAAGCATGTTTTTGTGCGCGGCGGACAAGATATGTACTGTACGTGAGACTTTCGCGGGTGTATTAGAACGCATCGGAAGAAAAAGGAGCAAATAACTATGGAATTTTTCGATACGCTTTGCAGGGTTTTTTTTTATTTTATGATATACAGTGTCGTCGGTTGGATATACGAAACGACGCTTTGCTCGATTACCGACCGCCATTTTGTCAATCGCGGCTTTCTCAACGGTCCCTACTGTCCGATATACGGCAGCGGAGCACTGCTCGATGTACTTATACTCGGCAGAATAGAGAATCCCTTTCTGCTGTTTATACTCGGCGTGCTCGTCACATGCTCGCTCGAATATCTCACCTCTTATGTAATGGAAAAGCTGTTCAAGGCGCGCTGGTGGGATTATTCAGACAAAAAATTTAATATAGGCGGGCGCGTCTGCCTGCTCGGAGCGGTGGTTTTCGGACTGTTTTCGGTCGTGCTTATCAAGCTGCTGCATCCGGCAGTCCGCAGTCTGGCGGATAAGCTGCCCGTACTCGTGCTATATATTATATCCTGCGTTTTTGCGGTTGGCTTCATAGTAGACCTGATTGTCACCGTTTCGGGCTTTGCATCGTTCAACAAGCGCCTTGATGAGCTTTCACGCACCCTCTCCGCGCTGCGCACCGAGGCAGTCGGAAAGCTCTCTGCACTTGGCTCCGAGGCGGCAGTCAAGCTATCCGAGCTCGGAGCAGAGACTGCGGACAAGCTCCGCGCCTCCTCTGCCGCTACGTTCACAAAGCTCAACAACGCATATGAAAGCTTTACAGAGCGCCTGAATCGTCAGCAGCGCAGAATGCTTAAGGCATTTCCGAAGCTGCGCTCCGCAAATCACAACAGCACGCTATCCGAGATAAAGCAGCGCTTCCGTGACCGCAAAAATGCGGATCGAGGCAAGCGCGGAAATGAAGAGAAGAAATAATGAAGATACTGATACTCAGCTGTGATACCGGCTGCGGGCATAACAGCGCGGCAGCCGCTTTAGCGGACGAGCTTGAGCGTCGCGGGATAGAGCATACAGTCTTTGACCCGCTCACGCTCGGCGGAAAAAATACCGAGCGAATAGTCTCATCCTCCTATACCGGAATGCTGCGTAAGGCTCCGTCGGCTTTCGGCGCTATCTATCGCGCGGGAGATCTGTACAGCTCGACCGGTATTACCTCGCCGATATATCTTGCAAATGCCATGTATGCAAAACGGCTGAATGCCTATATCATGGGCGGCTGCTACGACCGAGTTATATGCACTCACCTGTTTGCTATGGAGGCTATGACCGCCATCAAGCGTCGGCTCGGAAGCAGTGTTCCGTGCTACGGAGTAATGACCGACTATACCTGCGTTCCGTTTTTTGCGGAGACGCAGCTCGACGGGTACTTTATTCCGCACGAGGATCTGCGCCGGGAGCATGTGAAAAAGGGAATACCGTGTGACCGTATATGGTGCACGGGAATACCGGTTCGCGAGCGCTTTATACACCATACGGATAAGTCAACGGCAAGAGCCGAGCTCGGTCTGCCTGCCGATGCCGAGATAGCTCTTGTAATGAGCGGCGGCGTCGGCTGCGGAAATATCGGCGAGATATGCGGCGAGCTGCTGAAAAAGCAGACCGGACGGCTCGCTTTGTACGTTCTCACCGGGCGCAATACGCAGATGAAGCAGGAGCTTGACGAGCGCTTTTCGGCGGTTTCCGAGCTGCATACCGTCTCGTTTACCGACAAGGTAAATCTGTATATGAATGCCTCTGACGTAATGATATCAAAGCCGGGCGGGCTGACAAGCACCGAGGCGATAGTCTCAGGCATACCGCTCGTTCAGCTGCTCACGTACACAGGCTGCGAAAAGAAGAATATTGCATTTTTCTCCTCGCACGGGATGTCGGTTCAGGCAGATTCGCCGGAGGATGCGGCTGAAAAGGCGGTTCAGCTTATCCGCGACCGCGATAAGGCGGAGGCAATGCTTCTCGCACAGCGCAAGAATGCGTCTCCCGAGGCGGCGCGCATAATTGTCGAGAGGGTGATCGAAGAATGACGATCTGGGATAGGCTCATATGGCTTGCGCTGATTCTCGGCGGCTTTATGCTCGGCAGCGTCATGTTCAGCAGGATACTGCCGAGGCTTATCAAGGGTAAGGATGTTACGAAGCTGAGCGACGACGGAAATCCCGGTGCGGCGAATGTTTTCTCGACCTGCGGTATCGTGCTCGGAATGCTCTGCCTGCTGCTCGATATGGGCAAGGGCTTTGCTCCCGTCCTGCTCGCGCAGCACTTGGTAGACATACACAGCATGCGTTTCTCGGCGGTGCTTATTGCTCCGGTGCTCGGTCATGCACTTGCTCCGCTCAATCATTTTCGCGGCGGCAAATGTATCGCGACCGCTTTCGGTGTGACGCTTGCTCTTTTGCCGACCACCTGTATAGTTCTTGTCCTTGCGGGACTGTATATCGTGTTTTCTACAGTGCTCAAGATCAGTCCGAATCGTATACGGAGCATTGTGACCTTTTCGCTCTTTGGCATCTTTTGTCTTGTGTGGACATTTTTTACCCGCTCGTATTCGATAGGTCTCGGATGTGCGGGAATATCGGTAATAGCAGTGCTGCGGCATACCCGCAGATTCTGTGTCGTTCCCGAATCGGAAAGGGCGGACAGAGCAGCTGAGACGGAATCAGAGGCAGAGACCGCCCACTGAGCGTGCTCGTTCTGCGTTTTGTCGGTCGATACATCGCGAGCATATCGGGATGCAATTGCGTGAATAGCACAATTCGCGGCATATGTACGATCTTGTGCACGAATCTCTTATGCACATATACGAGTAAAGCGGATAATATATTTATAAATAAGCACAAATGCGCGGCAGAGAAGGACGCTTGTCTTTCTCTGCCGCGCAGGCTTTTTATTCGGTCTGAATTGTTTGCTCGGTCATTTTACGAACGAACATGATATTATAGCCGGCGGCAGCTCAGTTCTTTGATGACCGGTTTTATTGGGTGCCCTATCAGCCGTCGGCAAGCAGGCTGCTCTCGCTCAGACGTGTAACGCCGAGCTCATGGCAGTCCTCGAGCAGCTTTGCGTATGCATTTTCAACGGAAGTACCTGAGGCATCGGGTGCAAATTCGCACACACCCGCAAGATACTTGTAGTAGCGCCACTGTATCTCGCTACGGCGAACGCGGTCGTATGCATCCGTGCCCTCGGTCGCATTTTCCGCTGCCGTCCACAGACCGTCGAGTCTTGTTATATCGTCCTCAGTCAGCACATCCTTGTACATCTGCGCCGGATCGACGAGATACCAGTCCTTGTCGGTCTTTTTCAGCGCAGCGCTGAGACTGTCGAGGTAGTCGGTCATCTGCTCTGCGGCAGCGCCGTAGTATGCAGCCATAAAGTCGGAGATAAGCTCCTCTACATCGAGACTCGGATCCCACATCAGCTTTGACATTACATACGCACGCAGCTCGCCGAACTCACCGGATTCACCGTCCTGATACATTCCCTGCATAAATACTCCGCTGACCTCCTTAGTCGCGTAGAATTTAATGCTTTCCGCTACCGCGCGAATGTTCGGATAAGGGGTAAGGTAGTTTGCAAAGTTTACGGTGTAATCCCATATATAGAGCTTTGATTTTTCTCTGCTCCAGTTGCGTATGTTTGCAACAGCCTCCTTGTTGGCGCACTTTTTGTTTTGACCGGACACGCCGTGTGCGCAGCAGATACCGGTGCAGTATCTTATTATCACGTTATCTGCGGGCTTTGTTATCTTGCAGGGCTTGACCGAGTACTGATATGCGAGCGTATCGACATAAACGTCGGGATAGTCGGCTTTGATATCCTCTGCAATTCGGTTGACGAAACGCAGCAGCGGTCCCATTGCCGAGCTTTCCTCGTCTATTATTGCCTGACAGCTCGGACAGGTGCAGTAGCTGTCGAGCACGAGCGAGTCGTTCTGCGATACCGATATTATCTTTGAGTCGGGAGATTTGCTCAGCCACTCGCGAACACCGTCGAGCACAAGCTTGTATACCTCTTCATTTGTCAGGCAGAGCTGTGTATGCAGCTTTTCGGTGTTGCGCTCACCGTTTATCATCGAAAAATATTCGGGATGAGAATCCGCATAGGTCTCGAGCGGAACGAACCAGTCAAAGGTGTGGACAAATGCATCTCCTGCATAGGTTATGCCTCCGCCCCACTCGTCTGCGAGCTTGCGTCCGACGATTCCTCCGACGAGCAGTCCGCCGTTTAGGCGCAGCTTGACCGCTGTCTCGTTGTCATAGGTGCAGGTCTGGAAGATATCGCGGTATTCAAATGCAGGCTTTTCGGCGACCGACAGCCCGGCGGGCAGGGTAATGCTCTCCTGCTGAGGCACTGTTTCTACGCCGGTGGCGTAGAAGCGGCAGCCTATCTGCTCGAGCAGCTCATATACTGCATACAATGTTCCGCGCGTGCCCTCGCCGAGCGCAATAACTCGGTTGCCCGAGGTAAATACGCGAAGCTCGTCTGTTTCGAGCTCGCCGCGGTCGAGCTGATATACGCTGCCCTCGCGGCTCGTTTTCCCGACTATTATCTCGTGGTCTGCGGGTGCGGTGTCGTCGTCAACTATGCTGTATTTGCGCCCGGTTATCTTCTCGAGATAAGCGGCGAGCTGCTCCGCCGCCTTACGCTCGGATTCGAGTCCCTGTTCATCACAGACTATTACATAGTCGCTGTCTGCCGATAGGGTGATCTCCTGCGGTTCTCCCGAGGCGGTAGTCTCGTCTGCGGCGGGTTTGGAGCTATCGTCCGCGCCGCCGCAGGAGGCGAGTGCTCCGAGCGCCGTCGAGAGAAGCAGCATAATTGCAATTTTTTGCTTCATTTTCGTTATCCTTGCCTTTTTAAATATTTTGCCGCCCGATATCGCAGTGCTCGTTAATATCAGTCTGTTCCCATCAGGCGCATAATGCTTTTTGCCCGACAGCTCTCGGGCAACACAGATTCATTATAATTGCTTTTCCTTATAATTGCAAGACGATATATGAAAAGTTACAAAGATACTATAATAATTGTATATCGGGTGTTAATTTCACAATCAATTCACATCACCGCTTCAAATATAACCGCTTCAAATATAACCGCTGTGCAGGTAGTCTTCGCAGCTTTCGGATAAAAGTACGGCTGCGTCATATCGAATGACGCAGCCGTGAATTGAGAGGGGATTATTACATTAGATAATACTTGCTGTTTTATTGATTTTATAAGTCCGATATCGGACCGGATAATTCTGTTCCCGTGCGGAGCGTTTCGGTGTTATTCAACATCCTGAAGAGCATCGTAGCCCTCCTCGCCGGTACGGACCTTTACGACGTTTTCAACATCATAGACAAATATCTTGCCGTCTCCGATGTGGCCGGTGTAGAGTACCTTTTTCGCGGTCTCGATCACTGTACGAACGGGTACTGCGCTGACAACGATGTCTACCTGAACCTTAGGCAGCAGGCTCGCTTCTATTTGAACGCCGCGATAATATTCCGGCGTGCCCTTCTGAATGCCGCATCCGAGAACATGCGATACGGTCATACCTGTAATGCCTACGTCCATCATAGCGTTTTTAAGCGCTTCGAGGCGGGATTCCTTGCAGATTATTTCGATCTTGGTCAGCTTTGCTTCGCCGTCGTCGAAGCTCGGAACGCGCTTTACCGGAACAGCCTCCGCTACCGGAGTATCGCCTGCGACAGTGATAGGAGCATTGTCCTCGTCGATGTATTCCGGCAGCATAGCAAAGCCTGCATATGCTGACGGCAGACCGTGCTCGGTAACGTCAAGCCCGAGTGTTTCCTCGTCGCGGCTTACGCGCAGCCCGACTGTCTTGCGGATAATGAGGAAGGTCAGCGTGATAGTGACAGTCGTCCATGCCGCGACCGAGAGGATACCGGTTGTCTGCAGACCGAGAAGCTTAAAGCCTCCGCCGTAGAAGAGTCCGCGCAGCTGTGTGCCGGACGAGTCAGCTATCGAATAGCCGGGTGCGGAGGGCGTTGCGAACAGACCTACCGCAAATGTACCCCATATACCGTTCATGCAGTGGACTGCGACTGCACCTACCGGGTCGTCTACATGGAGCTTGTAGTCAAGCAGCCAAACGCCGAATACAACGAGCAGACCTCCGACAGCGCCGATGATGGCGGAGCCGAGTGCGTCTACAACATCGCAGCCCGCAGTTACGGCTACAAGACCTGCAAGAGATGCATTAAGACACATGGAGACATCGGGCTTACCGTACTTTACCCATGTAAAGATCATGCATGTTACCGTAGCGACAGCAGGCGCGACGGTGGTGGTGAGAAAGATAGAGCCGAGCTGTTCGACGGAGGTTGCCGCAGCACCGTTGAAGCCGTACCAGCCGAGCCATAGAATAAATACTCCGAGTGCTCCGAGCGCAATACTGTGACCTGGGAATGCATTGACCTTTGTCACCCTTCCGTGCGCATCGTGACGGAATTTACCTATGCGCGGTCCGAGCAGCTTAGCGCCGATAAGCGCCGATATTCCGCCGACCATGTGAATTGCGCAGGAGCCGGCAAAATCGTGAAAACCGATGCTCGAGAGCCATCCGCCACCCCATATCCAGTGTGCCTCGATCGGATATATGACCGCCGAGATAACTCCGGAATAGATGCAGTAGGAGAGGAATTTCGTTCTTTCTGCCATCGCGCCGGAGACTATGGTCGCCGCAGTTGCGCAGAAAATAAGGTTGAATACAAAGCTCGAAAAGTTGAAATCCGAATATGTAGTAAAGAGGTCAAAGCCGGGCTTACCGATGAGTCCCACAAGATCCTCTCCCATAAGCAGACCGAAGCCTATCAGTATAAATACCACGGTGCCTATACAGAAGTCCATGAGGTTCTTTATTATAATGTTGCCGGTATTTTTCGCCCGCGTGAAGCCCGCCTCTACCATTGCAAAGCCTGCCTGCATCCAAAATACAAGTGCCGCGCCTATCAAGAACCAAACAGCGAATACCTGCTCGGACGTCGCCTCGGTTACAAGCGCTCTTATTGTCTCGTCCATTTCTTTTGCCTCCTGAAATATGATTTGCATCGGACTCGGCGGGTAGGCGGATGCGGCATAAGCTGCCGAGCCGCTCTGCACTGTTCCGTTCGCCCGCGGATGCGTCCGGCGTGCCGTACCTTGTCCTGAAAATGAAAAATAAAACAAGAAAGGTGCCTCCGATGATTATTACATCGGAGACACCCTTGCCTCTGTTTGAACGCATTATACACCATGAAATGAATTTTGTCAATACGAAATTTTCATATTTGTGAAAAATAATTGAGTGGAGAGTAATTATATTGCGCGAATTTGGCTTGAATGCGCGAATTATAGCGCAGCACAAAAAAATGCACATATCAAGAATGCATAATCTGTGCTGCGAAATTGCAAAATTAATATATTTCAGCCGTCACGCAGTTTTGCCGTGATGCAGCGTACGGTGCTGCGCGGATACCGGATAATGCCGCAAAAATCGTTGTACAACGAAATGATGCAGCTATTTATTTTTCGGTGCGGGATCGGTCAGCTCCGGGATCGCACCGCCGGAGACAGCCCACAGATATAGACTCGCCACGCTGCAATACGGACTGAATCGCCGGCGGTATTTTTCAAATCGCACCCGATCTATGCTGCGGTGTCTGTACAGCATTCTCAGTCCGCGCTGTATCGCAAGGTCGTCATAGCTGAAAATATTTTTCCGCTGCATAGAGAAGAGCAGTATCATCTCCGCTGTCCACACGCCGATACCGCGCAGTGCGCTCAGCGCGCGTATCGCCTCATCGTCCGACATGCTGTTCACCGCATCGGGGTCAAATTCTCCGCGCGCCACCCGCTCGGCAAAGTCGGTTATGTATTCCGCCTTTCGGTATGTCATGCCCATCGACTGCAGGCGCGGGACTCCTGCCGCAAGTATCGTTTCGGCATTTACCTCGCCGAGATCATCTCGCATCCGCTGCCAGACCGTCGCCTGTGCTTTTGTCGATATCTGCTGCCCTATGATATGGTGAACGACCGAGGAGAATATATCGCCGTCGACATCGCGGTATATATGCCCTACGCGGTCTATAACCTCACACATGCGCTTGTCGCGCCGCAGCACCGCAAGCTCCTTTTCTCCGTATTCAAAGTACATTTTATCTTTCCTTTTCCCGTATCACTGTGATATTATTATAGCATAGTTCAATTACAAAGTCCACACATAATCAAAGCAGCTGCCGCAAACGAAAAAAACGTATGCGACAGCTGCCTTGATTCTTATAAAACTGCTTGATCTTAACAATCGGAATTTATATATGCTTAATGTTTTTATTGTATTCCCATAAGACTTATTTTGCTTTGCAGGCTCTCAGATGTTTGTATATTATTCACCCGATCCAAATATGAAGTACGCCCTCTTCTCGGTATTCGACAAAGATGGACAGACCGTCATCGTTAAACGCGTAGAACCCGGAACTGCTGTTCATGCATACGTCCGTAAATCCTGCCTCGTAACAAAGCTTGATATATTCCTTATATTGGGTATATGTAATCGGAGCTGCATTCATGATAAACATATTAGTCATGTCGTACTCAATTATACCGTTCGTAATCCATTCGGGTTGAGGAATAACCTCGCTTATGCCAAATCCAGGCCAGATGAACTCAGGATATTCAGGGGTAGCTGTCGTGCTTGCAGTGCTTGTTTCGACTGTAGTCTGTATGTTTGTTTCTTCAGACTCAGTATCAATCTCGGTATCCGTCTCAACTTCATGCACGACATTGCCGCATCCGGCGGCAGCTCCGCATATAATAATCGCCGTGATCATAGCAATTAACTTTTTCATTTTAATTCTCTCCCTTTTTTACGTTAACAGTTTTATTTTGTGCCCAAGTTTTTCTCGATTTTAAAGATAATCATCTCTTTGTTTTCAGAATGCGCCATATGCTTCGCTCGGAGTAGTTATACTTTTGAGCTAATTGCGGTATGTTATTGCCGTCATATTCACTGATAATGGTCTTGTGCATGTATTCCTTTGAAAACAGCCTGTTTGGAAATGACACTTGTGTTCCGCGGAACAGTCTGTACATCGCCAATGCGTTTTCAATGCCGATTTCATCGGCGATTTCTTTGTACACCTCATTTAGACCGTCAAGGTCTTTTTTCAAAAATGCCACCTCCGGAGTTTCGACAGAATAACAGTTTACTGTCATAATATCACCCCCGATGCGGCATAGCAAATGACATTATCATTGTTTTTGTCACTCGTTTTACGGTATAATAATCTACAGCAAATGAGAATTTTCATCAAAAAAGCTCCTTTCCGGACAATTTTTGTCCGAAAAAGAGCATGTTATTTTCGCGAATGCATATGAATTATAAGCAATTCGATATAACTTTATTTGCTATTTGAAAAATGGTATGGTATAATGTACTTGTTTGATAATATTGTAGAATATTGTAAATCAATTACAAAAAATTGACTGCTGTTTCGAACAAACTTATTTTGAAACACACAAGTCAACCAACCGATGCTTCATGATTTTGAGGAGGAATAATATGAAACTCAGCAAAAAACTATTAAAAGCAATAATTGCAGCTACAGCGGTGATTGTCGTTGTTATTGCCGTTTTCATTTTTTTCGCACCGTCGGTTAAAAAATCAATCATCACAACTTCAACATTACGTGAGGTAGTATCTATAAGTGAGCTTTCGACCGGGGAGTTTTGTTATAACGGCGTTGTTTCTATACCTGAAGAAGATAATCCGGAAAAAACCGATTATTCTGTAAAATACGATTCCACAGTGAAGGCTGGAATAGATGCCAAAGATATTGACTTTAAAATTGATAGAAAAAATAAGTCTGTTACGCCAATTATACCCGAAATTAAAATTAACGACGTTATAATCAATGATGGTTCAATCAGCACGATACCTGAAAACGCCACGGCTAAGTTAAAAGACACATTATCATATTGTAAAGAGGATGCTCTGAAAGAAGCTAATCAAAATGAAAAACTAATTGAGACCGCTAAATTGAATTTACAGGATTCAATAACTGCGCTTTTAACACCGCTTTTAAAAGAGGCGGGATATAAAATTTTGTGGTGAGTGAGGAAAAACAATGCTTAAAAAAATATTGTTGTTTGCAGTGTCGATGATAATTGCTTTGCCGCTTGCAGGATGCGGGAAAAAGGAAGCTGATTTCTCGGAAACGAAGGCAATATGCGAATTAGCGACGTTGAAATGTTATTATCATAACACGAGCGAACTTAAACAGGAAGCTTCCGGCATAGGAAAAGTTTTTGGAAATATAGGTTATAAAAAAGCGTGGATCGAATATGACGGGATAGTCAAATTGGGCATCGACGCTTCTAAGGTGAAAATAGAGCCAAACGGTAATAAAGTAAAAGTTTATGTCCCGAATGCGACGATATTGGGTGTGGACATTGATGTTGACTCCATCTCTGAGACGGTTTCCGAAACAGGCTGGTTTACAAAAATAACTACCGAGGAGCGCGGAGAGACGCAAAAGAAAGCTCAGGAAGATATGAAAATGAAAGCTGAAAACAATACCGCTTTGTTGTCGCAGGCTACGCAAAGGGCAAAGGATACACTTAAAGATTACATAATAAATGTCGGAGCTCTTATCGGAGTTGAGTATGAAATTGAATGGGTGGTAGATGAAAATGCCTAAAAACAAATGGGTTTCATTTTTCTTATGCTTGTTTTTCGGACTTATCGGAGCGCATAAATTCTACGAGGGACGTATCCTTCTCGGAATACTGTACATTTTTACTGCGGGGTTCGCCGGAATAGGCGTAATCATTGATTTAATTATATTGTTTTTCAAACCCAATCCGTACTATCCGTAAAAACTACATACAAAAGAGTTTTTAGACATTGCCTCGGCAAGCACTGAATTTGGCTATCTAAATTTCGGATGGTGTTGCTGCGGCATTACCTTAGCAAGCATCGTCTTTGTGCCCACGCTTGGCTTAGCATGCTTCGCCGCCTGTGTCCACACGACCTTGTTAGTGTAGTCTCGCCTCGCCTGCTCGGCATGATATTCCTCTCGGAGCAAATGTAATTATTGCACCTTTTATGCATAGTTATTATATACGTCTAACACTTGCAAAGAGCATATCACCCGTCAAAGCCGAATATCACCGTAGGACAAAGTCACTTGCCGCAATGGGAATATAACCGAAAAAAAGCACTTGCGATTGCAAGTGCTTTTTTTGGTGCGGATGACAGGACTTGAACCTGCACTCATACGAACCGGTTTCTAAGACCGGCGTGTCTGCCAATTCCACCACATCCGCTTATATATTGCAGTCGACCCTGCGGTTTATCGGAGGGAACGGCGGGGAAGTGCAGACCGACTGTCGATTGTAATAAACAAACCCGAGCGCCTTACCTGCGGGTAAAAACGTCGGGTGTTTACATTGGTGAGGATAACTGGATTCGAACCAGTGACCTCTTGCATGTCAAGCAAGCGCTCTAACCAGCTGAGCTATACCCTCAATACTATCATATTATACCATAAGTTATGAGATATGGCAATATGGAAAAATGGTCAAAACGAAAGTAGAATACTACGTCTGAGTTGTGCAAAATGAGAATGAGCAGTGCTGTGTAGTATAGAGAGGCGCTTTTCGACGGTATAACCGCAATTGAAGCAGCATGATGACTTTACACTCTCGAATATAAAATACAGAGGGGATGTTAAAAACGAGTTTTTAACATCCCCGGGAAATACACTATATCAGTCAAGAAAATCCTTGCGATAATCGAGGTTAAAGGACTCGGCAAGGGCGATGAGCTGCTTGTTGGATATACGGTTGAGGATCGGGAGGTGGCAGTACTTGAGCCAAAGCTGAGCACCCTTCTCAACAGTCTCGATAAGACCGAAGGTCTCGTCATAGGTCTTGCCTGCGCCGTAGATACCGTGCTGCGGCCAAATAACGATTCTGTAATCCTTCATCTTTTCAGCGGTGGCCTCGCCGATAGCGTTGTTTCCGCAAATCATCCAGGGAAGAACGCCGATACCGTCGGGGAATACTACGATGCACTCGGTGCAGGTGCCCCAGATGGTGCGGGTAAAGTTCTTGTCATCGAGAGGATGAACGTGAGTCATAGCGACAACATTTGTCGGGTGGGTATGCATAACGATGCGGTTCTCGGGGTCCTGCTTGAGCCTTGCCATGTGAGACATGAGGTGAGCGGGAAGCTCGCTTGTGAACTTACCGCCGTCGGAATAGCCCCAGAGAAGCTCTGCAACGTCGCCGGACTTGCCTATGCGGATAACTCCGAGGTTGGCTGCGGGATCGTCGTTTACGTTCTTGAAGTACTTACCGGTACCGGTAACGAGGAAAATCTTGCCGACGAGATCGGAAGCCTTGAAGCCGATCGGAATCTCACGGATGACCTCGTTCAGATCAAGATAATCGCCGACCTCCTTCTCGTCGAGGAGACAGCTGATATTACCGCCGTTTCGCTCGTCCCAGCCGAGACGGTACATGTTAGCGGTTGTTTCGCACATTTCCTTAATGAAGGGAGCTTCAAAAATATTGCCTTTCATTTTGTATATCCTTTCTTTCGTCGGCAGGGTGGAGCCTACCGTTAACTATTATTCCACAGAAGTATTATATTATGAATCGTCGAAAACTTCAATGCCTAAAATGCCGATTTTGTCGTGCTGTCGGGCGTTTTTTTGACGGTTATCAACAAAAAGGGCAAAAAGTCTGCAATCAAAAAGCCGATTAGTAATTATCCTATCGCCGCAATTTAACGTGACTGCTAAAAAACAAGTTTTTAACAGTCACGAAAAAATCAGCTTATGGGGTCGCCGTTTGAATCGAATATGGGCAGCTCCTGAAGAAATATTATATCGTCGCGCAGCTTAGCATCGCCCTCTGCGAGGATAGCCATCTTTCCGACCGTTGTACCGCCTGCCTTGTTAACAAGCTCCTCGAGCGCGTGCAGCGACTCTCCGGTGGAAATAACATCGTCAACGATGAGGACGCGCTTGCCCTCCATCATACGGCGATCCTTTTCGTCGATATAGAGGGTCTGAATGCGCGCGGTCGTGATCGACTTGACATCGATCTTGACGACGTTTTTCATGTACAGCTTCGGTGCCTTGCGGGCGAGAACGTAGCTGTTCATGCCGCACTGGCGTGCCATCTCGTGAACAAGGGGAATTCCCTTGGATTCCGCCGTGACCATGATATCAAACTCGGGTGCTCGGCGAAGCAGCTCCTCCGCCGAGTGAACGGTCAGCTCAACGTCGCCGAAAATGACAAAAGCTCCGATATAGAGATCGTCGGTCAGCTCGCAGAGCGGAAGATCGCGCTTAAGTCCCGCAACGTCGATAGTATAGTATTCCTTCATGATAGTGCCTCCTTACTCGGCAGAGACGTTTTCTCTTCCGAGCGCTTTGTTGACCATGTCGACTACCGCGTCGGCAAGAACCTTTTTGCCCTCTTCGCCGAAGTGAACTCCGTCGACCTGCGGATACTCATCGTTGTGACCTGCGACGATCTTGTAGAGATCGTTGAGCATATAGCCGTTCTCCTCGGCGTAGCGGCGGACGAACTCGTTGCGCTCAATGACCATGTCATTCTTTTTCTTGAGCAGCTCGGGCGTATGGTCTTCAAATGTCATATGTGTAGAGGTCGCGAGAATTATCTTTGCCTCGGGCTGGAGACGGCGGATAAGCTCTATGCACTCCTTGTAGCCCTTGACATATATGTCGAGGTCGAGCTGCGTGTTATTGCAGCAGCCGTGCAGACCGTTATTGAAGTGAATAACGTCGTACTTATAGCCGCTCGCGGGGCCGAAAAACATCTCAAGCTCCTTGTAGAAGGCTGGGTCTCCGCACATGCGCGAGCCTGCAAGCATATCGATCATGATATTCTGCGGATAGAAGATATTGCCCACGATAGGGCGATAGTTGAAGGTTATGGAGTCTCCGATGCAAGCTACTCTCGTTCTGTCATAATAGAGCGCCTCGGTGATCCAAATGTTGGTCCATTCTGCGCCTTCGCGCGGAAATACTTCTGTTGACACCATGTCAGGTTCTCCTTTTCAGGAAAAAAAGTGATTCGGCATTGCCGTACGATAATTTTATCACATCGGTCGTATAATGTCAATAGAAATGCGTTAAAAGCGGCGGCTCAGATGTGATAAAACAACAAAATCGGCTGTGTTTTTTAAAAAAATGAATGCGAAATAGCAGAGAACGAGCGGTATAAGCCGTTATCGTCGGCGGAGATAAACCCGCAGGCTAAAGCAACGGGACCGCCTGAACATAGGTTCGGGCAGTCCCATCAGGTATTTATAATACTGCGTTTTTTGGCGCTCTGAGCTGGTCCGAAAGCGGCCGCTCAGCCGTTCTCCTCTTCGTATGCCTGACGTACGGCGCGCGCAAGCTGGTCGGCACAGGATGTGCCTTTGCCGCCGCATTCGTTGCCGCCGAGAGTGTCGGCGATGTAATCTACCGTCTGTCCCTCGCAGAGCTTTGAGACTGCCTTTAGGTTTCCGTTGCATCCGCCGGTAAAGCGGATATTATGAACACGATCCCCGTCAAGCTCAAAGTCGATTCTTGAAGAGCAGGTGCCTCTTGTTTTGTAGCTGTGATTCATGTAATATACCTCATTTCACGTACGGCTGTGTCGAGCTGTTTGCTCTTGACCGACGGCGGCACGGTGCGCTGTCGAATGTTGTCGATGGACGGCGCAGCTGTGAATTATCGCAGAGCGTCGCTGTGTGAAATTACAGTCGGCGCGCGCAGACAATGATGTTATTCATCGTCCGGCGTTTCGAGCACCCAGACCTTCATCTGCCGTCTGCCGAACTGTATTGCATCGTTGATCTCGCTTCCGGTATAGATGTCTATTGTATTGCCGACGATCGCGCCTCCTGTGTCCTCGCAGGAGTAAAAGCCGTCGTATTTATCGTATTCGTTATAGCCGGAAATATAGACCTGCCGTCCGAGCGCGATAACGGTGGGATCTACGGCGATCATGCCCTCTTCGACCGTCTTGCCGGTGCTTGTGTTTGTACCCTCAAATACCGAGCCGCCGTATGCGGTTGCTTCGACGTCGAGAGAATATGAGTACGGGTAATCGACACCGTTGATGCTTACAAAACCGCGACAGCCGCGTCGTATGACTTTCTTGACCGGCTCCTGTGTGATCTCGTAGCGGAGAACATTGCTCTCCGAAAACTCTCCGTCGATATATTTGCTGCGAACGAGCTGACGCGCCGTACCGTTCTCTCCCTCGCATTCGACTATCGACACGCCGGGGCGAAGCTCGGTGGTGTAGATGTTCTCTGTTTCATAGGGGACAGACGCATCTTCAAAGGTGTCCTTGTAGTCGACGACAGATACGGTTATCTCCATGCCCTCTGTTATGACCGTGCTTCGGTCGCAGCTGACAATATCGTCGCTGTCAAAGCCGTAGCTCTGACTTGAGAGAAAATTGTCTACCGTTGTTATCGGGGAAGAGATAAGCGTGTCTATCCCGAGCGCGGGGCAGAGCAGATGAACATAGGTGGAGCCCTCATATGCAGCGAGCACCTTGTTTTCCGACATGTAGACCGGCATCTGTGCCGTTACATTGTCACTCACGCCGATGTCGGCGCTCGACTCTATTCCGGTGATGACCGAGAAGAGCAGCCACATTGCAAAAACAAAATACACTACTCCGAAGATCGCACTGCGGAGATTTGTCTTTTCGCGCTTCTTTTCTGCCGTTATCGGAGTGGGTAGCGGCAGGCGCGGGAGAGCTCTGTCGCCGAGTGGGCGAAGTCTCTCTTTCTTCTCGGGGTATTGTCCGATGCCGAATTGCGGCGGATCAATGGTGAGCTCTCCGCCGACGTCGAGTGCGGTATCCTTTCGTACGGTGTATCTTCGCTTTACGTAGCATATCGAGTAGGTAGGTGAGCGCAGTGCTCTCCCGAGACTCTCGAAAGATTCGCCGTCCGAAAAACTTGCTGTGTTTTCCATCGGATTACCTCCTTTTCGTTCGTTTTTATGCCCCGATACCGAGGTGTCGGGACGCAGTATCGACTCAAAACATTGCTGTGTTTACGCATTCGATTACGCATACGATTACGCATCAAATGAGCCGAGCACGGGCTTTGCAGCTTTGGCTTCATTTTCGCATAAATCACCGCAGAATAATGCATGATTTTTGCGGAAAATTCGCGCCGACGAGATGTTCTGCAATCGTGCATTTCCAATTTACACGCATTCGAATGCGAGTTCAAGACAATTTGGTAAACAAATAATTAACAAACAGTGTCTTTTGCGAGCCTAAAAGTCGCGATTTGGAGTAATAAAACCGTCCGTTTTGTTCTTTGTCGATTGCTGTCATGAACAAAAGCTGTAAGGTGATATCTGTTCCATTAAAGGAGACAATATCCAAAAATGGAAATTCGATTGGAGGCTGAATTCGAGTAAAATGAAGGCATTTTGCAGGAAAAATGAAGGCGATTTGCAATTTTGCGTCTGTGGAGTACTCTGTGGAATACCTTGTGGAGTAGTCTGTGGGTTTCTGTGTGGAGTATTCTTCGGATATTTTGATATCAGCTTGCGGTCGGGTGTGTGCGGTATGTCGCGGCGGGTATTCGCGGCGTGCCGAAAGCGGGTGAAAACGGCGTTTTTTATGCGCTCGTAAAGGAAATTTTCGGCATCTCACACGGCGGTGACGGTCAAAAATAGTGTGTATATAATATAATGATGATTTTTGCGCGATGCCGGGCTAAATCGTTACGCTGCGGTGGGGGAGCTGCTCATTGCAAACCGCACGGATGATGATATTTTCTGCTCCGTCCGACACATGATACAATGCTATGGTACAATGATAATTTTTCACACACTGCCGTCGGATTTATTTTTATGAGCGTCGTGCATGCTGCGGCAGCATGCCCCGGATACCGCTCGCGATAAATATAGTACTGTAATGGTTGTTTTTATTTTGCATGGTTGTAAAAGTGTGCGGAGGTGAATTGTGCGGGCGGAGCAAGCGCTGCATTGAGTGCAGTTTTTTTCGTCGGTTTTCTCTGTTTGCGCTTTGTATTTTCGACGCGATGCTTAATCAGCGCGTTTCTCATCGCAGCCGTGCTATCATTCGGCGTGCATGTGCATATAATACATAGCGGGTGTTTTGTGCAGATGTTGTGAGTATATTTTTTTCTGTGGGAGTGTTATGGCATCGGTAAAATCGGCGCGCGGATGTTTTTACTTTTTTGTATTAAACAATGGCAAAAATTATTTCAAAAATGTAGAAAACTCTTGACTTTACATATTTTGTGTGATATACTCAAAGCAGTAGCAGTGCTTGTGCTGCACGAACACTTTTTTTTCTATTTGGAAGGAGAATAGTTATGAACGATGGAAAGGGCATGTCAATTGCCGCACTTGTCCTCGGAATTCTTTCTGCGATTTTCGCATGGTGGGGACTCTATATCGGAATCGTTTCTCTTGTTTGCGGAATCGTAGGTATTGTTCTTGCCGTTAAGGGTAAGAAGGCAGCGGCTGCTGCAGGTGCACCTACCGGCATGGCTACCGCGGGTCTTGTACTTGCAATTATCGGTACCAGCCTTTCGGTAATCGGTGTTATCGCTTGCGGAATTTGCGTCATCTGCTCTGCGAGCGCAACAAAGGGAATTGAGGATGCACTCGGCTCCGGAGCTCTTGATGATCTTCAGAATGCACTCGATCAGATCAGCTGATTGAGCGGCAGATGCCGATGTACAGAGAGGTTATTCGGTGTGAGCGGGGCGTCAGTCCCGCTCTCGACTTTTTTTGGGGGATATTGATGTCCCGACTTTTTTCGATTCTTTTTAATGCACGATGTTGTGCGGCAGTTCGGTGGGGGTAATATGTTTCCTGCTTTTTATATTTTCGGTAAGCAGATAGGGATGTACGGCGTGTGCGCCGTACTCGGATTTCTTGTCTCGGGCTTTGTCGGATCAAAGCTTGCCCGCCGCCGCGGAATATCGACGGAGGATCTGATACTTGTCACGCTCTCTGCTGCAATTGGCCTTTTTATCGGCGGCCATATACTTTTCGGACTCACCAATTTTGATAAGCTTATTAAGCTTTTCGGCATGATAGGCAGCATATCATTCGGCAGCTTTTTATATTGTCTCGGCGTTATTTTCGGCGGTTCGGTATTCTACGGCGGCCTGCTCGGCGGAATTGCAGCGGTATCTGTCTATTGTCGGGTGTCGCACTCCGTTGATCGTACGGATATGCTCGACGTTATGGCTGTCTGTGTGCCGCTGTTTCACACTTTCGGCAGGATTGGCTGCTTTTTAGGCGGCTGCTGTTACGGATTACCGTGCAGCTTCGGCTTTACCGTGACCGAAAATCCCTTCAATCCCGCAATTTGCGGTGTCAGCCGCTTTCCCGTTCAGCTTGTCGAAGCGGGCTTCAATCTGATAATTTTCTTTGTGCTGCTCTCGCTCTCACGCAGACTGCGTCTGCGCGGGCAGATGATGTACGTATATTTTCTGATTTATCCCGTCGTTCGCTTTTCGCTTGAGTTTTTGCGCGGAGATGAGATACGCGGCATATGGTTTGGACTGTCAACGTCGCAGTGGATAAGCATTGCTTTGTTTGTTTTCGCGCTGATAAGGGTGCTGATGTCTATAGGCAGAACGCCTGAGCCCGTTGACGACGGCGATGCTGAAAAAGTGCAATGTAATTAACACCGTCGTAAACGGTGTATCGCGAAGATATCATAAAAGTCCGCAGCGAATCGAACGCTGCAAAAGTGCAATTATTATAAGAGACAAAGCCCGTCCGTGACCCGAATATGGGAAACGGACGGGCTATTTTGTCGACATGCTTTTTGTCGAGCCGTCAAATCTCGGCATCAACTATTGCGGCGATGTCATCAACGGTAAAATCTGCCGCGGCTTTTGCATTGGCGTGGCCGGTGGAGATAGCAAAGCTGCGAAAATCTGTCAGCATGTCGATATCATTCAGATTGTCTCCGGCAGAAATGATGTCGTCCTCGGCAATGCCGAGCTTGTCGGCAAGCGCGCGGATTCCGGTGCTTTTTCCTCCGCCGCGCGGAACGGTATCGAGATAAAAGCTGTTCGCGCAGATGTGTATCCACTCGCCGTAGCGTTGCTCGAGCGTGCGTGTTACCTCAGCGGCAAGTTCAACTGTGGGATAGGCGCTCTGAATGACGTTGAAGCTGCGCAGCTTGTCGAATTCCTCTCGCGGGAGAAACAGCCTTCCGTCCGGTGCAGTCTCGCCCTCGCTGTGCTCGCTGTCCTGCCCGACGGGAAGAGCATAGCGCTTTTCGCCTCTGCATAGACCGAGCCACATCGGATCGTATGAGAGAAAATCGTCTGCGAGACGGTCGAGACAAGGGATCTCACCCGCGCCGTCGTATATGATATGTCCGTCTCTGTCGAGAACGATACTGCCGGAGCAGCAGATAACAAAGTCAAATCTTATCCCGCAGCTCGGGTCGCGGGTAACGGCGAGCGCGTCGTGAATATTTCTGCCGGTAACAAGACCGAAGAGATTCCCCGCTGTCTGCCAGCGCGCGATTGCGGCTTTATCGTGTTCTGTTATGCCTTCGTCGCGGCAGAGTGTTCCGTCGTAGTCGCTTGCTATTATTTTAGTGCTCATATTTGAACCTCCGGTGTTTTGCAGAGCTCGGCGGGCGGCAGAAAAGCTCCCGTTTCCCGAGTTTTCTTCATCATTATATATAGCACGGTTAGTGTAACACATTTCTTTTTGCGTTTCAAGTACCTGTGTATATTTTTCACCGATAGGGGAAAAATAGCTGCGTAAGAGTGCGGATGCCGATATCGGGGCTGTAAATACGCGGAGACGTGTATGCAGCGAAGGTACGGCGTGCCGCAGGCTTTGCGTAATATATAATAATGAAAGGAAACAGACAAATGAATGAACAGGCTCAAACGATGAAGCGTGATGCAGAGCTTTATACCTATATCTATCAAAATGCGCGAATGGGACTTGTCGGTATCAATCAGGTGCGCGGTACAGTGTCCGATGCCGAGCTGACAAAGGAGCTGTGTGACGAATATGCCATGTACGACGAATATTCCACAACGGCGGAAAACGCCCTGCGTGACCTCGGCGAGGAATCGAAGGACATAGGCGCTATTGCAAAAATGGGGTCATTTATCTCGACAAAGATGAATACGGCGGTCGATTCCACCGTGTCGCATATCGCTGCAATGATGATTGAGGGCACGACGATGGGCGTGACAAAGCTCTCACAGAAGATAACGGCGATGAAGGACTGCTCTCGGGAGGCGCTCGACCTCGCAACGCGGCTTGTCGGAGCAGAGTCCGGCGCGATAGAATCGCTGAAAAAGTTTCTGTGACAGCTCGCTGTCGGAATGCCGTTGTAATACCAATGCTTCTGCTATGATTTATCATTTGTATTTACGCACATTGTTATATTACGTGCATATCGGTCTCGGCGGATTCCCTCCGCTCGGGCTCGTTTTTCTTGTGCGTCATGGAGTGTCTTGGAAAACAAATGTCGAAATTTTGTTCTAAGTGCCATATATGTGGGCGGAGATTGTGAAAACAACAGCTTTTATTTAAACCTGTCCTGAATTTCTTGTTAACAATTACAACCGTGACTTGACTCGACAAGATATAAATGGTAGAATAAGAAGACAATATATTTTACCGATACATTGCCACGCGGCGCTGTTACCGAGAAAGGACTGTTATGGATACAAGAGATTTTTCTGAATTGACACCGGAGATAGTGGCGCTTGCAGAACAGACACGGCAGGCAAGCAAGATTGACCCCGCGCTCTACGATAAATATTCGGTTAAGCGAGGGCTGCGCGATATCGGCGGAAACGGAGTACTCACCGGACTTACCGAGATCTCCGAGATAATAGCAAAGAAGAAGCAGCCGGACGGAACGCTCGTTCCGTGCGCAGGCGAGCTGTATTATCGCGGAATAAATGTCGGCGAGCTTATCGACGGCTTTGTGGCGGACAATCGTTTCGGCTTTGAAGAGACGGTATATCTTCTGCTTTTCGGCAGATTGCCGAATCGCTCCGAGCTTGATTCCTTCTGCGGGCTTCTCGGCTCGTACAAATGCATTCCGCCGAGCTTTATGCGAGACGTAATTATGAAAAAATCGAGCAAGGACATTATGAACGCACTTGCGCGCAGCGTTCTCATGCTCTATTCCTACGACGACCGCGCGGACGATATATCGCCCGAGAATGTTCTGCGCCAGTCGCTTCAGCTCATTGCCGAGTTTCCTCTGCTCGTCAGCTATAACTACATAGCTCGTGAGCATTATCATGAGGCGCGGATCTTTATATTCACACGCCCGACCCGAAAATGAGTACAGCGGAGACCATTCTCTATCTGCTCCGACCGGACGGAAAGTTTACCGATACCGAGGCAAAGGTGCTCGATCTGTGCCTTATTTTGCATGCTGAGCACGGAGGCGGTAATAACTCGACCTTTACGACGCATGTCGTTACTTCTTCCGGCTCGGACACATATTCGACCGTCGTTGCTTCGCTCGGCTCGCTCAAGGGTCCTAAGCACGGCGGAGCAAACCGCATGGTCACCGAGATGTTCGAGGATATCAAGGCTCACGTGCCCGATTGGAACGACGAGGACGCTCTCAGAGCGTATCTCGACAGCATTCTTGCCGGCGAGGCGTTCAATCATACAGGTCTTATTTACGGTATGGGACATGCGATATACTCGGTTTCAGACCCCCGCGCGCGGATATTCAAGCAGTTCGTTGAAGAGCTCGCGCACGAGAAGGGGATGGAGGCTGAGTATAAGCTGCATACCGACGTTGAGCGCATAGCCGCAGAGCTTATTGCACGCGAGAGAAATATCTATAAGGGTGTTTCGGCAAACGTCGACTTTTACAGCGGCTTTGTTTATTCGATGCTCGGGATCCCTACCGCACTGTTTACGCCGCTTTTCGCGGTCGCACGCCTTGCGGGATGGTCGGCACATAGACTTGAGGAGCTTATCGGCGGAGGAAAGATAATCCGCCCGGCGTATATGGCAGTACACGAAAGAGTGCCTTATACCATGCTCTCGGACCGTTGATGCGGATGACGAAAAGGTACGATCGATCGGCATCAAAGATATTTGTTATACAGCCTTGCAGCTGAAACTGCGGGCTGTATTTCTTTTAGCTGATGCCGCGGCAGACAAACGGGTAATGACGCGGCGTGGGCGCTGCTGAGAATTGGTATAATAATTAATAATTTGTTTAAGCAATCGGTATTATTCTGTGCTATACTGTAAAAAAAAATGAGCTGCGAGGCGATGGATTTGACGGAGGAGAGTATGAAAGGCAGAAGATACGGGAGACGGCACCTATCAATGACGGCGCTGTTGTGTATGAACATAGCACTGCTGACCGCAGCGCTGCTGCTTGCGGCATATGTGATATCAAAGCTCGAAAGAAACAATCTGTTCTCCAAGAGCGTATTTCTCGGGAACAATTATTTTCTCGGCGAGCTTTCGGGCGAGAGCGGGGAATCCGAGTCGCAGTCGCAGGACAGCATGACCGCCCGTGCTATGTCAAATCTCGAAAAGCAGCTGCTCGCAGAGGCGGTTTTCGATGCAGGCGATTACCCGTACGGTGATGATATGGTAAAGGCGGCGGAGGATGCGTACTACGGGATGGATAACAGTGTCGGAAGCACCGACGGTTACGACGAAAACGATAAAGGCTATGACGGCACAAACGAAGATTGGGACTACATCGGCGACGGCTACGACAGCGGAAGCGGTAAAGGTTACGACGGTGAGAGCAGCGGCGATCAAAGCGGCTCTGACGGCGCGCCTGAGGGTACATATGGCTCTGCTGTGGGCGGAAGCTATACCAAAAAATTCGGCGACGTAGATACAGAGTCGGCAGGGTACGACGCATACGGCAACTATTACATTCCCGAGTCCTACAACTATCTTTATATAGATGCGGGTAGCTTCAAATCATAGGTTGCGACGCTGCTGCAGGCGGCGAGCGACACGTTTGCATCGCTTGGCTATTCGGACACGACGTGCAGAAGCGTTGAGACGCTTATGCTTGAGCTGTCGGGGCGCGAATTTCTTATAACCGACGGACTCGAAAAGCAGCTGAGCGTTCCGTGCATTTCGCAGGAAGGCAGCTTCCCGAACGGCTGCGAGTCGGTCAGCGCGGTGATGCTGCTGCGCTATTACGGCTTTGACATAACGCCCGATGAGTTTATCGACAGCTATCTGCCGTGCGAGCCCGTAAGAATAAGCTGGGGCACGCGCTACGGACCGAATCCTAAGCTGGTCTATGCGGGCGACCCGCGCAGCGACAGCGACGGCTACGGGTGCTTTGCCCCTGTCATAGTAAAGGCGATGAATTCGTATCTGTCGGGCAAGGGCTACTACGCAAAAAATGTCACGGGAACGTCGCTTTCAACGCTCGCCTCGACCTATATCGACAGCGGCAACCCGGTGCTCGTATGGGGCACCGTCGGTATGAAGGAGATTGACCGTATAATACAGTGGCAGTCGGACGACAGAACGGAATCCTTCCTCTATCCTGCAAACGAGCACTGCATGGTATTCTCGGGCTACGACGGCGAAAACTATTGGTTTTCCGACCCTTACGATTCGAACGGAACTGTCGCTTATCCGATATCCGATTCGGTAATGGCATATAACCAGCTCGGCACTCAGGCGGTAGTTATTATGAAGTCCGATAAGCAGTAACCGATACTTCAAAGTCCGTTCGATGGTTGTATACGGATATGGCGGCAAACGGATTTCCGATAAACCGTAACTACTCTCTTTATAGCTTAATACAGAAACCGTCCCGTGCATCGACCATACGGTAGGTGCACGGGACGGTTTGATTATTCAGGTAAAGACTCAGCTAAAGCGCCGTCTGCCTTCATAGGTGGTATGGAGCAGCTCGTGAGCCTTGTGCGAGTTTGGCTTTTCGAGATAATCGGTGTACAGCTGCTGTATCTGGGCATTATTATGCGACTGTCTTACCGTCTGTCTCTCGTCCTCCGAATAGAGTGCGGCAGCACGCTTTTCCTTGAAGGTATCGAGAATGTCGATATCCTCATTCGGGAGGAAGCAGGGCTTGATGTACGGCTGTCCGCCGCCCGCAACGCATCCGCCGGGGCATCCCATTATCTCGATGAAGGAGTATTTTGATGTTCCAGCGCGTATCTCGTCCATGAGCACCTTGGCATTCTTCATGCCGGATGCGACGGCTACCGAGATCTGCTTGCCCTCGATATCTATGGTGGCTTCCTTGATACCGTCAAAGCCGCGAACCTGCTCGAACTTGATAAGCTCGTGCTCCTTACCGGTGAGAACGTAGTAGGCGGTGCGCAGTGCAGCCTCCATAACTCCGCCGGTAACACCGAATATTACGCCCGCTCCGGAATAGTCGCCGAGCAGGTCGGAATCAAACTCCTCGTCGGGCAGCGCATTAAAGTTGATACCGCTGCGCTTGATGAGATCGCCGAGCTCGCGCGTTGTGAGAACGCAGTCGACATCCGGCAGACCGTTTACGGCAAGCTGCGGACGCTCCTTTTCGAACTTCTTGGCGGTGCAGGGCATGATGGAAACGACGAAGATGTTCTTCGGGTCGAGACCGTTCTTCTCTGCAAAGTAGGACTTTATGATAGCGCCCATCATCTCATGCGGGGACTTGCAGGAGGAGAGATGATCAAGCTGATCGGGGTAGTTGTACTCCGCGTAGTTGACCCATCCGGGCGAGCAGGAGGTTATCATCGGGAGAACGCCGCCGTTCTGCATGCGGTCAAGCAGCTCGGTCGCTTCCTCCATGATGGTAAGGTCTGCACTGAAATCGGTATCGTATACGCGGTCGAAGCCGAGACGCTTGAGCGCAGCGACCATCTTGCCGGTAACGGGCGTTCCGACCTTCATTCCGAATTCCTCGCCGAGTGCGGCGCGGACGGCGGGCGCAGTCTGAACTACGATATATTTACCGGCTTTTTTTGCCTCATCTATTTTCGAGATCTCGGATTTCTCCATAAGCGCACCCGTCGGGCAGACGCTTACGCACTGACCGCAGAGTATGCACGGAGAGTTGGCAAAGGAGCGATTTTCGGCGGGAGCGACGATGGTGCTGAAGCCGCGATTCTCAAAGCCGAGAATGCCGAGACCGTGAGCGTTTTTACATCTTGCGACGCATCTGCCGCAGAGAATGCATTTGCCGGTATCGCGAACGATGGACGGCGTGAGCTCGTCGACCGTGACGGGAGTACGCTCGCCCTGATATTTATCCTCGCGTGCTCCGGTTATCTTAGCGACGTGCAGCAGCTCGCAGCTGCCGTTTTTGCTGCACTGCTGGCACTTCATCGAGTGATTGGAGAGCAGCAGCTCGACAGACGTGCGGCGAGCCTCCACCGCCTTAGGCGAAGATATGGTTATCTCCATACCCTCGGAGACGGGATATACGCAGGAGGCGACGAGTCCGCGCGCACCGGTCGCCTCTACAAGGCAGACGCGGCAGGAGCCGTTATTGCATTCGCCGTGATTATATGCACATAGGGAGGGAATCTCGTAGCCGCAGCGTTTTGCTGCCTCGAGAATGGTCAGTCCTTCCTCTACCTGATAGGGATAGCCCTCTATTTTTATATTGATCAAAGACATACTGATCCTCCCGATTATTCCTTAACGATAGCATTAAACTTACAGGACGAGATACACATTCCGCACTTGATGCACTTGCTCTGGTCGATCTCGAACGGTGAGCGGATAACGCCGGTGATGGCATTAACGGGACACTGTCTCGAGCAGAGCGAGCAGCCCTTACACTTGTCGGGCATGATCTTGTACTGCATCAGCTTCTTGCAGACCTTCGCGGGGCACTTCTTATCCTTGATATGTGCCTCGTACTCGTCGCGGAAGTGGGTGAGGGTGGAAACTATGGGGTTGGCGGATGTCTGACCGAGCGCGCAGAGCGAGTTGGTCTTTACCGCCTTTGAGAGCTCGTCGAGCTCGTCGAGGTCCTCCATCGTACCCTGACCCTTTGTTATCTTGGTAAGGATCTCGAGCATGCGCTTTGTACCGATACGGCAGGGCGTGCACTTACCGCAGGACTCGTCGCAGATGAATTCAATATAGAACTTTGCAACGTCGACCATGCAGTTGTCCTCGTCCATGACGATAGCGCCGCCCGAGCCCATCATAGAGCCCTTTGCAACGAGATTGTCAAAGTCGATAGGCTCATCGAGATATTCCTCTGTGAGACAGCCGCCCGAGGGGCCGCCTGTCTGGATAGCCTTGAACTTCTTTCCGCCGGGGATGCCGCCGCCGATATCGTAGATGAGCTCGCGCAGTGTTGTTCCCATCGGTATCTCTACAAGTCCGACGTTGTTTATCTTACCGCCGAGAGCGAAGACCTTTGTGCCCTTAGACTTTTCCGTACCGTATTTCGCGAAAGCCTCAACGCCGTTGCGCAGGATGAACGGAACGCAGGCGAGTGTCTCGACGTTGTTGACGATGGTCGGCTTCTGCCACAGACCCTTGACTGCCGGGAACGGCGGACGGGGACGCGGCATGCCGCGCTGACCCTCGATGGAGTTGAGCAGCGCTGTCTCCTCGCCGCAGACGAATGCGCCCGCTCCGAGACGGATATGTACGTCAAAGCTGAAGCCGGAGCCGAGAATGTTCTCGCCGAGCAGCCCCTCCTGCTTAGCCTGTGCTATGGCAAGACGGAGACGGTTTACTGCGATGGGGTACTCCGCGCGGACGTAGAAATAGCCGTTCTGCGCGCCGATAGCGTAGCCCGCGATGACCATACCCTCAATGACCGCGAGCGGGTTGCCCTCGAGTATCGAGCGGTCCATGAATGCTCCGGGGTCGCCCTCGTCGCCGTTGCAGACGACGTATTTTGTGTCGTTATCCTGATTGTATGCGAACTGCCACTTGCGTCCGGTGGGGAAGCCTCCGCCGCCGCGTCCGCGCAGGCCGGACTCGAGGATGGTGTTTATGACCTCCTGTCTGTCCATTGTCAGTGCCTTTGCAAGACCCGCATAAGCGCCCCATCCGAGCGCCTCGTCAATATTTTCGGGGTCGATAACGCCGCAGCCGTGCAGGGCAATGCGGTGCTGCTTTTTATAAAAGTTGATGTCGTCCTGCTTCGCGACCTTTTCCTTTGTTACGGGGTCGACATAGAGCAGGCGCTCTACGATGCCGCCGCCGATGATATCGGTCTCGATGATCTCGTCTACATCGTCGAGACTGACCATGCGGTAGAGCGTGTCCTCGGGGAATATCTTAACAAAAGGTCCCTGGGAGCAGAAGCCGAAGCAGCCGACCTGGTTAACCGTTACCTTGTCGCCGAGCCCGCGTTCTGCAATTATCTTCTCGAATTTTTCTCTTATTTCTTTTGAGTTTGAGGACAGGCAGCCGGTACCGCCGCAGAGGACTATGGCTCTCTTGCCGCTCTTTCCCTCGAATTTATCTGCCAGACGGGCAGAACAGCTCTCTATTCTGTCTCTCAACTCTTGAGGTGTCTTAATCATTTCTCCGTACTGTTCCTTTCATTATGACTTTACGCATTTCTGTAGGATTCTATAATGCCGGGAACGTCTCCGACCTTGACCTTGGGATAGACCTTGCCGTTAATTGATACGGCAGGTGCGATGCCGCATGCGCCTATGCAGCGCAGCGCGTCGATGGTGAACAGTCCGTCCTCGCTCGTTTCACCCGGCTGTATGCCGAGTATCTCGGAGAACTTGTCAATAACCTGCTGTGCGCCCTTGACATAGCAAGCGGTGCCGAGGCAGCAGCCTATTATGTATTTGCCCTTGGGTTGGAGAGAAAAGAAGGAGTAGAATGTGACAACTCCGTATATCTCCGCGACCGATATACCGGTCCTCTCGGAAACGATCTCCTGCACCTCGAGCGGAATGTAACCGAATTCATTCTGAATGTCGCTGAGGATCATCATGAGTGGCGTGGCTTCGCTCTCATACTGCTCGCAGATCTCGCCGATACGTTCAAGCGCTTTCTCGCTTAAATGAGCCATAAAAACCTCCTGTTGTTACCGGCACCGCCGACTTTGGCTGTAGCGCCGATAATTGTGATAATTTTGAGCCGTATCGGAAGATACGACCCTGTGCGGGGCGAGAATATACCCCGCCCGTTATTCTAACGGTTATTATATCACAACACTTTTACTTTTGCAATACCATATTGTTCTTTTCGCAATAGTAAAATGAGATATTATGGCGAATTTTTGCCTCGAAATGTCTCGGCGGACGCCGAAGTGCGGTGTTTTAACTGTCATTTTGCCTAAGAGATGAACAATCTTTTTTGCGCATTAACAGAAAAAACTCCGCTTCTGTACGAAACGGAGGTTTTTTAGGATGGTATGTGTATCTGTGGCGGATTGCGCGTCGGTTTAATGAGTGGAGATTTCGCGTGCCGCTTTTTTCGGTAAGTATTTGATAGCGTGCAGCGTTTTTGTATTTGCCGCCCATGTTCCGCCGCGCTCAGTGATTTTTAACGTAATCGGGGAGCATATCGGTCTGTGTGCTTGTGACGTAGCCGTAGATATCAGAGAGGGTAAAGCTGCCGTAGAGCTGCGAGCCGTGCTCGGATGCGAGCTGCTCGGTATAATCATTCAGCATATACAGCGCAAGTCCGCTGCGGGTGGCAAGCCCCTGCGAATCAAGCTTCGAGCCGTCCGCCTGATAGTGGCATACGACAGGGTTCATTATCGGCTGCTCGATACTTATCTTGCCGTCAGAGCCGCGAACGATGTCGAATGATGCGATGAACCCTACATTATTATAGCTGTGAAGCATGGTAGAAAGCAGATTTCCGATCGAGTAGATTACAAGCGACTTGTTTCCGCCGCTGCCGTACATCCATTCCGTTGGCTGAATGACGTGCGGATGCATTCCGAGCACAACGTCGACACCGAGATCGGCGAGCAGCTTTGCGAGCCGCTTCTGCTCGGCTGTGGGTGTATTATTGAACTGTGCGCCCGCAGTATCCTTGCCCCAGTGCATGCTTACGATTACGCAGTCGCACTGCTCCTTTGCCGCCTTTACCTGCTTTGTTATGGTAGCGTCGTCAATGTACGGAACGACGAGATTCGGGCTTGCTGCCGAGAGCTTGTAGTCGTTAGTGCCGTAGGTGTAGGAGAGCAGCGCGATCTTTATGCCCTTTTTCTCGATATAGCGAACGGTGTTATAATCCTGCTCGCTCTCGTAACCGCCGATCTGGAATATATCTTTTGTTTTCCAATATTCAAGCGTCGATTTGTAGCCGGTGCGGGTCGAATTATCCATGTCGAGCATATGGTTGTTTGCGATATTGACAATGTCAAAGCCTACGCCTATCAGTGCATCTCCGACCTCCTCCGGCGCATTGAACGTCGGATAGCCCTGAACGCCGAGCGAGTCTCCCGCGACGGGACCCTCCTGATTGACATATGCAAGGTCCGCGGAGGATACTATATCGCGGATACCGTCGTACATGCGGTCGAAATAGTAGGTGCCCGTATATGCGCCCGTCGATGCCGCAGTTGCGGCAAGGTTCTTTGCGTCGACAATAATCGAGTCGTGTATTATATTATCACCCGCCGCAACAAAGGTCACGCGGTTGGGGTCGCCCTCGGTATCGGACGATGCTGCGGTAGTCTCGCTGTCGGCGGGCGCGCTGTCTGCGCCGGCTGTTGTTATGCGCCCCGCGCCCTCTCCGACAGTTCTGCCGCATGAAGCGAGCGGGAGGAGGGCGCAGAGGGTCAGGAGCAGCGTGATCATCTTCTTTTTATTCATAATTTTTCCTTTGCGATTATGCATATATTTGATTTTGTTTATGCGATGGTGAGCTTGTTATCTTGGCGATTTTCTATGGCATGAGCGGCTATGCTTCGTAATTGCCGGAGCTGCGGCGGATGCACCGCCTAAATCGGCAGGTATTCCTTTGTCTGAGTAATGCCGATTATCGCTTCATTATCATAATAACGCCGTCGGTGCGGCATACTGTCTCGTAGCCGTCGGCGGTAAACGCTGTTTCGCGTTCGTCGGCGGCTGCAGCGTCGGTGTATCTGAGGTCGAATACAACGTAGTCGGTATCGGCGGAGGTCGCCTTGCTGTCAAGCTCGTATATTATCTCGCGGTCGGCAAGATGCGGCAGGATGAATGTGTCGCTCGTAACGCTTGCGTCGCCAGGTATATCGGCGATAGCCTCGCTGATGGCAGCGCACTTTTCTCTTTGCGCCTTGCTCGGAAATATCGACGAGCCGAGCGGAGCTGCATAGGCAGCCGAGAAAAGCACGGAGGCAGAGAGCATTACAGCACAGAGTGCTCTGCGCGCGCGCCTGCCGAGGTCGGAGAGATTGAGCACGGCTGCGTAGAAGAGAAATGCGCTCCAACCGAAAACGTACTGAAAATAGATGGAATGCTGATACTGATAATCGGACATCAGACCGATGAGCAGCAGAGGGCAGAGCAGCAGCAGGCGGTGCGGGAGGCGCGTTATAAGCGGCAGCAGCGCGAGCGGCAGCAGTGCCTGCGCGAGGAAGGTTAGCTTCTCCGCCTCGAAGGCTTCCGAAAAAACAAGCACGGGATTTTTAAGAACATTGATTATAACTCCGAAGAGTGATCCGCCGTCGGTCATAAAGTTGTCGTAGCGGTAGCTCATTATACCGTAGCCGTAGCGGTCAAGGAACCATGAGGTAAAGAGAAACCATGCGACGGAGCCGAGCAGCAGCGCGAGACCGCAGCGGCGTCCCGTGGTAAAGAAGCTGTCGAGTGCGGCGCTGATTCGCTTGCCTGTCGGCAGCTTTTTCCGCGCCTCATCGGAGCCGCTTTGAGCGGAGACGGGATTCTCGGGCTTGTCGCGACCGTCGGAGATGAGCTTGTATATGCCGAAGAATGCAACATAGACCGCTGCATCCTCCTTGACAGCGAGTGTCAGCACAGCGAACAGAACCGTGAGTATTCTCCGTTTTGTTCCGTCACACTCGGCACAGTAGAACAGCCACAGCAGCAGCGGCGCGAGAAAGCAGTTCTCGTGCATGTCGTACGAGCATCCGCCGATAAGCGCGGGATACAGCGCATAGGCAAAGCAGAGCGCGGCACCGAGTGCGGGAGAGAGCTTGCGTCTGCGGGCGATGAGGTAGAGCGGGATAACGCCCGAGCCGACGATTACTGCCTGCAGTATCTGGAGCGTCAGCGGCGAGCGGAAAACAAAGTAGAAGGGCAGCATCAGATAGTATATCGGTGAAAAATGCACCGCGAAATGCTGTATGATCGCATCCCGTTCGCAGCTGACCGTCTGAGTGAAGTCGCGCACCATGCTTGAAAACATATTGCAGAAGATGCCGAAATCGTAGTTCGGTGAGGTGTAGTTATTATACCTTGCGCAGGTGTACAGCGCGATAAACATCGCCTGCGCCGCGCCGAATACTATCGCGAGGATGAAGAACAGCCGTCTCTGCTGCGGCAGAGAAAATCTGTTCGTACTGTCGAGGGCGACATATACATCGGTTATTACGACCGGCACGAGCAGACCGAGCAGCAAAGTGATATCGGTCGAGTAGCGCAGCGAGATGAGCGCAAGAATATTTACCGACAAAAGCAGTGCGGCATTGTCGATGCTGAATCCGCGCAGATAATGCACATCGCCGGATCGCGACACCGCCGATGTGCCGGACAGCCCGAGTACCTTTTCAAAGTGCGAGTCAATGACCGATTGCAGCGCTGTCAGGAACAGAAAAGCTGCCATGAAAAGTCCTGCGTACAGCAGTATTGATGCTCCCGAGGCAAAGTCTGGAGTCAGCAGGCTTCCCGCGCCGCCGCGCAGTACGGTGAGCGCGGTTGACGTAACTACCGCGCTGACCCATGCGGCTATGGCTCGCTTTATTATCTTCATTTATTCTGACCGCGGCTTCCGTAGCTCGGAGGCTTCCTTTCGTGTTTTATCGCTTTTACGGTATTACTGCGTTTCAGTTTTCGTATTGTCGAAAAATGTATCTTTAATTAGTTATACCCGCATAATTTTACCATGCATACCCGCCTTTGTCAATGCCGAATGTTTCGCTGCGCGCCGTACCGCTGTCGGCTTTTTTCTCGACAGATAAAAAGCATGCCCGGACTTCCATGTTACATGCGCTGCGAGTATAATTGCTATGTAAGGGAACACGGCGCTGCGGCGCGGAAAGGAAGGAAAATGAATCCGTCAGTTTTCAGAATAAAGCTTGACCTTCACGGCAGAATGCCGGGAGCGGTGCTGCGGATAAGCGAGGGCGATACGGCGCGGAGGCTCGTATGTGAGCTGTGCGAGGACGGCAGAGCGTATGTCTTTTCGGATGAGACCTATGTAATATTTGAGGCGATCAAGCCGGACGGGTCGACCGTTGCGGGGGATGCCGCCGTTATCGGTGCTTCGCGCATTGAATACGGTATACCGTCAGCTGCGGTTAGTACGCGCGGTACGGTCAGCTGCTGCTTTAAGCTGTACGGCGCGGATGGACTTATTCTCACCACACCCACCTTTAATATTATTGTGACCGAGGAGGTATACGATACCGACTATCCCGAGGGAACGGACTCGTTTAAGGCGCTTGACGGTCTTATAACCCATACGCTCGACGTGATAGAAAAGGCGAGCACCTCCGCTTCGGCTGCCGACGCGAGTGCATCGGCGGCAGAGGCAAGTGCGGCTGCGGCACAGGACAGCGCATCAGAGGCAGCTGCGAGTGCAACCACAGCTGCCTCGAATGCGGCGGGAGCGACCGCAGCGGCGCAGGGCTATGCGGACGCAGCTGCCTCGAGCGCACAGAATGCGGCATCGAAGCTGAATGCCTGCAATACGGCGGTGACGGAGGCAAAAAAATATGCTATGGGTCAGGTGCAGACAATATCCGGCGCAACCCCCGCGCTGTTCTGCGCGGAGGGTATTCGATATGTCTGCTCGGACCGCGTTACCACGCTTACGGTGTATTCGCTCTCGGATTGCTCGATAGAGTTTGTTACCGGCAGTACCGTCAGTGTTACGCTTCCGTCCGGCTGCCGCTTTGCAACCGCCGAGCCGATATATAAGCCGGGGTATGCGTATGTGCTATATTTCGAGCCGTTTACCGCTGCGGGGCAGTCCTTTTATAAGGCATCCTGCGAGTGCCTCGGAGCGATAGCATGAGACACCATCGCAGCGCACATATAAACGCACCGTACGAGATGGTGTATGTCAGCGGTACGGACGGCGTGTCATGGGAGGCATCGCCCGGCTTTCATCTGCGCAGCTGCCGCGTTTACGGAAAGAATGCGGTAAAAACCTACGCGGGGTACAATCTCATTAATAATAATTCGTTCGTGCCGGTCAAAACGTCAAGCTCTGTATCGGCAGCGACCGTTTCGGCGACAGCTACCGGAATTACCGGATGGGCGTATTCCTCAAACTATCTCAAGACCACCGTCTCGCTCACGCCGGGAACAAAATACAAATTCTCGTCACTGGTGCAGACCACTAAGCCGCTTGTTGTTTACGCCGGTGGCAGCAAGCTGCTCGATATACCGGCGGGATCAGGAGTGCGCAGCGCAGAGTTTACGCCGATCCTGCCGAGCTATGAAATGAAAATATGTCAGGCAGCGGACGAGGAGGGACACTTCAGCTTTGCGGATCTTATGCTGCATGCCGCATCGCTCGGAACGCCGGAATACGAGCCGTACACCGGCGGCGTCGACAAATCGGTTTTTCTGCTGAATAACTGCGTGTACACAGGCGGCTCGGACACGATCACAAGGGCGCAGAGCCTTGCCGCTGTCGACGATGTGTGCGACGAGCAGAATATCTGCACCGGCGAGATAATTAGGCGTATAGGTGTGATATACGGTTATGTCGGTCAGCAGATACCGGGCAGATATATCACACCGGACGGCAAGCTGAGCCTCGGCTGTACCGTGCTGTACGTTAAGCCGACGCCGACCGTTGAGCGCATAGCGGCGGTCAAGCTCGGCAACGGTACTGCGGGATCGCTGGAGCGAAGCTCCGGTGATATCAGCGGGACGCGGGTCGAGGCGGAGTATGTGAGGCTGAGGCAGAGCTTGGATCCCGAGGCGTGAGCATGCGAGTCGGCACATCACGGACGGCGGATCGTTGGCGATAATTATAGCACGCAAGGCATAAGACGGAAAAACAAGGCTCGGAATACTGTGAGCATCGCGGAGAACGGAGCGAGGGCATGGATGCGGCAGAGAAGCCGAACCTACGGCGCATTTCATCTCCGCTTTGCTTCGGTGTGTGTAAGAACAGTATATTTTCAATTTTAGGTTGATTTTCGACCGAAAATGTGCTATGCTTTATATGAAAAATGTCAGGCAGCACCGCACGACCGCGCACCCCGATTTGGTAGGATATCGTTTTGTGCGGGCAAATGCGCCGAGAAGCATTTCGATTCGATGGGCTGATTGCAGCATGCTTCGACGAAAACTTCCCGCCGGGTGTGCCGGAGGATAATATGCTGTCATAAAAAATGCCGCGGCTGCGGTACGGAGGATAAGCTATGCCATTTCCGAAGGGCTTTATATGGGGTACGGCGACAAGTGCCGGACAGGTCGAGGGCGGTGCTCTCGAGAGCGGAAGAACGCCGAGTATATGGGATACATTTGCGGAGAAGCAGGGTAAGATAGCTGACGGTACGACCCCCGCCGTCGCCTGCGACAGCTACAATCGTTTTGATCGCGATCTTGAAAATCTCGTGCGTCTCGGTGTTGATTCCTACCGCATGTCAATATCGTGGTCACGTGTGCTGCCGCAGGGCACCGGCGCGCTGAATCCGATCGGCGTCGACTATTACAAGCGCTGCATGACAAAGCTGCTCGAACACGGTATAAAGCCGAATGTGACGCTCTATCACTGGGATCTGCCGCAGGTGCTCGAGGACAGAGGCGGCTGGCGCAACCGCGATGCTGCGGAGTGGTTCGGCGAATATGCTGATAAGATGTTTCGCGCGCTCGGCGATCTTGTGCCGATGTGGAGCACGGTAAACGAGCCGATAGCGACCTATGTAGGATATGCGCACGGCGGCTTTGCTCCCGGGTATACGAACGAGAACTGGGGAAATCAGGCGCGCCATAATATCCTGCTTGCTCACGGTGCCGCCGTCGAGGCTTTCCGTGCGGAGAATCTGCGCGACTCGTTGATAGGTATCGTTATCGATATATGGAAGCGTCATGCCATTACCGACTCGGAGGCTGACCGCGCGCTTGTCATAGATGAGGATGAGCGCAACTGGAAGTTCTATACCGATCCCGTTTTTGCTGGCCGTTACAGCGACTATCTGCTTGAGCATCTCGCCGCAGAGGGCACGCTGATGGAGATAGGAAAGGACGATCTGCGCAGGATATCCGCGCCTATCGATTATTACGGACTAAACGTATATAACCGCGTTCCGGTCAGCGCCGATCAGCGTGCTGCGGCGGACTTCTCGCAGGGCGGAAACTTTCTTAACAACCGCACCGAGTACTATCCCCGTGCCGTTTACGACGCTATTCATCTTATGCACGACCTCTACGACCTCAAGATACCGATCATCGTCACCGAAAACGGAACATATTCCATCGGCGAGGAACAGGTCGATGCGCAGAGCGGCATGATAGAGGACTGCGATCGCATACGCTATATCGGAGGCTTTCTTGAGTGGCTCGAGAAGGCTATCGACGAGGGCTTTGATATTCGCGGCTATTATCTGTGGAGTCTTATGGACAACTTTGAATGGAGCGCCGGCAGGAGCTTTAAGTTTGGAATAATGCATACCGATTTCGACACTCTCGAGGTGACTCCGAAGCGCAGCTTTGAGTGGTACCGCCGCTTTATCGCGGAGCACAGAGCCTGAGCCGAAATACCCGTCGCATCCGTTGCGGCACGCCCCGAAAGGAAGTATCATAGATGGAAAAAGAAAAGAAGTCCCGTACCTCAAGCTCGGCTAAAAAGGCTGAGATAAAGAAAAAGCTGCCGATGATAGCTATGATAGCGGTCGGTGTCGTTCTGCTCGCTGTCATTATTACCGTCTGCACGGTATTCTCGCGTCGCGGAGGCGGCGATGGTACGGAGACGACAGCCGATACCGCATCTCTTGCGGAATCGACAGCTTCCGACTCGCCCGGACAGACGCGGCTCGGCGAATATGTGAGCCCTCAGGATTTTGACGAGCTGAAGAAGGAATATCCCGATACGGTGGCATATATCGAGATACCCGATACGACCGTGTCCTATCCGGTCGTCAAGCACCCGACATATGATGAATTTTACCTTATGCATTATTTTGACGGTACATATAATCCCGCAGGCTCGATCTATATCGAGAGCTACAATAAGAGCGACTTTACCGATCCCGTTACCGTTATATACGGGCACAATATGAACGGCAACACGAACTCCAAGACCCCGTATTTTTCGTTCTTTCAGAAGAGCTACTGCGACTCGGAGTATATGAAGTCGCACGATAAGATAAAGATCTATTTGCCCGACCGCGAGATAGAGTACCGCATTGCGGCAGCCGTCGAATTCGACGATCGTCATCTTATGTACGAGACCGATTATACGAATAAGGCTACGCTTGATGCGCTTATCTCCGAAATATATGCTTCAAACAGCAGCTATAACTGCTTTGCCGACGGCGAGCGGATAAAGGGCGATAAGCCGATACTCATCCTCTCTACCTGCTACATGTGGGACGATTCGGCTCGGTATCTCATCGTTGCGGAGCAGACCGACGTTAAGACTGCTGAAACGCTCGCGCAGTGAACACCGCACAATAATCTATTACCGTGCTAATATAAAGCATCCGCATGACATGCAGAATACTCTGCTTGTCGTACGGATGCTTTTTGTCGTTATGTCGGATGCGGCGGTTCTTTGCTCAGCATTGATATTGCTCTGACTGCCGACGTTATTCCTCTTTACTATGAGCGGCGGCATTGTTCCGAACCGGATCGAATTCTGCGTTATCGCTGCCGATAAGCTCCTTTGCCCGCGCAAGAAGCTCGGAGCGGTTATTCGGCAGTTCTCCGGAGAGGACCGCTTCAAATATATGCTCGAGCACCGCGCCTATCTCGGGACCGGTATGCATTCCGAGAGCGATAAGGTCGCTTCCGTTTATCTCAAGCCCGCTTCGCTCGGTGCAGTCTCCCCGTTCGATTATCTCCTCGGCAATGCTGTCGAGGACCTCACAGCTGCGCTTTCGGTCACGGTAAGCGGGCGACTGAGCAAGGTTGTCCGCCACCTTCAGCTCGAGCAGCAGAAAGAACATATCCCGTCCGAGCTTATTCAGTGCCCGACGCACCGCGCGCTCGGTCTCTTCTATCTGTCGGTCGTGCCAGCGGACGAGCAGCAGCACCTGCCGCATCGTTTCACCGTCAAATCGGAGACGGTGCATTATCCCGCTCGCTATCTCGGTGCTTCGCTCCGGATGACCGCGAAAATGTCCCTGACCGTCTGCGCCGAGCTCGTAGCAGCTCGGCTTTCCGATGTCATGAAACAGTGCGGACAGCCGCAGCACCGGCATCTGGCGCGTGCCGCCGATTACATGGAGCGTGTGTTCGTAGACATCGTATATGTGGTGGATATTCCTCTGATCAAAGCCGACCATCGGCAGCAGCTCGGGCATTATCACGCCGAGCACCGATACATACTCGCGCAGCACACGTACCGCATCGCGTCCGCATATCAGGCGCAGCAGCTCCTCGCGGCAGCGCTCGGCGCTTATCCTGTTTAGCAGCGGCGCCAGCTCGCGCAGCGCACGGTCTGTCTCCGGCTCTATCGGGAAGCCGAGCGTGGCGGAGAAACGCAATGCGCGCAGTATTCTCAGTGCATCCTCGGAGAGTCGCGCATGCGGGTCGCCTACACAGCGGATGACTCTGTGCTCGATATCCCGCCGTCCGCCGTATGGGTCGATGATGCCCTCGCTCTCGGAATATGCTATTGCCCCTATCGTGAAATCTCGGCGCGAAAGATCCTCTTCGAGCGTACGGCAGAAACGAACCGAATCCGGTTTTCTGCGGTCGGTGTAGCTTCCGTCGGTGCGAAAGGTCGTTACCTCTATCGGCTCGCCGTGCGCAAGAACGGTAACGGTGCCGTGCTTTATTCCGGTGGGAATGACCGTATCGGCTGCAAAAACTCCGCACACCTCGTATGGCAGTGCGGATGTAGTGACATCGTAATCGCTCGGAGCCGTACCGAGCAGCGCATCACGCACGCACCCGCCGACCGCATAGGCGCGGTATCCCGCTGCTTCAAGCGCGTCTATAACGTATTTTGCCCCGTCAGAGAGGAGTATCTTCTCGGTGCTTCGGACGGCATTTTGCTTACTTTCCGTAATCTCGTTCACCGTTATTCCCCCCTTGTGCTCTTTGCGGGAATCGGTGCGGCGCTTGAGGGATGCAGCAGCTCATCCTCGCGGAATTGCAGACTGTACAGCTGTGCATATACTCCGTTCTTATCGAGCAGCGTCTCATGCGTGCCCTGCTCGATTATTCGTCCGTCTGATATGACCGCTATCTCACTTGCGTTGCGTACGGTTGAGAGGCGGTGCGCAACGACTACCGTCGTTCTGCCGCTGCTCAGTCGGTCGAGCGCCTCCTGTATCTGTATTTCTGTCGAGTTGTCGAGCGCGCTTGTCGCCTCATCGAGAATGAGTATCGCGGGGTTTTTCAGAAATACTCTGGCGATAGACAGCCGCTGCTTCTGGCCGCCGGACAGCCTTACTCCGCGCTCGCCTATCACCGTGTCATAGCCCTCGGGCAGACCCATGATGTAGTCGTGAATGCTTGCGTTCTTTGCCGCCTCGACGACCTCCTCATCGGTCGCGTCGAGTCTGCCGTATAGGATATTGTCGCGTATGGAGGCATTAAAGAGGTATACATCCTGCTGTACTATGCCTATATTCCTCCGCAGTGATTCGAGCGTGTAGTGCGAAATATCTTCGCCGTCTATCGTTATACTGCCGGACGATACGGGGTAGAATCGGGGAAGCAGATGGCATACGGTCGTTTTTCCGCCGCCGGACGGACCGACGAGAGCTATCTTGGCGCCGCGAGCGATGGTGAGCGAGATGCCGCGCAGGACGGGCTTTCCGTCATAGGCGGAGCAAACGTCGCGCAGCTCGATATCGCCGCGCAGTACTCCTGCGTCGACAGCACCGGGAGTGTCGCGCTCGGGTGCGGTGTCCATTATTTCGACGAAACGCTCAAAACCGGATATACCGTCCTGATATGTCTCCATAAAGTTGATAAGGGTGGTTATCGGGGTGATGAACAGACCTACCGAAACGACAAATGCCGAGTAGTCGCCGAGCGTGATGCTGCCGCGATAGAGGAACAGTCCGCCTGCAATGAGCACAACGACGTTGAAAATGTCGGTGATAAAGGTTGTGCCGGCATGAAACTGCCCCATAGCTTTATATGCTTTGTAGCGCGCGGCGGCAAATCGGGAGTTGCCGACCTCGAATTTTTCCTTTTCCTTTTGCGCGTTGCAGTACGCCTTTGTCACGCGTATGCCGGATACCGAGCTTTCGATAGATGCATTTATCTCGGCGAGAGTGCGGCGGCATTCGCGAAAGGCGCTGACCTGCTTTTTGCGCAGCAGAGTAGAGAGGATGAGCAGCAGCGGCACGCATGCGAAGATTATCAGCGTCAGCGGCAGATTGATGCCCATCAGATATACAAATGATATCACAACGGTGATGAACGATATTATCACATTCTCGGGACCGTGATGCGCCAGCTCGCTTATGTCCATCAGGTCGGTGGTTATGCGTGACATTATCTCACCGGTCTCGTGATCGTCGTAGTATGAGTACGAGAGGCTCTCGAGATGGTCGAACATATCGCGGCGCATGTGCTGCTGCATTCGAACGCCCATCACGTGACCGTAGAACTGCATAAAGTAGTTGAGCAGCATGCGTACGATATAGAGCGCGAGCAGGAAAATACCCGCGGTGATTATGGAGCTGTACAGCCGATTCGGGATGTAGTCGGTCAGCATTCTTCGAGTGGTTATGGGATAGAGAATTCCGATGAGTGATGCAAGAAGCGCCGCGAGCAGGTCGGAATACAGCAGCAGCCTGTGCGGGCGGTAGTAGCTTATGAATCTTTTCAGCATTTATATTATCCTTTTCAGCTGTGTTGTGTTGAGGCGTTTTTTCTGTGCGCTGAGTATATCGGTGTCGGGCGCATCTGCCGTTCGTCGAGTATATCAGCATCGGATGCATCCGCCGCGCGGTTATCCGGCGGAAATGCTCAGATGTGTTTTTCTCATTATATTATAGCAAAAAACGGTGTCTTTTTCAATCGTCGGGACGTTTTTTATTGAAAAAATCTTGAAAAACCGCCCGATGCATGATATCATAAGGAAGAGTTGCTTCCGCAGAGACGGAAGAGTTAAGTTTTGATCGCCGTATCGGCACGGAGGAGCAAGTATGACCCTGCAGCAGCTGCACTATATCATAACGATTTCCGAGGCGGGCTCGCTCAGCCGCGCTGCCGAGATGCTGTATGTCAGTCAGCCATCGCTGTCGAGTGCCGTAAAGGAGCTCGAGAGGGAAACGGGAATAACGATATTCTATCGCAGCGGCAGAGGCGTTACGCCTACGGCTGACGGTGCGGAGTTTCTGCTGTATGCGCGGCAGCTTTATCAGCAGTATGAGAGCCTGCTCGAAAAGTATGTGGGCGAGAGCAGCCTGAAAAAGAAATTCGCCGTCTCGGCGCAGCACTATTCGTTTGCCGTTCAGGCTTTCGTTGAGATGGCTAAGGCTTTTGATATGGCAGAATACGATTTCGCCGTTCGCGAGACGCAGACCGGAGAGGTCATATCGGACGTGGCAAATATGCGCAGCGAGATCGGCATCCTTTATCTTTCCGACTATAACCGCAAGGCGATAGGCAAAATGCTCGAGGCTTCCGGACTTGAATTTCATAGGATAGTTGACTGCCGGGCATATGCGTATCTCTGGCGCGAGCATCCGCTTGCCTCGTGCGAGGGTGTAACTCTCGCCGACCTCGAGCCGTACCCCTGTCTCTCATTTGAGCAGGGGCAGGGAAGCTCGTTCTATCTTGCGGAGGAGCTGTACAGTCCGGATACCTTTAAGAGAACGGTTCATGTTACCGACCGCGCTACGATGCTTAATCTGATGGTCGGACTCGGCGGATACACCGTTTGCTCTGGCATAATCTGCGGCGAGCTGAACGGCGACGGATATGTTGCGGTGCCTATTATAGAGGCAGTGGGTGATACGCCGAATATGATGGAGATAGGCTATATTATGAAGAAGAATACATTTCTCTCCCGAATGGGCGAGCTGTATCTGAGCGAGATAAAGCGTTATCTGCGTCGAGAGAGCGGACAGATGAAGTGATCGCGGTCCGGCGAGACCGAGCTGACAGACGAAGCGAGAGGGAATACCGACGAATACCGACGAATGCCGGTACGGAATTTCTCAGATAAGAAAAACAATAGAGTGATACTGCATCCTTATCGAGCCTGGTGCGGCCTTGTGGGGATGCAGCTCTTTTTTACATAAGATGTGCGGCACAGTGTCGGAATATGCGCAGTGAAGGCTGTGCCGACCTATATTTTCGTCGTGTTAGTTTCGGTCGAAATTCACACGTTGCTGCATAAGAATGTATAGAGATATAGATTGAAGCTATGGATGCGTATATTTTTCGTGTATTTGACATTCGCGCATCTATGGTGTATAATGCGTACATCACAAGAAAACAACAAACACCGAAAAGGAGAAATACGAAAATGAAGAAGAGAATTATTTCACTTATCGCAGCAGCTGCTTCCGTACTTGCACTGACCGCAGCGCTTGCATCCTGCGGAGGCGATTCGAACACCGGCACAGAGACTACCGCAGGCGGTTCGAGCAGCACCGAGACCAAGAAGATCGAGATCGCGGTTCCTAACGATACTACGAACGAGGCTCGTGCACTTCAGCTTCTCGAGCAGGAGGGCATCATCAAGCTCCGCGAGGGCGCAGGCATCACCGCAACGGTTTCCGACATCATTGAGAATCCGAAAAACATCACCTTCCGTGAGGTTGAGGCAGCTCAGCTTCCTAACATCCTCCGTGATGTTTCATTCGCAGTTATCAACTCCAACTACGCTATCCCCGCAAATCTCTCGCCCACAAAGGATTCGCTCGCTATCGAGGGCTCCTATTCCGCATACTCCAACATCATTGCGGTTAAGGAGGGCAATGAAAGCTCCGATCTGACTAAGGCGCTTGTTGCGGCAGCTTCGAGCCAGAAGGTAAAGGACTACATCGAAGAGACCTACCAGGGCAACATCGTAAGTGTTGTTTCCGACCCGACCGACGGCTTTGATTCTTCTGTTGACTACGATGCACTCAAGGGTCAGACCATCAAGATCGCAGCTTCTCCCTCTCCTCATGCAGAGATCCTCGGCGTTGTCAAGACCATCCTCGCTGAGAAGGATATAACCCTCGACATCGTAGAGTTCACCGACTATGTACAGCCTAACAATGTTGTTGAAAGCGGCGACTGCTATGCAAACTACTTCCAGCATCAGCCCTACCTCGACGATTTCAATAAGGAGAACGGTACTCATGTAGTATCTGTTGCTTCCATCCATGTTGAGCCGATGGGCATATACGCAGGCAAGGAGACCTCACTCGACATTCTTAAGTAATAGCTGACCGGCGCAGTATCCGAGTACCGAAAGTACGCCCGAGTTTTCGGGGGTACTTTTGGTGCGTTAAAGACCCTTTAACAAATCCGCATATTTTCCCGTCGGGAGACGGTATTTCGTATTTCTTCCGTATGACGGAGGAACGGTGTAATGCCGACTGTGCATGCCCGTCCGCTTCGCCGCAAACGACCGACAAAGAAAGATACATAATATAATGATAACAATAAAAAACCTGTCAAAGACCTTTGAAACGGCGGAAGGTACCGTCGAGGCACTTAATGATATAAATCTCACGATAAACGACGGAGATATCTACGGCATCATAGGCATGAGCGGCGCGGGCAAAAGTACGCTCGTTCGCTGCATCAATATGCTCGAGCGCCCGACCTCCGGCACCGTAGATATCGACGGTGTGGATATCGGCGCGCTCGGAGAGCGCGAGCTTCGTGCCGTTCGACGTGAGGTAACGATGATATTCCAGAGCTTTAACCTGCTCATGCAGCGCACCTGTCTTGCTAATATCTGCTTTCCGCTGCGTCTTGCGGGGATGTCGCGCGCCGACGCGGAAAAGCGTGCGCGCGAGCTGCTTGAGCTTGTAGAGCTGCCGGACAAGGCGCTTGCCTATCCTGCACAGCTCTCGGGCGGTCAGAAGCAGAGAATAGCCATTGCGCGTGCGCTTGCGACCAATCCGCGCGTATTGCTTTGCGACGAGGCGACGAGTGCGCTCGACCCTAAGACCACACACTCTATTCTCAAGCTCATATCCGACATCAACCGCCGTCTCGGCATCACCGTTATCATCATAACGCATCAGATGAGCGTTGTCGAGGAGATATGCAACCGCGTTGCCATCCTCGATCACGGTACGGTCGCCGAAGAGGGCGATGTGGCGACAGTATTCTCGCAGCCTCAGACCGAAGCGGCTCGCCGTCTTGTGTTTCCGGATGCGTCCTCCGACGTTCTCTCCGCGGATATCGGCGGCAGAAAGTTGCGTATCGTCTTTAACGGTAACGAATCTGCGGGCGCGCCGCTCGTTGCGAGCATGGCTATTGATTGCGGCATAGCCGCAAGCATACTCTATGCCTCGACCCGTCTGCTTGGCGGCAAGGTATACGGAAGTATGGTGCTCGGTCTGCCCGAGGAGGGCGATACCTTTGACCGTGCTATGCGTTATCTGCTTGATAACGGAATCGTTGTAGAGGAGGTCGTTTCAAATGGCTGAGTTTTTTGCATCTGATAAATTTGCCGAGAGCCTGAGAGTAATACAGAACGAGGTGCCGTTCGCCATCTGGGAGACCTTTTATGCGACCGTTCTGTCCACACTTTTTGCTATAATAATCGGACTGCCGCTCGGTGTGCTGCTCGTTGTCGGTGAAAAAGGCGGAGTACTTCCGCTTCCTCGCCCGATAATGCGTATACTCAATGTTATCGTTAATCTGCTGCGTTCGATCCCGTTCCTTATATTGATGATAATGGTCCTGCCGCTTACGCGCGCCATTGTCGGAACGACCGTCGGTACCGTTGCTTCGATAGTTCCGCTCGTCATCGCGGCATTCCCGTTTATCGCACGCCTTGCGGAGAGCAGCCTGCGGGAGGTCGACCCTAACATAATAGAGGCTGCGCAGAGCATGGGCGCATCACCTTTTCAGATCATCACACGTGTAATGCTTCCCGAGAGTGTCCCCTCACTGCTTACAAACGGCACTACCGCTATCACTACCATCCTCGGCTACACCGCAATGAGCGGTATCATCGGAGGCGGCGGTCTCGGAAAGATAGCCATCAACTACGGCTACTACCGCTACAAATACCTTATCATGATAGTTGCGGTGATTATCCTGACCGTGCTCGTTCAGCTGTTCCAGTCTGTGGGTACAAAGATCGCTCAGCGCTCGGATAAGCGTCAGAGATAATACGCTGCTCGGATATATCGGATAAAAGAATATCAAGGGGAATATTTAGAAGGAGAATATTTATATGAAGGTACTTCTTACCGGAGGCGCGGGCTTTATCGGCATTCATACCGCCGTTGAGCTTTGCAGCGCGGGACACGACCCGATAATACTCGATGATTTCTCAAACAGCTGCCCCGAGGCGGTTCGCCGCGCGGAGGAGCTTGTCGGCAGAGAGCTGCCGCTCTATCGCGGCGATGCCGGCGACGCTGAGCTTCTTGACCGCATATTCTCGGAAAATAAGGTCGATGCCGTCATTCACTTTGCCGGATATAAGGCGGTGGGCGAATCGGTGCAGAAGCCGCTCGATTATTACCGCAATAATATCGACTCTGCCGTACAGGTGCTTGCCGCAATGGAGCGCGCAGGCGTGGATAACTTTATCTTCTCGTCATCAGCTACCGTCTACGGTTCGAGCGGAACGTCTCCTCTCTCCGAGGAGGTCGGACGCGGAAGCTGCTCGAATCCCTACGGCTGGACAAAGTGGATGATAGAGCAAATAGCGACCGATGCGGCTGTCGCTCGCGATTCACTCTCGGTCGTCCTGCTGCGCTATTTTAATCCCATCGGCGCGCATCCGAGCGGAAGAATAGGCGAGATGCCGAACGGCATTCCGAACAATCTCATGCCCTACATTACACAGGTGGCGGTCGGCAAGCGCGAGCGCCTCTCGGTGTTCGGCGACGATTATGATACTCCTGACGGAACCTGCATCCGCGACTATATCCATGTGGTAGACCTGGCTCGCGGACACGTCTGTGCGCTCGAATATTGCGCCGCGCACAAGGGCACGGAGATATTCAATCTCGGCACCGGCAAGGGCTACAGCGTACTTGATGTTGTTCATGCCTTTGAGCAGGCGAGCGGAGCGCCGCTGCCGTATGTGATAGCGCCGAGACGTGCGGGAGATCTCCCGACCCTCTACTCAGATCCGTCCAAGGCGGAGAGAGTACTCGGATGGCATGCCGAGTATGGTATTGCGGACATGTGCCGCGACAGCTGGAACTGGCAGCACAATAATCCCGAGGGCTATACAGGGTAACAGCAACTGTATAATATGTTATTGTAAGAAAAAGCTGCAGCTGTCGTACTGACCGCTGCAGCTTAAAAATTTCGTCGTCGGCGGTGATATTTCGGCACCCATTCCGATTGACAAGCCTATTGCGGTATGCTATAATAACTCCGTATAATAACGCGAAAAATATCAAAAATATAATTTTGAAAAGCGAGGATACTCAGATGAGTGATGTAAAGGATATGAGCCTTGCGCCCTCCGGTTGGGATAAGATCAACTGGGTGCGCAGCTATATGCCCGTGCTTAATATTATAAACGAGCAGTTTACGAGAGAAAAGCCTTTTGCGGGCAAGAAGATAGCAATGTCTATTCATCTCGAGGCTAAAACCGCATACCTTGCTCTCACGCTCAAGGCGGGCGGCGCCGAGGTATGGATAACCGGCTGCAACCCGCTCTCTACTCAGGATGATGTCGCGGCGGCGCTTGCGGAGGACGGACTCGAGGTAAATGCGCGTCACGGCGTTGACGATGCGACATATACCGAGCATCTGCGCAGGACCCTCTCCTGCTGCCCCGACCTTATGATAGACGACGGCGGAGATCTTACGAATCTGCTTCACGGCGAGTGCGCGGAGTACCGCAAGAATCTGCTTGGCGGCGGCGAGGAGACCACTACCGGTATTCACCGTCTTGTTTCACGCGCGGCGCGCGGCGAGCTTGCATTTCCGATGGTGGATGTAAACGATGCCGACTGCAAGCATCTTTTTGACAATCGCTACGGCACAGGTCAATCAACGCTCGACGGTATCATGAATTCAACAAACCTTGTCATTGCAGGCAAAAATGTTGTTGTCGCAGGCTACGGCTGGTGCGGAAAGGGCGTTTCTATGCGTGCAAAGGGTATGGGCGCACGCGTTATCGTGACAGAGGTCGATCCCGTCCGTGCAATCGAGGCGGTAATGGACGGCTTTACGGTAATGCCTATGGACGAGGCTGCCAAGCTCGGCGATCTGTTCATTACCGTTACCGGGTGCTGTGATGTTATCCGCGCGGAGCATTTCGACGTTATGCGCGACGGTGCTCTGCTTGCAAATTCGGGACATTTCGACGTTGAAATAGACAAGCATGCGCTTGAGGCAAAGGCTGACAAGGTATGGCAGCGCAAGCCTAATATTATGGGTTATCGTATGAAGGACGGCAGGATACTTAATCTCCTTGCAGAAGGCAGACTCGTTAACCTTGCCGCGGGAAACGGCCATCCCGCAGAGATAATGGATATGAGCTTTGCACTCCAGGCAAAGTGCCTCGAGTACGTCGTGCGCCATGCTGACGAGCTCGAAAACAAGGTATATCAGGTGCCCGCCGAGATAGACAGCGAGGTTGCACGACTCAAGCTTTCGGGTATGGGTGCTTGCATCGACACGCTCTCCGACTCGCAGAAGGAATACCTTGCAGAATAAACCGCGGGAGCGCGATGAAATGGAAATAATTGAACTCGGCGCCCCCGCTGTCTGCGGCGGCGCTGATACGCGCACTGATACGGGCGCAGCTACGGGTGCAGGGCGCTGTACGGCGGTACTCGGCTGCTTTGACGGAGTGCATACAGCGCATGCGCAGCTTATCGAGACAGGGCGCAGGGTCGCGCACGAGCTCGGTACGCCGCTTGCCGTCTGGACGCTGCGAGGGCTGTCAAAGAGCGGGCGCGGGGTGCTGCTCGGTGAGAAAGAAAAGCTCGAGCAGTTTCGGAGTCTCGGCGTTGATGCCGTGTTTATCAGCGATTTTTCGGTTGTTCGCGATCTAAGCCCCGAGCGATTCGTGCGCGACGTTCTGATAGGTGAACTCAATGCCGCCGCAGTGGTTTGCGGGTATAACTTTACATTCGGCAGGGGCGCGGCGGGAAACGGCGCGTTGCTCTCCGCGCTCATGGAAGAGCGGGGCAGACGCTGTTATGTAATGCCCGAGGTCACGCTCGGCGGGCTGCATGTCAGCTCGACAGAGATACGCCGCCTGCTCTCGGCGGGCGATGTTGCAGGCGCGGCGAGGCTGCTCGGCAGACGCTATGCGCTGCACGGAACGGTCGCGCACGGAAAACAGAACGGCAGACTGCTCGGCTTTCCTACCGCAAATCTTGCCGTAGACGGTAGCATTTACATGCCGAAAAAGGGTGTTTATCTTACCGATTTTGTGTTCGACGGGCATCGCATTCCGTCGGTGACGAATGTCGGAACGAATCCGACGCTCGGCGGCGATTCGGTCACGGTCGAGTCGTATATACTTGATTTTTCGGATGATATCTACGGCGTTTGCGCGAGTGTTGAGTTTATCGAGCGTGACAGAGACGAGCTGCGCTTTTCGAGCGCGGATGAGCTGCGCGAGGCTATCGCAGGTTCGGTGCTTCGCAGACGTGAGCTCGCAGCTCGATGACGGAGCGGCTGTGCGGATAAACCGAGAGACAGCAACTAAAAACAAGGGAGGATGCGCATGACAGAAAAACATAGAAGGCTCGGCAGTGTCGCCGTGTTGCTTTTTACTGCGCTGACTTTTTTGTTTCTCGGCGGGCTGCTCGCTGTGCCGTCGTCTGCGGCAACGCCGCCCGAGCTTGAAAATACGGGCTGCGCTTATCTGTACAACATCTCAGGCGACAAGGTGCTGTATGCAAAGAACATGAGCACGACTATATATCCCGCGTCTACCGCAAAGATAATGTCGGCGGTTATATTTATCGAGAATTGGAGCGGCGACTGGGATACCGAGATAGAGGTCACGCAGGATATGCTGCGCGGCGTTTCGGGCATCACCATCGGGCTGCGCTCGGGCGAGACGGTCACATATCGCGATATGATAAACTGCATGATAATCGGCAGCGCAAACGACTGCGCGCAGGTGCTTGCACATACCGTGTGCGGCGGGCTCGACCATGCGGTGTCGCTGATGAACGCAAAGGCGCAGGAGCTCGGCATGTACGATACGCATTACGAGAATATCACGGGCATGCACGACCCCGATATGGTAACGACGCTGAACGATGTCGTACTGCTGACAAAATACGCTATCGCTCAGTATAAGTACTATGAGGTCGCGACCTCATACAAGTATGATATGGCGGCGACCGAGCGCTCGGGCACAAGAAGAATTTTTACCCGTAACTATTTCGTTACCACCTACTATTCGTCGAAGTACTATCGCCGCGATGTCAGCGGTATAAACGTCGGCTCTACAAGTGAGGCGGGCTTTTGCGCCGTTATAACCGCAGAGCACGACGGAACGGCATATCTTGTAATAATAATGGGTGCGGGTCAGGACAGCGAACGGACATACTCCTATGTCTCGGCGGGAAAGCTGCTCGACTGGGCATACGATAATTTCGGTTATGTCAATGTCATTGACGGCAGTGATATAGTCGCTGAGGTACCTGTCGGTCTTTCGGCTACATATGACAAGGTGGCGCTGTATCCGCGCGAGTCTCTCGATGTGTTTATGGAAGGCGATATCGACGTTGACCGCGATATCCGAAAAACGGTTGTTTTAAATGATGATGAGCTGTTGGCTCCGTTATCCAAGGGCGATACCGTAGGGTATGTTACGCTCAGCTACAATAACGAGATCATCGGCAGAATGGAGCTTATCGTACGCAGCGATATCCCACGCAGCGAGATAATGTATATAGGATGGATATTGTCCGGTGTGCTTCGCTCGCCTACGTTTATTATCGTTGCCGTAATTCTTTTGATTATCGGAGCTGCGTATATATTTATTCATGCGGCAGACCTCGGGCGGGAAAAGAGGCGTGCCGAGGAGGGGCGCTTAATACGCGGCGGTATTCGCAGCGGCAAATCACCCGAGGAGCTGACATACCGTGCCTCGCATGATAAGCGCATGCGCTCTAAGGGAGAGCGCAGCGCCGAAAAACGCAAGGGCTCTATATCCGATAAGCGAAAAGAGGAGCGCGGTCCCGATGGGGCGAAGCGTGCCGAAAAGAGCGACGATGCCCCGAAGGACGCATCGGACCGAACCGAATGATATTAAAAAACAATTACACGGCTGCAAGCCGATAAGGAGCAGACATGAATATAATCAAACCGAGCTATGAGATTATAACCCCCATAAATTACGAGGATACCCTGCGCGAGCTTGAACGTATCGGAAGAGTGTGCTACAAGAGTGAGGATAGGATCACCGCTGATTCTGCGGAGAAGTTTATCGCCATGATAGTTGCGAGCGGACACGGCTCGGTCATCGAGCACAGCCGTCTGACGGTCAAGTTTATCTGCGACCGCGGTGTAACTCATGAGCTTGTGCGCCACCGTATTGCGAGCTACAGTCAGGAGAGTACTCGTTACTGCAACTATTGTAAGGATAAATTCGGGAACGAGCTGACCTTTATTCGCCCGTACTTTTGGGATAACGATGCCGAAAAATTCGCTATCTGGAGCGATGCGATGCAGGCGGCGGAGAACGCATACAACGCGCTTATCGCAGCCGGCGCAAGACCGGAGGAGGCTCGCAGCGTCCTGCCTAATTCGCTCAAGACCGAGATCGTCGTTACAATGAATCTGCGTCAGTGGAGACATTTCTTTGAGCTCAGAACCTCCGGCAGGGCGCATCCGCAGATCCGCGAGATAGCCGTTCCGCTGCTCCGCGAGCTCGGCGAAAAGATGCCGATATTCTTCCGCGACCTTGTCGAAGCATTGCCGGAAAATGCAGATTTTTGATTTTGACTCGGCGGCTTTGGGCTTGCCTTTGTCGATCGTCGGTGTCTCTTTTTATGACGATGGCGCCGAACCTACGGGCGATTTCGTTACTTGCGGCTTTCATCGGCTTGTATTTGCGAAAATGTAAAAAAAATATTAACATAGGCGTATGACTATTGAATTGTCTTGCTGTTTGTGGTAAGATGATTCGTAAAGTTCACACACGGTATGCGCTTCGGTGTAAATTTAACTGCCGTGGAGGACAAACCGAAGGAGAAAAATATGGCTATTATTTCTATCAAGCAGCTTCTTGAAGCAGGTGTTCATTTCGGACATCACACCCGTCGTTGGAACCCGAAGATGGCAGAGTACATCTTCACCGAGAGAAACGGCATCTACATCATCGACCTCCAGAAGACCGTAAAGAAGTTTGAAGAGGCTTATATGTACGTTCGCGACCTCGCAGCTGAGGGCGGCACCGTTCTGTTCGTAGGAACCAAGAAGCAGGCCGCTGACGCTATTAAGGAAGAGGCTGCCCGTGCAGGTATGTACTATGTCAACAACCGTTGGCCCGGCGGTATGCTCACTAACTTCAAGACCATAAAGAAGAGCATCGCTCGTCTCAAGAGCCTCGAGCAGATGAAGGAGGACGGCACCTTTGATCTTCTTCCTAAGAAGGAAGTAGCAAAGCTCATCAAGGAGATGGCTGACCTCGAGAAGAACCTCGGCGGTATCAAGACCATGGACAGACTCCCCTCTGCTGTTTACATCGTTGACCCCCGCAAGGAGAAGAACGCTGTTGCAGAGGCTAAGAAGCTCGGCATTCCGGTAATCGCTATCGTTGATACCAACTGCGATCCTGATGATGCTGATTACATCATCCCCGGTAACGATGATGCTATCCGCGCCATCAAGCTCATCACCAGCTCTATCGCAGATGCTGTTATCGAGGGCAGACAGGGCGAGGCAGACGTTGACGAGGAGGCAGCTGTTGAGGCTAAGGCTGAGGCAGAGGCTGCTGAGGACGCTGCTCAGTAATCAAGAATATACGGAAGCGTGAAGGGCTGCGTGCTTTTCACGCCTTTCCGGATTATATGTGTACGAGCACATACTTATCACATGTTCGAAACCTGAAAAATCCACTACTCGAAAGGATATAAATATTATGGCACAGATTACAGCAAAGATGGTTGCCGAGCTGAGAGCTAAGACCGGCTGCGGCATGATGGACTGCAAGAAGGCGCTTGTTGAGACCGACGGCGATTTCGACGGTGCGGTAAAGGTTCTGCGCGAGCGCGGACTTGCCGTTGCTGCTAAGAAGGCGGACAGAATCGCGGCAGAGGGACTTGTTGCTATCAAGTTCAACGACGCAAATGATAAGGCTGCAATGATCGAGGTCAACTCCGAGACCGACTTCGTTGCTAAGAATGCTGATTTCCAGGCATTCGTAGACGGACTTCTCGATACTATTCTCGCATGCAATCCTGCAGACAACGATGCTCTCATGGCTTGCACATATGCAGGCGGCGCAGATACCGTCGAGGCTGCTCTCAAGGATAAGATCTACACCATCGGCGAGAACATTCAGATCCGCCGTTTCGTCGTTGCTCACGGCACTATCGGCTCTTACGTACACGGTAAGGGTCAGACCGGAATTCTCGTTGAGTTCGAGGCAGACGACGCAGTAAAGAATGCTCCCGAGTTCGCTGCATACGCAAAGAACATCGCTCTCCAGCTTGCAGGCGCAGGCGTTCCCGCTGTTTACGTAAACAAGGAGGACGTTCCTCAGTCCGCTCTCGATGAGGAGAAGGAGATCATCAAGGCTCAGATTGCCAACGACGAGAAAAACAAGAACAAGCCCGAAGCTATTATCGAGAAGATGGTAATGGGCAAGCTCTCCAAGTTCTATGAGAAATACTGCCTCTGCGAGCAGGAGTATGTCAAGGATGACAAGATGACCGTTGCCGCTTATACCGCTGCTACGGCTAAGGAGCTCGGCGGCTCTATCAAGATCAAGAACTTCTATCGCTTTGAGAAGGGTGAGGGTCTCCAGAAGCGTGAGGACAACTTCGCAGAAGAGATCGCAAGCATGATCAAGTGATTTCGGAATAGGCGTTTCGATACATTAGCTTTGATACGACACTTTTGGGCGGGCACCGTACGGTTCCCGCCTTTAAGTTTTGCGTCGCTGCATGCCGGCGCTTGCGCATGTCTGTGGCTGCGGAGAACCGCCTAAAATTAACAAATAGTTTATTATTCATCTATTCAGGTGCAAATATGATGATATAGAATGATTCAAATAAAAAAAGCCCGCTCGGGGCGTGAAAGGCTGGCGCGTATGTTCGGATATGTTCGGTGTTTTCCTCCCGAGCTTCGGGTGCGTGAGTACGAATACTATCGCGGCGTATATTGCGGTCTATGCAGGAGCATGGGTCGTTGCTGCGGTCAGCTTTCGCGCTGCACTCTCTCGTATGATGTTGTCTTTCTCGCGCTCGTGAGAATGGCTTTGACCGGTGAGTCTCCTGCGGCAAAACCGAGACGGTGTGTTATCCATCCGCTGCGTAGGCGACCGAGCTGCGAGGCTTGCCCGTCGCTCGATTATTCGGCTCGTATGGGGGCACTTCTTGCGTATCATAAGCTCTCGGACGATGTTTCGGATAAGCGCGGGGTAAAAAGCGCGGTCGCGCGCGTCTGCGCGGTGCTTATGTCACCTGCACGGAGGCGTGCCGCAGGCGGCGATTTCGGTGAGGGGGACGAAGCGATAAAACGGCATCTTGAGCGAACTGCGCAGCTCGAGGCGGATGATGCGGGCGGCGAACAGCTTGCGGATGAATCCGGTGCATTGCTCGGCGAGGTGTTTTCTGGTGGTCTTGACGGAGCGGAGCGACGAATAGCATATGATATCGGATATCATGTCGGCAGGTGGATATACTATGTCGATGCCATAGACGATTATAGGTCGGATATGGAGAACGGCGAATATAACCCGTTTCGTTCCGAAGGGCTTCCGTCATCGGACGATATCCGTTCTGCTTTGCGGGCGGAGCTTGCCGCAACAGAGCTTGCGCTCGATCTGATACCGCATGAAGTTCCGAGCGATATACTTGAGCCTATAAGGAACATACTTTACCTCGGAAGCGAGAAAACGGTCGGCGAAATTCTTTCCGGCGATAAAAAGAAGAAGGGCGGTACGACAGAGGTCGTAGAGAAGAGGCAGAATTAATGATACATGATCCGTATAAGGTGCTCGGTGTTTCGAGAGACGCGAGCGATGACGAAATAAAAAAAGCATACCGCGAGCTTGCCCGCAAGTATCACCCCGACAATTATGCCGGAAATCCCCTCGCCGATCTTGTTGAGGAGAAGATGAAGGAGATAAACGAGGCGTATGAGATGATTCGCCGCGAGCGAAACGGCAGCAGAAGCTCTTCGCCCGGTTCAAGCGGCGGCAGCTATGACTCCGGTGCGGGTGCGCGCGGCAGCGCGAGCTTCGGCAGAGTGCGCGAGCTTATTGCTGCCGGAAGATACTCGGAGGCTGAAATCATTCTCGACTCGATTTCGTCGAACGACCGCGGCGCGGAGTGGAATTTCCTCAAGGGAAAGGTGCTCCTTCAGCGCGGGTGGTATTTTGAGGCGCAGCGTTTTTTCGAGACCGCATGCTATATGGATCCGTCGAATTCCGAATACCGCGCGGCGCTCGACAGTATCAAGAATTCAGGCTCCGGCTATGCCCGTGGGTACCGAACAGGCAGAGGCAGTATGGATACCTGTGATATCTGCTCGTCGCTTCTGTGCGCCGATTGCTGCTGCGAGGCAATGGGCGGCGATCTCATTCGTTGCTGCTGAGGATTGATATGAAAAAGAAAAACAGCTTCGGAACAAAAACCGTGACCATGACGGCTATATTTTCGGCACTCGGAGTAGTATTTCTGTATATAGGTTCGATTTTTGATTTTCTCAATCTCACTGCCGCGATGGCGGCATCGTTTATTGTAATTTTCGCAGTTATTGAGGGCGGAGGTGTCGTTCCGTGGATGATCTATGCGGGCACGGCAATAATCTCATTGCTGCTGCTCCCGAATAAATATCCCGCTGTCATATACCTGTTCTTTGCGGGACTTTATCCGATGGTCAAGTCCTATTCCGAGCGGCTTTCAATGCCGGTCGCACTGATAATCAAGCTGCTGTTTACCAATGCTATGCTGACCGTTATCATTCTTATTGCCAAGTATCTGCTTGCCGTTCCGGACGACGAGCTCGGCCTGCGTGTAACGGTCTATATTGCGTGCAACGCGATGCTGATAGTGTTTGATTATCTGCTGACGCAGCTTATTACCGTCTATCAGAAAAAATTGCGCAGGGTGTTTCATTCTGCCGATATATTCAGATGATTTGCGGAATTGCCGCACATATGGCGGCGCATGTGATAATATGTGCGTGCCTGGGATTCTAACGATATAATCCCCCCCGTTTGATGCGATATTGCCGCTCTGCGCGTCGTGTCGAACGGTTTTTTTATCCTCCGAAAGATTTTTCAAGAAAATTGATAAAAAGGTCTTGACAAGTGGTGAGCGAGGTGGTATAATAACCAAGCTGTCGCGAGAAGCGGGAGCGAATCGGTCCTTGAAAATTGAACAACAAACAAGACAAGATGTACAAAGAAAAAGTTCTTGTCAAATCCTTTAGTATAAAAACCTAAGTAAAGTACTAAGTAGATTCAGTATTGAATCTTCATAAAAGAATTTTATGAAGAGTTTGATCCTGGCTCAGGATGAACGCTGGC
>JABLTQ010032080.1_pt1 | contig 62450 bp, 52 predicted proteins | sample 7160101 | NCBI WGS metagenome assembly JABLTQ01 (sample SAMN14651228, study PRJNA627086) | human gut metagenome | isolation source: feces | host: Homo sapiens | reverse complement strand
TCAACGCCTTGGTGGCCGCCCAGGTGTCCTTTGCTTTGTAGGTGGTGTCCTTATAGTGCCACTTGTGCTTGACCATGTACGCACCGATTTCGGCAGCCCTGGCCAGGATTGCATCCCGGATGAGCGCTGCCCTGGTTTTTGCGCCTACGATGCCGTCCACCGTCAGACCGGCACGATACTGGTAACCTCTCACAGCGGAGTCCGTCTGGACGCCCCAGATGCCGTCCTCGGTGAGCTGCCAGCCCAGGATGTTCAGACGATGCTGGAGCAGCTTGACGTCGTCGCCCCTGTCGCCCTTGCGGATCAGGTCGGTGTTGCCAGTCTGGGGCTGCGCAAAATACCCGTGATTGCAGTCCACGTTGCCCTTGATGCCGTTCACCCGCCCCTTGCTGGTGTACTGCCACGCCCAGACCTTGCCAGTGTAGTGGAGTTTGGAGCCGTATTCAGCCAACCAGAGAGGATAGGCGGTCAGGCGATTTGCTTGGAGCTTGGTGGTAATAAAGTTGGTGGAGCTGTACAGGCCGACCTTGCGGCCAGCCCCTTTGACCGTCTCCAAAAACTTTAACACAATGTCCGTCCGTGTCTTGTTACTCAAGGCCAGGATGGATTTTTCATACTCTTGGTCGAAGAAGATGGGGAGCTCGAAGCACTTGCCTTCCAGCACTTTCAGACAGGTTCTTGCCTCCTGCTCACCGCGCTCCACGCTGTTGGCGTAGCTGTACCAATACGCCCCCACCTGGATGCCGGCTGCTTTCGCTCCGGCATAATTGCGCTCAAACTGCTTGTCCTTCTGGCTCAACTCCCGACCGTAGCCCGCCCGGATGACGGCAAACTGCACGCCATCCTTGGCCACCTTTGCCCAGTCAATCACGCCTTGATGCTCGGATACGTCGATTCCCTTTGATCTCATTGTTCAGCCTCCCTTCTAACCCGCCATTATACGCGGGAGCCAGTCCAAAAGTACGGATGATCGGGCAATCTGGGGCTGATTTCGGCGGCTTTCCGCCCATATCATCGGATTTCCGTGCAAAAATTGAAAATTGGTGCCCTGCGATTGTGGGAATCGGCTGAAAAAAAATGATCCGAACCCATCCTCGTAAGAGAATCTGATTCGGATCATCTTGGTGCGCGAGGCGGGAGTCGAACCCGCACGCCCGTAAAGAGCACTGGCACCTGAAGCCAGCGAGTCTACCAATTCCACCACTCGCGCATTTCGTGTGGTCACCTTGGTCAGCACAGGTATTATAATACCACGCCGCGAAGGTTTCGTCAAGGGGGATTGCAAACTTTTTCCCGTCTTTTCCCCACGCCCATCTTGTGTTACAATACAGGAAGCAAAAAGGAGGCGGGAATATGTGTTCCATGGAAGAACTGCGCCAGCAGTGCCAAAACTGTCAGCTCTGCGGGCTGGGTGCGACCCGAAAGAATCTGGTGTTCGGAGACGGCAACCCAGATGCAGACGTGATGTTCATTGGCGAAGGGCCAGGCAAGCAGGAGGACGAACAGGGTATCCCCTTTGTGGGGGCGGCAGGGCAGTTTTTGTCCCGCATCCTGGAGATCATCGACCTAGATCGCAGCCGCTACTATATCGCCAACATCGTCAAGTGCCGCCCGCCCAAAAACCGTGACCCTCAGGCAGAGGAGCAGGATGCCTGCATCCCCTACCTCAACGATCAGATCCAGCTGGTGCAGCCCAAGATCATCGTCTGCCTGGGCCGCATCGCCGCCGCCCGACTCATTCACGATGGCTACCGCATCACCCGAGAGCATGGCACCTGGAGCCAGCAACAGGGCATCTGGATGACCGCCTTCTATCATCCCTCCGCCCTGCTCCGAGACGAGAGCAAGCGGCCAGAAACCTTTGACGATCTGCGCTCTTTACGGGCAAAGATTTTGGAGGTCTGCCCTGAGGTCTACAACCAATGACCGTTGCACTGGCGGACAAACCAATCAAAGAGCCGCTCCCCTGCCGGATACAGCTGTTCCGGATGCCACTGGACGCCCACCATGGGCAAGTGCTGACACGCTATGGCCTCCACCACTCCGTCCAGCGCCCACTGGATGGCCTGCCACCCAGATGCCAACCGCCCCACCGCTTGGTGGTGGCCGCTGTTGACAACCGGTGTGGCACCGTACAGGGCGTGGAGCTGGGTATCCGGCCGGATGTAAGTCGGGTGGAGGCGGTACTGTCCTTGGATCATGCTGTGGCTGCTGCCCATGTCCTGAATCAGATCGCCGCCGAAGTACACATTTAAATATTGCATTCCACGACAGATCCCCAACACGGGGATCTGTTTTTCTACGGCCAACGCCACCAACTGACCCTCTAAGCTGTCCCGCTCCCCATCCAGTGTGTCACAGGCCACATTCTCCTGTCCGTACCAAGCCGGATCCACATCGCCCCCGCCCCCTAAGATCAGCCCGTCACAGCGGCGCAGCAGCGCCGTCTCCGGCAAGTACCCGCCCACTGGCAGTCCACCGGCATTTTTGACTGCGCGAGCGTAGGAAGGCGGGTTGGATGGCGCCAGGGAGAGCAGGATATGTGGGTTTCGTTCCATAACATCACCTCACTTCTGTCATCCTATGCGCCTGGGGACGAGAAAAACCCACCAGGAAAACCTGGTGAGTTTTCGTTTACTTATGTGTTGGGTCTTTCATCTTTTCATAGGCGAATCCATCCGGCTTCTCGCTGACCTTTGCCAAATTCGTGTAGTCCTCCGAGTCGATGGACATCTTTTTCTTGGACAGCCGTCCCTGCACCAGACCACCGATGAGAGAGGAGATGACGGCGAACAGTGGGACACCGATGAGCATCCCCACGAAGCCGAAGATGCCGCCGAAGAAGATGATGGAGAAAAGGACGCCGAAGGAGGAAATGCCGGTGCTGTCCCCCAAGATCTTGGGGCCCAAAATATTGCCGTCAAACTGCTGTAGAGCAAAGACGAAGATGACAAAATAGATGCACTTGATGGGGCTGTAGAACAGCACCAAGATCGCACAGGGGATGGCGCCGATGAGGGGGCCAAAGAAGGGGATGATATTGGTCACGCCCACCACCACGCTGATGAGGATGGCGAAGGGGATGTTGAGCAGGGATGTGCCCACAAAACAGATGATGCCGATGATGAAGGAGTCCAGCAGCTTACCTCGGATAAAGCCGCCAAAGACCTTGTGGATATATCGGCAGCGCACCAAAATATCATTGGCTACCTTGATCGAGAAAATGCTGTAGCTGAGCTGCTTGGCACGGCCGATCATTTGGGTCTTACTGACCAGCAGGTAAATGGCCACGATGAAGCCCAACAGGGTGTTGGTGACGATCTTCACGGCATAGACCACACCGTTGACCACGCTGCTGACCAGGGCGTTGATGCCGCCCAGGGTGTTGGACAGGTTTTTGATATTGGGGATCAAGTCCTTGGTCGCCCAATCCCCCACATAGGTGGCCACAGAGTCATAGATCTCCTGTGCCGTCCGCGCCAAGCTGGGGTTATCCTTCCACAGCTTCTCCAACAGCTCATTGCCGTGCTGGATATAGGTTGGGAAGGAGGAGACAATCCCCATGATGCTGTTGATGAGGTTAGGCAGCACCAGGGCGAACAGACCGCCCAGCAAAACCAGGGCAAACAGGATGGAGATGGTCACCGACAGAGCCACTCCAAAACTCCGCGCCCGTCTCGGCCCCAGCTTCCGCTGGAATACATCCTCGAAGTTGCGCAGGAGCATATTATACAGGGGTGAGAGCAGGTAGGCAATGACTGCGCCAATGATGAAGGGGGTGAGAATGGTGATCAGGCCGCTGAAAAATCCCTGAATGGCCTTGATGTTGTAGATGAGGAAAAACAGCAGCAAGCTGGCACCGATGACCAGGAACGCTGTCAGTCCCGCCGCGATATAGGATTTATATTTTTCCTTTTTCGTATCAGTTCCGCCTTTCTGCGATTGCCGCCGGACTCGTTGTGCCGAACTGCCAGACCGGATAGAAACTCAGACCTTCAACTCCACTTCCCCACCAGTCAGCGCATCTGCGTACTGCTCCAGCACCGGCTGGATCTCGGTGGCCAGGAACTCGGTGACCTGTTCCGGGCAGCGGCCGATGTAGCGCTCCGGCTCCAAGTGGGCGGTCAGTTCTTCACGGGTCATGCCGAACATGGGGTCTTCTGCGATGAGGTCGATGAGGTTGTTGGCAAGACCCCGATCCTTTACGTTGCGTCCCGCCTCCATGGAGTGGACACGGATGTGCTCATGCAGCTCCTGCCGGTTGCCGCCCCGCTTGACGGCGTCCATCATGATGTTCTCGCTGGCCATGAAGGGCAGTTCCTCCATGATGTGCTTCTCGATGACCTTTTCGTGCACCACCAGGCCAGAGGTGATATTCTGATAAATTTCCAAAATGGCGTCCACAGCCAGGAACGCTTCGGGGACGGACAGACGCTTGTTGGCGGAGTCGTCCAGGGTACGCTCAAACCACTGGGTGGCGGTGGTGATGGCCGGATTCATGACATCGCTGATGACGTAGCGACCCAGGGCGCAGATGCGTTCGCTGCGCATGGGGTTGCGCTTGTAGGGCATGGCGGAGGAACCGATCTGCTTTTTCTCAAACGGTTCTTCTATTTCTTTCATGTGCGCCAGCAGACGCAGGTCAGTGGCGAACTTGCTGGCGGACTGGGCGATGCCAGCCAGGGTGTTGAGCACCAGCACGTCCACCTTACGGGAATAGGTCTGGCCGGACACGGGCACGCAGCTGTCGAAGCCCATCTCCGCAGCGATCTTCCGTTCCAGCTCCTTGACTTTCTCATGGTCGCCCTCAAACAGCTCCAGGAAGGAGGCCTGGGTGCCGGTGGTGCCCTTGCTGCCCAGCAGCTGCAAGTGGTCGATGCGGTACTCCACCTCGTGGAGATCCATCAACAGTTCGTTCATCCAAAGCGTGGCACGCTTGCCGACCGTGGTCAGCTGGGCGGCCTGGAAATGGGTGAACCCCAGGGTGGGCAGCGCCTTGTAGGTGTCAGCGAATTTGGCCAGATTGTTCAGCACCCGCACCAGCTTATCCCGCACCAGGAGAAGTCCTTCCCGCATGATGATCACATCGGTGTTGTCTCCCACATAGCAGCTGGTAGCGCCTAGGTGGATGATGGGCATGGCGTCGGGGCACTGGTCGCCGTAGGCATGGATGTGTGCCATGACATCGTGGCGCAGCTCCTTTTCGTAGCGGGCGGCAGCTTCGTAGTCGATGTCGTCCACATGCTCCTCCATCTGGGACACCTGCGCCTGGGTCACTGGCAGACCCAGCTCCATCTCCGCCCGAGCCAAGGCGATCCAGAGACGGTGCCAGGTGGAGAACTTCTTATCGGGGGAGAAAATATACTGCATCTCCTGGCTGGCATACCGGGAGGACAGAGGGCTTTCGTATTTATTATGATTCATATGCTTTCTCACTCATTTCATTTTATGTTTCAATATCATTATTATACCACGGCAGTTCCCCAATGGAAACTGTCCTTTTATGAATCTTTTTTGAACTTCCCACGCAAAAACAGTACCCATTTCACAAGGAAATGGGTACCGCACTGATTTTCGTTTGTTTTTATTTTTCCGAACGGCTGCCGAAGGCGTCCCCCTCGATGAGGAATTGCTCCAGCCGGTCGATGCCCGCCTTGATGTTCTCCATGGAGGTGGCATAAGACCATCTCAGGAAGCCAGGGACGCCGAAGCCGGTGCTGGGCACCAGGCAGACCTTGCCCTTGGTCAGCAGCAGAGAGGCAAAATGGTTCTCGTCCTGGATGACCTCGCCGAACAGGGTCTTGCCGATCCACTCAGAAATGTTCATCATCACATAGAAGGCGCCATGGGGGGTCAGGCAGCTGATGCCAGGCAGGGCATTGAGTCCCTTTACCATGGCGCTGCGCCGCTTTTCAAAGGCTTGCCGCATGATCTCCACATCCTCCTGAGGGCCGGACAGGGCTTCTACGGCAGCAGCCTGAGCGGGCGCAGAGGGGTTGCCCGTGGAGTGGCTGACGTAGCGAGAAATGACCTTGACCACTTCCGGCTCGGCAGCCAGGTAGCCAATGCGCCAGCCGGTCATGGCGTAGCTCTTGGAAACGCCGTTGATGAGGATGGTGTGGGCTTTGATCTCCGGACTGAGGGCGGCAATGGAGGTGAAGGTGACGCCATCGTAGAGGAGCTTGTAGTAGATCTCGTCCGCAATGATGTACAGGTCGTGCTTGAGACACACATCCGCCAGCGCTCTCAGCTCTTCCGCCGTGTAGACCATGCCGGTGGGGTTGGAGGGGTTATTGAAAAAGATACACTTGGTCTTGTCAGTGATGGCCGCTTCCAGGCGCTCCGGGGTGAGCTTGAAATGCTCCGCCTCCCCGCAGGGGATGAACACGGGCACGCCGCCAGCCATTTGGGTCATCTCGCTGTAGCTGACCCAAGCGGGGGTGGGGATGATGACCTCGTCCCCTTCGTTCACCAGGGACTGCATGACCAGATAGATGCAGTGCTTGGCACCGCTGCTGACAATGATCTGACTGGGCTGGTATTCTACGCCGCAGTCCGCTTTCAGACGCTGGCAGATGGCTTTTTTCAGCACCAGCGTACCGGTAGCAGGCGTGTATTTGGTGTCATTATTGATAATTGCCTCGATAGCCGCCAGCTTGATGCGATCCGGCGTGGGGAAATCCGGTTCACCGGCGGCGAAGCCCAAGACATCAATGCCGTCCGCCTTCATCTGCTTGTATAGGGCGTCCATAGCCAGGGTGGAGGATTCGTTGACTTGTTCAGCAATGCGAGATAACGGCTTCATAGGTAAGTCTCCTTATCGAAATTCACAAGAATCAGATACTCTGTTTTTGACATATTATAATCGAAAACTTGCAGAATTGTCAACCGCCATTTTCATAATATCAAAAAAATGCACGGCAAACCACTTTGCCGTGCATTTGCGTGTCAATTTTTATGCTGTGCTCCTGCAAAATACCGTCATTTTGCTGAAGCTGAGCCGCTTACAGGTGTTCCCGAATGAGCTGCCCCATCTTCTTGGTGCCCACTTCTTCCCCGCTGCCGGGGATGTCATAGGTGTGCCAGCCCTCTGCCAGGACGGCATCCACGGCGTCCTCGATGGCCTGTGCCTCGGTAGGCAGGTTCAGGGAGTACTTGAACATCATGGCCACAGACAGGATGGTGGCGATGGGGTTGGCCTTGTCCAGACCCGCGTACTTGGGGGCACTGCCGTGGCTGGGCTCGTACAGGCCGGGAGCGGTGGCACCCAGGGAGGCGGAGGGGAGCATCCCCAGGGAGCCTGCCAGCATGGAGGCTTCATCGGAGAGGATGTCGCCGAACATATTCTCGGTAACCACCACATCGAATTGGCTGGGGTTCTTGACCAGCTGCATGGCGGTGTTGTCCACCAGCATATCCTCAAATTCCACGTCGGGGTACTCTGCCGCCAGCCGGTGCATCACTTCCCGCCACAGGCGGGAGGTGGCCAGGACGTTGGCCTTGTCCACGCTGGTGACCTTCTTCCGGCGCAGCCGTGCCAGCTCAAAGGCACGTCGGCCGATGCGCTCGATCTCCATCTCGGAATAGGCCATCAGGTCGGTGGCTTCCTCGCCCCGATCCTCGGTCTGATAGCGATCCCGCTTGCCAAAGTATACGCCGCCGGTCAACTCCCGACAGATGATCAGGTCAATGCCCTTCTCTGCCGTCTCTTTCCGCAGCGGGCAGGTATCCACCAGAGCGGGACGAAGCATGGCGGGACGGAGGTTGACGAACAGACCCAGATCCTTGCGGATAGCCAGCAGAGCGGTCTCAGGACGCTGTTCTGCGGGCTTGTCACTGCCGTATTTGGGGGTGCCTACCGCGCCCAGCAACACGGCGTCACAGGCCTTACAGCGCTCTGCGGTGCCATCCGGATAGCTCTTGCCGCAGGCGTCAGTAGCCACGCCGCCCAGCAGGACTTCTTCATATTCAAATTCATGGCCGAACTTTTCAGAGATACCTTCCATCACGTTCTGTGCCGCCGCAACGATCTCAGGGCCGATGCCATCGCCGGGAATAACTGCAATTTTGAACTTCATACTCTGTCTTCCTTTCTCACTTTGCAATGCCGCGTGCCTTCAGAGAGGCCATCAGACCGCCGTTGTCGATGATGCCGTTGATGAATTCCGGGAAGGGCGCCGCCTGATAGGTCTTGCCGGTGGTCTGGTTGACGATCTTGCCGGTAGCAAAGTCCACGTCGATCTGGTCGCCGGCCTTGATGTCTGCCGCCGCTTCCGGACACTCCATGATGGGGAAGCCGATGTTGATGGCGTTGCGGTAGAAAATGCGGGCAAAGGATGCGGCGATGACGCACTTGACCCCGCAGGCTTTGATGGCCAGAGGGGCGTGCTCACGAGAGGAGCCGCAGCCGAAGTTGGCGCCGCCCACGATGATGTCACCAGGTTCCACGGTGGCGGCAAAGTCCGCATCGATGTCCTCCATGCAGTGGGAGGCCAGGCTCTTTTCGTCCGGTGCATTCAGGTAGCGGGCGGGGATGATAACATCAGTATCCACGTTGTCGCCATATACATAAATTTTCGCCATGGTAATTCCTCCTTACAGCTTTGCCGGGTCTGCCACGCAGCCTGCCACAGCGGAGGCTGCGGCCACAGTGGGGCTGGCCAGGATGACCTCAGAGGTCACATGACCCATACGGCCTACGAAATTGCGGTTGGTGGTGGACACGCAGCGCTCGCCTTCGCACATACAACCCATGTGACCACCCAGGCAGGGGCCACAGGTGGGGGTGGAGACGGCAGCGCCGGCGGCCAGGAAGGTCTGGAAGATGCCCTCATCGATCATCTGTTGAACGATCTCCTCGGTGGCAGGCAGGACGATGCAGCGGATGCCGTCGGCCACCTTGCGGCCCTTCAAAATCTCCGCAGCAGCACGCATATCGCTGATACGGCCGTTGGTGCAGGAGCCGATGACCACCTGGTCGATGGGCATACCGGCCACCTCACCTACCGTCTTGGTGTTGCTGGGCAGGTGGGGCATGGCTACGGTGGACTGGAGGGTGTTCAGGTCGATGACGATCTCCCGCTCATACACCGCATCCGGGTCGGCTTCGACGGCCTCAAACTTCCGGTCGGTACGGCCTTCCAGATAGGCCAGAGTCTTATCGTCCACCGGGAAGATGCCATTCTTGGCGCCGGCCTCGATGGCCATGTTGGCGATGGTGAACCGGTCGTCCATGGTCAATGCGCCGACCCCTTCTCCGGCAAACTCCAGGGACTGATACAGAGCGCCGTCCACGCCGATCATGCCGATCAGGTGGAGGATGACGTCCTTGCCGCTGACGTAGGGTTGGAGCTTGCCCTTCAGCACCACCTTGATGGCAGGGGGCACCTTGAACCAGGACAGGCCGGTAGCCATGCCGGCAGCCATGTCGGTGGAGCCGATGCCGGTGGAGAAGGCGCCCAGGGCGCCGTAGGTACAGGTGTGGGAGTCCGCGCCGATGATGACTTCACCGGGCAGAGCCAGCCCCTGTTCCGGCAGCAGGGCGTGTTCCACGCCTACGCGGCCCACGTCAAAGAAGTGGGTGATGTGGTGCTTATGCGCAAAATCCCGTGCAGTCTTGCAAAGCTGGGCAGCTTTGATGTCCTTGCAGGGGGTGTAGTGATCCAATACGATGGCGATTTTGTCCTGATCAAAAACCTGGGTCAGGCCAGCCTTCTCAAACTGGCTGATGGCCACCGGAGCGGTGATGTCGTTGCCGAGCACCAGATCCAGCTTTGCCTCAATGAGCTGGCCTACTTCCACGGTGGGCAATCCGGCGTGTTTCGCCAGAATCTTCTGGGTCATCGTCATTCCCATTTGAAATTCCTCCTCATTCCACAAATCGTGTAAGGTTATTATGCCAAACATTTTGACAGTTGAATGTTAACTATGTTACAATCTAATCGGAAAAGGAGGGAATTCTATGGGGTATTTCAGCATCAAAGAACTGGGCTTGCCCGAAAACAGCTGGGCCGCCTTTGAAACCCATTACCCCTCCGTCTCTTTCCCTCCTGGCAGAATGATCTATCTGCAAGGCTCCTCTGCCGACCGGTTCTATTACCTGAAAGCCGGCCGTGTGAAGGTCTTTCTCAACTCGGAGGATGGCAGTGAGAAAATCCTGACTGTCTACGAAGCGGGCAATGTCTTTGGGGAAGCGTCTTTCTTTGACGAACTCCCCCGAGTCTCCTCTGCCATCACAGTCACCTGCTGTGAGATTGTGATCATTGACCGTCTCACGCTGGAGGCGGAGATGCAGAGAAACCCGCAAATTCTGCTGACCATCACCCGGGTGCTTGCCCGGACGGTGCGGATGCTGTCCGACCATGTGGACACCATGGCCTTCCTGCGGGCAGATCAGCGCATCGCCCGTTATCTGCTCTCTGTGCCGGAGAACGAGGCACACGTCATCCACTGCACCCAAGAGGAGATCGCTGCCGCTGTCAGCGTCAGCCGAGTCACCGCCAGCCGCGTGTTGAATCGGTTCGTCCGGTGTGGCCTGTTGCAGACCGGCTATGGCAGCCTGCGCATCCTGGATGCCAGCGGGCTGGAGCAGTGCGCCCGACAGGGGTTCGAAACGTAAGTTGGGGTTGTGTTTTGCGGGAAAACCCCTTATAATATCCTGTGATTTCACTGAATCGGAGTAAAAACTATGGCTGATGCTAAGAAGAAGAATGCGAAGAAAAAAGCGCCGCCGGAACTGACTCCGGAGCAGCGCCGAAAGCTGGCAGAAAAACAAGTCATTGGCGCCGGAATGGCATTGGATTTTCGCGATCAGGCTCATTTCTACAACCGTGCGGCGGAACTGCTGGAGGGCATCCCCGATGACCCGAATTGTGCTGCTCAAGCGGCAGAGTACCGTGCCAAAGCGGAGGAGATCTCCAAAGACGGCTGGGAGGCTGCCTATCAGGCTGCACTGGCAGCCAAAGAAGCTGCGGTGACGGCGGAGGAGTTCTCGCAGGCAGAGAGCGCGTTCCAAAGACTGCCCAATTACCGAGATGCAGATGCCATGGCGGCAGAGTGTGCGCAGCGCTACCGCCATCTGGCTCGAAAGGGGCACCCGGCTCTGGTGGTGTTTTGCCTGTTGCTGGCACTGCTGTTGGCCGCTGGGGTAGCCTATCAGACCAACTGGGGCAAGTACCAGTTCGCCCAACTCTGCATGACCACCTCCCACTATGGCAAGGCCATGGACACCTTTGCCGACTTGAAAGGATACGAGGACAGCGCAGACAAGGAGACAGATGCCCGATATCAGCTGGCCATGCAGCATATGGAGAAGGGCAAGTACCAAAAGGCCGCCTTCCATCTCCGCAAGCTGGGCGACTACCAGGACAGCGAGACCCAGCTAGTAACCGCCGAAACCCAGCTGCTGCAAGGCGCTCAGGTAGGAGATTCCGTTCCCTTCGGCACTTGCGACTGGGTGGTGCTGGATGCACAGTCGGATGGGGCGCTGCTGACGCTGGAGAAGCCACTGAAGGAGCCGCAGTGCTTCAACGAGCAGAAAGCCGAGGTTTCTTGGACGGACGCTTCCCTATGTCGCTGGCTGAATGACCGCTGGATGACGGAGACTTTCTCCGCTGAGGAACAGGCCATGCTGCGGGACAGCGACGTCAAGAGCAAGGTGTTTCTGCTGAGCGATGCGGAGTGGCGCAGCTATGGCAGCCAGATCAAGCCGGTCAAGTGCAACTGGTGGCTGCGCACGCCGAGCACCCAGAAGGGTTGCGCCATGTTTGTTGACCCCTATGGCACCATCATGGAAGCCGGTTATCCGGTGAACGCCGTGATGAAGGTGCGTCCCACCGTTTGGGTCAGCTATCAATAAGAGCAAAAAAGACCAGCGTATCGGTTGCGCTGGTCTTTTCTGAAATTTGGGAGGTTTTATGGAACCCATTACGATCTACGCTTATTCGGTCACAAAATCGCCCTTTTCTCTCGCAGAATGTCAGGAAAAACTGTCACCGGAACGGTTGGAACAGCTGTCCAAGTTCCCAGAACAGAGTCGGCAGCACAGTTTAGCGGGAGATCTGCTGGCGATGACAGCTTACCGCAAAGCCTACCCTGGAGATCTCTTCCCGCCGGAACGGGCTGTGACGCCTGCGGGCAAGCCCTACTTCCCTGCTCGACCTGAGTTCCACTACAGCATTTCTCACTCTGGTGAGTGGGTGGTCTGCGCAGTGGGTGCGGTGCCGCTGGGAGTGGACATTCAGGTGGAGCGGCCGGTTCGGCCGGTGGTATTTCGGGCGTTGTCACCAGTGGAACAGAGGGAGCTGGATGGGCTGGAAGAACAGGAGCGCTTCCCTGCTTTTTTTGATGTATGGTGCTTAAAGGAGGCTTATTCTAAGGCCATTGGGCTGGGGCTGAAATCCAGATTCCGAGATTTTTCAGTGAGCAAGAAAGCTGAGATTTCTGTACCCTGCTTTTCTGTGGCGCTGCCACGTTTTGGGGATTGCCGCTATCATCTGGGCATTTGTGCTCAGACAGCTCCCATGCCGAGATTACAGCTGCAAGTAGTAGAAAAGAGAGAGCTGCTCTGATCGCAGCGCTTTTCCCCGCCCAACTGCAAAAACCGCCCCTGAGCAACGTGCTCAGGGGCGGTTCATTCCATTATTTATTGCGTTATATTTGCTTCGGGTTCGGAACTCAATCCAAATCCATGGGTGCTTCGTCAGAACCTTCTTCTGTCGGAGCATCCTCCAGGAAGATGGGGCTTTCCTCGAACAGAGGGCCTTCCTCCCCTTCCTCGTGGGACACCATCGGTTCTTCTTCGGCGCTTTCGGTGATGATCTCGCCGTCGTCGTCGAATTCGTCACTGTGGCGGAACTGCTCCAGGCCGGTGCCGGCGGGGATGAGCTTGCCGATGATGACGTTCTCCTTCAGACCCAGCAGGTGGTCTACCTTGCCGTAGATGGCGGCTTCGGTCAGCACCTTGGTAGTCTCCTGGAAGGAGGCAGCGGACAGGAAGGAGTCGGTGGACAAGGCGGCCTTGGTGATACCCAGCAGCAGTCTGGTGCAGGTGGGCAGCATCAGGGGGGAGCCATCCTCTCGGGTCTCGCCAGCGGCGATGCGAGCGCGGACGGCATCGCAGGCGTCCTCGAATACGGGCAGGCTGATGGTGGAGCCGGAGAGCAGCTGGGAATCGCCAGCTTCTTCCACCTTGACCCGACGCATCATCTGGCGGCAGATGACCTCGATATGCTTATCGTTGATGTCAACGCCCTGGCTGCGGTAAGGCTTCAGAACTTCCTTGACCAGGTACTCGTGGAGCTGGTGGATGCCGCGGATGCGCAGGACGTCCTGGGGATACAGGGCGCCGGGCACCAGCTGAGTACCCTTTTCCACCCGCTGTCCATTCTTGATGAGCAGCTGAGCGGCGGGCAGCATATAGGTACACACTTCGCCGTCGTCTGCGGTAAGTGTGACGCTGACCAAGGTGCCCTTCCGGGTCTCGCCTACGGTAGCCACGCCGGTGACCTCTGCCAGCTGTGCCATCTTCTTGGGACGGCGTGCTTCGAACAGTTCTTCCACTCGGGGCAGACCCTGGGTGATGTCACCGCCGGCAACGCCGCCGGTATGGAAGGTACGCATGGTCAGCTGGGTACCAGGTTCGCCGATGGACTGTGCGGCGATGATGCCCACAGACTCGCCAATGCCAACCTGTTCCTGGAGCGCCAGGTTCAGGCCGTAGCACTTGGAGCAGACGCCGTTGCGGGCGTGGCAGGTCAGGACGCTGCGCACCTTGGCTTCGTGGATGCCGTGCTTCTCCAGCAGTTCAGCATCCTTCTGGTAGATGATCGTGTTCGTATCGAACAGAAGCTCGCCGGTTTCGGGGTCGCAGATGGGCTCGCTGAGGAAGCGGCCGTTGATGCGCTCACCGAAGGTCTCGATGACCTGGCCATTTTCTTCGATCTCGTAGACCATGATACCATCGTCAGTGCCACAGTCTTCGCTGCGGACAATGACTTCCTGGGAGACGTCTACCAGACGGCGGGTCAGGTAGCCGGAGTCTGCGGTACGCAGAGCGGTATCCGACAGGCCCTTACGAGCGCCTCGGGAGGAGATGAAGTATTCCAGAACGGACAGACCTTCGCGGAAGTTGGACTTGACGGGGATCTCGATGGTCTTACCGGCGGTGTTGGCCAGCAGGCCGCGCATACCGGCCAGCTGACGGATCTGAGCCTGGGAACCACGGGCGCCGGAGTCTGCCATCATGAAGATGGGGTTGTACTGATCCATGCCCTTCTGCAAGGCGTTGGAGACGTCGTTGGTGGTCTTTTCCCATTCCTTGACCACCAGACGATACCGTTCGTCATTGGTCAGGAAGCCGCGGCGGAACTGATTTTCAATCTTAACGACCATCTTCTCGCTCTTGGCAACCATGTCATACTTGACCTGGGGGATGGTCATGTCGTAGATGGATACGGTCAGGGAGCCGATGGTGGAGTAGTGATAGCCCTGGGCCTTGATGCCGTCCAGCATGGTGGCGGAAACGGCGAAGCCGTGCTTAGCGATACAGGAGGAGATGATCTTACCCAGCAGCTTCTTGCCGCAGATCTGGTTGATCTCCGGTTCCAGCCAATGATCGGGGTCGTTCCGGTCGATGAAGCCCAAATCCTGGGGTACCTGGTCGTTGAAGATCAGGCGGCCGACGGTAGTGCGCACCAGACCCTCGTGCCCCCGTTCGGGATCCTTCCGATAGATGAGGATGGGGATATGCAGATCCAGCACACCGGCGTCGTAGGCCATACGAGCTTCCACATCGCTGCGGTAGGTGGGGAAGATCTCTCGCGGCAGAGTGCCAGCTTGCGCAGCGTCCCGACACAGGTAAGCAGTGGTGGCAATCCAAGGCTGGTAACGGCTCTCGTCCGGATCACGAACCCAAACACGGTCGTCCCCTTCCAGCTCGCCGTTGTTGAGCTTTTCGGCCACTTCCTCGGCAGTCTCGAAGCACATCTCCTCTACCACCGGAGCGTCCTTCTCATAAGTCAGGTAGTAGGAACCCAGCACCATGTCCTGGGTGGGAACGGTGACGGGGCTGCCGTCCTGGGGACGGAGCAGGTTGTTGGCGGAGAGCATGAGGACACGGGCTTCTGCCTGTGCTTCTGCGCCCAGAGGCACATGGACGGCCATCTGGTCGCCATCGAAGTCGGCGTTGAAGGGGGTGCAGACCAGGGGGTGCAGCTTGATGGCACGGCCTTCCACCAGCACTGGCTCGAAGGCCTGGATGGACAGGCGGTGGAGGGTGGGCGCACGGTTGAGCATGACAGGATGGTCTTTGATGACGCTGTCCAAGGCGTCCCACACAGCAGGATGCCCCTTATCCACCATCTTCTTGGCAGATTTGATGTTGTTGGCGGAGCCGTCCTGCACCAGCTTCTTCATGATGAAGGGGCGGAACAACTCAACGGCCATTTCCTTGGGCAGACCACACTGGTAAATTTTCAGCTCAGGGCCGACCACGATAACGGAACGGCCAGAGTAGTCCACACGCTTGCCCAGCAGGTTCTGACGGAAACGCCCCTGCTTGCCCTTGAGCATATCAGACAGGGATTTCAGCGCACGGTTGTTGGCGCCGGTGACGGCACGGCCGCGGCGGCCATTGTCGATGAGGGCATCAACCGCTTCCTGGAGCATCCGCTTTTCGTTGCGGATGATGATGTCGGGAGCGTTGAGCTTCATCAGGTGCTTGAGCCGGTTGTTGCGGTTGATGACCCGACGATAGAGGTCGTTCAGGTCGGAGGTAGCAAAGCGACCGCCGTCCAGCTGCACCATGGGACGCAACTCGGGGGGGATGATGGGGAGCGCTTCGATGATCATCCATTCCGGACGGTTGCCGGACTGGAGGAAGGCGTCCACCACTTCCAGGCGCTTGACCAGCTTGATCTTCTTCTGGCCGCTGGCGCCCTCCAGGCTCTTGCGCAGAGAGACGGACAGTTCTGCCAGGTCGATATCGGCCAGCAGCTTCTGGACGGCTTCGGCGCCCATACCGGCGTCGAAGTCGTATTCATATTTTTCACGATAATCTCGGTATTCCCGCTCAGACAGGATCTGATTCTTGGACAGCGGGGTGCTGCCGGGGTCGGTGACGATATAGGAAACAAAGTACAAGACCTGTTCCAGCAGTCTGGGGCTGATGTCCAAGATGGTGCCCATCCGGGAGGGGATGCCCTTGAAATACCAGATGTGGGAGACAGGAGCGGCCAGCTCGATGTGACCCATCCGTTCCCGACGCACCTTGGCACGGGTGACTTCTACGCCGCAGCGGTCGCAGATCTTGCCCTTGTAGCGAATTTTTTTATACTTCCCGCAGTGGCACTCCCAATCCTTGGTCGGGCCAAAGATGCGCTCACAGAACAGGCCGTCCCGTTCCGGCTTGAGGGTGCGGTAGTTGATGGTTTCCGGCTTCAGAACCTCGCCATAGGACCATTCCCGAATGGTGTCTGGAGAGGCGATGGAGATTTTAATTGCGTCAAAATCAGGACAACTCATTCTCAATTCTACCTCCTCTGATTATTCTTCTTCATTGGGTTCGGATTCTGTATCAGCGGAATCGTCGATAAACAACTCGCCTTCCTCAAAATCGGAAACCACGTTGCCGTCCGCTTCCATCTTGCCGGTGGTGAAGCCGTGGGCGGCGAATTCTCCCTCATCGCTGGCATAGTCAAAGTCAGACATCTGGCGGCGATCCGGCGTGAAGCCCTCGTCCTCATCGTCCTTCAGCTCCACTTCATCGCCGTTGCGATCCAGCACGCGGACGTCCAGGCAAAGTGCCTGCAATTCCTTCATCAAGACCTTGAAGGATTCGGGCACGCCGGGCTTGGGCACGTTGTGACCTTTGACGATGGATTCATAGGTACGGACACGCCCCACCACGTCATCGGACTTGACGGTGAGGATCTCCTGAAGGGTGTAGGCAGCGCCGTAGGCTTCCAGTGCCCAAACTTCCATTTCGCCGAAGCGCTGGCCGCCGAACTGCGCCTTGCCGCCCAGCGGCTGCTGGGTGACCAAGCTGTAGGGGCCGGTGGAGCGAGCGTGGATCTTATCGTCCACCAAGTGATGGAGTTTCAGGAAGTAAACGTAGCCCACGGTGACGGGGTTATCAAACCGTCTGCCGGTACGGCCGTCGTAGAGCCAGCTCTTGCCGTTCTCGTTCAGACCGGCCTGCTTGAGCAGCTCCTGGATATCCTTTTCGTTGGCGCCGTTGAAGATGGGGGTGGCCACCTTCCAGCCCAGGGTCTTGGCGGCGTAGCCCAGGTGGACTTCCAGCACCTGACCGATGTTCATACGAGAAGGCACGCCCAGGGGGTTCAGGACGATGTCCAGGGGAGTGCCGTCGGGCAGGAAGGGCATATCCTCGATGGGCATGATGCGGGAGACGACACCCTTGTTGCCGTGACGGCCAGCCATCTTATCGCCCACAGAGATCTTACGCTTCTGAGCGATATAGACACGGACACACTCGTTGACGCCCGGGCCCAGCTCATCGCCGTTTTCACGGGTGAACACCTTGACATCGACCACGATACCGCTCTCGCCGTGTGGCACTTTCAGAGAGGTATCTCGGACTTCTCTCGCCTTTTCCCCAAAGATGGCGCGCAGCAGCCGTTCTTCGGCAGTCAGGTCAGTCTCACCCTTGGGGGTGACCTTACCAACCAGAATGTCACCGGTGTGGACTTCTGCGCCCACCCGAATGATGCCCCGTTCGTCCAAGTCACGCAGGGCGTCCTCGCCCACGTTGGGGATGTCTCGGGTGATCTCCTCGGGCCCCAGCTTGGTGTCACGGGCTTCCATGTCATATTCTTCAATATGGATAGAGGTGAACACGTCCTCCTTCACGATGCGTTCGCTGAGCAGAACGGCGTCCTCATAGTTGTAACCTTCCCAGGTCATGAAGCCCATCAAAATGTTCCGACCCAAGGCGATCTCGCCGTTGTCAGTGGATGGGCCGTCTGCCAAGGTCTCCCGCTTCTTGAACCGCTGCCCCACGTCCACAATGGGACGCTGGTTGATACAGGTGCCGTGGTTGGAGCGGAGGAACTTGATGAGCTTATAGGTCTTGGAAATGCCGCTGTCATACTGCACGCTGATGGAGTCGGCGCTGACACGGGTGACCACGCCATCTTCCTCAGCCAGCACGCACACTTCGGCGTCCTGACAGTTCTTGTACTCCTGGCCAGTAGCCACGATGGGCGCTTCGGTGACCAGCAGAGGCACAGCCTGACGCTGCATATTTGCGCCCATCAGGGCACGGTTTGCGTCATCGTTTTCCAGGAAGGGGATCATAGCCGTTGCCACAGAGACCATCATCTGGGGAGACACGTCCATATAGTCCACCATGGAACGGTCTACGTCCATGATGTCGTTCTGATGACGGCAAGTGATACGTTTGTTGGCCAGGCAGCCGTTCTCGTCCAGGGGCTCGGTGGCCTGGCAGACCACGAATTCATCCTCTACGTCAGCGGTCATATATTCCACGGTATCGGAGACGAAACCAGTCTCCTTATCCACCTTCCGGTAGGGTGCTTCGATGAAGCCGTACCGGTTGACCCGTGCGTAGGATGCCAGGTAGGAGATCAGGCCGATGTTGGGGCCTTCAGGAGTTTCAATGGGACACAGACGGCCGTAGTGACTGTAGTGGACGTCTCGCACATCGAAGGAGGCACGTTCTCTGGACAGACCGCCGGGGCCCAGGGCGGAGATACGGCGCTTGTGGGTCAGTTCCGCCAGGGGGTTGGTCTGATCCATGAACTGGCTCAGGGGGGAGGAACCAAAGAATTCCTTGATGGCGGCGGTAACGGGGCGGATGTTGATGAGGGACTGAGGGGTAACAATATCCAAATCCTGGATGGTCATGCGTTCTCGGATGACGCGCTCCATACGGGAGAAGCCGATGCGGAACTGGTTCTGGAGCAGCTCACCCACACAGCGCAGGCGGCGGTTGCCCAGGTGGTCAATGTCGTCCTTATGGCCGATCCCATTGGCCAGACCGGTCAGGTAGTTGACGCTGGCCAGCATATCATCCACGATGATGTGCTTAGGCATCAGGTCATCCAGCCGGGTGCGGATGGCAGCCTTCATGCCTTCTTCATCGCCTGCATACTCATCCAGCAACTCTTTCAGCACGGAGATGCGGACGCGCTCGGTGACACCGCATTCTTCCGGATCAAAATTCACATATTTGCTCATATCCACCATGTTATTGGCGAATACTTTGACCAGGGTGCCTTCCACGTCCAGGAGGGCTTCGTTAACCCCTCGGTCGGCCAGCTCTCTGGCTCGTTCCCGGGTGATGGTCTCGCCGGCATCGGCCAAAATCTCACCTGTCCAAGGGTCTACCAGGGGGGCGGCCAGGATCTGATTGGTCAGACGGTTGGCGATGTCCAGCTTCTTGTTGAACTTGTAACGGCCAACAGCGGACAGGTCATAACGGCGGGCGTCAAAGAGCAGGGACTGCATCAGGGACTCGCAGGAATCCACCGTGGGGGGTTCACCGGGACGGAGCTTGCGGTAGATCTCCAGCATGGCGAACTCGTAGGGCGTGTGGTTGCCCAGATCCTTGCTGAACAGCTCCGCTTCCTTTTCCAGAGTGTTCTGGATCAAGGCGCTCTCCCCGAACACATCCTTGATCTCCGCATCGGTCTTGAGCCCGATGGCGCGCATGAGACAGGTGATGGGGATCTTGCGGTTCTTGTCGATACGCACCCAGAACACGTCAGAGCTATCCGTCTCGTATTCCAGCCAAGCACCACGATAAGGGATGACGGTGGCGGAATAAGAGATGTTGCCAGCCTTGTCCGCTTCCATGTTATAATACATACCAGGGCTTCGGACGATCTGGGAGACGATAACACGCTCTGCGCCGTTGATAACGAAGGTGGCGCCCTCGGTCATCAAGGGGAAGTCGCCCATGAAGATCTCCTGTTCCTTGATCTCGTCCGTCTCCTTGTTGCGCAGGCGCACCTTCACCTTGATGGGAGCGGCATAGGTGGCGTCTCTGGCCTTGCAGGTTTCTACGTTATACTTGGGGCTCTCCTTCATGGAGAAGTCAATAAAGGACAGCTCCAGGTTGCCAGCATAGTCGGAAATACTGCCAACATCCTTAAAAACCTCACGCAGGCCGGTTTCCAAAAACCATCGGTAAGATTTTTTCTGAATGTCCAGCAGTCCGGGCATCTCAGTGATTTCCTGCTTTCGGGCAAAGCTCTTTCGCAGGGTGTTGCCGAAATACACATCTTTGACCATTGATGATTCACCCTCCATTTTCGTCAAATGTAACAAAGGTACCGCTCCGCCGCTCTGTGACACACACGGGCAAGTTTGCACTTATCCAGTGCCCTGCTCTTGCCTTTTGTGCGGGAACATGGTAAAGTAAGAGACGGTAAAAGTGGTAAACTGTTTTTCTTCAAAATCCGTAGTAGCGATTTATTATACTACTTTTGCGCAGAAAAGTCAATGTACTTTTTCCCTCCGGCGGCAGATTTTCTGCCGTTTTTTGTTTTTCTCTCTTTCTTTCCCGTCGTCCTGTCCGGTCTGGAACGCAAACCCTGGTTTCGCTCTGGACGAGCCCGACCTCAATTTATCGGACACGCCGTTGGCTGTATCCCCCCTTTTCTCCAACACGGAATGGGCACATTTCCCCCAGCCCCATCACAAAAAACTGCCTGCACTTGTAGTGCAGGCAGTTTTGTTTTCGTCTATATTGCGCAGATTCCTCAACGTCTCCGCCGCAGCCGTCCTCGACCCCGTCCGCCACGGTATCCGCCGCCACGGCCGCTGTGGCGTTTGGTTCCGCCATACGCTCTGCGGCGGCGTCCGCCCATGCGGACGCGGATGATCACGGCGATGGCGCAGACCACCAGGACGATGAGCAGGATACGCACCCAGACCTTGGAGAACAGATTGGACAGCGCCGCTTTGCGAGCCAGCCAGGCGGACTGGGACACGTCATTGGCGGCCACCAGCTTGACGGTACCGTAGTCGGTATCCCCTAGGCTCACCGTCATCTTGCCCAGCTCGTCCCCCTTCTTCACCGGAGCCTCCACTTCCTCGTACAAGTCGGTGGAGATGTCAAAGTCCTCGATCTTGACGTCCTTAGGCAGCTCCGCCGTGATGGTCTTTTCCGGCACGGCAGTGACGTAATCCGCCTCCTTAGACAAGGTGACCTTCACTTCCCCGGCGGGGAAGGTGCTGTCCAGGATGTTCTTCTCCTCAAAGTTGTCAAAGCCCCACTGGAGCAGGCGGCTGCTCTCGGAGAACTGGAGACGCTTGATGTTGCCCGCTTTGTCCACTGGATTATCACAGCCCATGACCACGGCCACCAAAGTCTCCCCGTTCTGCTTGGCGGCAGAGAGCAGGCAGTAGCCTGCGTCATCGGTGTAGCCGGTCTTGATGCCGATGCAGCTGCTGTAGACGTAGCCGGCGTAGCGCATATTGGACAGCAGGCCGTTGGTGCTGAAATAATACCGCTCCTCGCTCATGTTGGTCTTGCGGATCTTGCAATCGGGCTTAGCCACGATCTTGCGGAACTCCTCGTACTCCATGGCCGCCTTGGCCATCTTGTAGATGTCGTTGCAGGTGGTGTAGTGATCCTCATCCGGCATCCCGCTGGGGTTGGTGAAGTGGGTGCCAATGCAGCCGATGTCCGCCGCTTTTTGATTCATGTCCTTGACAAAGGCTTCAATGGAGCCGGAGACCCCCACGGCCAGCACGTTGGCCGCCTCACCGGCGGAGGCAATAAGCAGGCAGTTGAGCAGCTCCTGGACGGTGAGCTTTTCGCCGGTCTTGATGTCCGCAGTGGAGGTGTCCGCCTCGATCCCCTGCCACAGGGAAGGGCCGGCGGTGAGCTTCTGATCCAGGGACAGCTTGCCGCTGTCCACAGCGTCCAGCACCAGCAGAGCGGTCATGACCTTGGTGATGCTGGCGGGATAGATCTTCTTGTCCGCGTCCTGCTGGTAGAGCACCGTGTCGGTGTCCAGGTTCACCAGCAGTGCCGCCTTAGCCTTGACCTTCATGCCGCTCAAAATATCGGACGCCGCATAGGCCTGGGGCATCAGCAGGGAGAACAGTAGGACGATGGTGAGGAAAAAGGATAGAATACGCTTATTTTTCATAGGAAACCCCTGTTATCTATGGTATAATGAATGGAAATACAATGATAGGATCACCCACTCCTCCTGCTGACAGATGGAAGGAGCGATGCAAACCATCCGAACATTATATCAGAACCAACCCATGGAAGCAACGGAAAACGATGAAATTCATAAAATTGGAGCGAAAAACCTTGCTGCGCTTGGGCGTCCTGCTGCTGTGCGTGCTGATTGGGCTGCAAGGATGCCGGCTGGCGTCCCACACCAGTCCGGCAGCTGGCTGCCGCATCCAGACCACCGCCTCCGCCTCCCGCCGCGCCCTGCTCACCGGTCGGGTGAGCAGTCAGGCACAGCGTGCCCAGGCAAAACAGCGCACAGACAGCAAATCCATCCAGCCCATCTCCCTAAATCAGGCGACCCAAGCAGAACTGGAAAACCTGCCCGGCATCGGGGAGCAGAAAGCCCAGGCCATCCTGGCCTACCGAGACGCCCACGGCCGGTTCCGCACCTACGAGGAGCTGCTGGAGGTGGAGGGCATCGGTGAGGCGACGTTGGAGGGGTTGCTGCCCTATTTGACTTTGGAGTGAAATGATGAAGATTTTAGTGGTCGATGACGAGAAATTAGTGGTCAAAGGCATCAAATTCAACCTGGAACACGATGGGTATGAGGTGGTGACCGCCTTTGACGGGGAGAGCGCCGTAGCGCTGACCAGTTCGGAGAAGCCGGATCTGGTCATCTTAGACCTGATGATGCCCAAGCTGGACGGGCTGGAGGCGTGTATGCAGATCCGCGCCTTCTCCAACGTGCCCATCATCATGCTCACCGCTCGGAGCACAGACATGGACAAGCTGATGGGCTTTGAGTGCGGGGCGGACGACTATGTGACCAAGCCCTTCAACATCCTGGAGCTGAAAGCCCGCATCCGTGCCCTCCTCCGCCGTGCCGGTGCTGAACGGAGCGCCGCTCAGCCGGAGAGCCAGCAGCTGCGGTGCGGGAACCTCGTTCTGGACCTGGCCTCCCGCAGCGCCCTGCGGGACGGGGTGCCGGTGACGCTGACGGCCAAAGAATTTGACCTGATGGAGCTGTTCCTGCGCAACCCCAACCGAGTGTTCAGCCGCACCAGTCTGCTAGACCAGGTATGGGGGTATGAATACCAGGGGGATGACCGGACGGTAGACGTCCATATCCGGCGGCTGCGGGAGAAGCTGGAAGAAGTCCCCGCCTCCCCGGCCTACATCATGACTAAGTGGGGGGTCGGATACTACTTGAAAAATGAGGACGCCGCTCGATGAAGGGGTGGAAGTGGAAGGGCGTTCAGTTCCGCCCCACTGAGAACGTCCAATCCCAGTTTGCCCTGTCCTATCTGCTCATCATCGCCGCCGTCCTTATCCTCCTCAACACCTATCCCCTGCTGGCCTGCCAGACGCTGGTGTTCCAGGCCAAGCAGAGCATCCTGACGGAAGCCCAGATGATTGCCTCCAACCTGGCGGAGCTGGGAGAGCTGGGAGAATCGGGGGTGGAGCAGGTGATGACGTTGGTGGGCGACAGCAACTTGACCCGCATTGTGGTCACCGACTCCGATGCACAGCTGCTCTATGACACCCAGGAGAGCACCCGTCCCCACCGGTACGCCCTGTTCCAGGAGCTGACCCAGGCGCTGGATGGACAGGACGTGTATCACGCCTCCTTCCGAGACAACGCTTTCCGCAGTGAGGCAGCTGCGCCGGTGATCTATTGCGGAAACACCATCGGCGGAGTCTACCTTTATAAATATGACACGGAGCAGGCAGAGATCTTGCTGGGACTGCAATCCAACCTGCGCAACATCACCTTAGTCGTCTGCGTCTTTGCCGTGCTGGTCAGCGTCATCCTGTCTCGGATGATGACTCGACGGATGAACGACCTGCTGGCCGCCATCCGCGCCTTCCACTCAGGCAGCGACACCCAGCCCATCTCGGTAAAGGGCAAGGATCAGCTGGCCAAGATGGCAGACGAGTTCAACCAGCTCACCGAGCGCATCCAGGAGACGGACGCCATGCGGCGTCAGTTTGTAGCGGATGCCTCCCACGAATTGAAAACTCCCCTCACCTCCATCCGCCTCCTGTCCGACTCTATTTTACAGGATCCGGAGATGGAACCGGAGTTGATTCGGGAATTTGTTGGGGACATTGGCCGAGAAGCCCAGCGGCTGAGCCGCATCACAGAGGGACTGCTCTCCCTAACCCAGCTGGATCGCGGCATTCAGGAGCAGTCTGGCGTTATCGACGTGTCCGGCCAGGTGCGCTATGCCATCCATCTGCTGCTGCCCCTGGCGGAGGCCAAGGACATCGTGCTCCACTCTCAGCTGGAGTCCAACTGCCTGGTGCTCATCTCTGGGGACAACATGGCACACATCGCCAACAACCTCATCGAAAACGCCATCAAGTACAACACCCCCGGCGGCAGCGTGTGGATCCGTCTGGCTATCATTCAGGAGGACGTGGTGTTCACCGTAGAAGACACCGGCATCGGCATCCCGCCGGAGGAACGGGAAAAGGTCTTTGAGCGCTTTTATCGGGTGGATAAAGCCCGCTCTCGTGAAGCAGGCGGCACTGGGCTGGGACTGTCCATCGTCCACGACACGGTTTTGCAGGCCGGCGGTTCCATCCGCCTGACCGAGGGGTGCGCCGGAGGCGCCTGCTTTCAGGTGACACTGCCTTTGGCACGGGAGGAATCTGCATGAAGAAATGGTTGTTTGGTATCCCCCTGGGGGTGCTGCTCCTGCTGGCCATCTATGGCGCCAGCCAAATGAAATCCACCCCCACAGGGCAGCAGCGCTATGACCTCTACTTCCTGTCGGACAGCTACACCTCCGGCAGCGCTCTGGACACGGAGTCCTGCACGCTGGACAGCGAAAAGGATGTCGTCAATCAACTGGTACACGCTCTGCTGTCCAAACCGAAACGCAGTGAACTGACCTCCCCCTTTCCCAAAGGCACCACTCTGTTGAGCGCTCGGCTCAAGGACGGCGTGTTGACGTTGAACTTTTCCAAAGAATACGGAGACTTGACAGGGGCGAAACGGACGCTGGCTAACGGGGCGGTAGTGTTGACCATGACCCAGCTGAAACAGGTGGACAGCGTGGTGATCTTAGCTGTTGGCGAATCGGTGCTGCCAGGGAAATCGGAGGAACCGCTGACGGCGGAGGATTTTGATCTGTCCGGCATGAGCGCCGACCCCATCCCTTTAAAAACCACCCTCTACTTCCCCTCGGAGGACGGCACTCAAGTGCTTCATGAGACGCGCACCCTTCAAGCTGCCACCACCAACCAGACCAGCGCCATCCAGGCCGTCCTAGACGCCCTGTGCGCCGGCCCAGAACGGAAGGGCGCTGCCGCCTATCTGCCTGCCACATCGGACGGAGTGACCATCCGGCTGGAAAAGACGGTCTGTGCGCTCTCCCTGCCCGACCAGTGGATGCAGGCGCTGCTGGACGAAAACGGCAAAGCAAATCTGGCCGCCTGGGCGCTGTCCGCCTCACTGACCCAACTGGATGGGGTGAGTCAGGTATCCTATTGGAATGATGGAGGCGAGATCCCAGGGTTATCGGCAAAAGAGATCAAGAAGGTGTATACTGCGCAATAGCGTTTCACATAGCCAGCCTTTGCATCTGATAATTCCTTTATACAAGAGCGCCATGGGGTGGTTCCTGTTGGACAGGCACTGTCCCAAACGAAAAAGGCACAAAAAACGAACCAGCTTCTTTGGAAGCTGGTTCGTTTTTTTTTTATTCACTTCCGGCGCTGCTGCTCGCCGCACCAGTGCCGTTGTCCAGGCTGCCTGGGTAAAGACGGAAGAAGTTGCCGTCCATGTAGTCGAATCGACTGAACAGATCACAAAAAGCGAAGGCTTGGTACTGCTTCACCTGACTCTGGAGCGTTTCAGACAGGTCGGACAGATCCTCTGTCATCTTGCCGTCCGGCATGATGTAGCCGTTGGTGTTGATAACCGGCACCTGCTCATACAGGTCTGCCAGGTACTTCATGTAGTCGGTCATGGGCAGGTTGGCCATCTTGGCGGTCAGGACGCCCAAGTAGTTGGTGGAGAGCATCACATTCTCCGTTTCTGGGATGTCGTAATTTGCCCAGATCATGAAGGGGGTCACATACTCCCGCTGCGTCTCCTCTATGGTCAGGCTGTCTGTGCTCTTGCCAAACAGCTGGTCATAGAAGGCAGTGGTGAGCTTGCCCTGGTGGTCGCCGAATAGGACGATCATGGTCGGCTCGTCCACCTTGCTATAGTAGTCGATGAGCTCTTTCAGGGCGTCATCCGTCTTGCGCATCAGCGCCAAGTACTGCTCCGTATAGCTGCTGGTGCCGAACATGGTTCCCTTCAGGGCAATGGTACGGGGCAGGTTGTACCAGCCCTGGTTATAGCCGCCGTGGTTCTGCATGGTGACATTGAAGATGAAATTCTTCTGCCCCTTCCCCTGCTCCGTGATGGACTGGATGGTTTTGAAGTCGCAGGAGTCGGAGATATAACCGCGGACATACTCCGGATTGGTCACATCGGTGTCGAACATCTGCTTGTCAAAGCCCATGTACTTGTATACCAGGGGCCGGTTCCAGCCGGACGATAGGTAGGGATGGAAGGCGGTGGTGGTGTAGCCCATCTCCTTGGCCAGGGACACCAGGGACGCCTGGTTGTCCTTGACATAGAGCTGATAGGGCACTGTACCGCTGGGCAAGAACGCAGAACTGTTGCCGGTGAGGAATTCATATTCCACGTTGGCGGTACCGCCGCCGGTGACGGGAGAGTACATCCAGCCCTTGACGGTGTTGTTCTTCAGGCTCTTGAAGAAGGGGATGACCTCCTCGTTGACCTGGAGCCGGTCGTAGATGCTCATATCCGCAAAGCTCTCATCCATGATGCAGATGAGGTTGGTGGGCTGGATACCGCTGGAGACGGTGCTGCTGCTGGTCTTGCCCGCCTTTCCGGTCTTTTTCAGGAAGGTATCCTGCATCAGCTTCATCTCCGGATTCTCATCGGTGTGGGTGCTGGTCACCTCCTGAGCCTGTTGGGTGATATTTTGCTCAGAATAGTCACTTGGTTTATCCACCCGGCTGTAGCGCAGGGCGATGGTGAAATTTAAGACAAAGCCATTGGACTGGGTGCGCCACTGCTGGGTCTTGATGCCGGCGGCAGGGAGCCAGCCGGTGAAGAAAAAGGCCACGATATAAGCGGCGGACAGGACGCCCATGATCCAGGTGATGGTTTTTTTCTTGAAGTAGGATCGCTCCGGCTGCGGCACAGCAAAGAGCTTGAGCAACAGGAAATAGACCAGCATCAGCGCCAGCGTCCCCCAGATGTAGTTGTCCGGAGTGAAATCGTACTCATCCACCACGTTGACCGCCGTACGGATGGCGCTGATGTCATGGGGGAATAGGATACGGCCACGGAACTCCAACACATAGTGGTTGATGATGCCGATGACCTCAAAGAAGCAACAGGCCGCCACCGCCGCTCGCCTTCTGCGGCCGAAGATGAGCCAGGAGAGAAAGAAAACGATGGCGTACCAGATCATATTCATAATGAATTCGTCTGGCTCTAGGTTTAAGTATGGATTGGTTTCGTTGAGCAGCTCCACTTGGAACAGCGCTACCAGAGGCCCCAGCAGAAAAAGCACTCTGGAAAGGATGCTCTTTTTATCATCCCCTATGATCTGGTGCATCCTCACCGCTGCCTTATCAAAGTGGCGTGGTTTATAGTGACATGGTGTAGTTTTTTCTTGTTCTCTTGTATTCATTGATGTCCTCCTAGGATAGATATAGAATCCCTCTCCCATATCTAGCAACACGCGGTGTCTTTTTCGACGGTCGGACTACCGCCTTTCCAGTCATTCCTCCTCTCTCATAAAAACGTGAATGTCAAACTGTGTTTGCACATCCAGCTCCGTCAGCTGTTCCAGCTTCGCCTTTCCCTTCCCTGGGGTTTTCCAGCAATAGGGAGTCATGCGGAACAGATCTTGTACGGTCTGCTGGTCGGGCAGGTGGATGGTTTTTTCCACCCGCTGTACTTCTTGGTAGCGGAATCCGGCGTAGGGCGTCCGCTCCTCCACATTCAAGTAGGGGTGCTCATAGAGCACTGCCTTTAGCTCCCACAGGTGCCGTGCCGCCGGAACCACATAGAGGAAGGTTCCGCCAGGCTTGAGCACCCGCCGCACCTCGTCCAAGGCCAGAGGGGAAAAGCAGTTCAAAAACAGGTCTGCCTGCCGGTCTGCCACAGGCAGATGGTAGGCGGAGGCCACGGCGAACTCGATCTCCTTCTGCCGCTTCGCCGCCCAGCGGAGGGCGAACTTGGACAGGTCGATACCTGCTATTGTAGGCTTTTTTCCCGCCGCCGTCAATCTATTAAAAATTCCAGCGGTATAATATCCCTCTCCGCAGCCGGAATCCACCACCACTGGTTCCATTCCGGTGTGCTGATCCGCCAGCGCCTCCAAAGCCAGGCACAGGGGGCGATAGTAGCCCGCTGAGAGGAAGTCTTTGCGCGCCCGAACCATCTCCTTGTCGTCCCCCGGCAGCTTAGAGTGCTTCTGACGGACAGGGAGCAGGTGGACATAGCCCGCAGCGGCGCAGTCATAGCTGTGGCCGTTGGGACAAAGGTATCGCCCCGGTTGTTTTTCCAATGGCTGGGCGCAAATGGGGCATCGAAATAAGCTCATGAATCGGATCCCTTCAAAAAATATGTCATGACACATGGAAATGCACTTGCATTTTGTTCCGTTCACTATTATAATAGCATTTGAATCTTAAATAAATTTAAAATCAGCACAGGGGAAAAGAATTTGTAGCAATCAACAAAACCAAGACATTCCGGGAGTGAGAAACATGAATAATCAGACAAATTACACAATGCTATGCGACTTCTATGAGCTGTCCATGGCAAACGGCTACTTCCAAACGCCGCTGAAAGACTGCATCACCTACTTTGATGTGTTCTTCCGCACCATTCCTGACGAAGGCGGTTTCGCCATCACCGCAGGTCTGGAACAGGTGGTAAACTACATCCAAAACCTGACCTTTACGGACGAGGACATCGAATACCTCCGTTCCAAAGGCGGCTTCGTGGAAGAATTTTTGGACTACCTGAAGAACTTCAAGTTCACCGGTGACATCTGGGCCATCCCCGAAGGCACCACCGTGTTCCCCAGAGAGCCCATCCTCACCGTCCGCGCTCCCGCTATCCAGGCACAGTTCATTGAAACCTACATCCTCCTGGTTTTAAACCATCAGTCGCTGATCGCTACCAAGTCCAACCGCATCGTTCGGGCTGCCGCCGGTCGTCCTGTGGCAGAATTCGGTTCCCGCCGTGCCCAGGGCGCAGAAGCCGCCATCCTGGGCGCCCGCGCCTCCTACATCGCAGGCTGCGCCGGCACCGCCTGCGTCCAGGCCGACCGGGACTATCATGTGCCTGCCACCGGTACCATGGCTCATTCTTGGGTTCAGATGTTCCCAGATGAGTATACCGCTTTTGAAACTTATTGCAAGCTCTACCCCAACAACGCCACCCTGCTGGTGGACACTTACAACGTCCTCCGCTCCGGCGTTCCCAACGCCATCAAGGCCATCAAGAACGTCCTGTGGCCCTTGGGCATCAAGAAGTGCGGTATCCGCATCGACTCTGGCGACCTGACCTATCTCTCCAAGGAAGCCCGTAAAATGCTGGACGAGGCCGGTCTGACCGACTGCAAGATCGTGGCCTCCAATTCTCTGGATGAGTACATCATCCGCGGCCTGCTGCTGGAAGGCGCCAAGCTGGACTCCTTCGGCGTAGGCGAACGGCTCATCACCTCTAAGAGTGACCCCGTCTTTGGCAGCGTCTACAAGCTGGCCGCTGTGGAGGACAAGGACGGCAACATCATCCCCAAGATCAAGGTCAGCGAGAATGTGGAGAAGATCACCATCCCCCACTTCAAGAAGGTCTATCGTTTGTACGACAACGACACCCACAAGGCCATCGCCGATGTGGTGACCGTCCATGATGAAGTGATCGACGACAGCCAGGAATACGAGCTGATCGACCCGACCTTCACCTGGAAGCGGAAGAAGGTCTCCAACTTCACCGCCAAGGAGCTGCTCCGTCCCATCTTTCAGGGCGGCGAACTGGTCTATGACCTGCCCTCCATTGATGAGATCCGAGAGAACTGCGCATTCCATGTGGCCTCCCTGTGGGATGAAGTGAAGCGGTTTGAAAACCCCCAGACCTACTATGTTGACCTGTCCGAGCGCTTGCTGAACATTCGCTCCGATCTGCTGGAACGCAACAAAAAGTAACATACACCTCACGACAGATTCTAGCGGGACGCCCGAACCCATCGGGCGTCCCTTTTTCTGCGATGACACCAGCCGAACGGAATACAAGCTGTATGAGTGGCCCTGCCAGCCTTGACCTTTCGACTGTTTTCCACTAGAATGGTACCATTGCGACTATTTTAGGAGGGCTGTTCACATGAATGCAACCACCAAATTCCGCGGCCACCTGTGCGCCCTGTTCTGCGTCATCGTCTGGGGCATCACATTCATCGTCAGCGCCAAGCTGCTGGTGGTGTTCACCCCCATCCAGACCATGCTGCTGCGCTTTATCTTGGCTTATCTGGTTCTGTGGGTGCTCCATCCCAAGTGGTATTTCCGCTGGCAGGATGAAGTGGCCTTTTTGCTCATGTCCATCTTTTCCAACACCCTCTATTTCATGGCGGAGAACACCGCCATCACCTACACCCAGTCCTCCAATGTCAGCATCCTAGTCTCCACTGCACCGGTACTCACCGCCATCCTGCTGGCGCTGACGCCCAGCAGCGAGAAGCCCAACCGGAACACGGTGCTGGGTATCCTGGTGGCGCTGGTGGGCATGGTCATGGTGGTGTTGAACGGGGCGGTGGTGCTCAAACTGAACCCCGTCGGCGACCTGCTCTCGATGGGGGCTGCCCTGTCCTGGGCGGTGTACAGCCTGATCTTACAGCGGTACAGCTCCCGCTTCTCCAGCTACCTCATCTCCCGAAAGCTCATGTTCTATGGCATCCTCACCGCCCTGCCCCTGCTGGCCATCGAGGGCGCCCCCTTCCCCATCTCCTCCCTGTTCACCCAGCCCACTCTGCTGCTGGGACTGCTCTTTCTGGGGGTGCTGGGCAGCGCCCTGTGCTATGTCTGCTGGAACTCAGCGGCAGATACGCTGGGGGTGCTGCAAACCACCATGTACATCTATGCCGTGCCCTTTGTGACGATGGTCAGCGCCGCCCTCTATCTGAACGAGACGATCACGGCCATGGGCATTGGCGGCGCCGTCCTCATCGTGCTGGGGATGGTGCTCAGCTCCAAGCCAGCCAAAGCCAAAGCGGAATAACCGAAAAACCACCGTTGGAGACAACGGTGGTTTTATTTGCGTGATTTACTCTGCCGCCTCCAGGAGCTGCTTGGTGTACGGGTGCTGGGGATGGTCAAAGAGGGTGTCTACGTCCCCCTGTTCCACGATCTCGCCCTTTTTCATGACGATAGCCCGATCACAGATCTGGTAGACCACATTCAGGTCATGGGAGATGAACAGGTAACTCAGGTTCAGCTCCTTTTTCAAGTCCACCAACAGGCGCAAGATCTGCGCCTGAATGGTCACATCCAAGGCAGATACAGCCTCATCTGCGATGACCAATCGCGGCTGGACAATGAGGGCAGAGGCGATGCAGATACGCTGGCGCTGTCCGCCGGAGAGCTGGCCAGGTTTGCGTTCCAGGTACTCCTCGCTCAATCCCACTCGCTCCAGCATCTCGATGACTCGGCGTCTGCGCTCCTTGGCATCATACTTGCCATAGATCTTCAGCGGTTCCTCCAAAATCCAGCGGACGCTGCGGGAGGGGTTCAGGGCGCTGTAGGGGTCTTGAAAGACCATCTGGGGGCGCTTGCTGTGGTGGATGATCTCCCCTTCGTACTGATCCAGCATCCCCAAAATGGCCTTAGCCAGGGTGGATTTCCCAGAGCCGGACTCCCCCACCAGCCCCAGCACTTCCCCTTCGTGGATGGTGAAGGACACGTCCCGAAGCACCTGTTTGCGCTTCTGCCCAAACAGGCGGTTGCCGTTCTGGCGATACCAGGTATTCAAATGACGCACTTCCAAAACAGGCCGGTCAGTCATGGGTCAACAGTCCTTTCAGGGTCAGTACAGACGGCGGGTACGGGTGGGGATGGCGGCAATGAGCCGCTGTGTGTAATCCTCCTTGGGGCGGAAGAAGATGTCCTCTGTGCTCCCCCGCTCTACAATAATCCCTTTATGCATGACCAGGATCTCAGAGCAGAGCTTCCGTACCACGTTGAGGTTATGAGAGATAAAGAGGATCGCTGTGCCGTACTCCCGATTGATCTTTTTCAGCAGCTGCAAAATCTGCGCCTGGATGGTCACATCCAGAGCGGTGGTGGGCTCGTCAGCCAGCAGCAGCTTGGGACGAGAGATGATAGCGGCGGCGATCATGACCCGCTGGAGCATCCCGCCAGACAGCTCGTGAGGATACTTGTCATAGATGACCTCCGGGTCAGGCAGTTCTGCCTCCGCCATGGCGGCCAGGGCTGCTTCTTTCCGCTCCTGGGGGGTTTTCTTGGTGTGGATGCACAGAGATTCCTCCACCTGGGGACCAATCTTCATGACCGGATCCAGGCTGGTCATAGGCTCCTGGAACACCACAGCCAGGTCGGTGCCTTGGCGGCAGCGCAGTTCCTCCGGGGTGCAGTTCAGGAGATCCAGGCCGTCCAGCAGGATGCTGCCGGAGCAGTCCGCTTTTCCCTCTGGGAGCAGGCCGCAGATGGACATGGCAGTGACCGATTTGCCGGAACCGGACTCGCCCACCAAGCCGATGATGGCCCGATCTGCCACAGAGAAGCTGATGCCCTTCACGGCGTCCTTGCCCTCTGGGGCACTGCGGAAATGAACCCGCAGGTCTTTGACTTCCAGCATAGTGCGTTCCTCCCTGCCCTTACTTTTTCCGCTGCAAGCCCTCTCCCAACAGGGAGAAGCCCAAGATGAGCAGCACAATGGTCAGCCCCACAAAGAGCACATACCAAGGGGCGTTCTTCAGGTACACCTGGGCTTCCGCCAGCATCCGCCCCAAACTTGCGTCAGGCGGCTGGACGCCGATGCCCAGGTAGCTCATGCTGGCCTCGGCCAGCACAGCGTTATTGAAACCGATGGTGACGGCGGGCAAGAGAACCGGCACTGCGTTGGGCAAAATATGCCGGAACATAATCCGAAAGGAGCTTGCCCCCATCAGTCGGGCGCTTTTGACGTAGTTGCATCCCCGTGCCTTGGCATACTCCCCCCGCACGATTCGGGCGAAGCTGGGGATGAACAAAATGCCCAAGGTCCAGGTGATGGTCACCTTATTGCCCCCCACCACAGCCACGACCACGAGAGCCAGCAGGATGGATGGGAACGCGGTGACGGAATCGCAGATGCGCATGAGCAGCTCATCTGCCCAGCCTCCGAAGTAGCCGGTCAAGGCGCCGATGAGGGTGCCGGCGATAACACCGATGAGCACCACGCAGACGGCGATGAGGAAGCTGGTGCCCGCACCCTCCAGGATGCGGGAGAAGATATCCCGCCCGTAGCTGTCACAGCCCATGATGTGCTGGAGGCTGGGGGGACTGAATTTCACAGCGGCGTCCATGGCGGTGGTGCCGTAGGGCGTCCAGAAAAAGCTGATCAAAATCAGCAGAACCATAAAGCCGGACAAAATGCCGCCGATCCACAGGTATCGGCCGCGGGTGCCTGCTTTGCGGACTGTTTTCGTGTTTCGATTGCCGTTCATTGTCATGACCTCCTCAGCGTAACCGAATACGGGGATCCATGTACTGGTAGAGCAGGTCGGCCAGGAAGTTCACCAGAACCACCCAGAGAACCAGGATCATCACCAGGGCTTGCACCACCGGGAAGTCACGGTTGTTGATGGACGAGAGCAGGAGGACGCCAATGCCAGGGATGGCAAAGACCTGCTCGATGACGATGCTGCTGGCCACGATCTCCGCCATGGACGTTGCAATGAACGTGATGACTGGGATGATGGCATTGCGCAGGACGTGTTTTCTCAGGATGCGATCCTTCGTACTCCCCCGACTCCGGGCGGTGCGAACGTAGTCCCGCTCCATCTGGTTCAGGATGGAGGCACGGAGCATTTTCACCGTCATGGCGATCCGTGAGATGCCGATGGAGATGGCTGGGAAGATGAGGTAGACTAGGAATTTCGGCCAGGACTGGGTATAGGACACGAACTGTCCGGGGACAAAGATGCGCAGACCCACGCCGAAGATATAAGTACAGGCCACGCCCAAGAGGAAGGGCGGGACGGACATAAAGATTTGGTTGATGACCGTCAGGCTCCGATCCAGCAGGCCGCCCTCTTTCCGTGCCGTCCAGATGCCCAAAGGGATGGACACCAGGATCATGAGCAGGAAGGAGAACAGGGTGAGCATGGCGGTGATGGGGAGCTTTTGGGCGATCATTTCCGCTACTGGTATATGGTAGCTGTAGGACGTGCCAAAATCCCCTTGGAGGAAGCCCAAAAGCCAGCTTCCGTATTGGACAAAAATGGGACGATTCAGCCCCATCTCCTCCCGCAGCGCCGCCAGAGATTCCGGGGTGGCGCTGGTGCCTAAAATGGCAGTGGCCGGATCCGAGATCACCTGAAACGCAAGGAAGGCGAGAAGGGAAACGATAAACAATGTAATAATGAGAGTGAATACTTTTTTCAAAAGGTATTTCATCTTCTCGCCTTCCTTCTTTACGTCACAGATTTTTTACTGGGAGCCAGCCATTACTTGTAGTGGACGGTGGACATATCCATGACGTACATGGGATAGAAGTTGTAGCCGTCCAAATCCTTCTTGATGGCCACGAATTCCGCCAGATCCTGGATATACACGTTGGCTGCGCTGTCCGCCAGGATCTTTTCGCACTGCTTGTACAGCTTCGTTGCCTCGGCGTCGTCAGTAGCGGCGTCCGCCTGTGCGTACACCTTGTCGTACTCTGCGTTGGAATAGTTGAACATATTCTTGTCAGAGGTGCTGGTGTAGCGCTGAAGCATTGCGGAAGCAGTCAGGGTAGCGGCGTCGAAGCCGACCACAGTGGCCTCATAGTTCCGGTCGGAATAGACCTCGCTGAGCCAGGTGGACCAGTCCACCTGCTGGATCTTGGCGGTAACGCCCACAGCGGCCAGCTGTTCCACCAGGACTTCAGCCGTCTTTACGTGGGGGGTGTAGTTGGAGGGCACCTTGATGGTGAATGCAAAGCCGTTTTCATAGCCAGCTTCCTTCAGCAGTTCCTTTGCCTTGTCCACATCGTGGGTGTAGGTGTCGCTCAGAGAGGCGTCAAAGTACTTGGTGAAGGCAGGGTACATGGCGGAGCCGACCTTGGTGCCGTGACCGTCCTCGGTCAGATCCAGGATGGACTGCACGTCAACGGCATAGCACAGCGCCTGACGAACCTTTTCATTGTCAAAGGGCTTGACTTTATTGTTCAGATACAGTGCCTGAACCAGGTTCATGGTGCCTTCCAGCACGTTGTACTGATCGCTCAGATTCTTGATGTTGTCCACGGACATATGGGCACAAATGTCAATGGAGCCTGCGTCCAGAGCTGCGATACGGGCAGTCTCGTCCTCATAGATCTGATAGGTCACCTTGTCCACCTGAGCGGGGGTGCCATAGTAATCTGCGTTCTTCTCCAGAACCACGTTCTCCTGAACGGAGCGGGAGACAAACTTGAAGGGGCCGGTGCCGATGGGCTTGGTCTTGCCGTCCTTGTAGTCCTTGGGGGAGATATACACATAGGCCAGGTAGCTCAAAAATTCCGCAGACGGCTTCTTGAGTTGGATGACCAGGCTGGTGTTATCCTCGGAGGCTTTGATGCTTTCGATATTAGAAAGCGCCTCTACCAGGGAAGTCTCCACGGCGGTAGCGGCGCACTGTTTAAAGGAATAGAGAATGTCATCTACCGTTACATCCGCACCGTTGTGGAACTTCACGTTGTCCCGCAGGGTGAAGGTGTAAGTCAGCTTGTCATCGGACAGCTTATAATCCTTGGCAACCGCAGGGTTGAAGTTGCCAGTGCTGTCTGCTTTGACCAAGCCTTCATAGATGTTGAATAAGACCTCTCTAGTTCCTGCCGCCGTGATGGTGTAGGGGTCAAGACTTTCATCTAGGTCCTGAGCGATGCCGACAGTGATGGAATTGTCATGGTCATCGTTCGTGAAAGAGCTAGTTTCGTCGTTAGCAGCAGAGCCGCTACCGGAAGTGGCACCTCCGCAGGCGCAGAGTGTACCCATCGTGCAGGTTACTGCCAAGAGCAGTGCAAGAATGCGTTTCATTTGCAAATCTCCTTACCACCGTCTTTTTCTCAAACGGTGTTACAACAAAATTAACATCTCTCATTATTAAATTGTCGGTTGTATTGTAACCTACCCTTTTGCAAAATTCAAGGCCTTTTTTTTCCTTTTCTCCCTTTCGAAGGTTTGAGTTCGTTAAAAAACTAACAATTTTGCCCTCTAAACCCTCTCACGGCGGAAAAACGGGGAAAAGCATTACAAAACGAGAGATTGAACTTTTTTTGCAATTTTTTATTTTTCCCCACGTTTTTGTCCAATAGCCGCCATTTTTCCCATAGCCCTCCACTTCACAGGGGTGCTGGCCTTCTGTTCCGTCCCTTCCGCCAAAATTGCAAAAAACTTCTCTATATTTTTTGTGAAATTACCTCGACAGATGCCCAGTCTGTGTTGTATAATATCGTTAGAGTCACTACAACAAAGGAGAAAACCAACTATGACTGTTACTGTTTTTAGAGTCCTGCCGGAAAACCCCGGTATGGAAGATTTTGTTACCTCTGATGAGATGACCGCCCGTGCAAAGGCCGAAGAACTGGGGGCATCCCTGTGCTCCAGAGTGTTTGAGCTGCCTGCAAAGTGGAGCATCTTCGAGATCAATGACGAAGAACTGATCTACGATAACCTGGACAATCCTTACACTTTGAAGCTGCATGAAGTGTCCGAGGATCCCGCTGTCTTTACCGTCGCCACTGTCCCCGTGTTTGACGGTCTAGAAGCAGTGCTGGCCCCTGTGGAATAATTCCCAATCCGACCGCAAAACGCAAAGCACCTAGGCGCGAATTCTTCGCTCCTAGGTGTTTTTTCTCCCCTTATCTCGGAAGCATCCGGTTCACTGCGTCCAGATACACGTCCTGGTGGACGCGGTGAATGGCATGGTCGCTGGTGTCCGTCTCGATGAGGGTGCAGTTCTTTCCGATGTACCCTGCCGCCCGTTCCGCCTGCTCTCGGGTGGCAGCACACAAGTAAACACCGTTGTCCGCCCGTTCTTCCTTGGCGTGAAGGTAGATACAAGGGGCTTTGATCTTTGAGAGGATCTCTTTATGGGTATAGCCGTGATTCCAGGTCAAGTCATAGAACCGCTCCCCATACTGAAAATCATAGTCCACCACATAGTGGAAGATACCAGTCACTGAGGGGGGCAGGAAGAAGATCTTGACCTCCTCCCCTGGATGCTGATCCTGATAGTGCTGGGCGTAGTTAGCGATACCGGACATGGCCTGAGGCATATACAGCTGCCCCCAATAGCAGCGGCGCAGGTAAAAGGCCGGCCAGCACTCGCTTTTGTCCGACTGGTTGTAGGCGTGGACGTTGCGATAGGTGTCCAGGTAGGCAAAGGTATTCTCCCAGTCCTCCCCTTCGGTGGAGAACACAGGGGGATCTTCCAGCACGACGCCGCAGATATTTTTTCCGCCGTAGGCGGCGATGTAGGCCGCCGTCAAGGCGCCGTTGGAGTGACCGCTGACCACAGTCTTTTCCCCAATAACCTGGTCGATGAACCAGATCAGGTCATCGCCGTTCACATCCAAGTAGTACCAAGATGGGTCATGGCTGGACTGGCCGTGGCCGTAGACATCCACGGCGTAGACGTGCCAATTTTGAGACAGCTCCGGCAGCAGGTCGGCGTAGTCCTCCCAGGCTCCCATCTGCCCGTGGATGAGCAGCAGGGCAGGCTTGTCGCTGGGCACCTCACCGTAGTTGATGACGCTGCCGCTGGGCAAGGTCACCTGCCGTTCGATCGCGCCGGCGCGCTTGATGCTGCGCTGGTTTTTGTCGTACCAATGCAGGTTGCGATAGGAAAAGATGCCTAGCGCAGCGGCCAGCAGAAGCACCAGCGCCAGCAACACCAATAATACGATCCGGATGATTTGTTTCACAGCTCTCCCCTCCTTTTCTGCCTCTATTGTACCGGATGGAGGGAGAAAGTCTACCAACCGCACGTTGCAAATTGGGCACGCCATGTTATGATCTGTTACGTTTCTGTCAAGCCTGCCCAGGAATCTTCTTTTTTCTTGCATCTGGTGGTAGAATATGATAGAGTTAATGGATACTTACCCGATGTTGGAGGAAATCGTCCCTATGAAGATTCACGAATCTGCCGAAAATTATTTGGAGACTATCCTGGTGCTAAAGCGCAGCCTGGGCAAAGTCCGCTCCATTGACATTGCCCGTGCCCTGAATTTCTCCAAGCCCAGCATCAGCCGTGCAGTTCGTCTGCTGAAGGCGGACGCTTATATCACGGTGGATTCAGACGGCTGGATCGAGCTGGAACCCAAGGGAGAAGCCATTGCCGCAAAAATCCTGGAGCGACATGAGCTGATTACCCAGTGGCTCATCATGCTGGGCGTCAGTCCGGAGGTAGCCTCCCAGGACGCCTGCAAGATGGAGCACGACCTGAGTGCGGAAACCTTTGAGCTGCTCAAGGCTCACATCCAGGCAGAGCATCCAAATCTATCTTAAAACAGAATCCTTTCATGAGAAAAGACTGGCTGCAACGCCAGTCTTTTCTGCTTTCTTCTCCGATGCTTGGTCATAGAAATACAGGTTCAGGTCTACATTTCCCGTGACACCCTCCAGCTTCCCCTTGTCACTGTACTGCCACATCCGAATCTGATAGGCAAACTCTGGGCTGGGGTCAGCGTAGTTGGCGTACCAGACATCTACACCGGAAAGTTTGGACAGGTCATAGCTGAAATAGCCCAGCATCCCATTGCAGTAGATGGCTGGCTGATAGCCTGCGTCCGCAATGGTCTTGCAAAAGGCAGCGGCACACTCTGTCACGGTATTCTCTTTGATTTTGTCCGTCCGTGCGGTGCCGAAGTCCACGTTGTCGATGTACTCCCAATCGTAGGCCACATTCAAGGTGATGTCATAGTCCTTGATGAGCTTGAGCAGATATTTGGCCTCTGCCTTGGCCTCTTTGGGCGTGATGGCCTGGGAGAAGAAATAGACGCCCACCTTCAGTTTGTATTTCAGCGCCTGCTGGATATTCTCTCGGAACCGCTCGTCCTCTGCCAGCTTTCCCTCGGTATACCCTCGGTAGCCCACCTGGATCATGGCAAAGTCCACCTGCTTGGCAACTTTCTTCCAGTTGATCTCCCCCTGGTGGGCAGATACATCGATACCAGTCAGGTACTTTCCACCGGTGTATATCACCTTGCCGTCCGCCTGCTGGGAAAAGTCGGCTGCGTCCAGGGTGTTTTCCGGCACATTTGGGTCGATGGTCACTGACTGGCCGCCGATGGTGACGGTTTTCCGTCCAGGCCAGGTACACCCTTGGCACAGCACCAAGAGCAGCGCCAAACACAGCAGCAATCCGCGTTTTCTCATGGTCTTTCACCTCTTGCTGAGACATTTTGTTCCACGATACCACAAATCGCACCTGCTTTCATCAAAAAACCGTGAAGTTTTCGCAACTTCACGGCTCGTTTCAGAAAAATGCGGGCATTTTTCCTGAATTTGCAGTCTGGTATATGCACGCACTCCGCTGGTTCACTTCTCATATGATTCCGGCATCCAGCCAGAATCATGTGAGACAATTCAGCACTGCACCGATTCGCGATCTGCCACCTCTTGCAGGTCGGCGGTGACTGGGTGATCCAGCGGGTCGATGATGGTGCGTTTGACGTGAAAGAAAAAGCTAGTACACAGCGCCAGGGACATGGCCTCCGCAATGGGGAAAGACCACCAGACAACGTGGAGTCCCCCCACCTTTGCCAGGATATAGGCCGCCGGAAGCAGCACCACCAACTGACGGCCAATGGAGACCAGCATACTGAACATCGCCTTGCCCAGCGCCTGGAGGGTGGTGATGAGGATGATACACACGGCCGCCACTGGGAAATGAACTGCGATCTTCCGCAGGGCGGGGATCCCGATGGCCAGCATATCCTCTGAGGGGCTGAACATTCCCAGCAGAACCTGAGGGAACAGCTCGAACAGCAGCATTCCCACCAGCATAAAACACATGGCGTAGCGGATGCCTAGCTTGATGGTCTTGATGACCCGTGCCTTCTTTCGCGCGCCGTAGTTGTAGGCGATGATGGGCACCAGGGCGTTGTTCATGCCAAAGACAGGCATGAAGAAAAAGGATTGCAGTTTGAAATAAGCGCCAAAGACTGCCACAGCGGTGGTTGTGAAACCGACCAGGATCAAGTCCATGCCAAAGGTCATGACGCTGCCGATGGCGGACATGATGATGGACGGGATGCCCACAGCGTAGATGTGACCGATGATCTTCGGGTCTGGCCGGAAGATCTCTTTCAAATGCACCTGGATCTCTGGGTTCTTCTTGGCGTTCAGAATGATGCCCAGGATGCCAGCCACCCACTGTCCGATGACAGTGGCAGCGGCAGCCCCTGCCACCCCCATTTCAGGGAAGGGGCCGATGCCGAAGATCATCAGCGGATCTAAGATGATGTTGGTGATCGCGCCGGCAAGCTGGGTGAACATACTGTAGATGGTGCGGCCGGTGCCCTGCATGAGCCGCTCGAAGGTGATCTCCACATAGATGCCCAAGCTGAAGCAGCAGCAGATGCGCAGGTAGGTGACACCATCGTTGACGATCTGCAAATTCTCGCTGACCTGCACCATGTAGAAGGGGCGCGCCACAAAGAGGCCAATGAGGATGCTGACAACAAAGCTGCACATGGCTAAGAAGACGCCATTGGCGGCAGCTTTATTGGCCTTTGTGAAATTCTTCTCCCCCAGCGCTTTGGACAGGGTTGCGTTGATGCCCACGCCGGTGCCCACGCCCAAGGCGATCATGATGGTCTGAATGGGGAAGGCCAAGGAAACTGCGGTCAAAGCATCCTCGCTGATCATGGCCACAAAAACGCTGTCTACGATATTATAACAAGCCTGAACCAGCATGGAGATGATGAGGGGGAGTGCCATGGTGATGAGCAATTTGTTCTCATCCATGACCCCCATCTTATTCTCCCGGGGCAGGGTCTTCTCTTGTTCCATAGGGAAATCCCTCCTTGTTTCATCTTTCTATCACTCATAGACGGTCATTATACTACACTTTATGTACACTATCAATCCATAAGTTGCACAAGGTTTCTGATTCCATCCGTATTTGACCGTTTTTTCAATCAAAAATGCGAAAAGGGGAAGGAAACCGTGTCTTCGGTCTCCTTCCCTTTCCTTGTGTCTCAAATTATCCCTGGATGAGCCGCAGCAGCTCCTCCGCGGTGTCGGCAAACTGTTTGGCTCCCCGTTCCACCAGCAGCGCCCGATCTCGGAAGCCCCAGGTGACGGAGATGCAGTCCAGTCCGGCATTGGCGGCTGTGGTCAAGTCTACCTCGGAATCGCCTACATACACCGTTTTTTTGCCCGTCTGCCCCAGCTGCGCAATGGCGTAATCCACCATATCCCGCTCCGGCTTCCGGCGCAGACCTTCCCGTTCCCCCAGACCGAAAGTGATCTCCGGAAACCACTGCTCCACCAGCATCTGTACGGAGGCATCCGGCTTGTTGGACACCACCGCCATAGGGACGCCCTGTTGCTTTAGCGTGCGGATGAGCCACTGCACGCCAGGATAGGGGGCAGTCTTGATCTGATTGTGAGCCTTGTACCAGGTCTGCATCGTCTCATAAGCCTGCTCAAATTTCGGGTTGTCCGCCCCATCCGGCACTGCTTGGAGCATCAGATTGCGGATACCGTTGCCCACAAATCGGCGGATCTCCGCCCGAGTGCGGGGCGGTGCGCCGATGGTGGACAGGGCGTAGTTGCAGCTGTCCATCAGGTCGTCCAAGGTATCCAGCAAGGTGCCGTCCAGGTCGAAAATGACCACATCGTAAGCCATACAAATCCCTCCAACATTGGTTCTTTGGAAGCATTATAGCAGACCGGCCGCCTGTCCGCAACCTGCCTAGAGGAGTTTCTCCCGCAGGTGCTGGACGGCCTTGCGCTCGATACGGCTGACCTGCACCTGGCTGACGCCGATGACCCGCGCCGTCCGCTCCTGGGTGAAGCTGCGATAGTAGCGCAGGACGATGACCATCCGCTCCCGCTGAGGCAGGCTGGCGATGGCGTCCCGAAGGGCGATCTGCTCCACCAGGCTCTCCTCCATCCCGCTGTCCCCTAGGGCAGACTCCAACGTGAGCCCCTCCGCCGTCTCCGCCTGGAGGGAGGCCACCTGGGCGGTGGCGGTGTCGATGGAGGCGATGACCTCGATCTCCAGCCCCGTCTCCTGGGACAGCTCCCCCACCGTGGCGTCCCGTCCCAGCTGCACCCGCAGCCGCTCCCGTGCGGCGTAGAGCTTGCCGGCCTGCTCTTTGATGCTGCGGCTGACCTTTACTGCGCCATCGTCCCGCAAAAAGCGCCGGATCTCCCCAGCGATCTTGGGAACAGCGTAGGTGGAGAAGCAGGTGCCGTAGTCCGGATCAAAGCCCTGAATGGCCTTCAAAAAGCCGATGCAGCCCAGCTGGAACAGATCTTCCAGTTCCACTCCCCGTCCGGTATACCGCTGGACGATGCTCCAGATGAGCCGGTCGTTGGTGTGGATGATCTCCTGACAGGCTTCCCGATTGCCATCCTTGGCCGCCGCCAGCAAATCCTTCTGTTCGGAGATCATTCGCCGTTCTTAGGGAGCCGGTGGGAGATCTTTCGCCGGAGGGTCAAGGTCGTCCCCTTTCCCGTCTGGGAACGCACCTTTAACGAGTCCATAAAGCTCTCCATAATGGTGAACCCCATCCCGCTCCGCTCTGCTCCGCCGGTGGTGTACATAGGTTCCCGTGCCCGTTCCACATCCAGGATGCCCACGCCCCAATCCCGAATGACGATCTCTAATAGGTTGTTGGGATAGATGCGCATCCGCAGCATCACCTTCCCCAGCTTGTCCGGATAAGCGTGGACGATGGCGTTGGTGACCCCTTCGGAGACCACCGTTTTGATGTCTCCCAGTTCTTCCAAGGTGGGATCCATCTGGGCGGCAAAGCAGGCCGCTGCCGCCCGAGCAAAGCCTTCGTTGGCGCTGCGGCTGAGAAACTCCACTTTCGCCTCATTGATGGGTTTCATATGTACTCACTCCTTCCTTCCAAAGGCCATGGGGATGAGCTTATGCAGCCCCGCCGCCTGCAAGACCCGTCCGGCCTGTACTGGCACGCCGACCACCTCAACGTGCCCCTCTGTCTCCCGCATCCGCCGATCGGCGCGCAGCAGGACGGCAATGCCGGAGGAATCCATGAAGGTCACGCCGGACAGGTCTAGGGTCAGGGTGCTGGGGCAGTACAGCTCCAGCTTCCGCTCCATCTCCTGCATCAGCTCTTTCGCCCGATGGTGGTCTACTTCTCCAGTGATTTGTATTATCAGATTTCGTCCAGTGATCGTATCGTTCAGTGGCATCAGTTCTCGCCTCGCATTTCCTTCCTCCTACGGGTCATTCATGAAAAAATCACCTCATACCCGAAGGGTATAAGGTGATTATAGTGGATAAGACTGTTAAATTTTATCAAATCCCGTCGGGGACACAAAACTTTTCTCAGCCCAGGTCTGCCAGAGAGCTTTCCAGCTGCTGGATTTCCTTCTGTGCCTTGGCCAGGTTATCCCGCTCCCGCTGGATGACGTCCTCAGGAGCCTTGGCCAGGAACTTTTCGTTGGACAGCTTCTTTTCGATGCCGCCCAGGTACTTCTTCTTCTTTTCCAGCTCCTTGCTCAGGCGCTTGCGCTCTGCGTCCAGGTCAACCAGCTCAGCCAGGGGGATATACAGCTTGGCATCGGCGGTAACGACACTGACCAGACCGTTCAGGTCGGCGGGCACTTCGCTGGTGATGGTCACGTCGGTGGTGAAGGCCAAGCGCTGGATAAAGGGGATGCCCAGCTGGAAGACGGCAGGCTGGTCAGTGGTGATGCGCAGCTCGGCCTTCCGAGAGGGAACCACATTCATCTCGGCGCGGCGGGCACGGATGCCCTTGATGGCGGCCATGATCTTTTCCATGGCTTCCGCATCCTCAGGGAATTCAAACGTCTCCTGCGCCACAGGCCAATCCTGGAGCATGAGGAAGTCGCCGTCATGGGGCAGCGCCTGCCAGATCTCCTCGGAGATAAAGGGCATGAAGGGATGCAGCATTTTCAGGATGTCGGTCAGGACGTAGCACAGTACCTGCTGCGCCTGTTCCTTGGCCGCCTGATCCTCACCGGATAGGCGGGACTTGGTCAGCTCGATATACCAATCGCAATAGGTGTCCCAGATGAAGTCGTACAGCTTCTGTGCAGCCACGCCCAGCTCGTAGTGTTCCATGTTGGTGGTCACTTCGCTGATGACGTTGTTCAGCTTGTGCAGGATCCACTTGTCCTCCAACTCCAGCTTTTCGGGCAGCTTGCACTGGTCGATGGTCAGGTTCATGAGGAGGAAACGGGAGGCGTTCCAGATCTTATTGCAGAAGTTCCGCATGGCCTCGCACTTCTCCGTGAAGAAACGGGTGTCGTTGCCAGGGCTGTTGCCGGTGATGAGGTTGTACCGGAGGGCATCGCAGCCGTACTGGTCGATCATCTCCAAGGGGTCGATGCCGTTGCCCAGGCTCTTGGACATCTTGCGACCCTGGCTGTCCCGCACCAGGCCGTGGATAAAGACGGTATGGAAGGGATAGGTTCCGGTGTGCTCACAGCCGGAGAAGATCATTCTGGCCACCCAGAAGAAGATAATGTCATAGCCGGTGACCAGCACATCGGTGGGATAGAAATAGTCCAAATCGGGGGTCTTTTCCGGCCAGCCCAACGTGGAGAAGGGCCACAGGGCGGAGGAGAACCAGGTGTCCAGAACATCCTCCTCCCGACGGATGTTCTTGCTGCCGCAGTGCTTGCACTGGGTGGGATCTTCCCGCTCCACGGTGATCTCGCCGCAGTCGTCGCAGTACCAAGCGGGGATCTGATGCCCCCACCAGAGCTGACGGGAGATGCACCAGTCGTGGACGTTCTCCATCCAGTTCAGATAGGTCTTGGAAAACCGTTCGGGGACGAACTTCACTTCGCCGTCCCGAACCACTCGCATGGCCTCCTTAGCCAGGGGTTCCATCTTGACGCACCACTGGGCGGAGATGATGGGCTCCACGTCGTTGTGGCAGCGGTAGCAGGTGCCCACGTTGTGGCTGTAGTCCTCGATCTTTTCCATCAGCCCCAGATCTTCCAAATCCTTTACGACCGCCTTCCGGCACTCGTAACGATCCATACCGTTGTACTTGCCGCCGTTCTCGTTGACCTTGCCGTTGTCGTCCAGAACGCGGATGACCTCCAGGTTGTGGCGCAGCCCCACCTCGAAGTCATTGGGGTCGTGGGCAGGGGTCATCTTGACGCAGCCGGTGCCGAAGTCCATCTCCACATATTCATCGGCCACAATGGGGATCTCTCGGTTCATGATGGGCAGGATGCAGGTCTTGCCCACCAGATCCTTATACCGCTCGTCGTTGGGGTTGACTGCCACGCCGGTGTCGCCCATCATCGTTTCGGGACGGGTGGTGGCGACTACCAGGTAGCCGCTGCCGTCGGTCAGCGGGTAGCGCATATGCCACAGGTGGCCGGGCTTGTCCACATATTCCACTTCGGCGTCAGACAGGGCTGTGACACAGTTGGGGCACCAGTTGATGATGCGGCTGCCCCGATAGATCAGCCCCTTTTCGTACAGGGAGACAAACACCTCTCGCACGGCCTTAGAGCAGCCCTCGTCCATGGTGAAGCGGGAACGCTCCCAGTCACAGGAGGCGCCCAGCTTCTTCTGCTGCTGGACGATGCGGTTGCCGTACTTTTCCTTCCAAGCCCAGACCCGTTCCAGGAACTTTTTGCGGCCCAAGTCGTAGCGGGTCTTGCCCTCGTTGACGCGCAGATCTTCTTCCACCTTGATCTGGGTGGCGATGCCGGCGTGGTCAGTGCCGGGAACCCACAGAGCGGCGTAACCCTGCATCCGCTTGAAGCGGATGAGAATGTCCTGGAGGGTGGCGTCCATGGCGTGTCCCATGTGGAGCTGGCCGGTGACGTTAGGGGGAGGCATGACGATGGTGAAGGGCTTCTTGTTCGGGTCACGGTGACCGCGGAAGCAGCCGCTTTCTTCCCACTGCTCATAAATCCGAGATTCTACTTCTTTGGGGTCATATACTTTTGGTAGTTCTTTTGCCATTGTGTTCGTTCACTCCTTCGTATGTTACAAACAAAAAAGCCCTGCGCATAGCAACCTATGCTCAGGGCGAAACTTGTCCGTGGTACCACCTGAATTCAGGCAGTGTCTTTTCTGCCTGCACTCAACCCTTTAACGCAAGGGGGACGCCGGACGCTAACGCTCTTACAGAGCGGTTCACACCCGAAACTCTGGGACGACCCTTCCACATCCTCCACCGGAGCTTCCACCGACCGCTCCGTCTCTTGGCTGGATGGAGTGTGTACTTCCTTCCCTTCCTCGTTTTTATGCGATATTGGTTTTATTATAGAGAAAGCGGCATGGATTGTCAAGTTTTCACGCAGATTTTCCCCTCTGTTGAGAAGAAAAACAGGAAGTTGCGGACAAGTCACCATTTTGTAACACATCCTTAAACAAACTGTAAGGAAACCTTCCTTGAGAACAACAGAATTTTCCCGTAAACTAAATGGCAAAGAAGGGACAAAGCTCCCCTTCCTTTTTCCATGCATAGAAAGGAGTCTTTTTCCATGAAAAAACGTTTGATATTGGTCATAGCTCTCTGCCTGACCGCTCTGACCGCCTGTTCCACCAACCCCACCAGCAGCACCCAAAGCGCCCAGCCCAGCCAGAGCACGCAGACCGCTCAGCCGGCGGAATCCACACAGTCCGCAGCGCCCGCCGCCCAGACTAAGGACATCAAGCCCCAGCCCATGGCCATGGCCAACATGGACCTGAAGCATCCCAAAGAGGGCTTCACCGCCCCTGTCTCCTTCGCCGCTGCTGACGTGAAAAAGGACGGGGACAAGATCACCCTGACCATGAAGGTCTACGAACAGGAGCTGTTCGACGCCGTGGAAGTGAGCCAGCTCAAGGCTGGTGACACCCTCACCGCAGGCGGTCAGACCGTCAAGGTCACCGAGGTCAAAGAGCGCAAAGCCGGCGGCGTGACCATCAATGGCGGCTACGAGAAGGGCGGCATCACCCTGTTCCCCGGTGACGGCGGCACCTATTATCAGGTGAAAGAAAATGACGCCAAGACCTATCAGGAGGTAGGCACCGCCACCCTGCCCCTGGGAGATCAATTTGAACTGGTGGACAATGCCGAAAACGCCAACAAGAAGCTGACTGCACAGGATATGACCACCCTCAAGGAGGACAGCGTCGGTTTTAACGTCAACAACACCACTGCTACCGTGGAGAACGGTGTCATCACCAACATCACCAGAGCCTATATGCCCTGACGTTCTGGCCGGATGACAGCGATCGGATGCCGTCTCTTTTTCTTCTGCGCAGCGCCCCGAAACTTGTCCCGTTTCGGGGCGCATTTGCTGTTGGGATGCTCGTCAGAAAAAAAGATCGAAAAAAACGCAGAAAACAGTTGACAGATCAGGGTGGGATGAGTATAATAGTTTTTGTTCTCAACGGAACGCATCTGGGGGTATAGCTCAGCTGGGAGAGCGCTTGAATGGCATTCAAGAGGTCAGCGGTTCGATCCCGCTTATCTCCACCAAAAACCACGACAAATGTCGTGGTTTTCTTTTTATCTGTTAACGAAAGCATACAGCGCTTGCCGTCAGTGAGGCAGGAAAAATCAGCCCAGGCGACCCCGTCTGGGCTGATTCTTTTCCTTTGCTCGCTCACTGAAATGGCTCCGCTGGGAGGCAATAGCCGCCGGGGACGGTTTGGATGTAGTCGCAGCCGTGGCAGTCGGTGCCAATCTTTCGGCGGAGGTTGGAAATCGTGTTGGCCACCACCTTCATGGTGTCTGCACTGTCCTTTCCCCACACGGCACGGAAGATGTCTCCCTTCGTCAACCGTTTCCCCACGTTCTCCGCCAGAAAGAGCAGCAGGTCGAACTCCATTCGGGTCACGGTCACCTTCTGCCCCTGGCAGGTCACCTGCCGAGAACCGCCGTCAATGGTCAAGCCACGGATGGACAGGAGCTGTTGGGTGCTGAGGGAGAACTGCTCCGCTTGGATGTGCTCTCGGCGGAGCAGCGCCAGAATCTGTTCCTCCAAGGCTGGGTCATTCTGTTTGCTTCTGATAATGATCATCCTGTCCGTCCCCGTTTCTTACGCTTCCTCCATGGTGTGGAGGAGGTTGACCATTTCGATGGCGCTCAGGGCGCAGTCATAGCCCTTATTGCCTGCCTTGCTGCCTGCCCGCTCGATGGCCTGTTCCAGGTTCTCCGTGGTCAGCACCCCAAAGAGCACCGGCACGCCGCTGTCCAGGGAGACATTGGCGATGCCCTTGGACACCTCGCTGCACACATAGTCGTAGTGGCTGGTTGCCCCGCGGATGACTGCACCCAGGCAGATGACTGCGTCATACTTTCCGCTCTTGGCCATCTTGGCCGCCACCAGCGGAATTTCAAACGCCCCCGGCACCCACGCTACATGGATGTCCTCCTCCTGGACGTTGTGCCGCAGCAGGCCGTCACGGGCGCCGCCCAGCAGCTTGGAGGTGATGAACTCGTTGAATCGTGCGGCAACGATGCCGATCTTGATGCCTTTGGATACCAGATTTCCTTCTAACGTCTTCATATTATGACGCCTCCCTTTTTAAGTATACTGTAGCAGATGTCCCATCCGAACCTGCTTGGTTCTCAGATAGAACAGGTCATATGCGGTAGCGCTCATCTGGATGGGCACCCGCTCTGCGATCTCCATGCCGTACTCGGCCAGCTGGTACACCTTGTCCGGGTTGTTGGTCAGCAGCCGCAGGCTCTTTACACCCAGCTCCCGCAAGATCTGCGCACCGGTGTAGTATTCCCGTTCGTCCCCCTGGAATCCCAACGCCAGATTGGCCTCCAAGGTGTCCATCCCCTGCTCTTGCAGCTCGTAGGCGCGGAGCTTGTTGATCAGGCCGATGCCCCGCCCTTCCTGGCGCATATACAGGAGGATGCCCCGTCCCTCTTGTTCGATCTGGCTCATGGCAGCGGCCAACTGCTGGCCGCAATCACAGCGGAGGGAGCCAAAGGTATCGCCGGTGAGGCACTCGGAGTGGACGCGGCAGAGGACGTCCTTGCCGTCACCGATGTCCCCCTTGACCAGGGCGATGTGGTGTTCCCCGTTGAGACGATTCACAAAGCCGTGGGCGACAAAATCGCCGTATTTGGTGGGCAATTTCACCGTAGTGACCCGATCTACCAACTTTTCATGGCTCTTGCGATAGTTCTGCAAATCCCGAATGGTGACGAACTTGATGTTGTACCGTTTGGCCAGCTCCGCCAGCTCCGGCGTCCGCATCATAGTGCCGTCCTCCCGCATGATCTCGCAGCACAGACCGCACTCCTTCAGCCCCGCCAGCCGGCACAGGTCTACCGTGGCTTCGGTGTGGCCGTTCCGCTCCAGGACACCGTTCTTCTTGGCAAGCAACGGGAACATATGCCCCGGCCGACGGAAATCCTCCGGCTTGGCGCTCCCCTGCACGCAGGCCATGGCGGTGATGGAGCGCTCTGCGGCGGAGATGCCGGTGGTGGTGGACACATGGTCGATGGAGACGGTGAAGGCCGTCTCGTGGTTGTCCGTGTTCTGCTGCACCATCTGGGGCAGACCCAGCTTCCGCACATAGTACTCGGACATGGGCATACAGATCAGCCCTTTGCCGTGGGTGGCCATGAAGTTGACGTTCTCCGTGGTGGCAAACTCCGCCGCGCAGATGAAGTCCCCTTCGTTCTCTCGTTCCGGGTCATCGGTGACCAGGATCAGCTTGCCCTGTCTCAAATCCTCCAGGGCTTCCGGAATGGTATTGAACTGGATCATGTACTTGTCCTCCTAAAATCCGCAGCGGGACAGCAAGTCCCTTGTGATGGTGCTCTCTTTGGGTTGGGGCGCCGCAGGCTGTAGTAATTTTTCGATGTATTTTCCAATGATGTCCGTCTCCAGGTTCACCAAGTCCCCCTTCCGTCGGTGGTGCAGGACAGTCTGGCGGACGGTGTGTGGGATGGCCGAAATGGAAAACGATGTCTCCCCCACTGTGGCTACCGTCAGGCTGATGCCGTCCACGGTGATGGAGCCCTTCTCCACCACATAACGCAGCAGGGCGGGCTGGGTCTGGATGGTGTACCAGATGGCGTTGTCATCCCGACGGATGTGGGAAATCCGTCCCACGCCGTCCACATGTCCGGCCACGATGTGCCCGCCAAAGCGGCCGTCCGCCGCCATGGCGCGTTCCAGGTTCACCGGACTGCCTACGGACAACTGGGCCAGGGCGGAGCGGTTCAACGTCTCGTGCATGACATCGGCGGAGAACCGGTCGGCGTGGAGCTGGGTCACGGTCAGGCAGATGCCGTTGACGGCGATGCTGTCGCCCAGCTTGGTGTGTTCCAGGACGGTCTTTGCCTGGATGGTCAGGACGGCGGAGTGCTGTCCCCGTGCGATGTGCTGGATGGTGCCCAGTTCCTCAACAATGCCCGTGAACACGGTGAGCCACCTCGCTTTCGATCAAGAAATCTTCGCCCAGTTGGGTGATTTTGCTGTTGCGCAGGAAGAACGCCTGGTCTGGTGTGGGAACGCCTGTCCCCTCCACTGGGGTCTTGGCGGTGCGTCCACCCAGCAGCTTGGGCGCTATATACGCCTGCACCTTTTGGACGATGCCGCTCTCCAAGGCCGCCCAATTCAAAGTGCCGCCGCCCTCCAGCAAAATGCTGTCCAACTGCATCTCACCCAGCCGTTCCATCAGTTGGGGCAGGTTCACATGTCCGTCCTGTTTCTCCACACAGAGCACCTGGCAGCCAGCTTCTTCATAGGGTCGCTGCCGCTCCGGATCGGTGCAGCAGGTGGCCAGGATGGTGGGCGTCTCCCGAGCGGTGGTGACCACGTTGGCGTTCATTGGCGTGCGCAAGTGGGTGTCACAGAGGATACGGATGGGGCTCCGGCCGCCTGGGATGCGGCAGGTCAGGCGGGGGTTATCCGCCAGCACGGTGCCCACTCCCACCATGATGCCCCGATAGCGGTGACGCTGCTGCTGGACGTGGTTGCGGGCGGCTTCGCCGGTGATCCACTGGGACGCGCCGGTGTAGGCGGCGATCTTGCCATCCAGGGTCATGGCGTACTTTAAAACCACGAAGGGACGCTTGGTCTGGATGTAGTGGAAGAACACCTCGTTGAGCCGGTCGCATTCCCCCTGCAAACAGTGCTCGGTCACCGTCACCCCGTTTTCACGAAGCTGCCGGATGCCCTTCCCCGCCACCAGCGGATTGGGGTCGGATGACCCCACCACCACATGGGCGATGCCTGCCGCCAGAATGGCCTCAGTGCAAGGGGGCTGCTTGCCGTAGTGACAGCAAGGCTCCAAGGTCACATACAGGGTGGCGCCTCGGGGATCCTCGGTACAGGCGGCCAAGGCGTTTCGCTCTGCGTGGGGCTCACCGCAGCGCTGGTGCCAGCCCTGGCCGATGATGCGGCCGTCCTTGACGATCACAGCCCCCACCATGGGATTGGGCGCCGTCCAGCCACAGCCCCGCTGGGCCAGCTGTAACGCCAGATGCATGAACTGCTCGTCCTTCATGCAATCACCTCCAAAAGAAAAAACCCTGAACCGTGGGTTCAGGGTACAAAAATGGCACGCAATCGATTTGCGCAAACAAAAAGCTCCGGAATGTGTGTGACACCCCAGAGCCGTGACGGAACTTGCAGGAGGATAGACCTCTCCCTGCGCCGTCCTTCTTCTTCCATCCAGACTGTCACTGTCGGCTTCGGAGTTGCACCGAATCTGCCTTGCGGCTCGTGGGCTATACCACCGGTAGGGACTTGCACCCTGCCCTGAAGATTTTGATTCGATTGTTTTGCGGCGTTTTTCCAGATATGCCTTGCAGGTCATCAAAGCAATTCCTGCAAACGTTGGCAAAAGCAACGCCCCGAACACCAGGTTCAGGGCGAGACAACGGTGCGCAAAAACCCTTGCGCAACAAAAAAACTCCGGAACAAACACATTCCAGAGCAGTCATCCAACACGCAAGAGCAGACACTGCTCCCTTGCGCATTTTGTCTTCTTTCATCCAGACTATACTGTCGGCTTCGGAATCGCACCGAATCATGCCTTGCGGCTCGTGGGCTATACCACCGGTAGGGACTTGCACCCTGCCCTGAAGACGGTATCAACTTGTTTACGATGTGATGATAGCACATCCCGACGGCAAATGCAATACCCTTCTGCAAACAAGGACGAAAACGGGACGCTTCGAAGGCGAGAGACCCGATACAGAAAAGACCGCCGGAAAAATCGGCGGTCTTTTCTGTTATTGCGATCAATCTTCGAACTTCAGTTCTTCCACATCTTCCTCAGTGGCGGGAGCCTCAGGAGCTTCCTCTGCGGGAGCGGTTTTTTCAGCGGTGACAGGTGCTTCTTCGGTGGGTTCGGTGGGCAGGTCGTCCACGTTTACCTCGAATACGATGTCCTCACTGGGCTTTTCTTCCGTTTCCTTCAGTGCGGCGATCTTCTCGTTGTTGGCCTGGATCTTCGCCTTGGCCTCCTCGATCTCCTGGATCACATCCACAAATTCCACTTCGGGAGCGGAGCCGTGGATCATGTAATAGCGTCTGCCCAGTTCGGAATAGGCCTTACGGATGGTATCCTCCTCGCTCAGGTTGGCTGCCTTGAGCTTAGCCACGCCGGCCATCTGAGCGGCCTTGTTCATGCCCAGCTGTGCCCAATCGGCCCCCTTCTGAGCCAGGTCGCCGGTTTTCCGTTTCAGTTCGTCAAAGTTAAATGCCATAATGCAGTACCTCCTAACGCATGACATGGGGTGTTTTCCTGATGGTTGTATTTTACCCGGTTTATTGTCATAAAACAAGTCTTTCCCGATGTGTTTTACGCAATTTTAATTTCTTCTCCGGTTTTTCATTCTCTTTTCATCCTTTGTTTACACTTTGGAAATCCCCGCTCCATGCGTCCCCACTCACACAGCCGCCAGCCAATCATCCACCACGTCCTGCAAAGCTGCTGGGGTTACCAAGTGGGTCATGACCTCCTGCGCCAGGCGATAGATGCTGTCCGGATAGGTGGTGATCTGCCGGATGCTGGCGGACTGCTTGCCCTCCGACCCCAGCAGCACCACCCGCAGGCCGTACTGATCGCAAAGAACGCCGTCCTCGGTCTCTGCTTCTTCCACCAAGATGTAATACGCCACGTTGTAGCCGCTCCCCTGCTCCACAGGTATCTTCTTCATACCAACAAACAACTGATTCATGTTCCTTCCTCCTACTCTCTCCAGATATTTACGTCTTTGCTGTCTCGACACCCGTATTGTAGCCCCTTCTGTCGAAAATTTCGTGCGAAATTTGTCGAATGCTTCGACTTTTTTTGCAGGGGCACAAAAAAACACAGCGGACGCACACCTGTCGTCTCACTGTGTTTCTTTTTACAAGGTCTGGATGACCTTTGTGTATTCTTCGTAGCTCATCAGTTGATTGAGCACCTGGAGCAGCGCCTTGGTGCTCAAGTGCTCCGGCAAGTCCAGCTGGTGGAGCAGCTTTTTCCGCCGCTCCTGGCTGCCAGCACAGCCGGTAAGCTGGGCGGTGAACAGGTCGCTTCGGGTGATCTGCCGCCGTGGCTGCGAGGACATTTCCTCCCCCACCACCGTAGCACCTGCCCGCAGCAGCGCCTCCTTCAGCACCTCCGGACGCATCCCTTCCACACCCAGCTTACCCTCCTTGCCGGCTGTCGCCTTCCGGCGTTCCTTGCCGTAGATGTCCGGAATGTAGGCGTGCTTCACCTGGTCTTGGGGCAGGACGCCCTTCAGATGGTTGCGGATGACAAAGCCTGCGCCGTCGCTGTCGGTGAAGATAATGAGTCCCTGGGTGGCGGCCAGCTTGCGCAGCATCTGCACCGTGTCCTTCTTCTTAAAAATCTGAAAGCCATCCACCGGAATGATGAGGGCGTCCACCACCTGGGACAGGGTGTTCTTGTCGTACCGCCCCTCCACCACGATGGCCTCTTTGATCTTCAGCATCCCTTTCGCCTCCTCATCCTGCCGCCAGCTTGAGCAGCAGGTCGGTCAGCAGCTCCTCCCGATCAATGCCGGTGGATTTCATGGCCAGGTCAGTCTCCGCCGCCAGTGCCACGGCATTGCGGCACCATTTTAGGTCGAACTGCCGGGCGGAACGCATCAGGTTTCCCGCCTGCCAGCTGCTGCGCAGCTTCCACAGGTCGGCTACATAGCCCTGCCCTTTTCCGCTCTCCAGCGCCAGCCGTGCCGACCACATCTGCCGGAGCTGCCCCGCCAGGACGGCCAAAATCATGATCGGCTCCTCGTTCATCTGGTACAGCTCGCCCAGCACCAGAGCCGCCTGGTCGAAGTTCCGTGCTGCCACCGCTTTGGACAGCTCGTACACCTTGGCGTCCAGCACTGGAGTCGCTACTGCGTCTATGTCCGCTCGGGTGATCTTGGAGCCCGCCGCGTAGCTGCCCACCTTTTGAATCTCCCCGCCCAGGTTGGTCATCAGACCGCCGCAGACGAAGGTCAGGTACTCCGCTGTGGAGTTGTCGATCTCCTTGCCCAGGGCTTTGCAATGCCGCCGAATCCAGGCGTTTAAATCGCTCTGCTGCTGGGGTTGGAACTCCACCACGGTGGCCACTTTTTTCAGCAGTTTGCCCAGCTTGGTGTTGCCGCCGGACTTGTAGGGGAGCAGGTCGTAGACGAAGATGAGGCAGACATACTCAGGCAGGTCTTGGAACATCTGTTCCAGTCTGTCCCGCCGGCTCTCATTCTCGAACAGGTCGTAGTCGTAGACCAAGATCATCGTCCGCTGGCTCATCATGGGCAGGGTGTCCACGCAGTCCGCCAAGGTCTGGATGTCCAGCTCTTTCCCCTGGAACTGGTGGAGATTGAAGGTCTCCATCCCTTCCGTGAGCAGCTTTTTCTGCACCTGCTGGATGTAATAGTCCCGTAAATAATCCTCCTCCCCGTAAAACAGGTATAAATTGCCCAAGTTATTTTCGGACAGCTCCTTTTTCAATTTTGCCAATCCGGCGTCCTGCCGTTTTTTCTGCGCCATTGTCCGCTCAATCCTCCTGAATGGTGATCGTTCCCTCCAAATCCGTCCGGTAGACGGCTATGTTCCGTTCTTTCAGCCGGTCTAATGTGGCCTGACCGGGGTGCCCGTAGCTGTTCTCCTCCCCCACCGAAATGACCGCCGCTTCCGGCGTGGTGGCGTCCAGCAGCTCCTTACCAGTGGAGTAGGAGGAGCCATGGTGACCGGCCACCAGCACTTCCACGTCCGGCAGCGGCTTCGCTTTCAGCAGCTTCTTTTCGGTGGCCTTGTCCATGTCGCCGGTGATCAGCACATCAAAGTCGTGGACGGTGCTGACCATAGCTAAGCCGGACTCGTTGGATTTCCCCTCGGTCAAGGGTGCGTAAATTTCTAACCTGCCTGCGCCCACAGACAGGGTTTCGTCTCGTTTCAGTTGGTTCCATGGTATGTCGTATCGGGCGCAGAGGGTTTTGACTGTTTCTGCGTCCTGGCTGTCCGCCTCTAGCGTGGGCGCGATGACCTGGGTCACACGGGTGCGCTCCAGCAGGGCTTCCAGTCCATTGATGTGGTCGCTGTCATAGTGGGTCAGGATGAGGGCGTCCAGCTCCCGAATCCCCAGCAGCTCCAGCTGGTTGCCTAGTTTGTCTCCGGCACTGTTCATGCCGCTGCCTCCGCAGTCCACCACGGCGGCGTGATCCTGGGACACAAACAGCACGCACTGTCCCTGTCCCACGTCCAGCACTTGAGTGGTCATGGCACAGCTGCTCATCGTCTGGCGGTAGCCCAACACCAAGGTCACCAGTGCGGCAACGGAAACGCCAAACAGCCCCGCCGCCTTCCAACCTTTGGGTTTTCCCAGGTAGTACAGCAGCAGGAGCAGGTAAGTAAAGAGCAGCCACAGCCGCATCCACGGAGACGTCCCGTCCAGCGCCGCAAAGGGCCGGAGGGAGAACCAGTGGATGGCCGCCGTGAGGCTGTTTGCCAGCAGGGATACTGGCAGCGTCAGCAGCTTCGCCAGCGGCAGTGCCACGCCCGCCAGCAATCCGGTCAGGAATCCGCCGCCCATGAGCAATGGGATGCACCAGAGGACGGCCAGGTTGGCCAGGGGTGCGATGAGGGAAATGTTGTCAAAATAGTACACGCTCAAGGGCAAGGTGAACACCATAGCAGACAGGGTGAGCGCAACGCTCTGCCACAGTCGCCACAGCCACTGTTTCCACTTGGGCGGCACTTCCTCCCGTTCTTGTCGCTTGGGCATAAACAACCGGATGCCCACCACCGATGCAAAGGATAGCTGCAAGCCGATGCTGCCGATGGCGAAAGGGTTCTGTGCCAGCAGCACAAAGAGCGCCACGGTCAGCGCTGTCCAGGAGTCGTACTCCCGAAGCAGGAGATTGCCCAGGAGCAAAATCCCCTCCATCACCGCCGCACGCACCACAGACGGGGATGCGCCGGTGAACAGGGCAAAGAACACCAACAGCGGCAGCGCCAAAACGCTTTTCCACCGCCTGCCGCCGGGCAGGAGCAGCAAAAACTCCACAAAGAACACCAAGTGCATTCCGGACACGGCGGTGATGTGGCTCAGGCCGGTGCGGGAGAGGTCGCTGCGGAACCGATCGGAAAGGCCGGACTGGTCACCGGCAGTCAGTGCTTGCAGGATGCCGGCCGCTTCTCCGCTGTATAAGCAATCGAGCTGTTCCACCAGCCAGTGGGACGCACGGGTGAGCCACCAGCGTGGGCTGTCTCGGTCAGTGTGGCGCACCTGGGTCAGCACCACCTTCTTGCCTAGGACGAAGATGCCCTGGGCGGTGTAGATGTGGGTGGTATGCTCCCGTCGGACACTGGCATCCACAAAGTTTCCAGTTCCGGTGAGCTGGTCGCCTGGTTCCAGATTACCTCCGCCCTCGGCCAGATACAGGAGAGCCCGAAAGGCACGGTCATCTTTGGGGTGGACTTCCACCTGGATGGAATGACCGTAGTCTGTCTCTTTGGGGTAGGCGGTGACGGTTGCGGCAAACGCCTTGCCCTCACCGAGAAAGCGTTGGGCAGGTGCGCAGACCAACTGTTGATAGCCCATGCACCACAGGAACCCAATGCCCCAACTGATCGCCACCAGGAGCAGTTTCCTTCTGGTGCGTCCATGAAAGACCAGGGACAAGGCCGCCGCCGGGACGGCCAAGGTGGCCAGCAGGAACGGTAGGGTTCCGGTGAGTCCGTAGGTGGAGAGGGTGATGGCCACGCAAAAGGGCAGGAGCGCCCAGAGCAGCGGCCTCATTCTTTCTTGTCGCTCAACCCCAACAGGTAGTCGGTTGTGACGTGGTAAAGCTGCGCCAGCTTGATGACTGCCCAGACGGGGATCTCGCGCTCACCGGTTTCGTAACGCCGATAGACGCTCCGCTGCATATTCAGGTAATCTGCAATTTCAATCTGTGTTTTATCCGAATCTTCTCGTAAGTCTCTGATTCTTCTGAATACCATGGTAACACCTCAGGTGTAATGTTACCGTTTGGTGTCATGCAATATTCATTTTGGCTCCGTTTAGAGCCATCCGTCTCACTCTTTCGAATCTGAAATGCCCAACAGGTAGTCCATTGTCACATGATAGAATTTTGCCAATTTGATTGCCGCCCAAACGGGGATTTCGCGCTGTCCTGTTTCGTAACGCCAATAGACATTTCGATTCAAGTGCAGGTAGTCTGCTATCTGCTGTTGTGTATAGTCGTTATCTTCTCGTAAATCTTTGATTCTATGGAATACCATGGTAACACCTCAAAGAAGATGTTACCGTTTGGCGTCACGATTTTTTCATTTTTCACCCATACGGGTGAGAAGAAGTATAACGAAAAACCGTGGGAGACCACGGCGGGATGGGAGGGCACGCTCACCTTCCTGATTGCAATGATTCGTAACGCCGCCCGACTAAAGGCTCCACCCATTTATGGGGGGAGCTGTCAGCGTAGCTGACTGAGGGGGGCAGCCTCTCCCGAAAGGGGAAGTCTGAAAGAGCGATATGATGTGCTGTGCTTTTAATCCTTCCGAAGCGCATATCAGAGGGAGAACCCTCGCAAATCAGCAAGAACCTACGCACCATGTCTGTAAAACAGGCATGGCCTACGCTAAAAACTTGCCAGTGGCAAGTTTTTTTAACGCTGCGGTCTGCGGACGGCGGCCAAAGGCTTTGCCCCTGGACCCTAGTCGCTTTTGTAAAAGCTCCGCAAAACTTAATTGGCTCTGCGGCGCTTGTATCCCGAAACGCTCTGCAATCTTCCTTGAAGAACATTCCCATTATATAGCCGACAGACAGGCAACGCAATCAAAATTTCAAGATAGCTCTTGACAAACGCTGCGCGCTGCCTTATAATCCATGTAAACCTATAGGAAAGGTCGGTTTTGAATGGACTACAACTTGGGCTTTCGATGTTGTCGCTGCCATTGAGCCAGCGCATGAGCGTCAGAACAACCAATCATCATAACAAGAGCCGTTTAGGAGGAATAGAATCATGAGTAAAATTTATACATCCGCTGACCAGTTGATCGGTAAGACCCCGCTGTTGGAACTGGTACACATTGAGCAGGCCGAAGGTCTGGAAGCCAAGGTACTGGGCAAGCTGGAATACTTCAACCCCGCCGGCAGTGTAAAGGATCGGATCGCCAAGGCCATGATCGATGACGCAGAGCAGAAGGGTCTGCTGAAACCTGGTTCCGTCATCATCGAGCCCACCTCCGGCAACACTGGTATCGGCTTGGCTTCCGTGGCTGCTGCCCGTGGCTATCGCATCATCATCGTCATGCCGGAGACCATGAGCGTGGAGCGCCGTCAGCTGATGAAGGCTTACGGTGCCGAGCTGGTGCTCACCGAGGGGGCGAAGGGCATGAAGGGTGCCATCGCCAAGGCGGACGAGCTGGCAAAGGAGATTCCCAACAGCTTCATCCCCGGCCAGTTTGTCAATCCCGCCAATCCGGCTGTCCACAAAGCCACCACTGGCCCTGAGATCTGGGAGGATACCGAAGGCAAGGTGGATATCTTCGTAGCAGGCGTTGGCACCGGCGGCACGGTCACTGGCGTTGGCGAATATCTAAAGAGCCAGAACCCCCATGTGAAGGTGGTTGCAGTAGAGCCCGCCTCCTCCCCTGTGTTGAGCAAGGGTGTGGCAGGCAGCCACAAAATCCAGGGCATTGGCGCCGGTTTTGTGCCCGATGTGCTGGACACCAAGGTTTATGACGAGATCATCACCGTGGAAAACGAGGATGCCTTCGCCACCGGCAAGCTCATTGGCAAGAAGGAAGGCGTGCTGGTGGGCATTTCCTCCGGTGCCGCTGTGTGGGCTGCGATCCAGCTGGCCAAGCGGCCGGAGAACAAGGGCAAGACCATTGTCGCCCTGCTGCCGGACACCGGTGACCGCTACCTCTCTACCCCGCTGTTCGCAGATTAAGGGAACCCGTCAAGACGAATCATTGACCCATCCAACGTGGGGAGCTTTGAAGCTCCCCACGTTTTTCTTGTTTTTTCAAAAACGGGATTGACAAGCGCCCCTTGCTGTTTGAGGACACCGACCGTGGCGACCGATATTTCAGCAAGCATCTGTATGATTGAGCAGTTGGCTTGCTGCGCAAAAAAAGATCACGGAGCATCTGTTGCAGAACGCTCCGTGATCTTTTTTGGGGTAGTTCTCTCGGAAAAAGAAGTCAGCCGGGAGGCCAAGTCATATCCCGTCCAGCCAGGACATGGAAGTGCAGGTGGGGCACAGACTGCTGCGCCTGCTTGCCGCAGTTGGAGACCACACGGAAGGACTCAATGCCCATCTCCTTGGTGATCTTTGCGATGGCTTCAAAGCACTTGGCTACGATGGCGGAATTTTCCGGCGTCACGGCGCCGCAGGACTCGATATGCTCCTTGGGGATGACCAGGAAGTGGGTGGGAGCCTGGGGTGCAATGTCGTAGAAGGCGTACAGATTTTCGTCCTCATAGACCTTTTGGGAGGGGATTTCCCCCTTTGCGATGGAACAAAACAGACAGTCCATTCGGTTTCCTCCTTCATTGTGATGGTATCTATCCCCCCTCTCACCGAAAAGGCGAGAGGGGGGGTACTGGACTCAGCCCAGCTTGCTTGCTACGAAATCGTCCACGGTGGCCAGGGCGTCATCTACCTTCAGCACGTCCTTGCCGCCGCCCATGGCGGAGTCAGGCTTGCCGCCGCCGGAGCCGCCGCAGACCTTGGTGACGGACTTGATGACATCGCCAGCCTTGACGCCAGCCTTGACCGCTTCCTTGCCGCAGACGGCCAGGAAGGAGATCTTCTCACCGTTGATGGCGGTCAGGACGGCCACCACGTTGGGCTGTTTATCCCGCAGGAAATCGCCCATCTTGCGCAGCTCGGGCACCTGGACGGCACCCAGGTTGGCGGTGATGACCTTCAGGCCACCCACGTCCTTGGCGGAAGCCAGGAAGCTGCGGGCTTCACCCAGGGCTTCTTTATCCTTGTACTGCTCGATGGCCTTGCGCATTTCTCGCATTTCACCCATGTGCGCGTCGATGCGCTGTGCCAGCTCCTCAGGCTTGACCTTCAGCAGAGCGGCAGCGTCCAACAGATCCTTCTGCATCTTCAGCTGTGCTTCCATGTTGCGCAGGCCAGTGATGGCCTCGATCCGGCGGACGCCGGAGGCGATGGAGCCTTCGCTGGTGATGTGGAAACTGCCCACCTTGGCGGTGTTGTCCAGGTGGGTGCCGCCGCACAGTTCCACGGAGTAGCCGCCCATGTTGACCACACGGACTACATCCCCGTACTTTTCGGAGAACAACGCCATAGCGCCCAGCTTCTTGGCCTCGTCCATGGACATTTCCTTACATTCCACGCAGTAGCCTTCCAGGATGGCCTCATTGACCTGCTTTTCGATGGCGATCAGTTCTTCGCTGGTGATGGCGGAGAAGTGAGTAAAGTCAAAGCGGAGGTGATCCGAATCGACCAGGGAGCCGGCCTGCTGGACGTGGTTGCCCAAAACGTCCTGGAGGGCTCTCTGAAGCAGGTGGGTGGCGGAGTGGGCACGCTGGATGGCCTTGCGGCGGGTGGTGTCCACGGAAGCGGTCACTTCCTGGTCGCGGTCAAATTCACCCTTGGTCACTTCGCCGTAGTGCAGATATTTGCCTGCCTTGGTCTTTTGGGTGTCGGTGACAGTGAACACGGCGTCGCCAGCGGTGATGGTGCCTTGGTCGCCGACCTGGCCGCCCATTTCGGCGTAGAAGGGGGTCTTGTCCAGGACGATAATGCCCTTCTGGCCTTCCACGATGGTGCCGCTGGGTTCGTCACCTTCCACGATGGCCAAGATCTTGCCGGTGTCGGTGAGCTGGTCATAGCCGGTGAACACGGTGGGTTCCTTGTCCACGTCGCCCAAGTCGATGCGCTCCCAACCCAGGTCGCCCAGCGCCTTCCGTGCCTCACGGGCACGAACCTTCTGGGCTTCCATCTCAGCGGCGAAGCCATCCTGATCTACGGTCATACCCTCGTCCTCACACATTTCAATGGTCAGGTCGATGGGGAAGCCGTAGGTGTCATAGAGCTTGAAGGCGTCAGCGCCGGAGAACACGTTCTCGCCCTTGGCCTTGTGTGCTTCCAGCATTTCCCCAAAGATCTTCAGACCGCCGTCGATGGTGCGGCCGAAGCTCTCCTCCTCCATCTTGATGATACGGGTGATGTTATCCCGCTTCTCCACCAAGTCGGGATAAGCGCCCTGATTTTCGTGGATGACGGTGTCACAGACCTCATACAGGAAGGGACGAGCCACGCCCAAGAGACGGCCATGCCGTGCGGCACGGCGGAGCAGGCGGCGCAGCACATAGCCGCGGCCGCTGTTGCCG
>JABLTQ010115737.1_pt1 | contig 62913 bp, 57 predicted proteins | sample 7160101 | NCBI WGS metagenome assembly JABLTQ01 (sample SAMN14651228, study PRJNA627086) | human gut metagenome | isolation source: feces | host: Homo sapiens | reverse complement strand
CATCATCTATGAATATGCCCGTGCTGGCAACCGGGTGGAGAAGGACCTGAACTATTCCCAGTTATACGCCAATGGAAAACCCGGCTGGTGCCTGAAACACCAGCCGGGTATCCCCGCCAACGTTGTTACCCCTGTCAGGGGGCAGCAAACGGATGCCGGTCTTTTTGTATCTGGGTAATGAAGTTCAGCCCTTGACGCTCCGGACAAATGCTGCCTTGTCGGGGGCTTTAAAGTAGGCGCTGCCGGCAACGAGAACATCCGCGCCGGCTGCGGTGCAGATTCTGGCGGTTGTTTCATTGACGCCGCCGTCGACCTCCAGCTCGCAGTCCAGACTGTCTTTTTCGATCCAGCCCCGGATTGCCTGCACTTTGGGCATCATGTCCTGCATGAACGATTGCCCGCCGAAGCCCGGCTCGACGGTCATGACCAGAATCAGACTGCACAGCGGCAGATACGGAACGACCGCCTCTGCAGGCGTCTTCGGCTTGATGCTGAGCGCTGCCTTCACGCCGTTTGCGCGGATGTTTTCCAGCGCTCTGCGCGTGTTTTCCGGCGTGTCCGCTTCGAGATGGATGGTCAGGATATCTGCGCCCGCTTTGCAGAAGTCGTCCACATAGCGAATCGGGCGGTCGATCATCAGATGCACGTCCAGCGGAAGCCCGGTGATTTTCCGGATTGCGGCGACAACCGGAATTCCAATGGTAATATTGGGAACAAATTCGCCGTCCATCACGTCAATATGAACATAGTCGGCGCCCGCGGGCGTCAGGGCGCGGATGTCGCGCTCGAGGTTGACAAAGTCTGCCGATAAAATGGAAGGGGATACCTTGATCATAGCTGCCTCCGGTACGAAATTTGTTGAAACCGGCACGAAGACGCGCGCGGCTGCATAGGTATGAGTATGCGGCGCGCGTCCGGGCAAGGCTCTCGACCTGCGCGGCCGGACTTCGCCGCTTGGTATAGGGGCTGCCTGCGGGCAGCCCCATCGGAACTGGAAGTATTATACCGGACCTCCCCGGGGATGTCAATGCGCGCTGCCTTGACATTCCGGCAAACGCGCGATAAGATGAAATATAAAATAAAATGATCGGAAGATAGAAAGACAGGAAGGGCTTTTTGGCATGGATAAACAGAAAAAACAATCGGTCATCCCCATTTACGCGGTGGGGCTTGTGTGGCTGTCGCGGGCAATCAGCGGCAATTTATCGAGCTTCGGGCAGATCATAAAGACAGTGATTCTGTCGGTCGTGACCTACGGGGTATTGCGGATTTTCTTCCCGGACAAGATAAAGCAGGCAGACCCGGAAAAACCGGCGCAGCAGCCTGACGCGCCGAAGCAGGCGCAGACGCAAAAAACGCAGCCGCAGCCGGAAGAGAAAAAGCAGGACGAGCCGTCTACCGGAAACGCCGAGTTGGACGCGGTTTTGAAGCAGGGTGCGGCGTCGGTTGAGAAAATTCAATCGCTCAACGACGAGATTCCCGATTTCAAGCTCTCCGCGCAGATCAAGCAGATTGAAATTCTGACGGAGAAGATTTTTGCATACGTCAGGGAGCATCCGCAGGACATCGGAGAAATCCGGCAGTTTTTGAACTACTATCTGCCGACGACCATCAAGCTTTTGGAGCAGTACGTGGTTCTGCAGAATCAGGGCATGCGTATGGGCAATATCGACGAGGGGATGCGCAAGATTGAGAGCATGCTCGACAAGGTGATTGTCGCGTTCCAGCGGCAGCTCGACGGTCTTTTTGAAAGCAGCGTCGTGGACATCACGGCGGACATTCAGGTGATGGAACAGATGATGGCAAGCGAAGGCTTGACCGGTAAAGATTTTTAAGGAGTGCGTACCATGGAAGAAAAAATTCCCCAGCTGACCCTGACCCCCGATCTCGGCAAGGAGCCGGTTTTAGAGCCTGTCAAGGAAGAGGATCTGATCGAAAAGGCGGAAAAGGCGCCCGAGGCAGGACCGGATCTTTCGATGCTGAGCGCGGCGGAGCAGCAGGCGGTGCTGGCGTTTTCCGAGCAGATCGATCTGACCGACTCGTCGCAGGTGCTGCAGTACGGTGCGGCGGCGCAGAAGAACATTGCCGATTTTTCGCAGACGGCGCTCTCCAAGGTCCAGACGCGCGACCTCGGCGAAATCGGCGACATGGTGACGAGCCTTGTCGTCGAGCTCAAGGGCATGGACGAACCGGAAAAGAAGGGCATCGCGGGTCTTTTCCGCAAGGCGCAGGTGAGCGCGCAGGAGATGAAGGCAAAGTACGGCAAGGCGGAGGCAAACGTCGATAAAATTGCCGCCGAGCTGGACAAGCACAAGCTCACGCTCATGAAGGACGTCGCGGTCATGGACCAGATGTATGAGAAGAACCTCGAATACTTCAAGGAGCTGACGATGTATATCCTCGCCGGGCAGAAAAAGCTCGCGCAGGAGCGCGCGACGACGCTCGTGCAGATGCGCGAAAAGGCGCAGAAGAGCGGGCTTGCCGAGGACGCGCAGGCGGCAAATGATTTTGAAAACAAGTGCGAGCGTTTCGAGAAAAAGCTCCACGATCTGGAGCTGACGCGCGTCATTTCGCTGCAGACCGCGCCGCAGATCCGCATGATTCAGAACAACGACACGCTCATGATGGAAAAAATCCAGACCTCCATCATGAACACGATTCCGCTCTGGAAAAACCAGATGGTCCTCACGCTCGGCATTCAGGACTCGCAGCGCGCCATGGAAGCGCAGCGCAAGGTCACGGATATGACCAACCAGCTGCTGCAGCGCAACGCGGATATGCTCAAGATGGCAACCGTGGAGACCGCGCGCGAGGCAGAGCGCGGCATTGTGGACATCGAGACGCTCAAGCACACGAACGAGAGCCTGATTTCCACGCTCGACGAGGTGCTGCAGATTCAGACCGACGGCGCAAAAAAGCGGCAGGAGGCAGAGCAGGAGCTGCGCCGCATCGAAGGAGAACTCAAGCAGAAGCTGCTTGAAACACGAAAGGCTTAAGCATGAAAGAATTTTTTCAGAAAAAAAGCGTTGCCATCACGATTACGCTGGTCGTGATCGCGCTGGCAGTGGTAATCGGCGCAGTCTCCGCGCCGAAAGGCGCGCAGACGCAAAGCAGCGCCTCTCTGAGCGCCGATGCGTCCGGCTGGGCAAAGAAGAACTACGCGCAGTATGAGGACTTCCTCGACGACGACGCGGATCTTTTTGACGACGACGCAATCGAGACCTTTGCGAAATACGACGCGCAGCTCGACTACGGCTACGGCAGCATCCTGGGGCTTGTGAGCACCGATTCTCTGGACGGCAAGTCCATGGAGGACTACGCGATGGACGCGAGCGCGGACCTGGAATTGGGAGACAGCGACATGCTGCTGCTCATCGACACGGACACCGAGCAGTGGTACCTTGCCTATGGAGGCGACATGGCGGACTATGTTGACAACGACCTGTCGATTCTCTTCCGTCAGAACCTCGGCAGCCTCTTTACCGGCAGCGCGGAAAAGAGCGTGACGGGGCTTTATCAGGACCTGCTCGGCTGGTATGCGGAAAACATTCCGGCAGCGAGCGGCAATGCCGTCCAGCCGGAACCGGCGTATGTACAGAAAGAAGAAAGCGGTATAGATTTATTTGGCATTCTGATCACGATTCTCGTGATTGTGATTCTCTTTAAAATCATTTTCCGCCCGCGGCGGCGCTACTATAACGACGGCGTCTACTACGGCGGAGGACCCAGACCCGGCTTCTGGAGCGGCATGTTCTGGGGCTCGATGCTCGGCCGCAACCGCGGACATCGTCCGCCTCCCCCTCCGGGACCGAGACCGGGGTATCGCCCGCCCTCCGCAGGACCCAGACCCGGCGGTTTTCACACAAGACCGGGCGGCTCCGGCTTCAAGCCCAGCTCGAGAGGCTTTGGCGGCGGCTCGCGCGGCGGCGGCTTCGGTGGTCGCGGCGGCGGATTTGGCGGCGGCAGCCGGGGCGGCGGCTTCGGCGGCGGTCGCAGATAACGAAACACACGGATCAGCGCCTCTTTGTCTGAGAGGCGCTGATTTTTTTGAAAAATTCTCCTGTATGCTTTGCGCGCGGCGGGTCATACTATTGCTGCAAACCAAAAAGGAGGTCTTTACTATGGATTTTGCACACAAGGCAAACAAGGCAATTGAATGTAACGTCGTCTCCTGCCGCAACCACTGCGACAGCCAGGACTACTGCTCGCTCGACCACGTGAGAATCGGCACGCACGAGTGCCACCCGTCGATGGACCAGTGCACCGACTGCCTGTCCTTCATCAAGAAGTAAGACAGCCATGGCCGGAACCGCCCGCCGCAGATTGTCTGCGGCGGGCGGCTTCTTATTTGTTCAGGGGAATTTCCACGTCCAGAACGCGGATGGCGCGGACCGCGGGGAGAGAAACGGGGCGCTTCAGCGCCGCCTCAAAGCTGTAGATACCGGCAGACTCCAGCGTTTCGACCAGCGCGGGCGAGAAAAAGCTCTGTTCGTTTTCAAACAGCGCGGCAAGATCATCTTCCGTGCCGTCTGCGTACAAAATCGAGGCAGCCGCGAACGCCTCGTTCAGCGCGCGGTTCCAGCTTCTGCGGTAGGCGACCTGCGCGTCCAGCTCGGTCGGGTTTTCCGTGTCCTGCCCGAAATAGCCTTTGACCAGCGCGTCCAGCGCGCCTTCTCCGCGCGCGGCAAGATAGTCGTTCAGGCAGGACGCCTGCAGCGTCACGCGCAGCGTTCCGGCGTCGAGCGCGAGCGTCTGCACCGCAGCATCGGCTTCAAGGAAGGAGGAAGAAAGCGTCAACTCCGGCGTGGCTTGCAGGCTGGCGGACGGCGCAATCGGAACGGCGACGGTGTCCACAAGCGCGCCTGTCGTCTCGCGTCCGTTTTCCTGCGAATCGAAGCACAGCTCGACTGTGACCTCGCCCGGGGCAAGCGCCTCGTCTGCGCGCAGCTCCACGCGCAGAAGCGCCGTCTGCGCCGCCTCGTCATAGGAAAGCTGCTTCGCCCAGACAGAGTATGGCTTGGCACGGCACGACCAGAGGGACATTCCATATGTGTCCATTGCGGTTCGATAGGCGCTGTTCATTTCTGCCGTAACGTCCGGCACACTGATATAGGCAATCAGGCGCTTTCCGGCGCAGAAGCTGCTCAGAAGCTGCGCGCCCGCCGTGTTTTGTTCTGCCGCATCGTACTCGGAGTATTCCGCGATGGCATCCGGATTGTCTACGCCGAGATCGATGCGCGAACGCTGTAGCAGGCTCAGAGCGCCCGCCAGTACGCCGAGCGCCAGCAGCAGAGAAATTGCTGCGGCAAGCAGCGCTTTTCGCGCAGGACGCATCCAGCGGCGCGAGACGCCGAGCCGCTGCTTCACGAGCCGCTCGGTCTGCGTGTGTGTGGGGTGCTTTGGTGCGGGAAGCGGCAGCCAGCCGTCTTCGAAATCGTCCAAAAGGTCGGTAATTTTTACGTCCATACGGCATCCTCCTGTAGTAGAGTTTTTTTGAGTGCGGCTCTGCCGCGCGAGAGCCTGGTGCGCACTGCGCCGTGCGTCAGCCCCATTGCCTGCGCAATTTCCGGCGCGGGCTGTAAGTAATAATAATAGCGAAGGAAGATTTCCCGGTCGACCGGAGTCATTGCCTCGATTGCCGCCCGGACGCGCGCCTGCCGCTCGCGGCGCAGCAGTTCCTGTTCCGGTGCATTTGCGCCGTCCGGCAGCGTGACGGTATCGAGATCTGCCTCAATGGGCGCCTGCTTGCGCAGAAAATCCTTCGCGCGGTTTCTTGCCGCCGCGCCCAGATATGCCTGCAGCTTTCCCGGGGAGATTGCCTCCGCGCGGCGAAAGACGCTGTAAAAGACATCGGCAGTCAGCTCCTCCGCGTCCTGCGGGCGGCAGCGCGCGCCCAGAACGGCGCAGACAATCGACGCGACATAGCGGTTATAGCGCCCGATGAGCCAGGAAAGTGCCGCCGGGTCCTGTGCGCGCAGGCGCTGCAGCGCGTCTTCTTCGGTCAGCTCTAGCATGCGATCACCTCGTGTAACAATTTGCACGTGCTGCCTTACAGGACGGTCTGGCGGGCACAGGTGTTACGGCGCTGCAGAAAAAACGCGGGCTATGCGCCCGTCCGAAGGCGCAGGAGCAGGCGGTTCAAAAACGCGCCGTAAAAGACGATGCTCACGCAGGCGTAGACCCAGAGCATGGTCAGAACCATCGTCGTCAGGCTTCCGTAGAGCGCCAGTCCCTTCGCGAAATGGTTGACGTACACGGAAAAGAGCGCGGAAAACAGCAGCCAGGCGCCCGCTGCCGCCAGCGCACCGGGAAAGACCGCACTCAGGCGCTGCCTGCGGTCCGGGAGGGCGAGATACAAAAGGGAGAACAGCGCCGTAAGAAGCAGAAACGAGTAAAGCTGCAGATGCTCCAGCAGAAACGAAAGCATGCCCGCCAGCGGCAATCCCTTCCGGGTCAGAAGCGCGAGAAGCCTTTGCCCGAACACATGAAAAAGAAGCGTCAGAACCAGTCCCAGTACAAATAGCAGCATGTAAAACAGGCACAAAAGCCGCAGGCGCAGATAGCTTCTTGTTTCCGGCACATCCAGCACGGCGGAAAGCCCCTTTGAGATGCCGTAGATGCCGCGCGAGGCGGACCACGCTGCCGTAAGCGCGCTCAGAGAAATGATGGCAGCGCCGCTTTTCTGATACGCCTTTTGCAAAAAATCGGAAAACAGCGGCAGAACCTCATCCGGCATGATGCGCGAGAGCAGCGCCAGCAGGTCCTCGGGGCGGAAAACCGTGTATTGCAGCGCTGCCAGCAGCAGCGTCAGCAGCGGCAGGAACGACAGCACAAGAAAGAATGCAGCGTTTCCGGCATAGACCGGAATCTGTGCCCGGCGCAGGTCGCGCATGGCGCGATCAAAGGATTCTGGAAGCTTCATAAACAGACCTCCGACAAAAAAGTTTTCGACAGGATATCCTGAATCTGGAAGAAAAATGGCTGGTTATTTGACACTTGCGCGGTCTTTTTCTTCGATTTCCGGGAAATACATCGTTTTTTGTCGAATGGGCGCGAATATTTCCCGTTTCCAGTATACACGATCTGTGGTTCAATAGAAACAGGAGGGAAAGAAAAATGACTATGAAAACAAAAAACCTGTCGCTTATCAAAACAAACTGGACCGAAACCTGCCGCAGTGTGCCGCTGGAGCTGCGCTACTATCTGACGCAGGAGGACCCGGACACTGCGCGCGGACCGAGCCGGTACGGCGTGATTGTCGAAGCGTATCAGAACGGGGAAAGCTCACGCGCGGAGGTTTCGGATATCACGACCTCGCGGGAGAAAATCCACACACTGATTGATGCGCTGGCGCGCGGCGCAGTCACGCCGGAAACACTCAGGGACGTGGTGGACGACTGGCTGTAAAACCTGCCGCTTTTTGCCGGAAACACAGAGAAAAACCGTAGACAAGCGCAGGCGGGTTTGCTATAATTGAAATATCAATTTGCTTTGCCGGGAGGATTTGCCATGAAGTGTCCGTATTGTGGGTATCAGGAGAGCAAGGTCGTCGACTCGCGTCACTCCGAGGACGGTCAGAGCATCCGCAGAAGGCGCGAGTGCCTGTCGTGCCAGAAGCGATTTACCACGTATGAGACCGTCGAGTGCCTGCCCATTGTCGTCATCAAGCGCGACGGCGCGCGTCAGGCGTTTGACCGTAACAAAATCCTCAACGGCATGCTCCGCGCGTGCGAAAAGCGCCCGGTGGCGCTGGCAAAGCTCGAAGAGGCAACCGACGCCATCGAGCAGATTATCCAGAACTCGCTCGACCGCGAGGTCTCGACCACCCAGATCGGAGAGCTTGTCATGGAGCGGCTCAAGCCGCTCGACGAGGTTGCATACGTGCGCTTTGCCTCGGTCTACCGTCAGTTCAAGGACATCGACAGCTTCATGCACGAGCTCAACAAGCTGCTCGACGAAAAGTAAACATGGAAAAAATCCTGATGCCCGCCGGTTTCCGGCGGGCATTTTGCGCAGATTTAGGGAAGCTCTGATGAAATCGGCGGCTGTGGACGGTGAGAGATTTTCCGCCAATCCTGCGGTCGGGGATTTATTCAGAGGTTCCTTAGAGAATGTTTTCAATCGACGGCAGCTCCATCTGGCGGATGTGCTCGATGGAAAAGCGCAGCTCCGCGCAGCCGGCAAGAAAATCGTCGCGGTCCTCCAGCACAGCGTACTGGCTCAAAGCGGCGAAGCGCTCTAAAATATCGTCGATCTCGCTGTGCGTCAGCGTCAGCCCAAAATAGCGCTCATACTGCCGCCAGATGCGCAGTGCCTGCTGCATGGACGCGCGGCAGGCTTCAAAATTATATATTTGCGCCTGCTCCTGCGCGCTTGTGAGCGCGCAGAGTGTTTGCTTGCAGATCTCGCGGATGTGCAGCATCGAAAACAGGCAGAACGAGAGCGCCAGCAGCAAAATGGCGCACGAAAGAAGAATATGGCGCATCCGGCTTCACTCCTTTCTGCAAAAGAACAGCGTTCCGCCCGGCGTGCAGGAAAGAAGGTACACGTCTTTTGCGCAGCACTGATACTCGCGCAGCACCTCATCGACCCAGGCACGCGGCTTTCCGAGCTTCGGCAGGTTCTCACGCAGCAAATGTCCGTCGGAGATCACGGTCACGGGAAGCTGCGCATCTTCCACCTTCACGCCAGCGTCCTTTGCGCAAGCCGGTTTATATTTTGTGTAGGGCAGGATGCTGATCTGCCCACCGGTTTCCAGAATCGCGTATTTGACGCCGGAAAGGTCTGTGATGCCCTCCATGCGCGCAAACTCGGTCAGCTCGTCCGGTGTGATGCGCGTTTTTTTCATGTTGTCCTGCAAAAGCCGCCCGTTTTCCATCAGAATGACCGGCTTGCCGCACAGAAGTCTTCGCGCGTGCACGCTGTGGTAAACCAGAACGGACAGCAGCAGCTCCATGGACAGCACCACCAGAATCGGAATCAGCCCCGCCAGCAGCGGAATGCCGGTCTCCTGCATGGGAACGGCGGCGAGGTTTGCAAGGAGCATTGTGACGACAAATTCCATCGGCTCCATTTCGCCGAGCTGGCGCTTTCCCATGAGACGGATGACGAGAATCAGGATACTGTAAAGGATAACGGTGCGGATGAATGAAATGAGCATGGCAATTTTCCTCCCTGCGGCAGTATTTGCCGGAGGCGGGAAACGTATGCATCGGACAGGTGCAGTATTTTGTTCTAGGATTTTGAACGAATGTGTGATATACTTAATCCATATGCGAAAGAAACGGGAGGCGGCAGGAATGACACCGGAACGCTCGACAGAAGAACTGGAATACAAAAGCGCGCACGCGCAGCCGGAGGAGAAACGTCCCTACACGCCGCGCCCGAAAAGTCAGATTGTGCTGGCGTGGGTGCTGCTGGCGGTGGTGCTGTTCGCCATCGGCGGCATGTGCTACTGGCAGATGTTCGGCAGGTTCTGACGGGAGGCGTCTATGCAGATTCTCGGCATTGACCCCGGCTATGCGACGACGGGCTTCGGCGTTTTGCAGGCAGAGCGGGGGCAGCTGCGCCTTCTGAACTACGGAACGATCACCACGCCTGCCGGACCGGCGCTCTCGAAGCGTCTGGTGATGCTCTACGATGATATGATGAAGCTTCTGAACACCGTAAAGCCCGACGCGGTGGCGGTCGAGGAGCTTTTTTGGGGACACAACGTCACAACCGGCATCGGCGTCAGTCACGGAAGAGGCGTCATTCTGTTGGCGATCGAGCAATACGGCGCGCCGCTTTTCGAGTATACGCCCAATCAGGTCAAGCAGGCAGTGGTTGGCTACGGCGGCGCGGAAAAGCGGCAGGTCATGGACATGACGCGCCGGATTCTGAAAATGGAAAAGGTGGCGCGCCCGGACGACGCGGCGGACGCCATTGCCATCGCCCTGTGCCACGCGAGAAGCGCTACGAGCCTTCTGAGCCGCGTGCAGGAGGTAAGGGGATAGCGTATGTTTTATTATCTGAACGGAACGATTACAATCCTCGATACAAACCTCGCAGTGGTCGACTGCGGAGGCGTGGGCTATGCCTGCCATACGACGAACTATACGATTTCCCGTCTGCAGGTCGGCAGACAGGCGCGGCTTTACACCTACTGCAATATCAAGGAAGATGCGTTCGATATTTTCGGCTTTTATACGCGCGAGGAGCTGGACTGCTTTGAAAAGCTGCTGAGTGTGGGCGGCGTTGGACCGAAGGCGGCGCTGGCAATTCTGTCGGTCGTGACGCCGGACCAGTTTACGCTGGCGGTCATGACACAGGACGTGAAGACACTTACGATGGCGCAGGGCGTCGGCAAAAAGCTTGCCGAGCGGATTATGCTGGAGCTCAAGGGAAAGTTCACGCCTGCGCAGATGGAGGCAAACGTCGCGCAGATGGATCTTGCCTCGCCCGTGCGCGGCAGCAAGACCGCCGAAGCGACGGCGGCGCTCAGCAGCCTCGGCTACAGCCAGCAGGAGATTGCCGCCGCGCTCAAGGGCGTGGACGTCAACGCCATGACGGTCGAGGATATGGTCCGCCACGCGCTCAGAGCCATGGTCATGCAGTAAGGGGGAACCGCCATGAGTCTTGATTTTTCACAGGATTATGAAGCGCCGATTGTCACGACGAGCTTGATTCCGCAGGACGACGGCGAGGTGAGCTTGCGCCCGAAAACGCTCGCAGAGTATACCGGACAGGAAAAGGCGAAGGAGAATCTTTCGGTCTATATCGAAGCGGCAAGGCGGCGCAATGAGCCGCTGGACCATGTGCTGCTATACGGTCCTCCGGGACTCGGAAAGACGACGCTTGCGGGTGTGATTGCCAACGAGATGGGTTCGAACATCCGTGTTACGTCTGGTCCGGCAATTGAAAAGGCGGGAGACCTTGCGGCGCTGCTGACGAACCTTGCGTCGGGCGATATTCTGTTTATCGATGAAATTCACCGGCTCAACCGCGCGGTCGAGGAAATTCTCTACCCCGCGATGGAGGACTATGCGATTGATATCATCATCGGAAAAGGTCCGTCTGCCAACTCCATCCGGCTGGATTTGCCGCGTTTTACGCTCATCGGCGCAACGACGCGCGCCGGACAGCTGTCAAGCCCGCTGCGGGACCGCTTCGGCGTGCAGCTGCGCCTGGAGCTTTACACGAACGAGGAGCTGAGCCGGATTGTCACACGCTCGGCGGCGCTGCTTGGCATCGACATTGACCCCATGGGCGCATTGGAGATTGCCTCACGCTCAAGAGGCACGCCCCGCATTGCAAACCGGCTTCTGCGCCGTGTGCGCGATTTTGCGCAGGTGTATCACGACGGCGTCATCACGAAGGACGCTGCCGACCACGCGCTGGGGAAGCTGGAGGTCGACCATCTGGGGTTGGACGCCATTGACCGGCGAATGCTGACGGCGATTATCCGCAACTATGGCGGAGGTCCCGTGGGACTGGAAACGCTGGCGGCGACGATCGGAGAAGAGGCGGTAACGCTCGAGGATGTGTATGAGCCGTATCTGATGCAGATCGGGTTTTTGACGCGCACGCCGAGAGGGCGCTGCGTGACGCAGCTTGCGTATGAGCATCTGCATCTGCCCGTGCCGCAGAGCGCGCAGGTGGAGCAGCTGAGTTTTTGAGTAAGAAGGGTTATCGGTATGGGAAAATTATTTGGAACGGACGGCATTCGCGGCGTCGCCAATGAGACTTTGACGTGCCGGCTTGCATACAGAGTCGGTCAGGCGGCAGCAATCAGTCTGGAACGAGCGGACGGAAAACGACCGAAGGTTGTCATCGGCAAGGACACGCGCATTTCCTCCGACATGCTCGAAGCGGCGCTTCTGGCAGGACTTACTGCCAGCGGCTGCGATGCGGTAAGGCTCGGCGTGATTCCGACGCCGGCGGTCGCCTATCTGACGGTACACGAGCAGGCGGACGCAGGCATTGTCATTTCGGCGTCCCACAATCCGTTTGAGCATAACGGCATCAAGATGTTCTCGGCGCAGGGCTTCAAGCTCAGCGACGAGCTGGAGGCGGAAATTGAGGCGCTGATTTTGCAGAAGGGAGAGCTTCCTGCCCGCACGCACGGAGAAATCGGCAGGATTTACGACGGCGTGCAGCTGATGGATGTGTATCTGGACCATCTGGCATCTACGGTGGACGGTTTGCAACCGATCAAGGTCGTCTTCGACTGCGCCAACGGCGCAGCAAGCGCGACGGCGAAAAAGCTGTTCTCGCGCTTCCCGCTTCAGGCAGAGTACCTGAGCGTATCGCCCGACGGCGTCAATATCAACGAAAACTGCGGCTCGACACATCTTGAGAGGCTCAGCCGCGCGGTCCGCGAGGGCGGCTTCCAGCTCGGGCTTGCGTTCGACGGCGATGCGGACCGGTGCCTCGCGGTCGACGAGAACGGCTGCGAGATTGACGGCGACCAGATCATGGCGGTCTGCGCCGAGTACTTAACCGCACAGGGAAAGCTTCAATCAGAGGGCTTTGTGGCAACGGTCATGTCGAACCTCGGGCTTCATAAATTCTGTGAAGCGCAGCATCTCAAGCTCCTGTGCGCGGCGGTCGGCGACCGGAACGTGCTGGAGCTGATGCAGAAAGAGCATATGGTCCTCGGCGGCGAGCAGTCGGGCCATATCATTTTCTTAGAGCACATGACGACCGGCGACGGTCAGCTGGCGGCGTTGCAGTTTTTGTCCATCCTGGGCAGAAGCGGAAAAAAGGCCAGCGAACTGGCAGGTCAGATCACGCACTATCCGCAGGTGCTGAAAAATGTCAAAGTCGGCTCGAATGAAGAGAAAACAGCCGTTTTGAACAGCGCAGAATTGGCGCAGACCGTTGCGCGCGAGGAAGAAAAACTTTCCGGCCGCGGGCGGATTTTGTTGCGTGCATCCGGCACAGAGCCGCTCATTCGTGTGATGGCGGAGGCGGACACACAAGATCTTGCGGAGAGCGTGGTAAAAACGCTGGTGGAAGCCGTCGAAAACGTACAAAAAATTCTGAAAAAATAAAAAGGGTTTTATTTACTATTGACAAATGGAAAAAGCTTGCATATAATAAGCAGAGTAAGGACGGTGGCCGGAGCCGAGCCAAGCGTGAATTTGTGGAAATTCCGGTACCACAGCCTTGTTGATTCTTTCGGTTTTTCTTTGTACCCTCTCTTCGTGTACAGACCCCATGAGAACACACGGCAAATCACAGCGCATCCAGCTTTTGGCTGATGGCATATAAAGACCCTGATCCCAGGGTACATCATTTTCGCTAAAAAAGAGAGGTAACATCAAAATGTACGAAGACAAAACTTTGGTCTGTAAGGAATGTGGCAAGGAATTCGTTTTCACCGCCGGTGAGCAGGAATTCTACGCAGAAAGAGGCTTCCAGAACGAGCCCCAGCGCTGCAAGGCTTGCCGCGACGCCCGCAAGACTGCGACCCGTGGTCCCAGAGAGTACTTTACCGCGACCTGCGCTGCCTGCGGCGGCGAAGCTCGTGTTCCCTTTGAGCCGAAGTCTGATCGTCCCGTCTACTGCAGCGACTGCTTCGCTCGCATGAAGGCACAGGGCTAATCAAAACCTGCCAACATACAAAAAGGCGGAAGGCGAAAGCCTTCCGCCTTTTTGCCGCCCGGAGAAAGAACCGGTTCCGGCAGCAAAAAAACCGCTCCTGCAGCTTTTCTGCAGAAGCGGTTTTCTGTATTTCTATCGTTCTTCGCGGAAGTAGGCAAGACCCAGGGACTGAGGCGGCTGATCCTCGCGCTTTTTACGCAGCGAGACAATGATCAGAACGACCAGCGTGACAACATAGGGAAGCATCTTGTAGAGCTCCTTGATGGCAAGGTTCGTGCCGGTGGGGATGAAGATATAGAGGATATAGCAGCCGCCAAAGAGAATGGAGGCGAGCACACTCACGTTCGGACGCCAGATCGTGAAGATGACAAGCGCAATGGCAAGCCAGCCGCGGTCACCGAAGGCGTTGTTGGACCAAACGCCGCAGGCGTAGTCCATGACGTAGTAAAGACCGCCCAGACCCGCGATCATGCTGCCGATGCAGGTCGCGAGGTACTTGTACTTCGTGACGTTGATACCGGCGGCGTCTGCCGTTGCCGCGCTCTCGCCGACGGCGCGCAGGTGAAGACCCGGGCGCGTGTGCTTGAGGAAGTAGGACGCGAGCAGCGCGATGACAATTGCGAGATACGCCAGGAAGCCATAGGACAGGAAGACCTGACCGAACCAGCCGGTCGTCTCGGCAATAGGAAGGGATTTGCTGAAGTAGGCACTGGTGGCAGACAGCGCGATGGACGGAACTTCGCTGCCGGAGAGCTTGATCAGAGAACCGCCGAAGAAGTTGCCGACGCCAACGCCGAAGGTCGTAAGCGCTAAGCCAGTGACGTTCTGGTTGGCGCGGAGGGTAACGGTCAGCAGGCAGTAAATCAGACCCATCAGAAGCGAGCCTGCCAGCGAGCAGAGCATCGGAATGCCGATGGCGGCAAGCGCGCTCATTTCGGCAGCGGGGACCGACTGCTCGTAGAAGAAGGCTCCAATGACGCCGCAGATACCGCCGACATACATGACGCCCGGAATGCCGAGGTTCAGGTTGCCGGATTTTTCGGTGAGGATTTCACCGGTGCTGCCGTACAGAAGCGGAATGCCCTGCATGACGGCACGCGGAAGGAACGAAGCAAAATCAAAAAACATCTCTTACGCCTCCTTTTTGCCCTTGCGCAGACTGACCTTGTAGGTGAGGAAGAACTCACTGCCGATGATGAAGAACAGGATGATACCGGTCAGAATGTCGGCGAAGGAATGGTTGAGGGAGAATACGCTGGAAATCTCACTCGCGCCGCGGCTTAAAACGACAAGGAGCAGGCTCGTGAACACCATGACGATGGGGTTGAACTTTGCCAGCCACGAAACCATAACGGCTGTGAAGCCGCGTCCACCGACGATTGTGGTGGTGAGGGTATGGTCGGTGCCTGCCGTGAGCAGAAGTCCCATCAGACCGCAGATCGCGCCGGAGAGCACCATCGTGCGGATGATCACGCGCTCGACCTTGATGCCGGCGTAGCTCGCGGTGCGCTGGCTCTCGCCGACGACGGCGATTTCATAGCCGTGCTTGCTGTAGTTGAGGTAGATGTACATGAGAATGGTCATGACCGCAACGACCAGAATGGTCAGCAGATACTGCTTGCCGCCGATGACGGGGAGCCAGCCTGCTTCACTGTTCTGATTGATGATGCCGATCTTGCCCGCGCCCTTCGGCACTTCCCAGACGATGATGAAGAATGCAGCGAGCTGGGTTGCGATGTAGTTCATCATGAGCGTGAAGAGCGTCTCGTTGGTGTTCCACTTCGCCTTGAAGAACGACGGAAGAAAGCCCCACAGAGAGCCTGCCGCGATGGCGGCGACGAGCATGACGAGAATCAGAACGCCGTTCGAAAGCTTGTCGCCCAGCACGATCATACATGCCGCGGTGGCAAGACAGCCGATCAGAACCTGACCTTCTGCGCCGATGTTCCAGAAGCGCATTTTGAATGCGGGCGTGACGGCGAGGGAGATGCCGAGCAGAACCGCGAGGTTCTGGAACGTGACCCAGGATTTGCGCGCGGTGCCGAATGCACCGTAGAAAATGGTGCCGTAGATGCTGATCGGGTTTTCACCCGTGAGGAGCATTGTGACGAGCGCGCAGACAATCAGCGCCAGAACGATTGCACCGCCGCGGATCAGCATCGCCTGATACCAGGGCAGAGCGTCTCGCTTGGAGATATGGAACAGGGACTGTTTATGCATCGACTTTTCCTCCTCTCACGAGGGTCATGAGGCTGCCGATCTGGCGCTTGTCGGTGGTTCTGGCGTCGACCACGCCGGAAACCTGACCGCCGCACAGAACGACAATCCGGTCGCAGAGCTCCAGCAGAACGTCGAGGTCTTCGCCGACATACACGACGGCGACGCCCTTCATCTTCTGCTCGGTGAGCAGGTTGTAAATGGTGTAAGACGTGTTGATATCGAGTCCGCGCACCGCGTAAGCCGTCATGAGAACGGCAGGAGACTGCGCAATTTCACGACCGACCAGAACCTTCTGCACGTTGCCGCCGGACATGCGGCGCACGGGGAAGTTCGTGCTGGGCGTCACAACGCCGAGCTCGTTCCAGATGCGGTTTGCAAGAGCCTCGGGGTCCTTGCGGTTTAAGAAGATGCTGGCGCCCTTTCTCCAGGAGCGGAGCATCATGTTGCCCGTCATGCCCATCGAGCCGACCAGACCCATGCCCAGACGGTCTTCGGGGACGAAGGACATGGCAATGCCGCTCTTGCGGATATCCATGGGGTCGAGACCAACCAGCTCCTTCGGCGCGCTGCCGTCCGGTGCGTAATACTTGACAGAGCCTTCGGCAACCGGGTAAAGACCCGCGATGGACTCAAGAAGCTCGCGCTGACCGCTGCCTGCGATGCCCGCAATGCCGAGCACCTCGCCGGCGTTGATGGTGAACGACACATCGTCGAGCCGCTTGACGCCCAGCTCGTCGTAGGCGGTAAGACCGGTGATTTCCAGACGCTTCTGGACATTCACGGGCTCCGGACGGTCGATGTTGAGCGCGACCGCGTGACCGACCATCATATCGGTCAGAGACTGCTGGTCGGCATCCTTGGTGAGAACATCTCCGATGTACTCGCCCTTGCGCAGAACCGCGACGCGGTCCGATACATCAAGCACCTCGTGGAGCTTGTGCGTGATGATGATCAGCGACTTGCCGTCGGCTTTCATGTTGCGCATGATCTGGAAGAGCTTGTCGGTCTCCTGCGGGGTCAGAACCGCGGTCGGTTCGTCGAGAATCAGGATGTCGGCGCCGCGATAGAGCACCTTGACAATCTCAACCGTCTGCTTCTGCGAGACGGACATGTCGTAAATTTTCTGGTCGGGGTCGATATCGAAGCCATATTTGTCGCAGATTTCCTTGACCTTGCGGCTTGCCTCGGGAAGATTCATTCTGCCGGATTCCTCCAGACCGAGAATGATGTTCTCCGTGGCGGTAAAGATATCGACAAGCTTGAAATGCTGGTGGATCATGCCGATGCCGTGGGCAAAGGCGTCCTTCGGAGAGCCGATCGTCACCGGCTGCCCATGAATGTAAATCTGCCCCTCGTCGGGGAAGTAGATGCCGGAGAGCATGTTCATCAGCGTCGTTTTGCCGCTGCCGTTTTCGCCGAGCAAAGACAGGATCTCGCCCTCGTGCAGCTCCAGGTTAACGGCATTGTTTGCCGTTACCTTACCAAACCGCTTTGTAATATTCTCCATCCTAACTGCGCATTCAGATCCCAAGGCGGTCACCCTTTCTTTGTGGGAGGAAAACTCTCTCCCGATTTTTGTAAGTACAATGGTATTTTAACATAAGCCGGTGCAAATGTAAATAATATGACCAAATTTTTTTTAAGACCCGCAAAAAATTTGTCATGTTTTCATAATGGAAATCGGGCTGCCCGAGGGCAGCCCGATTGGCAAGCTATGAAAAGAATTAGAATGCGGTGTCGAGCAGCGTGATGCCGTCGATGTTCAGCTGGAAGTACGGAGCCGAACGGAAGGTGGACTCTGCGAAGTAGCCGTCCACGATTGCCTCGGTGTCGGGCGTGTAATCCGGATCGGTATCAACGTCCGCCATGGAGGAGGTCAGCTGCTGACCGTCAACGGTGAAGGTGGTCACGTCGTAGACATGGCGCGTGCCAGCCTCGAGCTCTGCCTTGGCAGCCTCGACAGCTTCCGCGGTGCCGGCGGCGACAACGTTCTCATTGAGCTCGGTCAGGACGACGGAGCCGGTAGCGAGCGTGCCGGTCCAGTCAGCGTCGATGGCTTCGCCGTTCATCGCAGCGGTGATGGCGTACTTGTAGTACGGAGCCCAGTCGATACGGGAAGAAACGAGGTAGGTGTTCGGGCAGGCAGCCTGGGTCGAGCCGTTGTAGGAGACGTCGGGAACACCGGCGGTCTCGCAGGCGGTCGGAGCGCCCATGGAGTCGGCGTGCTGGCTGATGAGCTTGCAGCCGTTGTTGATGAGCTTCTGTGCGCCTTCCTTTTCAGCGGTCTCGTCGTACCAGCTGCCGGTGAAGGTGACTTCCATCGTGGCGGTCGGGCAGACGGAACGTGCGCCCAGGAAGAAGGAGGTGTAGCCGGAGATAACCTCGGCGTAGGTGAAAGCGCCGACGTAGCCGATCTTTGCCTCGTCAGCGGTGAACTGACCGGCTTCGATCATCTCGTTGAGCTTCATACCGGCGACGATACCGGCGAGGTAGCGGCCTTCATAGATGGAGGCGAAAGCGTTGTGGTAGTTGGCAAGGTTCTCGGTGTGCGCCTTCGTGCCGGTGGAGTGGCAGAACTGGACATCCGGGAATTCCTTTGCAGCCTGGATCATGTAGTCCTCATGACCGAAGGAGTCGGCGAAGACGATGTTGCAGCCGGCGTCAGCCAGATCCGCAGCGGCGTCGTAGCATTCCTGACCTTCGGGAACGTTCGTCTTGATGACGTATTCCACGCCCAGAGCCTCGGCAGCTTCCTTCGCGCCGTTGATGAAGTTCAGGTCGTAGGTGGAGTTTTCATCATGGAGCATGATGAAGCCAACCTTGAAGTCGGCGGGAGCGGCCGTCTCAGCGGCAGGCTCCTCGGTGGTCTGCTCGGTCTTTTCTTCCGTTGCAGTTTCGGTTGCAGCGGTCTCGGTCTTGGTTTCCTCAGCGGGAGCCTCGGTCTTGGACGCGCAGGCTGCCAGAGCAAAAACCATAACCAGTGCCAGAAGCAGGGCGATAATCTTTTTCATTTAGCGATTCCTCCTAAATTTTTTGTGGGTTGCGAATGATCGGGTGCAAAACGAAAAAACTTTTTGCAGGTCAATCAAGTACCTTCATTTTACATGATTTATGCAAAGAATGCAATCCCCTTTCTAAAAAATATTTAGTTTTTGTGCTGTTTTGCTGATATTCGACCATATTGACCTAACAAATTTTTAGATTTTCGGGACGGTTGTAAGCTATGCACAGAAATGATTCGTCAGAATTGTTCAGAATCACTTTTCTCGTTTCGATAAAGCTGTACGCCTTTCACAAGAAACCTAAAAAATTTTTAGCTTTTTGCGCGCCTTGTCCTTTTGCGCAGACAAAGCGGGCGGATTTCGTGAAGTTTGACGAAAGACGGACGTGGAAAACGGGCGGCAAACATGATATGATAGCTGCAGTTGATCATGATGCGGCGCTTTGTGTATGAGACGCGCCGCTTTGAAAGAGGTAGTATTATGCACGAACCGTTTTTCCTGCGCGGGACACTTTTATACAGCAGCAGCCCCGATACCATAGAAATTCTCGACGACGGGTGGCTGCTCTGCCGCGACGGCAGGGCGGCAGGCGTCTTCCGCAGCAAGCCCGAGCGCTTCGCGAACCTGGACGTTTTTGATTATACGGGAAAGCTGATCATTCCCGGCATGACGGACCTGCACGTTCACGCGCCGCAGTTTTCCTTCCGGGGGCTCGGGATGGATCTGGAGCTGCTCGACTGGCTCAACACCTACACCTTCCCCGAAGAGTCCAAATATGAGGACCTCTCGTATGCCGAGACGGCGTATGAGAGCTTTGTTTCGCGCCTTGCCCGCAGCACGACCACGCGCGCGTGCATTTTTGCGACGCTGCATCTTCCGGCGACACTGCTTCTGATGCAGAAGCTGGAGGACGCGGGGCTCAGCACCTATGTCGGCAAGGTCAACATGAACCGCAACTGTCCGGGGTATCTGCGCGAAATCTCCACCAATCAGGCAATCCGCGATACAGAGCGCTGGGTGGTGCAGTCACGCGAGCGCTTTTCGCATACGAAGCCGATTCTGACCCCACGCTTCATTCCGTCGTGTACCGACGACTTGATGTATGCACTGTCCCGGCTGCGCGCAAAATACGATCTGCCGGTGCAGAGCCATCTGTCTGAAAACCTCGGCGAGATCGAATGGGTGAAGGAGCTCTGCCCGCGGTCCAAATTCTATGGCGATGCGTATGACCAGTTCGGCATGTTCGGCGGGGGGTATCCCTGCATCATGGCGCACTGTGTGCACTCGAACGACGCCGAGCAGGAGCTGATGCTCAGACGAGGCGTGTATATCGCCCACTCGCCGGAATCGAATATGAACCTTGCCTCCGGTGTTGCGCCGGTCAACCAGTTTATCGACCGGGGACTTCATGTGGGACTGGCGACTGACATCGCCGGCGGCAGCCATGAGAGCATGCTGCGCGCGATGATGCACGCCATTCAGGCGTCGAAGCTGCGCTGGCGGCTGCTGGACCAGAGCGTGAAGCCCTTGAGCTTTGAGCGGGCGTTCTATCTGGCGACCATGGGCGGCGGGCAGTTCTTCGGCAAGGTCGGCTCGTTCCTGGACGGATACGAGCTGGACGCGGTGGTGCTGGACGATGCAGGTCTTGAGCATCCGCAGCCGCTTTCCGCCCGCGCGCGCCTGGAGCGCATGGTTTATCTTGCCGACGAGCGGAACATTGCCGCCAAATTCGTCTCCGGCAGAAAGATTCTGTAAAGACCTGACAACGGCAATCCCCGGATGCTCTGCATCCGGGGATTTTTACCGGTTTTTCGGGGGGAATGGCGTGGAATTTGGATGGTTTCCTGCTTGTATCGTGTGCGGTTGCGTGGTATAATATTGCATCGAAAATGAGGCACAGGGGGGTCCGGTGCCGGAAAGAACAGGCAGACGCAAATGAGAAAGGTAGCAGATATTCACGCGCATGTCTTCCCGGAGAAGCTTGCCGACAAGGCGCCCGCGTCCATCAGCGCGTTTTACGGCGGTATGGAGGTTGCCTGCCACCCGGCGACGCCGCAGAAGATGGCGTTTTATGAGCAGGAGGCTGGCATCACGCGCTTTGTCATGAGCAATTCCGCGACGACGGCGCATCAGGTGCACAGCATCAACGATTTTCTGCCGCAGGCGGTAAAAAATATTCCGGGCGCGATTGCCTTCGGCTCGATCTTTCCGGGCATGGACGGCGCGATCGAAGAGCTGGAGCGGGCAAAGGCACTCGGTATCCGGGGGCTCAAGGTCCATCCGGATTTTCAGAAGGTGCCGCTGGATGATCCGGCGGGCGTTCCCATTTACCGCAGGGCAGCGGAACTGGGGCTGCCGGTGCTGTTTCATATGGGAGACGACCGGTATGATTACTCGACGCCCGAGCGGCTGATGAACCTTTTGCGGCAGGTGCCGGATCTGCAGGTGATTGCCGCACATTTCGGTGGCTGGCGGGCGTGGGCGCATTCGTATGAATGCCCGCTGCCGAGCTGCGTGCTGTATGACACGTCGAGCACGCTGCCGATGATTCCGCGCGACATGGTGCTGCGGATGCTCGATAGATTCGGACCCGAGCGGTTTTTGTTCGGGACGGATTTTCCGATGTGGTCGCCCAAAGAGGAGCTGGCGCGGTTTCTGGCGCTGGGACTGGGCGAGGATGTGAACGAAAAAATTCTCTACGGGAATTTCATGAAGCTGTTTGACCTGCACGACGAAGACGAGACGGAGGGTGCGTAACATGTATCAGATTGGTGTGGATATCGGCGGAACCAATATCAAGGTCGGTCTTGTGAGCGAAACGCTGGAGCTGCTGCAAAGCTGCAGCGTCCGGTTCCCGCACGACGGCGCGAGAAGCGTGGTCAAAACCATAGAGGAAGCGGTCAATTTCCTGCTGCAGCAGCAGAACATTCCGCGCGGGCAGCTCGAGAGCGTCGGCATTGTTGTTCCCGGCAGCATCGACCAGACCGGCGAGCGCGTCATCGACGCCTACAACCTGGGCTTTCACGATGTGCCGCTCAAGGCGCTGGTGCAGGAGGCGTTCAAGGGTGTGCCAGTGTATCTGGCAAACGATGCAAACGGCGCTGCGCTGGCAGAGCTTTACGCGGGCGCGTTCCGCGGCTGCCGGACGGCGGTGCTGCTCACGCTCGGCACGGGGCTCGGCGGCGGCATCATCTTCGGCGGGCATATGTTCAACGGCGGTATGAACCAGGGCGTGGAGCTGGGGCACATGTATCTGGTCAACGGCGGCGAGCACTGCACCTGCGGCAACGACGGCTGCATGGAAGCATACTGCGCGGCAAGCGCACTGGCGCGCGACGGAAAACGCGCGATGCTCGAGCATCCGGAAAGCCTGATTGCCGTGCGGGCAGGCGGTGCGGCGGATGCCGTGGACGCAAAGCTCGTCATCGACTGCGCCAAGGAGGGCGACGAGACGGCGAAAGCGGTCTTTGACCGGTATATCGACAGCCTGTCTTCTGCCTGCGCGTCCATCTACAACCTGCTCGACCCCGAGGTCATTGCCATCGGCGGCGGCGTGTGCGGCGCGGGAGAGTTCCTCTTTGCTCCGCTGCGCGAGCGGACGACGGGAAAGTGCTTTTATAAGACGCACGGCAAACTGATTCCGGCAGAGCTGGGAAACGACGCCGGTATGATCGGCGCGGCGATGCTGCACCGGGACGCACAGTAAGATGTTGAAAATCTGAAACCTGGAGGAAATAATTATGGTAAGAATTGATAGAAGCGGCGCAAAGGAATTTCTGCCGGAGGGCAGCCTTGTGCAGCAGGCGCAGAGCGCCATCGACATGCTGAAAAACGGCACGGGCGCGGGAAGCGATTTCATCGGCTGGGTCGACCTGCCCGTGAACTACGACAAGGAGGAGTTCTCCCGCATTCAAAAGGCAGCAAAGAAAATCCAGTCCGATTCCAGGGCGCTCGTCGTCATCGGCATCGGCGGCAGCTATCTCGGCGCGCGCGCGGTGATTGAACTGCTGCGCAGCCCCAACTATAATATGCTGCAGAAATCGACGCCCGATATTTATTTCGCGGGCAACGGCATTTCCTCCGACGCGCTGTCGGAGATCATTGCCATGATCGGCAATCGTGATTTCTCCGTGAACGTCATCTCGAAGTCCGGCACGACGACCGAGCCTGCGATTGCGTTCCGCATTTTTAAAGAGATGCTGGAAAAGAAGTACGGCAAGGAAGGCGCGCGCGAACGGATCTACGCCACGACCGACAAGGCAAAGGGCGCGCTCAAGACGCTTGCAACCAAGGAGGGCTATGAGACCTTCGTCGTGCCCGACAATGTCGGCGGCAGATATTCGGTTCTGACGGCGGTCGGTCTTCTTCCCATCGCGGTCAGCGGCATCGACATTGAAAAGCTGATGCAGGGCGCGGCAGAGCAGCGCGAGGAAGCGCTCGCCGGCGGCGTGCACAGCGTGGAGGCGCAGTACGCCATGAACCGCCAGATGCTCTCGAACACCGGCAAGCATGTGGAAATTCTCGCTGCTTACGAGCCGTCGTTCCGGTTTATGGCAGAGTGGTGGAAGCAGCTCTACGGCGAGTCCGAGGGCAAGGACCAGACGGGCATTTTCCCGGCTTCCGTTGATCTGACACCGGATCTTCATTCGATGGGGCAGTATATGCAGGAGGGAAGACGGATGCTGCAGGAAACGGTCGTCTTCTTCGACAAGGCAAGAACGTCCATCGCCGTGCCGTCGGACGAGGAAAACCTCGACGGGCTCAACTATCTTGCCGGCCGCGAAATGAGCTACATCAACGAAAAGGCGATGCAGGCGACCAAGGCGGCGCATATCTCCGGCGGCGTGCCGGTGACGGAAATCCGGCTGCCGGAAATCTGCGAGCAGACGGTCGGCACGCTCATTTACTTCTTCGAGTATGCCTGCGGTGTGTCCGGCTATATCTCCGGCGTCAATCCATTCAACCAGCCCGGCGTGGAGGCATATAAGAAGAATATGTTCCACCTTCTCGGAAAGCCCGGCTATTAAGAAAACGAACCGGCTCGACCGCTTGCGGCCGAGCCGGTTGTTATCTGTCAGAAGCAAAAGAAGGCGGAAGGGTTTACGGCGCGCCTCCCATGCTGCAAGGAAGACGCGCCGTTTGAGAGATATCATCGATGGTACTATTGTACGGAATCTTCTGGTCGGATGCAAGCCTCCCCAGGGGATATTTTTTCGGAAAAAACGAGAAAAAATTCAGTTCCGGTCCGGGTCGAAGCGCTCGAAGATGCCGATGGCATGCGCCCGCTCGGCGCAAAGCAGGTCTTCGCGCCTGCGGAGGGTCCAGCTGACCTCCTGAATGCCCCAGAGGCTGCGGCAGAGCCTCGGCGCGAGGCAATTGCGGTCTTCATATTTGTAGGCGACGAAGTCCGGTCGGGTGAGGAAGTTCAGAAGGAGGTTTCCTGCGATGTAGCGCTTGTAAAGCGGAAGACCGGAGGGGTCTTTCAGGAAGTTCATCGACAGCTGCCCGCGGCAGGTGTCCGGGCGCAGCTTCTTGAGGTCCAGCAGGCAGAAGGGATCGAACGACTCGATGCAGTAGATGCCCTTGTAGGTATCCAGCCGCTCACAGACCGCCTTTGTGAGGGCAAAATGATTGCCATTGGCGCTTTTCAGTTCAATGATCAAGGGCGTTGCCGCTTCAAACAGCGCCAGTGCCTCGTCAAAGAGCGGAATCTGCTCGTCCGTTCCTTCCAGCCGAAGTGCCCGCAGCTCCTCGAAGGTCAGATCTTCGATCATGCCCTGCGCGCCGGTGCAGCGCGAGAGGCTTGAATCGTGAAATACGGCAAGCGTGCCGTCTTTTAAAAGATGCACGTCCAGCTCTGCGCCCCAGCCGTGCGCGATGGCGCGGCGGAAGGCGGGGAGACTGTTTTCCGGAATCTGCGGCTTGTCATGGTAGCCCCGGTGGGCAAAGCGCTGCGCGCGGAAGCAGGACCACAGCGGGTGATTTCGTCTGCCCTGCAGCGCAAGAATATAGAGCACGCAGAGAAGCAATAAAATGTAGAGTACGATCATAAGAATGCCTTCTTTTTCAGTTAATCTTCCATATCCTCGAACGCGGCAAGCCCGCGCTTTGCCTCCGCCTTGCTGTCTCCGTGCCGGACGAAGCACATCGTCACAAACGACAGCGCCACGAAAAAGGCGGCATATGGGAACAGAATCCGGTAGCTGATGCTCCGCATGAGCGTTCCGGCAAGGACCGGGGTCACGACCTGCGCCGCCATGGAGGCGGTGTAGTAAAAGCCGGTGAATTTGCCGGTGTCGGAGCCGCGGCACATCTCGACGACCATCGGCAGCGAGTTGACGTTGATTGCCGCCCAGGCAAGCCCCACAAGCGCGAAGACGAGGAACATGACGGCGTTGATGGAGGAAAAACTGGTCGTGAGGACATAGCCCAGGGCAAAGCAGGCGGCAAGCAGCACGATGCCCAGCTGGATGGTTTTCTTTCTGCCGATCTTTGCGGCAAGCGCGCCGATCGGGATGTAGGAGACAATCGCGCCGCCAGTTGCAATCAGAAGGCAGGTCGACGCGCCGCCGAGTCCCTGCCCCATTACGGCGGAGACATAGGTCGTGAACCAGGTGGTCACGCCGTTATAGCCCATGAACCACAGGGCAATCGATGCAAGAAGAAACCTGAGGCTGCGCCGGACGGGCTTCGGAAGGACCTCGGCTCCTGTAGCGTCGGTCTCGGCAAGGTTCCACTCCGGGTGCTGCGCTTCCAGCTTCTGGTGTTCCTTTGCCAGACGCGGCTCTTTGATCGTGAGGAACAGAATGCCGACCGAGACAAACATGATTGCCGAGACGATCAGGAAAAGCGGCTGATAGTCCAGCCGGTCCGCTTTGGTCAGCCCCATGGCGTCCAGCCGCTTCTGCGAGTACAGAATGGCGGCGACTGCGAGATACAAAATGCCGCCGACGGCACCCATGAGGTTGATGATGGCGTTGGCGCGCGAGCGAAGAGGCTTCGGCGTGAGATCCGGCATTAGCGCAACTGCGGCAGAGCGGTAGGTTCCCATCGCGATAAGCAGCAGCCCCAGCACGATGACAAAGCTTGCCGTCTTGAAGCCGGAAGGCGCGGCGGCGTAGCTGTTGTCCATGAGCGGCAGCAGGTTCATCAGAATCACCGCGCAGCCCGTACCAAAGAGAATGTAGGGCATGCGCTTGCCGATTTTCGTGTTCGTCTTGTCCGAGCGTGCGCCGAAAAACGGCAGAAGAAACAGCGCCAGCACATTGTCTGCCGCCATGATGGCGCCGGAGAAGGTTTCGTTCATGTGGAAGGTTTTCGTCAGAATGAGCGGAATGACGCTGTCATACATCTGCCAGAAGGCGCAGATGGACAGAAATGCGAGACCGGTCAGAATGGTGCGGCGGCTGTTGAGCTTCATGGGCGCGGCTCTCCTCTATATCATAAATATCTATCATTGCGGACACAGCTATTATAGCGGCGCACGGCGCATTTGACAAGCGTGCCGGCGGCGGCTACAATGGGGGAAACGGTTTAGGGAGTGTGAAGGATATGCAGCGTCTGCCGGAGGGCTTGAAGGAAAAGCTGTGTGCGTGGTATGACGCGGGGCATCGGGATCTGCCCTGGCGGCAGGACCGGGAGCCCTATCATGTGTGGCTGTCGGAAATTATGCTGCAGCAGACGAGAGTCGAGGCAGTGAAGGGCTATTACGCGCGGTTTTTGACCGAGCTTCCGACGATTGCGGCGCTGGCAGATTGCCCGCCCGACCGGCTGACGAAGCTCTGGGAGGGGCTCGGGTATTACAGCCGGGTCCGGAATTTGCAGAAGGCGGCAAAGATCATCATGGAGGAATCCGGCGGCGTATTTCCGAAGACGTATGACGCGGTGCGCGCCCTGCCGGGCATCGGAGACTATACGGCAGGGGCAATCTGCTCAATCTGCTTTGAGCTGCCGACGCCGGCAGTGGACGGAAATGTGCTGCGGGTTTTATCGCGCGTGATGGAAGACGGCGCGAGCATTACCGCCCAGAAAACAAAAAACGCCTGCCGCGAGGCGCTTGTGCCGGTCTACGAAAACGGCCCGCGCGGTACGCTCACGCAGGCGCTCATGGAATTGGGGGCAATGGTGTGCGCGCCGAACGGCGCGCCGCGGTGCGGCGATTGCCCGCTGAAGGAGTTGTGCCTTGCAAATGCGCACGGCACGTGGGAAGCATACCCCGTGAAGGACGCGAAAAAGCAGAAGCGCGAGGAGGAAAAGACGGTTTTTTATCTGATCTGCGAGGACTGCCTTGCCGTCCGAAAGCGCGAGAGCCGGGGACTTCTGGCAGGGCTGTGGGAGCTTCCGAACGTGGCGGGAAAGCTCGACGCGGGGCAGGCGCTATGCTATGTGGAAGATGCCGGATGCGAGCCGGCGGAGTTGCTGAAAAGCGTCGAGCGTGTGCATGTGTTCACGCATATCATCTGGCGGATGCGCTGCTATTATATGGTATGCAGACGAAAATCACCGGAATTTGTCTGGGCAGATGCGCAAAGACGGCACGCGGATGTGGCGCTGCCGACGGCGTTCCGGATGTTTGTAGAGGAATAAAAAGTTCCCCGCGCAGAGCTTTCTGCGCGGGGAACTTTTGTATCTGTGCAATCAGCCGATGTTCGGCAGCGCCGCAAAGCTCTTTTGAAGCTGCTCGTCGGTGGGAATGGTGTCGGTCATGGTGCCGTTGTTGTAAGACTCGTAGGCGTAGAGATCGAAGTAGCCCGTGCCGGTCAGACCGAAGAGAATTGTCTTTTCCTCACCGGTTTGCCTGCATTTGAGCGCTTCGTCGATTGCCGCGCGGATGGCGTGGCTGGACTCGGGCGCGGGGAGAATGCCTTCGACGCGCGCAAAATACTCCGCTGCCTCAAAGACGCTCGTCTGCTCAACTGCGCGCGCTTCCATGAGTCCGTCGTGGTAGAGCTGCGAGAGCGTCGAGCTCATGCCGTGGTAGCGAAGACCGCCCGCGTGGTTGGCAGACGGAATGAAGCCGGAGCCGAGCGTGTACATTTTTGCCAGAGGGCAGACCATGCCGGTGTCGCAGAAGTCGTAGGCGAATCTGCCGCGCGTGAAGCTCGGGCAGGACGCAGGCTCGACGGCAATGATCCGGTAGTCCTCTTCGCCGCGCAGCTTCTGCCCCATAAACGGCGCAATCAGACCGCCGAGGTTCGAGCCGCCGCCGGCGCAGCCGATGATGATGTCGGGCTTGACGCCGTATTTATCCAAAGCGGCTTTTGCTTCCAGACCGATGACCGACTGGTGAAGCAGAACCTGATTGAGAACGCTGCCGAGAACGTAGCGGTAGCCGGGCGTTGTCGTTGCAGCCTCGACTGCCTCGCTGATCGCGCAGCCGAGAGAGCCGGTGGTATCCGGGTCCTTCTCCAGAATTTTTCTGCCAACGTTTGTCGTGTTGGACGGCGACGGCGTGACGCTCGCGCCGTAGGTGCGCATGACCTCGCGGCGGAAGGGCTTCTGCTCATAGGAGCATTTGACCATGTAGACCCTGCAGTCCAGACCCAGGTATGCGCACGCCATGGAAAGCGCGGTGCCCCACTGACCGGCGCCGGTTTCCGTCGTGACGCCCTTGAGCCCCTGCTGCTTGGCGTAATACGCCTGGGCGATGGCGGAATTTAATTTATGGGAGCCGGAGGTGTTGTTGCCCTCAAACTTGTAGTAGATCTTTGCCGGGGTGCCGAGCTTTTTCTCGAGGCAGTAGGCTCTGACCAGCGGCGAGGGGCGGTACATCTTGTAAAAATCGCGGATTTCCGCCGGGATTTCGATATACGGCGTGTCGTTGTCCAGCTCCTGACGGACCAGCTCGTCGCAGAAAACGGGGCGCAGATCGTCAAACGTCATGGGCTTGCCTGTACCGGGGTTCAGCAGCGGCGCGGGCTTGTTTTTCATGTCGGCACGGAGATTGTACCATGCCGTGGGCATCTCATTTTCGGAGAGATAGATTTTGTACGGAATTTGTTCAGACATGTTTGCGTCCACCTTTCTTTGGATTTGCAATGGATGAGCCAAATCTGCGGGACAAAACGAAAACCCTCCTGTCCCTACAGTACGAACTGCTGGGACAGGAGGGGAAAACTCCTGCGGTGCCACCCGGCTTGACGCGCTAGCGCCCACTTTGCGTATGCCAATACATACCGGCTCTTGATAACGGAGCGCCCGCTCCGGCTTGCCTACTGGAAACAGCGTTCGGCTTGCCCTCAGAAGCCCATTCGGCAACCGCCCTGCGCCGCGCTTCCACCGCCCGCGGCTCTCTTTGGCAAGGGGTGTGATTGCTTACTCACACTTCTTCACTGGTTTGAATGGCTAAACTCTACCACTTGAGTAGGCGTTTGTCAAGTGAAATTTTTGTGCGCGGTTTTTGCCGGAACTTGCGGAGAAAACCGGTCAAAGCATGCGCCGAAACGACCGCATTTTCCCGGAACACATGTCACAATGGGCTATCAGACGCGGAAAAATTCCGCAGCAAAAGAGGGAAGGACATGAAATTTTTTCGGAAACTTGCGCTGGCGGCGCTGCTGACGGCGCTTCTGACAGGGACGTGCCTTGCGCGCGAGACGTTTCACGGGGCGTATCTGCAGGGCTTTCCAGACGGAAGCATCCGACCGGACGCGGCGGTTACGCGCGCGGAGCTGGCAGAAATTCTGTACCGGATGATGGACTTGGATCAAAGACGGGAACTGTCTGAAACCGAGAGCGTGTTCGCGGATGTTCCCACGCGGCACTGGGCGTATGATGCCATCTGCGCGATGGCAGGCGCGCGGCTGATGCTGGGCGGTTCAGACGGATGCTTTCGACCGGACGACGGTGTGACGGGCGAGGAGCTTTCGATTATTTTCGAGCGCGTGCGTGCGCAGGAGACCGGGAAGAAGGCATTGCCGGAGCTTGCCTGCGGCTGGGCTTCGCAGGAGGTGACGTTCGAAGCGGGCAACGGCTGGGTCATGGGGCTGCACGGAACCGAATTTTCCCGCGAGCAGCCCTTTACCAGAGGCGAGCTGGCGGCGCTTTTGAACCGGATTCTGGGGCGCGAGCCCGAAAGCCTTTCGGATTTGCTGGTCGGCATGCCGCTGTTCTCCGACAATCTGGACACGGCGGCGCCGTATTTTCTGGCGCTGCAGGAGGCGGCAATCGACCACACGGCAGAAAAAACCGGCGCGCACGAGCGCTGGACGGGACTTGGATAGAAAATCAGGAAAGCTTCATGCGCGGAAGATCGTCTTCCGCGCGTTTTTCTGCGCTTTTTCAGATGGACAGGGCGCGGAAAATGGCATATAATACGAGAGCTTGAAAAGACAAACAAGAGGGCGGACGATGGAGAGAAATACCATGAAGATCAGAACAAGAATGCTGGCGCTGGTGCTGGTGTTGAGCTTTCTTTTGGGGCTGTGCGGCTGCCTGCCGGTGCCGACGGTCCGAAAGGGCGAGACGGCGCCGGAGGAAGAGCTTCAGACAAGCGAAGCCGGTCTTTCTGCACGGGAAGAAGCAATTGAGACGCTGGCGGCAGACGGCTATTTCACGCCGCTGGCGCGCGAAGCGCTTTCCTTTGACGAGATGGTGCTCGGAGAGATTTCCCTTGATGAATTTACACCTTACGCGCAGGCGCTCACACGGGCGGCGGAGGCAGAAAGCCGGGAGGCGTTTCACCGCGCGTGCGTAGAAGCCGAGCGGATGCTTGTCCGGATCAACACGGCGGGGGCGCTTCTGGAAATCGAGAGCGACCGCGACGCAGCCGATGAAGCGCGCAGCACGCGCGCGGACAATCAGGTACAGGCATACTACGACGCGATGGATTTGTACGACCGGACGCTCTGCGAGATTGCCTCGGGGGATCACGCGGGGATGCTTGACAAGGAATTTGCCGCGTGGCAGATTGAATATTTCAGAAGCTATGACGCCGAAAGCTCCGCGCAGAGTCTGTACCTGACCAATCAGGAGGCGCAGCTGGTTTCGCAGTACGCGCTCTGCTCGTCGCAGGACGAGGTTGACTACGAGCGGCTGACGGAGATTTATCTGCAGCTCGTTTCCGTACGCGCAGAGATGGCGGAGCTTGCCGGTGCGGCGAACTACTCGGAGTATGCCTACAGCGCGTTCTATTCGCGCGACTATACGCCCTCGGACGCGCAGAAAATCTGGAAGACGGCGAAGGAGGATTTTGCGCCGCTGCTGCAGAAATACACCGACAGCCTGACGCAGGCGCTCTGGAAGGAGGACCTGAGCGCAGGAGAATGCACGGAAGAAAGCATTGTGCAGGCGCTTTGCTACGGCGCGGCGCGCATGAGCCCGGAAATCCGCGAGGCGGCGGAGTATCTGCTGGACCATCAGCTCTACGACATTTCCTACGACCGCAAAAAGCTTTCCACCGGCTATACGACGTATCTTTACAGCTTCGACGCACCGTTCATTTTCAACTGCCCCGACGGATCGTACACGGACTACACGGATATGTTCCACGAGTTCGGGCACTGGGCGGCAGGGTATTATCACGGCTCGGACCCGCTTTACGGCGTGACGGACTATGATCTGAGCGAATTGCAGTCGCAGGGCATGGAGGTCATGTTCCTGCAGTTCTATGACGAGCTGTTCGGAGCCAGCGCGCAGGTTCTGCGCGGCGAGACGCTTCTGAACCTTGTCTACAGCGTGGTCACGGGCGCAATGTATGACGAGTTCCAGCAGCGCGTTTATCTGGAACCGGAACTGTCTGAAGAGCGCCTGCTTGATATTTTCCGCGAGGTCTATGAGAGCTACGGCTTTGAGATCTATGACGGATATGAATACGAATGGGCGGATGTGATTCATAATTTCCAGCAGCCGCTGTATTATATCAGCTACGCCGTTTCGGCAATTCCGGCGCTGGAGCTTTATGTGCAGTCGGTCGAAAGCCCGAACGAGGCGATGGACACGTATCTGCGTGTGGCAGGCATGTCGGACGAGGAATACTACCTCACCGACGCGCTGCGCGAGACCGGGCTTTCCAATTCCATGAAGTCTCCCATCGGAGATGTGATTGCGCAGGAGCTGGAAAAAAGCGGCGCGTTTGATTTCGAAAACGGATCGAAAGAGATGAGAAATACAGAATGAAACGATTGGGTGTTTACCTCAAGCCCTATACGCTGCAAAGCATCTTAGGACCGCTCTTCAAGCTCCTCGAGGCGCTTCTGGAGCTGTTTGTGCCGCTGGTTGTGGCAGACATTATCGACACCGGCATTGCCTCCGGCGACAGCGGGTATCTGGTCCGGCGGTGCCTGCTTCTGATCGGGCTGGGGCTTCTGGGGCTTGCCGCCTCCGTGACCGCGCAGTATTTTGCGGCGAAGGCGGCAATCGGCTTTACCGCCGGTGTGCGCCACGCGGTCTTTCAGAAGGTGCAGAGCCTTTCCTACGCCGAGCTTGACAGACTCGGCACGTCGACGCTGATGACGCGCATGACAAGCGACATGAATCAGGTGCAGACGGGGCTTAACCTCGCACTGCGGCTTTTGCTGCGGTCTCCGTTTGTGGTGTTCGGCGCGATGATCATGGCGTTCACGATCGACGTCAAATCCGCGTGGGTTTTTGCGGTGATCATTCCGCTTCTGTTCGCGGTGGTCTTTGCCATCATGTTCAGCTGCATTCCGCTCTACCGGCGCGTGCAGGGGCGGCTGGACGGCGTGCTCGGCGCGGCAAAGGAGAATCTTGCCGGTGTGCGTGTGATCCGCGCGTTCGGAAAAGAGCGGCAGGAAGTCAAGAGCTTCGAGGAAAAGAGCGGGGCGCTGCTATCCTCACAGCTGTTTGTCGGCAAGATTTCGTCACTTTTGAATCCGGTGACCTACGTGATAATCAACCTTGCGATTATTGCCGTTCTGCGCACGGGCGCAGGGCAGGTGGACAAGGACATTCTGACACAGGGTCAGGTGATGGCGCTTTACAACTACATGTCGCAGATTCTTGTCGAGCTGATCAAGATGGCAAGCCTGATTCTGAGCATGACGAAGGCGACGGCAAGCGCAAAGCGGGTGGCATCGGTTCTGGCGCTGGAAAGCAGCCTGTCTGTGCCGGAGCGCGACCCGCAGGAAAAAAAGGACGCGCCCGCAGTCGAGTTTGACGGCGTCACGTTTACCTATCCCACCGGCGGCGCGCCCGCGCTGAGCGATATTTCGTTTGCGCTCGGGCATGGAAAGACGCTCGGCATCATCGGCGGCACCGGCTCGGGCAAGTCGACGCTTATCAGCCTCATTCCGCGCTTTTATGACGTATCCGCCGGTGCGGTGAAGGTCGATGGATGCGATGTGAAAGACTTCCCGCTGCAAACGCTGCGCGGGAAAATCGGTCTGGTGCCGCAGAAGGCTCTTTTGTTCCTCGGAACCATCCGCGACAACCTTCTTTGGGGCAATGAAAACGCGCCGGACGAGGAGCTTTATGAGGCGCTTCGCGCGGCGCAGGCGCTGGAGGTGGTCGAGGGAAAGCCGAAGGGACTCGACGACCCGGTAGAGACCGGCGGCAGAAACTTTTCCGGCGGGCAGCGGCAAAGGCTTACCATTGCGCGCGCGCTGGTCAGACGCCCGGAGCTTCTGATTCTGGACGACAGCGCGTCGGCGCTCGACTTTGCCACGGACGCCGCACTGCGGCGGGCGCTGCGGGAGCTTTCGTGGCATCCGGCGGTTGTGATCATTTCCCAGCGCACGGCGTCGATTCGCTTTGCAGACGAAATTCTGGTGCTGGACGACGGGCGTCTTGCCGGCAAGGGCACGCACGACGAGCTGCTGGAAACCTGCGAGGTCTATCGCGAGATTTATGAGTCTCAGTTCAAGAAGGAGGATGCAAGATGAACCGGAATTCCTCCTCGGCAAAAACGCTCCGGCGGGTGCTCGGAGAACTCGAAGGGCAGAAGCATCTGGTGGTGCTGAGCTTCCTGCTGGCGCTTGCGAGTGTGGCAGGAACGCTGTTCGTGCCGATTCTGGTCGGTCGGGCAATCGACGAGATTGTCGGACCGGGGCAGGTCGATTTCGGCGCGCTCGGGCGAATCGGCATGCAGATTGCTGCGACGGCGGCAGTTGTGGCGCTTAGCCAGTGGCTGATGAACATCATCAACAACAAGATCACCTTCCGCGTGACGCGCGAGGTGCGCCAGAAGGCGTTCGCGCATCTGCAGACGCTGCCGCTGTCCTATCTGGATGCGCACCCGTCGGGCGAGATTGTCAGCCGTATGATCTCCGACACCGAGCAGTTTGCAGACGGTCTTCTTCTGGGCTTCACGCAGCTTTTTACCGGTGTCCTGACGATTGCCGGGACGCTCGGATTTATGTTGAGCCTCGATTGGCGCATCACGCTGGTCGTGGTGGTGCTGACGCCGCTGTCTTTGTTCGCAGCAAAGTTCATCGCGACAAGAACGTATGATATGTTCAAGCTTCAGTCGAAGACGCTCGGTGAACAGACGGCGCTGGTCGGCGAGATGTTGGATGGCGAGCGGGTCGTGCAGGCATTTTCGCGCGAGCGGCAGGCGGTTGAGGCATTTGACGAAATTAACGGCAGACTCAAAAAATACACCCTGCGCGCGACGTTTTTTTCCTCGCTGACAAATCCGGTCACGCGCTTTGTCAACAGCATCGTCTATGCCTGCGTGGCGCTCACGGGCGCGCTAGTCGCGGTGACAGGCGGCATCACAGTGGGCGGTCTTTCCGTCTTCCTCAGCTATGCCAACCAGTACGCAAAGCCCTTCAACGACATTTCCGGCGTCGTGACCGAGCTGCAGAACGCGATGGCATGCGCGGGGCGCGTGTTTGAGCTGATCGACGAGCCGTCGGAGACGGCGGACGCGCCGGACGCAATCACACTGGACCATGCCGACGGGCGTGTGGCGCTTACAAACGTCAGCTTCCGCTATGTGCCGGAGCGTCCGCTGATTGAAACGCTCAACGTTTCCGTGCAGCCCGGCGAGCGCGTGGCAATTGTCGGTCCGACGGGCTGCGGCAAGACGACGCTCATTAACCTTCTCATGCGCTTTTACGACGTGAACGGCGGCGAAATCCGCGTCTCCGGCGAGAAAATCACGAACCTCACGCGCAGAAGCCTGCGGCAGAATTTCGGCATGGTGCTGCAGGATACGTGGATCAAGACCGGCACGGTGCGGGAAAACATCGCGCTCGGAAAGCCGGACGCGACGGAAGACGAAATCGTTGCGGCGGCAAAGGCGTGCCACGCAGACGGCTTTATCCGGCGGCTGCCGGACGGCTACGATACGGTCATTACCGACGGCGGAGGGCTCCTGTCGCAGGGACAAAGGCAGCTTCTGTGCATTGCGCGCGTGATGCTGGCGCTGCCGCCGATGCTGATTCTCGACGAGGCGACCAGCTCGATCGACACGAGAACGGAGCTCAAAATCCAGCATGCGTTCTCGCAGATGATGAAGGGCAGAACAAGCTTCATCGTGGCGCACCGCCTGTCTACCATCCGCGAGGCGGACGTGATTCTTGTCATGAAGGACGGGCACGTCATTGAGCAGGGACGGCATGAGCAGCTTCTGGCGCAGAATGGCTTCTATGCGAAGCTCTATAACAGCCAGTTTGAGCAGTAAGCTTCTGAAAAACAGAGCGGTGCGGACGGTTTTTCCGCATCGCTCTTGCTTTTTTGTTCACAGATGGTACAATATGGGTAGCTTATTGATCGACGGAGAGGAGCCAGCAGCATGGCAAAGCGCATCACAAGAATTGTTCTGACCGGCGGACCCGCCGCAGGCAAAACGACGCTCATCAGCCGCATTCTCAAGGAGTTCAAGCAGGACGACGGCTGGAAGGTGATTACGATTCCGGAGACGGCGACGGAGCTGATTTCCGGCTTCGGCATCCGCCCGTTCGGCAACTGCGTGTCGATGCTGGATTTTCAGTATTTTGTGATCGCAGACCAGCTGCACAAGGAAAAGCTGGCGCTCAAGGGCGCGCAGATGGTGCCGGAGGAAAACGTACTGATCATCTACGACCGGGCGCTGTTTGACGACAAGGCGTATATCACGGACGAGCAGTTCCGGGAGATTCTGGCGTACTTCGGCAAAACCGAGCAGGAGGTGCTTGCGGGCTACGACGCGGTTTTGCATCTGGTTTCGTGCGCCAAGGGCGCGGAGTTTGCCTATAACTTCGGAAACGAGGCGCGCTATGAGCCGCTGGAGACCGCGCGGGAGAAGGACGATCTGACGCTGCGGGCGTGGAAGGACCATCCGAACCTCAAAGTGATCGACAATGCGGTCGATTTTGAAGACAAGCTCCGCCGCGGCATCCGCGCCATTTACGACTGCCTCGGATTGACCGCGCCGCAGGAGGTCTGGCACAAGTATCTGATCGCCATGCCGGATGTGCTGGCGCTTGAGAAGACGTATGCCGCCAGCGCGATCGATATGATGCAGACCTATCTCGTCGGGACGCAGCCGAACGTCGTCCGCCGCATCCGCCAGCAGAAAAACGGGCAGGAATATCTGTATTTCTACACCGAGAAGCGCTACACGGACGCGGGCGCGTGGGAGACGGAAAAGCCGATCACGCAGAAGGAATATGTCCAGTATCTCATGGAGGCAGACACGGCGCTGCATGCGGTCCACAAGACGAAATACCACTTCTGCATCGATGGGCAGCGGTTTGAAATCGACGTGTATCCGTTCAGCGAAAGCCGCGCGATCATGCGCGCCGAGCTTCCGGCGGCGGCGTCCGCGCCGCAGACGCCGCAAGGCATCGAGATTATCCGCGAGGTCACGGGCGACCCCATGTACAAAAACAGTCGTCTGGCAAGAGAACAGAAATTGTAATAAAAACCCGGACCGTCTCAGACGGTCCGGGTTTTGCGTATCGGCGGAAAAAGACGTGCCTTTGTCAAAGAATCCGGATCTGGCACATGCGCATGGCAGCGAGGGCGTTTTCATGGCTTTCCGGCGTGACGCCGGCGCAGCAGGCGCTGTCGACCGCAATCGGAAGCTCCGGCAGTGCGCACTTGGCAGACAGCACGTTCGTAATTACGCAGATATCCGTGCAGAGCCCGACAAATTCTGCCGAGGTGAGATTGTCCAGTCCCTTGAGATACTGCACGAGTTCTTCGGAGCCGAACGAGGGCTTGTCAAAAATCCGCGCGCCGGTGGTGTCCAACGCAGGGTCAATCTCCCAGCCGGGGGTGTTTTCGATGCAGTGGGGCACGGGAAGATTCTTTCCTTCCTGCGTCTGCAAATAATTTTCATGATGGGTGTCACGGGTAAAGACGACGGTCTTGCCCGCTTTTTTTGCCTGCGCGATTTTTTTCGCGACGCGCGGGACGATGGCGACCGCTTCTTTGGTACCGAGCGCACCGGAAATGAAATCCTTCTGCATATCCACAACGACCAAAACGTCCATGGTGATGCCTCCTGTCATGCTGTTTTAGAAAAGCATAGCACGTTTTGGAAAAAAAACAACCGTTTTTCTTGACAAGCGGCGCGCATGTGCGTATACTGTGAAAAACATAAAAATTTTTATATAAAAATTTGAATGCGTTCTAATATTGGAAAGGAAGCGGTCTGATGCTGCAGGAAAGTATTTTGCGGCTGTACCGGCGTCTTCGGCTCGACGGATACCGGAAGCTGTTCGGCGCGGTGCAGGAACGAGAGGGAAGCCTCAGCGCCATCGAGGCGTTTTCGGCGGACCTCATTAACCTGCTCGGAGAACCGACGCTCAGCCAGTTTGCCGAGTATGTCGGCATTTCCCAGCCGAACGCGACCTACAAGGTCAACGCGCTGGCAGGCAAGGGCTATGTGGAGAAGGTCGTCTCGAAGCCGGACCGGCGTGAAATCCGGCTTCGGACCGGAAAGAAGTTTGCACAGTATTTTGACGAGGACCGCCCGGCAATCTGCGCCGCGGCAGAGCGGGTGCGCGCGCAGTTTTCCGAAAGCGAAATCGACACGGCGCGCCGCGTGCTTGACGCAATGTTGGATGCAATGCAGGAGGGCAGGAAAGGAGACAATGTATGATTGATCTGTTTGAAAAATGCTATAAACCGGGCATTGCCGACGAGGCAAGGGCGCTCGGCATCTATCCGTATTTCCACGCGCTGGAGTCGAAGCAGGACGTGACGGTGATCATGGAGGGAAAGCGGCGGATTATGCTGGGGTCCAACAACTATCTGGGACTCACGACAAATGAAACCGTCATCCGCGCGGGTGTGGAGGCGTATGAGCACTTCGGCTCGGGCTGCTCGGGCTCTCGGTTTCTGAACGGAACGCTGGAGCTGCATCTGGAGCTGGAAAAGGAGCTGGCGGCATTTTTGCGCAAGGACGAGGTTGTGACGTTTTCCACCGGCTTTCAGTCGAACCTCGGCATCATCAGCGCTCTGGTCGGGCTGCACGACTATGTGATCATGGACCGGGAAAACCACGCAAGCCTCTATGACGGCTGCCGCCTTTCCTACGGCACGATGCTCCGCTACCGGCACAACGACATGCAGGATCTGGAGAAGAAGCTGCAGAAGGTGCCGGAGGGCGCGGGGTGCCTGATCGTGACGGACGGCGTGTTCTCCATGGGAGGAGACATTGCAAACCTGCCGGAGATCTGCCGTCTGGCAAAGCAGTACGGCGCGCGCGTGATGGTGGACGACGCGCACGGACTGGGCGTTATCGGCGAAGGCGGACGCGGCACGGCAAGCTACTATGGTCTGGAAGACCAGGTGGACGTGTATATGGGCACGTTCTCCAAATCTCTGGCAAGCCTCGGTGGGTACATGGCGGCGTCGAGCCGCGTGGCAGACTATGTGCGGCACAACTCGCGCCCATTTATCTTCTCGGCGTCCATTCCGCCTGCAAACTGCGCCGCGGCGCTTGCCGCGCTGCGGGAGCTGGAAGCGCATCCGGAGTTGGTCACAAAATTGCAGAAGAACGCGCTGTATTTAAGAAAACGGCTCTCGGAAGAGCATATCCGGATGCGCGAATCGAACGGCGAAATTGTGCCGATCATTCCGATTTACACCTATGAGCCGGTGCCGACGCTTACGATTGCAAAGGAGCTTTACGACGCGGGCGTGTATGTCAATTCGTCCCTTCCCCCGGCGGCAGCGCCGCACGAGTGCCTGCTGCGCACGAGCCTGATGGCAACGCACACGACGGAGCTGATTGACGAGGCGGTCGGCATCATGAAGGACATTCTCAGGAGGCATGAATTGTAATGGCGAAAATCTGTGTGATTACGGGCGGAACCTCCGGCATCGGAAAATGCACGGCGGAGGCGATGGCGCAGAAGGGCTATACGGTCTATGAGCTGAGCCGCCGCGAAGAAGGGCTTCCCGGCATGTTCCACATTCCGACCGACGTTACGGACCCCGACGCATGCCAACGCGCCATTGACGAGGTCGTCTCGCAGGCAGGGCGTATCGACGTGATGATCAACAACGCCGGCTTCGGGATCTCGGGCGCGATCGAGTTTACGCCGGTCGAGCAGGCGAAGCGGCAGTTCGACGTGAACTTTTTCGGCATGGTGAACATGAACTGCGCTGTGATTCCCGTCATGCGCGCGCAGAGAAGCGGGCGGATTGTGAACCTCAGCTCGGTCGCAGGCGCGATTCCGATTCCGTTCCAGGCGTTTTACTCGGCAAGCAAGGCGGCAATCAACTCCTACACGATGGCGCTGGCAAACGAGATCAAGCCCTTCGGCGTGCAGGTCTGCTGCGTCCAGCCGGGCGATATCCAGACCGGCTTTACGGCGGCGCGGCAGAAAATCGTTGTGGGCGACGATATTTACGGCGGCAGAATCTCGCGCTCGGTCGCTGGTATGGAAAAAGACGAGCGGACCGGCATGAGGCCCGAGGACGCGGGCGCGTTCGTGTGCCGTGCGGCAACGAGAAAGGGCGTCAGACCGGTCAACACGATCGGGCTTTCGTACAAATTCTTCTGCGTGCTGCAGAAGCTGCTGCCCGCGAAGACGCTCAACTGGCTCGTCGGCATGGTCTATGCCAGATAACAGAGGAAAGAGGCGGACGTACTGTCCGCCTCTTTTTAGCGCGGAATAAGCAGAGCGGAAGGCGGGAAGACTGTATGCATTGCGAATGCAGGAAACACTATTGTAATTTTGAACAAAAAAACGTTTCCAAATGCATCAAAACGACGAATTCTCAGAAAACGCAAAATTTTCTCTTCCCAAATGAAAAATATGTAGTATAATATGGACAACGGAAATGGAAACGTTTCCATCATGATGGAAATCATGGCTTATTTCAACAGGAGGAATTATCAATGAAAAAGTTCATCGCATTGTTCTTGGCGCTGGTTCTGGCGCTGGGTCTGATGGCTTGCGCATCGTCTGCTACCACCGAGACCACCACGCAGCCCGCCGAGACCACCACGACCACCGAAGAAACCAAGACCGAGGAAGCAGCTCCGGCAGAGGAAACTTCCGAAGAAACCGCTCCGGCAGCTGCCGGCTCCGTCTACTGGCTGAACTTCAAGCCGGAATCCGACGAAGTGCTGCAGAAGGTTGCTGCCATGTACACCGAGAAGACCGGTGTTCCCGTCACGGTCGTGACTGCCGCTTCCGGCACGTACAACGAGACCCTGACCGCCGAGATGGATAAGAGCAAGATGCCCACGCTGTTCGTCGTCGGCAACCAGGCAGCCGTCTCCACCTGGGGCGACTACTGCTACGATCTGACCGGCACCCCGATTGCAAACGAGCTGACCACCGACGCTTACAACCTCTATGACGAGGATGGCAAGCTCTGCTCCATCGGCTACTGCTACGAGTGCTACGGCATCATCGTCAACAAGAAGCTTCTGAAGGACGCCGGTTATGACATCACCGACATCTCCAACTTCGAGACGCTGAAGACCGTTGCCGAAGACATCCACGCGCGCGCTGCCGAGCTCGGCTTCGACGCTTTCACCTCTTCTTCCATGAGCTCGGATTCCAGCTGGCGCTTCACCGGTCATCTGGCAAACCTCGAGTACTACTACGAGTCCGTCGATGATCCCACCGCATGGGAGACCTGCCCGGCTACCATCACCGGCAACTACATGCAGAACTACAAGAACCTGTGGGATCTGTATATCAACAACTCCGCAACGAACCCCGCGGACCTGGCTGCCGGCGGCCTTGACGCACAGGCTGAGTTCGCAGAGGGCAAGGCAGTGTTCTATTCTCAGGGCAACTGGGAATGGTCCGCACTGGCTGAGAAGGGCATGAGCGCTGACGACCTGACCATGATTCCGTACTACTGCGGCGTGGAAGGCGAAGAAAAAGCCGGTCTGAACTGCGGCACCGAGAACTGCTGGGCTGTCAACGCGGAAGCTTCCGAGGAAGACATCCAGGCAACCCTCGACTTCATGTACTGGATGGTCACCGATGCTGATGCTTCGCGCATGCTCGTCGATTCCTTCGGCGTTATGCCTTATAAGCAGGCAGCCGAGTCCACCAACCCGTTCCTGAAGAACGCCAATGAGTACACTGCCGAAGGCAACTATGTCATGCCTTGGGTCACCAACTTCCAGCCGAACGTTGACGCTTACCGCGAAGCGCTCGTCGCTGCCATGAACCAGTACGACGCCGATCAGACCGACGCCAACTGGGAGCTGGTCAAGACCGCGTTCGTCGACGGCTGGGCAGTACAGTATCAGGCAGCCAACGGCTGATCTCTTGGCGGATCTTTTGCCCCAATGCTGCGGTTTGAAAGCTTGAAATACACAAAGTATTCCTGTGCTTTCAAACCTTGCCTTGGAACAAAATCTCTCGCCAAGCGGCGGATCTTTTGCCCTAGCACGGACAGAAGAACCAACCAAATAACTCTTGCACGGGGCGAGCATTCCGCTCGCCCCGTTTTCCAAAACAGGACGTTTTTCTATCACGCCCAATGCTGCATGAGGCTGCGGGCATGAACTTACCGGAAGTGAGGATGAGAGTATTGAAGCGTAGAAGAGATCCAGCAGCAGTCAACAGCCGCCTGATCCGCCGCCCCATTCAGCGGATGTTCTGGCTGTTCCTGCTTCCGATGACGGCGGCGTTCTGCATCGGATTCGTGTATCCGTTTTTGAAGGGACTGTTTTTGTCCTTCTGCAAGTTTAAGACAACCAGCAAGTGGACGTGGGTTGGCTTGAGCAACTATGTCAAGGCGTTCCACGACGAAAGCTTCCTGTATTCGTTCGGCTATACGGCGGTGTTTGCCATCGTGTCGCTGATCATCATCAATGTCCTTGCCTTCGCGGTTGCGTATGCGCTGACGCAGGGCATCAAGGGAACCAACGTGTTCCGGACCGTCTTTTTCATGCCGAACCTGATTGGCGGCATCGTGCTGGGCTATATCTGGAGCATGATTTTTGACGGCATTCTGAGCCACTACGGCACATCGATTCTGCTCAATACAAAGCTCGGCTTCTGGGGCCTGATCATCCTCATGTGCTGGCAGCAGATCGGCTATATGATGATCATTTACATTGCAGGACTTCAGGCGGTGCCGGAGGATATGCTCGAGGCGGCAAAGATCGACGGCGCCAACAAGTGGCAGACGCTGTGGAAGGTCACGATTCCGAACGTCATGCCGTCGATTACGATCTGCATGTTCCTGACGCTGACCAACGGCTTCAAGCTCTTTGACCAGAACCTCGCGCTGACCGGCGGTCAGCCGTATATCATCAACCCAGACGGCACGTCGGTGCATACGACGGAAATGCTCGCGCTCAACATTTACAACACCTTCTATGGGCAGAATACGAACGCCAGAGGTACAGCGCAGGCGAAGGCAGTGCTGTTCTTCATCCTCGTGGCGGCAATCGGTCTGATTCAGCTCAACGCAACCCGGAAAAAGGAGGTCCAGCAGTGATGAAAAACAGCGCATTATCCAAAGAAAAGCAGGCAAAGCGGGCGCTGACAATCTTCTTTGCGGTGCTTTGCGTATTTTACGTGATGCCGGTTCTGCTGGTGCTGCTCAACTCGTTCAAGGTCAACACCTTCGTCAAGACCGACACGTTCGGCTGGCCCAGCGGCGAGAGCTTTGCGGGCTGGAGCAACTTTGTCAAGGGCATGACCTTCGGCAACTATCCGTTCTGGAAATCCGCGCTCTACAGCACGGTCATTACGATCCTCTCGACGGCGCTGATTCTGCTGTTCACGTCGATGGCAGCGTGGTATATCTCCCGCGTCAATTCGCTGCTTTGCCGCGTGATCTATTATCTTTGCGTGTTCTCGATGGTCGTGCCGTTCCAGATGGTCATGTTTACGCTGTCGAAAACTGCCGATACGCTGAAATTAAACACGCCGTGGACGATTCCGGTCATTTATCTGGGCTTTGGCGCAGGTCTGGCGGTGTTCATGTTCACAGGCTTTGTCAAGGCGATTCCGCTGGACATTGAAGAGGCGGCGGCAATCGACGGCTGCGGTCCGCTTCGCACGTATTTCTCGGTCGTTCTGCCGATGCTCCGCCCGACGATGATTTCGGTCGGCATTCTGGAGATCATGTGGATCTGGAACGACTATCTGCTGCCGTACCTGGTGTTGGACCGGACGAACTATCTGACGATTCCGATTCACATTCAGTACCTCAAGGGCAGCTACGGCACGGTGGATCTCGGCGCGACGATGGCTCTGATTCTGCTGTCGATCATTCCGGTGATTGTGTTCTATCTGACGTGCCAGAAGCACATCATCAAGGGCGTTGCCGCGGGCGCGGTCAAGGGCTGAGCGCACGATAACGAAAGGAGCGTGAGCCGGTTGACCATCAAGGATCTGGCAAAGCTCAGCGGGTACTCGTTGGGAACCGTTTCGCGGGTGCTCAACAACCAGCCGAATGTCTCCGAGCAGGCACGCAAAACCATTCTTGCGCTGGTCGAGGAGCACGGTTTTGAGCGCAACGCGAGTGCGCAGCTGCTCAAGCAGCAGAGGACCAAAAGCGTTCTGATCATCGTCAAAGGTACCTCCAACGAGATGTTCGCGGCGATGGTGGAAAAGCTGCAGTCGCTGTTTGCGGATACCGACCATCCCGTGATTGCCGACTTTATCGACGAAGACGAGAACGAGGTCAAGCGCGCGGTGCAGCTGTGCCGGGAGAGAAAGCCGAGTGGTGTTCTGTTCCTCGGCGGCAACAATGAAAACTTCCGCGCGGATTTTGACAAGGTTCTCGTGCCGAGCGTGGTCGTGACGAACGATGCACATGAGCTGCGGTTTCCGAACCTGTCGAGTGTCTCGACCGACGACTGCGCGGGTGCGTCGTGCGCGGTGGAGTATCTGCTCAGAAGCGGGCACCGGAATATCGCCGTCCTCGGCGGCGACCGCGCGATTTCCGACACCAGCGCCAAACGCTACGCCGGGTGCGTGGAGGCGTTCCGGAAAAACGGTTTGACATTTGACGACGAAACAATGTATTATACCGGTCGGTATTCGTATGAATTCGGCTACAACGGCATGAGGCAGGCACTTGAAAAGACGAAGGGACTGACTGCGGCGTTTGCGATGGCAGACGTCATTGCCATCGGCGCAATCCGGGCGCTGTTTGACGAGGGACTGCGCGTGCCGGAGGATATTTCGGTCGTGGGCTACGACGGGCTTCGCATCGGAGACTTTTATGTGCCGAAGCTGACGACGATTTCGCAGTCGGTGGAGCTTCTGGCGAAGTGCTCGTTTGAGCTGTTGATTTCCTGCATGCAGGGCGCGCCGGCACAGCATCTGACGGTGCCGTTCCGCCTGCTTCGCCGGCAGAGCGTCCGGCAGATCACAGAATAGAGGGATTTTTATGGAACGAAGCAGCGGAATTCTGCTGCATATCACATCGCTACCTTCGAAATACGGCATTGGAAATCTGGGAAAGGAAGCGTATGCCTTTGTGGATTTCCTGAAGCAGGCGGGGCAGAAATACTGGCAGATTCTCCCGCTCTGCCCGCCGGGCTACGGCGACTCGCCGTACCAGGGCTTTTCGACGTTTGCGGGCAATCCGTATCTGATTGACCCAGAAGAGCTGGTGGAAAAGGGCTGGCTGGCAAGAAAGACGCTGGAGAGCGTACAGTGGTCGCAGCGCGACGATCAGGTTGATTTCCGGCAGATGTATGACGAGCGGCTTCATATGCTGCAGGCGGCGTTCTCCGGCTTCCATGAAAACGAACCGGCGGACTTCCAGGCGTTTGTGGAACAGGAGGCAGCCTGGCTGCCGGAGTATGCGCTGTTTATGGCGATCAAGGCACATTTTAATGATCGTCCGTGGCTGGAGTGGCCGGCGGATATCCGCCTGCATCAGCCGCAGGCAATTGCGCAGTACCGCGAGAGCCTGCAGATTGATGTCCGGTTCCACTGCTTCCTGCAATATGTGTTCCATAAGCAGTGGCAGAACTTAAGAGCCTACGCGCACGAAAACGGCGTGCAGATCATCGGTGACGTGCCGATCTATGTGCCGCTGGATTCAGCAGACGTGTGGGCACATCCGGAAAACTTCCAGCTCGGAAGAACCAGACGCCCGCGCTGCGTCGCCGGCTGTCCGCCCGACGGATTCAGCAAAAACGGGCAGTATTGGGGCAACCCGATCTACGACTGGGAGCGCATGGAGCAGGACGGCTTTTCCTGGTGGCTGCAGCGCATCGGCGCGGCAGGACGCAACTATGACGTCGTGCGCATCGACCATTTCCGCGGCATCGAGAGCTATTGGAGCATCCCTGCCGTCAACAAGACCGCGCGCAACGGGCGCTGGGTCAAAGGACCCGGACTCAAGCTGGTGCGCGCGATTCAGAAGGCGTATCCGGATATCTCGTTCATTGCCGAGGATCTGGGCTTCCTGACGCCGGAGGTTCTGCAGCTGGTGCTCGATTCCGGCTGGCCGGGTATGAAGGTCCTGGAGTTTGCGTTCGACCCGCGCGAGCCGAGCAATTATCTGCCGCATAAGTACGGTGAAAACTGCATCTGCTACACGGGCACGCACGACAATGAGACGCTGTACCAGTGGTGCGGCAAAATTTTGCCGGAGTCCGATGCATATGCGCGGGAGTATCTGGGCATTACCAAAGAAGACGACCTGGCGCAGGCAATCATCGAGGCGGGCGCAAAGTCAAAGGCGGCGCTGTTTGTGGCGCAGATGCAGGACTATTTGGGACTCGGCGGTGAGGCGCGGATGAATGAGCCCGGTACGCTGAAGGTGGAGAACTGGCGCTGGCGGATGCTGCCCGGTCAGGCGGACGCGCAGCTGGCGCAGAAAATTTTGTGTTTGACACAGCAAGCAAAGCGCGTATAATACGCAGTATCAATCGCAGCCCGCACTGTCTGCGAGACAGCGCGGGCTGCATGTTTTGAATCCGGTCTTCGGACCACAGTTTGGAGAATGTGTATGAGCAACGAAGTAGAACAAATTGTACAGCAGACCGAGGCGCTTCTGCGTCTGCGCAATGAGGAAACGCTGCAGGAAACAACGCCGCAGCGGCTGCATGAATGTCTGGGCGAGGTTGTCATGGTGCATATCAACGACAATTGGGTCAAGACGAAAAAGCGGCAGACTGCCGGGCGGCGTGCGTTTTATTTTTCGGCGGAGTATCTGGTCGGACGGCTGGTTTACAGCAACCTGTTTAACCTCGGCATTCTGAGCGAGGTCAAAAAGGCGTTTGCGGAAAAGGGCGTGGACCTTGCGTGCCTGGAAGAGATTGAGGACGCGGCGCTCGGCAACGGCGGTCTGGGGCGGCTCGCAGCGTGCTTCCTCGACAGCGCGGCAACCTGCGATGTGCCGCTGACGGGCTACGGACTTCGCTACCGGTTCGGGCTTTTCAAGCAGAGCTTTGAAAACGGCAGCCAGCGCGAGAACGCCGACGACTGGACAAAGTTCGGAGACCCGTGGAGCCACCGGCGCGACAAGCTGGCGGTGAAGGTCAATTTTGCCAACCAGACGGTCATTGCGGTTCCGTATGATATGCCGGTTATCGGCTTTGAAAACAACACGATCGGTACGCTGCGGCTCTGGCAGTGCGAGGCGGAGAAGGAACTGGACTTTGATGCGTTCAACGCGCAGAACTACGCCAAGGCGCTGGAAACGAAGAACAAAGCCGAGGACATCACGCGCGTTCTGTATCCGAACGATTCGACGTTGGAGGGAAAGCAGCTGCGCATCAAGCAGCAGTATGTGCTCTCCAGCGCGTCGCTGCAGGACATTTTGAGAAGCTTCCGCGAGAATCACGGCTGCGATTATTACCGGCTTCCGGAATTTGACGCCGTGCAGCTCAACGACACGCATCCGGCAATGGCAATTCCGGAGCTGATTCGCCTGCTGCAGCTTGAGGGCATGGACTTTGAGTCCGCATTCCAGATTGCCGCGCGCGTGTTCTCTTACACGAACCACACCGTCATGGGCGAGGCGCTGGAAAAGTGGGATCTGGAGCTGCTGCGCTCGGTGGTGCCGGAGATCTGCGACATCATTGAGAAAATCGACACCAGACTCAAAAAGGAACATCCGGACAGCGGGCTTTTCCTTATCAAGGACCATCAGGCGCATATGGCAAATCTCTCGGTGTATGTCTCCACGGCGGTCAACGGTGTGGCGCGGATTCACTCCGAGATTCTCAAAAACGACCTGTTCAAGGACTGGTATCGCTATTACCCCGAGCGCTTCCAGAACAAGACCAACGGCATTACCCCCCGGCGCTGGCTGGGTCTTTGCAACCCCGAGCTGTGCGGACTGATCGAAAGCAAGGTCGGCACCGGTTTCCTGACAGATCTTGACAAGCTCGAAGGACTCAAGAACGGGCTTGATGAGATGACCGTCAAGCAGTTCAACGCGATCAAGCTGGAAAAGAAGCGGCAGCTTTGCGCGGTCATTGAAGAACATGAGGGCGTGAAGCTGGACCCGAGCTTCGTGTTTGACGTGCAGGTCAAGCGGCTTCACGAGTATAAGCGGCAGCTGATGAACGCGCTTTCCATCATGGACCTTTACTTCGGCATCAAGGACGGCACAATTTCCGACTTTACGCCGACGGCGTTTATCTTCGGCGCGAAGGCGGCGCCCGGCTATGTGCGCGCAAAGGCAATCATCCGGTATATCAACCGCGTGGCAGAGCTTGTGAACAACGACCCGGCGGTCGCCGACAAGATGAAGGTTGTGTTCGTGCAGAACTACAACTGCTCGTATGCCGAGCATATCATCCCCGCGGCGGATATCTCCGAGCAGATTTCGCCCGCCGGCACGGAAGCGTCCGGCACGGGCAACATGAAGCTGATGCTCAATGGCGCGGTCACGCTCGGCACGATGGACGGCGCGAACGTCGAGATCGTCGAGCGCGCGGGACTGGAAAACAACTATATCTTCGGCGCGAGCGTCGAAGAACTGAACGACATCCGCGAGAGCTACTGCGCGCGCGATGTGTATCACAGCAATCCGCGCATCAAGCGGGCAGTCGATACGCTGGTCAACGGCACGGTGCCGACCGACTCCGAGCTGCGCGAGCTGTATACGTCGCTGCTCGATGGCGCAAGCTGGCATCGCCCCGACCACTATTTCGTCCTCAAGGATCTGCCGTCTTACCAGCAGGCAAGGCTGCAGGCGAACCGCGACTATCGCGACCGTGTGGAATTCGGGCGCAAATGTCTGATGAACGTCGCCTCGGCGGGCTATTTCTCGTCCGACCGCACCATCCGGCAGTACGCGAAGGAAATCTGGAAGATTTAAGACTGCAAAGCCCCGGGCGCGGCCCGGGGCTTTTGTGGGATTCGGGAAAGGAGCAGGACCATGGTTTTTGATACGATATTGCGCGGCGGTACGGTCATTGACGGCAGCGGAAAGGCAGGCTTTCGCGCGGATGTCGGCATGCTGGACGGGAAAATTGCTGCCGTCGGGAATTTAACGGACGCGCGGGCAAGACGCATTCTCGATGTGACGGGGCGGCTCGTCACACCGGGCTTTATCGACATTCACCGGCACGCGGATGCGGCAATTTTCCGTCCCGGGTTTGGAGACGCCGAGCTATGTCAAGGCTTGACGACGATCATAAACGGCAACTGCGGCTTGTCTGCTGCGCCGAGCGGCGGAGCATATCAGGCGGAAATCTTTGACTATCTCACGCCCGTGACCGGACCGCTGGAGGCGCGGATGCAGACAGATTCAATGGGCACGTATCTGCACGCGGCAAAGGCGCTGGCGCTGCCCGTGAACGTCGGCATGCTTGCCGGTGGCGGTACCATTCGCGCGCAGGCGGCGGGCTTCGGCGTGCAGCGGCTGGAAAAGGAGCACTACCGGAAAATTCACCGCGCGATTGAGCGGGCATTGGCGGACGGTGCGTTCGGCGTGTCTCTGGGGCTGGGCTATGCCCCGGAGTGCTTTTATGAAACGCAGGAGCTCATGGAGGCGCTCGCGCCGCTTTCAAACAGCGGCATTCCCATTACGGTCCATATGCGCCAGGAGGGAAGCGGCGTGGAGCAGGCGCTTGAGGAAATGATCGCGGTCGGAAAAGCGCTTCGGACGCCGGTGGAAATCAGCCATCTGAAATCCATCGGAAAGACAAACTGGCGCCGCTCAACGCCAAACATGCTGCGCCGGATGGAACTGGCGCGCGAGGAAGGTGTGGAGATTTACTGCGACGCATACCCCTACACGGCAGGCTCGACGCAGCTGATTCATATTCTGCCGCCGGAATGCCAGGAGGGCGGGCTCGGCGTTCTGAGCGAAAATCTCAGGGAGCCTTCGTTCCGCGCGCACATCCGGCATCGCATGGAAACAGGCGGCGACTTTGAGAATATCTCGCTGCTGGTCGGCTGGGAGAACATCGTCGCTTCGAGCGTGACATTGCCGCAGCACAAATGCTTTGAGGGAAAGACGATTGCGCAGATTGCAGCCATGGAGCAAAAAGACCCGTTTGACTGTGCGTTTGACCTGCTGGCAGACGAGCACTGCGCGGTGAGCATGATCGACTTTATCACTGCCGAAGAAGACATCGAAGCGATCCTGCGCGACGAGACGACCTGCGTGATCTCCGACAGCACCTATCCCACGCAGGGACTGGTGCATCCGCGCGTGTACGGAACGTACGTGCGGCTGTTTGAACGCTATGTGCGCAGGGGTGTACTTTCGCCGGAGCAGGCGGTGCGGAAGGTGACGGCGCTGCCCGCGGCGCGGCTTCGTCTTTCCGGCAAGGGCATGCTTGCGCCGGGTATGGACGCAGACGTCAATGTGTTCGCGCTGGAAGGACTTCATGAGGCGGGAACCTATGGAAATCCCCGGCAGAGCGCGCAGGGTATGGAGCAGGTTTTTCTTGCAGGGGAACCTGCAATTCTGCACGGAGAACGGACAGACAACATTTGTGGGAAGGTGTTGGAACGGGTGAAATCCTGACATTTATCACGGCGGGCGCAAAAAATGGATTTCCGGACGCTAAAATGTTTGAAACTATGAAAAATGTAAATAATATGGCGCATATGAAGGCTCTTTTTGGCAAATATAATACTGGACACCCGCTTTGCGATGGGCTATAATTCAATAGAATGAAAGATGAATGTGTAGTTTCGTGTCCGGTTTGGCGGATTGCCGTCCGGCGATAAAATAAGGAGGAAATTATTCATGTCTGTTAAAGTTGCGATCAATGGTTTTGGACGTATCGGCCGTCTGGCATTCCGTCAGATGTTCGGCGCAGAAGGCTACGAGGTTGTCGCCATCAACGACCTGACCTCGGCAAAGATGCTGGCGCATCTTCTGAAGTACGACTCCACGCAGGGCAACTACGTTGCGCAGGGTCACACCGTTGATTTCCATGAGGGCGAAGGCGAAGACAACTACATCGTTGTCGACGGCAAGAAGATCGTCATCTACAAGATGCCGAACGCTGCTGAGCTGCCCTGGGGCAAGCTGGGCGTTGACGTCGTGCTGGAGTGCACCGGCTTCTATACCAGCAAGGCAAAGGCACAGGCTCATATCGACGCAGGCGCCCGCAAGGTCGTTATCTCCGCTCCTGCCGGCAACGATCTGCCCACCATCGTCTATAACGTCAACCACAACACGCTGACCAAGGAAGACAAGATCATCTCCGCCGCTTCCTGCACCACCAACTGCCTTGCCCCGATGGCAAAGGCTCTGAATGATCTGGCTCCGATCGAGTCCGGCATTATGTGCACGATCCATGCCTACACCGGCGATCAGATGCCGCTCGACGGTCCGCAGCGCAAGGGCGACCTTCGCCGCTCCCGTGCAGCAGCTGTCAACATCGTTCCGAACTCCACCGGCGCTGCAAAGGCAATCGGCCTGGTTATCCCCGAGCTGAACGGCAAGCTCATCGGCGCTGCCCAGCGTGTCCCGACCCCCACTGGCTCTACCACCATTCTCAACGCCGTCGTCAAGGGCGCTGTCACGGTTGAGCAGGTCAACGCACAGATGAAGGCGGAAGCCACCGAGTCCTTCGGCTACAACACCGACGAGATCGTCTCCTCCGACATCATCGGTATGCGCTTCGGCTCCCTGTTCGATGCCACGCAGACCATGGTCCTGCCGCTTCCCAACGGCGATACGCAGGTTCAGGTCGTCTCCTGGTACGACAACGAGAACTCCTACACCAGCCAGATGGTCCGTACCATCAAGTATTTCTCCGAGCTGGGCTAAAATCCAATCTAAACATTCAACCGGCGGCACAACTTGCCGCCGGTTTTTCTCGGCTTTTTCAGCAAAAACGGGTGCGTCAACTGGCAATAACGACAAAGCTTTGGATGGTTTTTCTGCTTGCGAAGCGGGCGGAAATGTGGTAAAATCTTACCAACAAACAACAGCAGCAAAGGGGGGGCGGCGGATGCAGCGGTTCGAGCTTCCGGGATGGAATAGCGGAGCATCACAGGACGCACCCGCAGTCTGCGCCCGGGCATCTTACGGTCTGGCGCAGGCAGGTCCTTTTGCGTGTTTTTGATGCAGCCGATTCCCGTAATGCGGGGGTTGGCTGTTTGCGTTCTTTCGAAAAATCCGCGCAGGCGGCAGGTACCAGCGATACAGAAAGAGGTCAGTCTATGGAGCAGTTCAAGGCGTTTTTGGAGCAATTTCATACCACCGGCGTTTCAGACGCCTACCGGTTTCTCGGCTGTCACGCGCAGAATCGGGACGGTGTTGACGGATTCGTATTCCGGACCTGGGCGCCGCGGGCGCAGTCTGTGCGCGTGACGGGCGATTTCAACTTCTGGAACGAGGAAGACCTTCCAATGCAGCCCGTGGGCTGCGGCGTGTGGGAGGCGTTTTCGAGGTTCGCTCAGCCCGGTCAGCGCTATAAGCTCTGCATCAAAACAAAAGACGGCAGAACGGTCTATAAGACGGACCCCTACGGAAACCGCTGCGGCGTGCTTCCCGATACGGCAAGCATCATTGAAGCCGAAGACGGGTTTGTATGGCACGACGGGCTTTACCGGGCGCGGCGCAGAAAAGAGAAGATTTTAAACCGTCCGGTCAATATTTACGAGGTGCATGCGGGGTCCTGGAAGCGGCACGAGGATGGAAGCGTCCTGTCCTTCCGCGAGCTTGCGCAGCAGCTGGTTCCCTATGTAAGGGACATGGGCTATACGCATATTGAACTGCTGCCGGTGATGGAGTATCCGTATGACCCGTCGTGGGGCTATCAGATCACCTGCTATTACGCGCCTACACATCGCTACGGCGCGCCGGAGGACCTCAAGTATTTCATCGACGAGGCGCATAGGGCGGGAATTGGCGTGATTCTCGACTGGGTGCCGGCGCATTTTCCGAAGGATGCCAACGGGCTTTATGAGTTCGACGGCACGTGCTGTTACGAGCTGTCGGACCCCACAATGAACGAGCACCCGGACTGGACAACGCGCATTTATGACTACGGCAAGCCCGAGGTCCGGTCGTTTCTGATCTCCAACGCCTGCTACTGGATCTCGCAGTTCCACGCCGACGGCATCCGGGTCGACGCGGTGGCGTCGATGCTGTATCTGGACTATAACCGCCCGAACTACAAGCCGAACCGCTTCGGCGGGCGGGAGAACCTGGAGGCAATCGACTTTTTGCGGCAGCTCAACGCCGCGGCGTTCCAGACGGAACCGGCGGTCATGATGATTGCCGAGGAGTCGACGGCGTTCCCGCTCATTACGAAGCCGGATTACGACGGCGGGCTCGGGTTCCTCTTTAAGTGGAACATGGGCTGGATGAACGATATGCTGCAGTATATGTCTCTGGACCCCCTGTACCGCAAGGGTGACCACAACGCGCTGACGTTCTCCATGACCTACGCATTTTCTGAGAACTTTATCCTGCCGCTGAGCCACGACGAGGTGGTCCACGGAAAATGTTCGCTGATCGGGAAAATGCCCGGCAATTACGACGACAAATTCAACAATCTTCGTGTACTCTATGCCTATCAGATGGCGCATCCGGGCAAGAAGCTCAATTTCATGGGCAGCGAGTTCGCGCAGTTCATCGAGTGGAATTTCAAGCAGGGGCTGGACTGGCTGCTGCTGGGCTATGAAAAGCATCGGAAGATGCAGCAGTTTGTGAAGACGCTCAACCGCTTCTATCTGGAAAACCGCGAGCTGTGGGAGGTCGACACCGGCTGGGACGGCTATGAATGGATCGAGCCGGACGACCGCGACCGCTCGGTCATTGCCTTCCGGCGCAAGGACCGCAAGGGAAGAGAGCTGGTTGTTGTGTGCAACTTCTGTCCGGTGCTGCGGGAAAATTACCGGCTGGGTCTTCCGAAGCAGGGCTGGTATGTACCGGTTCTGAACACCGACGACGAAGCATTCGGCGGCTACGGGTTTGCGCCCGAAACCGTCCGCACAGAAAAGAAGCCTTCGCACGGACAAATGCAGAGCGGACTGTTCCGCGTGCCGCCGATGAGCGTGTGCTTCTACCGATATCACCGCGCCAGACCCCAAACGAAACCGTAACGGAACAGGAGGAACAAGGTTATGCAATTTCAGAAGAAGCGTTGTGTCGCCATGCTGCTGGCGGGCGGTCAGGGAAGCCGGCTGATGGTTCTGACGGAGAACACGGCAAAGCCCGCGGTCCCCTTTGGCGGCAAATACCGGATTATCGATTTCCCGCTGTCGAACTGCGTCAACTCCAAGATTGACACCGTCGGCATTCTGACGCAGTATCAGCCCTTGGAGCTCAACGAATATATCGGCAACGGCCAGCCGTGGGGCCTCAACTCCTCGCACGGCGGCGTGCAGGTGCTGCCGCCCTATGCCAAGAGCAAAAACTCCGAGTGGTACAAGGGCACGGCGAACGCCATCTACCAGAACATTGGCTTTATCCAGCGCTATAACCCCGACAATGTGCTGATTCTTTCGGGCGACCATATCTACAAGATGGACTACGCGGCGATGCTCCGGTTCCACGAGAGCATGGAGTCGGACTGTACGATCGCGGTGCGCGATGTGCCGCTCAAGGAAGCGTCCCGCTTCGGCATTATGAACACGCGAGAAGACGGCTCGATCTATGAGTTTGAGGAGAAGCCGAAGGCGCCGAAGTCGACCAATGCGTCGATGGGCATTTACATCTTCAAGTGGAGCGTGCTCAAGGAATTCCTGGAAGCGGATGAGGCGGACCCCACGAGCGAAAACGATTTCGGCAAGAACATCATTCCGGCGCTTCTCAATTCCGGGCACCGGCTCTTTGCCTATCAGTTTGACGGCTACTGGAAGGACGTCGGTACGATTTCGAGCCTCTGGGAAGCGAACATGGACCTGCTGGGCAAGCATCCGGCGTTCGACATCTACGGACCCGAGGGGCATAAGATCTACGCCAGAAACACGACGAAGCCGGCAAGCTACATCGCAAAATCCGCAGAGCTGCACGAGAGCTTTGTCGCCGACGGCTGCGAAATTTACGGCATGATCGACCACTCGGTCATTTCCACCGGCTGCACGGTCGGAAAGGGCGCGGAGGTTGTCGACAGCGTGATTATGCCGGACGTGGTGATTGAAAACGGCGTTTCGATCCGCAATGCGATCATTGCCGAGGGCTGCGTGATCCGCGCAGGCGCAAAAATCGGCGGGGATGTGGAAAACGGCGAGCGGCGCATCAGCGTCATCGGCAAGGAAAAGGTAATTACCGAGGGCGCGGTCATCGAACCGGGCGCCATCATCTGACGGAAGGGGGACGCGAACATGGAAGCAATGGGCATTATTTTCTCGAATATTTACGACAGCAAGATGGGAGACCTCACCTGGGAGCGGACCTCCGGCTCGATTCCGTTCGGCGGACGCTACCGGCAGATTGACTTTGTACTTTCAAACATGAGCAATTCCGGCATCCGCAACATCGGCATCATCACAAAATACAACTATCAGTCTCTGATGGACCACCTTGCAAACTGCGAGGACTGGGACCTGCATCTGGGCGAGAATGTGCGTTTCCTGCCGCCGTATGCGACGGGGCACACGGGCGCGTACCGCGGAAAGCTCGAAGCGCTGCAGACGGCGCTGCCGGTTCTGGAGCGCAGCGACACGGAGTATGTCATTCTGTCCGATACAACCGTGCTGTGCGCGATTGATTTTTCCAAGGTCGTCGATGCGCACGTCGCCTCCGGCTGTGATCTGACGGTTGTGGCAAAGGCGGGAAAGGCAGACGGCAAGCACACGCAGACGCTGGCGGTGAAGGTCGATGAAAACGGTAAGGTCGTCGATCTGGCGGTCGATTACTGCGCGCCGGCAGATTATCTGACGGGTATGAGCATGTTTGTCATTGAGCGAAAGAAGCTTCTGAACATCATCCACGAGCTGGTGCCGCACGGCAAATGCTATTTTGAGCGGGACTTCGTGCTGCCGCAGTATAACGAGGGAAAGCTCTCGGTGAACGTCTATTCGTTCCAGAATATCGCGCTGTTCAACGAGAGCTTGCAGCAGTATTATACGAATAATCTGAGCCTGCTTGATCAGGAGGTGCGTCACAGCCTGTTCCAAACGAGCCTTCCGATCTACACGAAGGTCCGCGACTCGGTGCCGACGCTCTTCGGCGAGCATGGACAGGCTTCCGACTGCCTCGTTGCAGACGGCTGCCACATCTTCGGCAAGGCGAACCATTCGGTCATTTTCCGCGAGGTCGATCTGGATGAGGATACGGAGGTCGAAAGCTCGGTTCTGATGCAGGGCAGCAAGGTCGGCGCCAGATCGAAGCTTCGCTACGTGATTCTGGACAAAAACGTGACCGTCAAGCCGGATACCAAGCTGCAGGGTACGCCGGAGCATCCGCTTTACATCAGCAAAGGAGTTACCGTATGAAAATCGCGATGGTTGCTTCCGAGGCCGCCCCGTTTGTAAAAACGGGCGGTCTCGGTGATGTCTTGCAGGCGTTGCCGCAGGCATTATCGGAAATCAAGAATAATGAAGTGAGCGTGTTTATTCCCTTCTACGACCGGATCAAGTATTCCGGAAAATACGATGTGGAATTTCTTGGCTACTTCGATGTGCCGCTGGCATGGCGGCGGGAATATGTGGGGCTTCTGCGCCTGAAAAGCCGCAGAAAGAAGCTCAAGATCTATTTTATCGACAACGAGCACTATTTCTGCCGCGGCTGCGTCTACGGCTGCGCGGACGACGGCGAGCGCTATGCGTATTTTGCGAAGGCGACGCTTGCTTCGATGGCGTTTATCGGCTTGCAGCCGGACGTGGTGCACTGCCACGACTGGCAGGCGGCGCTGGTGCCGCTGCTGCTGAAAACCGAGTACCGCGAGAGCTTCCCGAACACGAGAAGCGTTTTCACCATCCACAACATCGAGTATCAGGGAAAGGCAAATCTGAGCTTCAACTACGACGTGATCGGGCTGCCGCGCGAGTGCGACGAGATTCTGCGCTTCGACGACTGCACAAATCTGATGAAGGCGGCGATTGTGACGGCGGATCAGGTTTCGACCGTCTCGCAGACCTACTGTCAGGAGCTGCGGTATCCTTACTATGCGCACGGCATGTCGCAGGTGCTTTCGAGCCGCGGGGGAGACTTCACCGGTATCACCAACGGTATCGACATGAAGCTCTTTAACCCCATGACGACGGCAGGGCTGGCGGCGCACTACAACGAAAAGACCTTCCGCGAGGGAAAGGTGCAGAACAAGCTGGCGCTGCAGAAGGAGCTGGGGCTTCCCGAGGACCGCGATACCGCGATGCTGGCAATGGTGACGCGGCTTGCCGGGCACAAGGGCATCGATCTTCTGTGCTACATCGCAGAGCGGCTCATGACCCGGCGGGTGCAGCTGGTCGTGATCGGCACGGGCGAGGAAAAGTACGAGTGGTTCCTGCGGGGGCTGCAGGAGCGGTTCGGACGACAGGTGAGCGTCAACCTCTGCTTCAGCGCGGATTTGGCGAATCTTGTCTACGCGGCGTCCGATCTGTATCTGATGCCGTCGAAGTCGGAGCCGTGCGGGCTTTCGCAGCTGATGGCAATGCGCTTCGGCGCAGTGCCGGTCGTCAACGCCACCGGCGGACTCAAGGATACAGTGCCGGCATACGAAGGACCCGAGAGCGAAGGACGCGGGTTTACCTTCCAGAGCTACAACGCCGACGATTTCCTGGCGGCAATTGACCGGGCACTGGCGCTTTACTATGACGCGCCTGCGCAGTGGCAGGAGCTGGTCCGGCACGATATGAGCCAGGACTTCGGCTGGGACAAGGGCGCCGAGCACTATATGGCGCTGTATCACAAAGCATTGGGGGACAAGGCATGACAAAGGAAATGCTGCATCAGCTGGTAGAGGAAACGTGTCTTCGCATGTTCGGCTGCGAGCTGCGAGAGGCGACGGAAAAGCAGGCGTACCGTGCGCTGTGCGTGACGGTGCGGATGATGCTCGAGGACAGGCAGCGCGCATTTCAGGCGGAGACGCGGGAAAAAGAGCGCAAGCAGGTCTATTATATGTCCATGGAATTTCTGGTGGGCACGTCGCTGCGCAATAACCTCTTCAATCTGGGGCTCTATAACGAGGCGGACGAGGTCCTGACGGAGCTGGGCTTCTCGCTGCCGAAGCTCTGCGAGATGGAGCCGGACGCGGGGCTCGGAAACGGCGGCCTGGGGCGGCTTGCCTCGTGCTACATGGATGCGGCGACCGGACTTTGCTATCCGGTGACGGGTTTTTCCATCCGCTATGAGTTCGGCATCTTCAAGCAGAAGATCGTCGACGGCTGGCAGATCGAGTTCCCGGACGACTGGCTGGGGCTGGGCGACGTGTGGCTGCACACGAGAGAGGACGACGCCGTCGAGGTCCGCTTCGGCGGAACGGTCCATGAATGGATGGACCACGGCAAGTTCAAGGCGGCGCAGGTGGGCTATCAGTCCGTGATGGCAGTGCCGCACGACTTTTACATTTCGGGCTATCATTCCGACGCGGCAAACAAGCTGACGCTGTGGTCGGCAGTCGTGCCGCAGGGGTTTGATATGGCAGCGTTTTCACGCGGCGACTATGCAAGAGCGCTTGAGCAGAACACGATGGCGGAGACCATCTCGAAGGTTCTGTATCCGGCGGACGATCATATCGAGGGCAAGAGACTCCGGCTCAAGCAGCAGTATCTGCTGGTTTCGGCGTCGCTGCAGTCGATTCTCAAGGAGCACTGCAAGCAGTACGGCACGCTTTCCAATCTTGCCGACAAGGTCGCGGTCCATATCAACGACACCCATCCGGCGCTGTGCGTGCCGGAGCTGATGCGGCTGCTGGTCGACCAGTATGAGATGGGCTGGGACGAGGCGTGGGAGATCGCCTGCAAGTGCCTGTCCTACACGAACCATACGGTCATGGCAGAGGCGCTCGAGCATTGGCAGATCGACCTGTTCCGTGAGCAGCTGCCGCGCGTATACGGCATTGTCCGCGAGATTGACCGGCGCACGCGCAACCGGCTTCAGCTTGCCTATCCCGGCGACTGGGCGAAGATCGATTATATGGCGCCCATCTCCGGCGGCGAGGTGCGCATGGCAAATTTGTGCCTTGCTGCGTGCCACAAGGTCAACGGCGTGTCACAGCTGCACACGCAGATTTTGAAAGACGGTATTTTCAGAGACTATGCCCAACTCGATGAGAGCCGGTTCATCAACGTCACGAACGGTATCGCCTACCGCAGATGGCTGTGTCAGGCAAACCCGGCGCTGACCGACTATCTCACAAAACTGATCGGCGACGGCTTTACGAAGGACGCACGGGAGCTGGAAAAGCTTCTGGGCTTCTACGATAACGAGGAAGTGCTCTCGCAGCTGCGCGCGATCAAGCTGGAAAACAAGAAGCGGCTGGCAGCGTATGTAAGCCGCGCAAACGGCGTCAATCTCGACCCGGAAAGCCTGTTTGACGTACAGGTCAAGCGGCTGCACGAGTATAAGCGGCAGCTTCTGAACGTGCTGCATATTTTAAGGCTGTATCTCGACATCAAGGACAACCCATCCAGGGAGGTCACGCCGCGCACGTTTATCTTTGCGGCAAAGGCGTCTGCGGGCTATCAGATGGCGAAGCGGATTATCTCGCTGATTGTCGCGGTGGCAGATATGGTGAACGCCGACCCCGCGATGCACGGAAAGCTCAAGGTCGTGTTCATCGAGGACTACAAGGTATCTTTGGCGGAGATTATCATTCCGGCGGCGGACATTTCCGAGCAGATTTCAGTCGCGGGCAAGGAAGCGTCCGGCACGGGCAACATGAAGCTGATGATCAACGGCGCAGTGACCTTGGGAACGCTCGACGGAGCGAATGTCGAAATCTGTCAGCAGGTGGGAGAAGAGAACATGTTCCTGTTCGGACTGCATGCTGAGCAGGTCGAGGCGCTCTGGAGAAGCGGCTATGACCCGAGGGCGTATCTGACCCCGGGATTGCAGCGGGTGTTCGATCTGATGTGTTCGGGCGCGCTGGGCGGAAAGAAGTTTGACGACATTGTCGCCAGCCTTACCTCCAATCGCTTCGGCACGGCGGACGGCTACATGACCGTGGCGGACTTTGAGAGCTACTGCCAGGCGCAGCAGAAGGTGGGCGCGACGTGGCGCGATGCGCGGAAGTTCGGCAACATGTCGCTGGTGAACATTGCGAAGGCGGGCATTTTCTCGTCGGACCGCGCGGTCGAGCAGTACGCGGAAGAAATCTGGAATCTGGATTAAGTGAAATATGCGAATTTTATTTGACAGCAAGCTGTCGCAATTCAAAACGCCGTTCGGAATGCTCCTGCCCGGACAGGGCTGCCGGCTGCGGGTGGACATCCCGGTCTCGTGCCGGACCGTGAAGGCGGAGGTTATTTTCCTGCAGGACGACGCTTTGACCGAGGCGTTCCGCGCGCCGCTGGCAAAGGCAGAGGCGAATGCGCTCTACGAGGCGTGGAGCGGGGAAGTTTCGCTTCCGGCAGCGGGGCTGTATTTCTACTATTTTTTCATCACAACGCAGAACGAGGCGTTCCGGCTTTATAAACAGGGAAACGATACGAATATGGAGGCGGGCGACCTCTGGCAGGTCAGCTGTGTGGAAGACCGCTTCCCCGCGCCGGAATACGCAAAGGGCGCGGTCATGTATCAGATTTTCCCGGACCGGTTTTACGCCGCGGGGCGCTGCGACTGCACGGAGAAATTACAGCCGTACTGGGTGCATGAGGACAAGCAGGACGTGCCGGTGTATCTGCCGGACGAGAACGGAAAGGTCTGGAACAACGACTTTTACGGCGGAAATCTCGCCGGAATCTGGGAAAAGCTTTCGTATCTGCAGGAGCTGGGCGTGGAGCTTTTGTATCTGAACCCGATTTTCTTCGCGTTTTCCACGCACCGGTACGACACCTGCGACTACGGACGCATCGACCCGATGCTGGGGACCGAGGAAGATTTCCGGACTCTGTGCGAGGACGCGCATGCACGGGGGATGAAGGTGATTCTCGACGGCGTGTTTTCCCATGTGGGAAGCAGGAGCCGGTATTTTCAGGACGCGGTTTCCAACCCTGACTCCAAATACCGCAGCTGGTTCGACTTCAAGCACTATCCGGACACCTATACCAGTTGGTGGGGGATTACGGATTTGCCGTGCATCCGGAAGGACAACGAGGACTTTTTGCGCTATATCATAGACGACGAGGATTCCATCGCCGTGCACTGGCTGCGCGCGGGCGCGGACGGCTGGCGGCTGGACGTGGTCGACGAGCTGCCGGACCGTTTTGTGCTGCGGCTGCGCGAGCGGATTCGAAAGGAAAAGCCGGACGCGCTGCTGATCGGCGAAGTGTGGGAGGACGCCTCCAACAAGATTGCCTACGGCGTGCGGCGGCGGTATTTTACCGACCGGGAGCTGGACTCCGTGATGAACTACCCGTGGCAGAAGGAGATTCTCCGGTTTGTGCGCGGGGACGCGGACGGCGCAGATTTGGGCGAGCGGATTATGACGCTGGCGGAGAATTATCCGGCGGACGTTCTGGCGTGCGTGATGAATGTTTTATCGACGCACGACACGCCGCGCGCGATCAACGCCCTGCTGGACCCCAGAGACGGCGAACGCGCCGAGCTTGCAAAGCGGCAGTTTTCCGATGCGGAGCTTTCGCGCGGCAAGGAGCTTTTGCGCATGGCAGCGTTTCTGCAGTTTACGCTGCCGGGTATCGCCTGCGTGTATTACGGCGACGAGGCTGGCATGACCGGCTACCGGGACCCGTTTAACCGGAAATACTATCCCTGGGGGCAGGAGGACGAGAGCCTGCAGGCATTCTACCGGACGCTTGCGAAGCTGAAAAAGACGCTTCCGGCGCTGCGGCGCGGAGACGTCACGGTTATGGAGGCAGGCGGCGGCCGACTGATGTTCCGCAGAAGCTGCGAAGCGCAGACGCTTTGTGTGTGCTGCAACCAATCGGACGCGCCTTGGGAGTTTGCCGGTGCGGGAGAGCTGCTGCTGGGCGGACGGCTTTTGTCGGTTCTGCCGGGGAGAATCCGGCTGGATGCGGGCGGATACTGCCTGGTGACAGGAAAATAACATGCGGAGGAAGAGCATGAAACAGACAATCAAGCGGGTGCTGGCGGCTTTGCTGGCAGCGGGACTGCTGGTTCTGTGCGCGTGCAGCGCGAAGACGGCGCCTGCGCAGGAGCAGGAGCCGGAACAGACGGCTGCGGTGGAGACTGCTCCGGCAGAGAAGCCACAGGAAGCTGCGTCGGTGGAGGAAACGCCGGAGAAAGCGGAAGGCGAAGCGCAAACGCCCGAAGAGCAGCCGGAGGCGGAAAAACCTGCGCCGGAGGAACCTGCGGAGCAGCCGACCGAGCCGGAGGTGTGCGCGCCGATGGACGAGCAGCCGATGCAGGAGCAGCCTGATGCACAGGACACGCCGATGACGTGTACGATCAGCATCAGCTGCGCGACGATCCTTAGCAACACGGACGAGCTGGACCCGGAGAAGCTGGAGCTGGTGCCGGAGGACGGGTGGATTCTCGCGCCGGTGACGGTGGAGTTTACCGCGGGGCAGAGCGTGTTTGACGTGCTGCTGGCGACGGTGAAGGCGCAGGCGATTCATATGGAGTATCAGAACACACCGATGTATGAGACGGCGTATATCGAGGGCATCGGAAATCTGTATGAGTTTGACTGCGGCGCGCTCTCGGGCTGGATGTACCGGGTGAACGGATGGTTCCCCAATTACGGGTGCAGCCGGTATGCCGTGCAGGCAGGCGACGTGATCGAGTGGATGTATACCTGCGATCTGGGAAGCGACGTCGGCGGCAGCGGCGTGAGCCAGGGGTATGACGAGTAACAAAATAGAAACAGAAAACGCATCCGGCGGCTGTCGGGTGCGCTTTTTGTCGGGGCTGGCTATTTTTTGCGGGGTGTGGTATAATACAAAAAAAGATACAAAGGAGGCGGCAAGATGGCGGTGACGCTCAATCCGGACAAGGAGGTTGTGCGGGCGGTGAAGGAAGGTCTGAAAAGGACCGGAGGCTACTGTCCATGCAGGCTCGAACGGACGGAGGATAACAAATGCATGTGCAAGGAATTCCGCGAGCAGATCGCGGACCCCGAGTTTGAGGGCTTCTGCCACTGCATGCTGTATTACAAATCGCGCAAGAAAGGATGATAAAAATGGCAGAGCTGGTCCTTACAGAACAGAATTTTGAGGAAGAGGTGCTGCGTGCAAAGCAGCCGGTGTTGGTCGACTTCTGGGCGACCTGGTGCGGTCCGTGCCGGATGCTCGCGCCGGTGATTGAAGAAATTATAACCTGCACGAAAGGGCAGGTGGGTTGCCTCTCCGATGCTTCTCTG
>JABLTQ010078490.1_pt1 | contig 64112 bp, 53 predicted proteins | sample 7160101 | NCBI WGS metagenome assembly JABLTQ01 (sample SAMN14651228, study PRJNA627086) | human gut metagenome | isolation source: feces | host: Homo sapiens | reverse complement strand
TCGAATGGTATGCCAAGCTCGAATAACTTAATTAGTAAGACAAAATTGGTGGAGTCTGTCCTTTTGATTCCTACAGTAAACTGACGCGGCCATGCTATTTTCTTATACTGGACAAATAGCGCGATATGCTGTATAATATCCTAGAAGTTCATAACAGACAGTTCGTAACCATCCTGTCTATAAATAAAACTACGGGCGATGTACTGGCGCCGGCCGGTATTTTTTATGTATGCAAGGATTTCGTCTGTAGATGACGGAATCCTTTTATATTTTGTGGACTTTGCCCGCTCGTTATCGGGAGGAAAAAATGAAGGTTTTAGTATTATTAAGCGGTGGCGTAGACAGCTCAACCTGTCTGGCACTGGCAAAAGAAAAATACGGTGATAATGTTCTGGCCTTGTCGATGTCCTATGGTCAGAAGCATGCCAAGGAGCTTGCAGCAGCGCAGGCTATTGCCGATTATTATCATGTGGAGCTGCTGCATATGGATTTGTCGAAGATTTTTGCACACAGCAAATGCTCTCTGCTCCAGGGCTCGGAGGAAAGCGTTCCGCACGCATCTTATGCAGAGCAGCTGAAGGAAAGCAAGGGTGAGCCTGTCAGCACTTATGTACCGTTCCGTAATGGCTTGTTCCTGTCTGCTGCGGCAAGCATTGCCTTGGAATATGAATGCAATGAGATTTACTACGGGCCCCATGCCGATGATGCTGCAGGCAACGCTTATCCTGATTGCAGCGTCGAATTTAACGAGTCGATGAATTTGGCAGTATATCTGGGAAGCGGCCGCAAGGTGCGTCTGGTTGCTCCCTTTGTTGATAAAACGAAGAAGGATATCGTTGCTGAGGGCTTGCGCTTAGGTGTTCCCTATGAGCTGACCTGGAGCTGTTATGACGGTGACGAAAAGCCATGTCACAAGTGCGGTACCTGTATTGACCGTGAAGCAGCCTTTGCTGCCAACGGTGTTGTTGATCCCTTAGCAGAGGCTTGAAGGAGGTAAGGATAATGAAGAGTTTAAGTAACCAAAAATTAGTATTTTCCGCATTATGCATTGCTTTATATATTGTTGTGATGATTTGCACCCAAAGCTTTGCTTTTGGTCAGTATCAGATTCGTATTGCTACTGCGCTCTATGGCTTGAGCGCTATTTTCCCGTTTTTGATTTTACCGTTTGGCTTGGCAAACGTTGTCAGCAACACGGTGATGGGCGGTCTTGGTCTGCCGGATATTATCGGCGGGTTCATTGTGGGTATCGTAACGACCAGCATTATTGTGTTTGCTAAGCGTCGTGGCTGCGGCAACTGGATTATCTGGGCTGCGGTTACCTTTGTACCGGGACTTGGTGTTCCTGTATGGTTGAGTGTACTGCTGAATATTCCCTATCTGGTGCTGGCAAGCAGTCTGCTGATTGGTCAGTGCATCTGCGGTATTGCCAGTGTAATGCTGGTTACCGCATTGGAACGTGTGGGAGCAGGTAAACTGTTTGCATTTGATGGAGGTAAACAATAATGACAAGTGGCAGAAGTAAAGAAGAATTACAGGGTGTAAGCCTGTTAGGCCATAAAACTGCTTATAAAAGCGATTATGCGCCGGAGGTTCTGGAATCTTTCCCGAATAAGCATCCGCAAAACGATTACTGGGTTAAATTTAACTGCCCGGAATTTACCAGCCTGTGTCCGATGACAGGACAACCTGATTTTGCGACTATCTATATTTCCTATGTTCCGGACGAACGTCTGGTAGAAAGCAAATCTCTGAAGCTGTATCTCTTCAGCTTCCGTAATCACGGTGATTTCCATGAGGATTGCGTAAACATCATTATGAAGGATCTTATTAAGCTGATGGAGCCTAAATATATTGAGGTTTGGGGCAAATTCCTGCCGCGCGGCGGTCTGTCCATCGATCCGTATGCCAACTACGGCAAGCCGGGAACCGAATGGGAGCAGGCTGCGAAGAAGCGTCTCTTTATGCATGATATGTATCCAGAAACAGTTAATAACAGATAAAAATTTGGAGCTGCTGCACAATGCGGCGGCTCTTTTTTTTTGCGCTTTGTGAACAAATCAGCAGAAAAAAACTATTTTTAGACAGTTTAAGTTAGCGATAGCTAATCAAAGACTGATTTTAACAAAAATTTTTCGATAAACACTAATACAGCACTTTATTTCTTAATTAGAGTATGCTATAATGAGCTATAGACAAATAATTCACTTATTTGTATTGAATCTGTGGGACACGAAAAGTACCACGAGGGACAAAACACGTCAAGGGATGTAACTTGTTATGGATAGTATTATTAATCTGCAAAAGAAAATTGTACCGGAGCTGACTGATTTGCTCGTACAGCGTTACCAGATTTTGCGTCAGGTGAGTCACGAAGCGCCGATAGGCCGACGTGCGCTGGCTGCAAGACTGGGACTCAGCGAAAGAGTGCTGCGTGCTCAGGTTGATTTTCTCAAGAAAAGCGGCTTGCTGGATTTTTCTTCCAGCGGCATGAGCGTAACTGATGAGGGAGCGGATATTCTTAAGGAGCTGGCGGATTATGTACGCAAGCTGCAGGATATTTCGTTTTTGGAAAGCACTCTCAGTGATACGCTGAAGATTGGCAAGGTTGTCATTCTTCCCGGCGATTCCGATCAGGAGGATGTTGTCAAACGCGAAATCGGCCGTACTGCAGCGCATATTCTCAGCAAGCTGCTGAGCGATGGCAATAAGCATATAGTTGCTGTCAGCGGCGGTACTACTATGGCAGCGATGGCAGCTAATGTTTCCGGTTCCCAGCCTAATACGGTGGTTGTACCGGCTCGTGGCGGCTTGGGTGATAACGTGGAACTGCAGGCCAATACGATTGCAACTGTCCTGGCGCAAAAGCTCGGAGCATCCTACCGTCAGCTTTATGTTCCCGACTGTGTAAGCGAGGATATCTTAAACAGTATTCTTAAAGAGGATATCGGTGTACGTGCTGTCGTTGATATTATCAAGCAGGCGGATATTCTTGTCCACGGTGTAGGCCGTGCCAGTGTTATGGCAAGACACAGACGCTTAGGCAGCGAGGTAATTGCCAAGCTGGAGGCGGACGGTGCTGTAGGCGAGGCGTTCGGTCAGTATTGCGCTTTGGACGGCAGACAGGTTTATATGACCAATAATGCCGGCCTGATGCTGCAGGATTTGCAACACATCGGCACAATCATCGGTATTGCCGGAGGTAAATCGAAGGCTGCCGCAATTTTATCGGTTATTCGTGCTTCCAGACAGGATATTTTGATTACCGATGAGGCTGCAGCGCATGAGATTCTCAAAATGGCTAAAGAGCAATAAACAAGTGAAGCTCTTAAAGTATTAATTTGTTACTGAGCACATTTGTGCAAAATTTAGATTCTCTCAGAATTAAGGAGGAAATTATTATGACAAAAGTAGGTATTAATGGTTTTGGCCGTATCGGCCGCGAGGTTTTCCGTGTAGCATTCAACAATCCTGAAGTAGAGGTTGTTGCTGTCAACGATCCTGGCGACATCACCGCTTTGGCTCACCTGTTGAAATATGACTCTATCCATGGCACCTTCAATCATGAAGTCAGCATTGAAGGCAACTACATTATTGTTGACGACCGCAAAATCGAAGTATTCGCTTGCCTGGATCCTGCACAGATTCCTTGGGGCGAAGCCGGTGCTGAAATTGTTGTAGAATCCACCGGCCGTTTCACCGAAGCTGCAAAGGCTGGAGCTCATCTGCATGACACTGTTAAAAAGGTTATTATCTCCGCTCCTGCAAAAGGCGAAGATATTACCATCGTTATGGGTGTTAACGAAGACAAATATGATCCTGCAAAACACAACATCATTTCCAACGCTTCCTGCACCACCAACTGCCTGGCTCCGTTCACCAAAGTATTGCTGAACAAATTCGGTATCGAAAGCGGTCTGATGACCACTGTTCACTCCTACACCAATGACCAGAGAATCCTGGACCTGCCGCATAAAGACCTGCGCCGTGCTCGCGCTGCTGCTTGCTCCATCATCCCGACTACTACCGGTGCTGCAAAAGCAGTTGCTCTGGTTCTGCCGGAACTGAAAGGCAAACTGAACGGCTTTGCAATGCGCGTTCCGACTCCGAACGTTTCCATCACCGACCTGACTGTACTGCTGCAAAAAGACACCACTGCCGAAGAAATCAACGCAGTGCTGAAGGAAGCTGCTGAAGGCGAACTCAAAGGCATCATGGGCTACAGCGACGAACCTCTGGTATCCCGCGATTACAACGGCTGCCCGCTGAGCTCCATTATCGACGGCCTGTCCACCATGATGGTTGGTCCTCGCATGGCTAAGGTTGTAAGCTGGTACGACAACGAATGGGGTTATTCCAACCGCGTAGTTGACCTGGCTGCTTATATTGCTAAAAAAGGTCTGTAATAAAGGAGATTCTTATCCGTGGATAAAAAAACTGTACGTGACTTAGACGTTGCCGGTAAAAAAGTACTGGTACGCGTAGATTTTAACGTTCCTCTGAATGATAAAGGTGAGATTACCGATGATACCCGCATCACCGCATCTCTGCCGACCATTCAATATCTGTTGGAGCAAAAGGCTGCTGTTATTTTAATGGCACATCTCGGCCGTCCTAAAGGACAGGTTAAAACGGAATTGTCTTTGGCTCCCGTAGCTAAGCATTTGGGTAAGCTGTTGGGCAAAAAGATTCTGTTTGCTCCGGACTGCGTAGGCGAAGCTGCACAGGCTGCTGCCAGCAAGCTGAAACCGGGCCACATCCTGCTGTTGGAAAACCTGCGTTTCCATAAGGAAGAAGAAAAGAACGACATGGAATTTGCCGAGAAGCTGGCTTCTTTGGCAGACCTGTATGTCAATGACGGCTTCGGTGTATCTCACCGCGCACATGCTTCTGTAGAAGGCGTAACCCACTTCCTGCCTGCAGCTGCAGGCTTCCTGCTGGAAAAGGAAATCCAGTATGTAGGTCAGGCTGTAACCAATCCGCTGCATCCTTTCGTTGCTATTATCGGCGGTGCTAAGGTAAGCGACAAAATCGGCGTTATCAGCAACCTGCTCGATAAGGTTGATACCCTGCTTATCGGCGGCGGTATGGCTAACACCTTCCTGGCTGCACAAGGATATAAAATGGGCAAGTCTTTAGTAGAAGAGGATAAGCTGGACCTGGCTAAAGAGCTTTTGGCTAAGGCTAAGAAAAATAAAGTAAATATGCTGCTGCCTACCGATCTGGTAATGGCTGCTGCATTTGCTCCCGACGCCGAGCATGTAACCGAAAAGGTGAAAAACCTGAATCAGGCTTATATGGCTCTGGATATCGGTGCGGAAACCAGCAAGGCTTATGCGGAAGCTCTGGCTGACGCTAAGATGATTGTCTGGAACGGACCGATGGGCGTTTTTGAAATGGACGCATTCTGCAAGGGTACCGAGGCTGTAGCGAAGGCTGTAGCTAAGAGCCGTGCTACCAGCATTGTCGGCGGTGGCGACAGCGTTGCTGCTATCGAAAAGCTGGGCCTGGCTAAACGCATTACCCACATTTCCACCGGTGGCGGTGCTTCTCTGGAATATCTGGAAGGCAAGGTACTGCCCGGCGTTGCTGCGCTTGATGACCTGCGCCGCAAAATGATTGCCGGCAACTGGAAAATGCACAAAACCGTAAGCGAGGCTGTAGAGCTTGCTGAGGATATTGTTATGGAAACTAACGGTACCTTGAACGAGGTTGTTATTTTCCCGCCGTTCACCGCACTGGAAACTGTTGCGGATGCTATCGATGGCAAGCACGTAGGCTACGGCGCACAGGATTTGCATTGGGAAGACAAGGGTGCCTTCACCGGCGCTGTTTCCGGTGCGATGATTGCCGATATCTGCGCTGAATATGTTCTCGTTGGTCACAGCGAACGCCGTACCATTTTCGGTGAGAACGAAAAAATTGTTGCCAGCAAGATTATTGCCGCTTACCGCAACGGCCTGAAGCCGATGCTGTGCGTTGGTGAAAATCTGGCTGAGCGTGAAGCAGGCAAAACTGCCCGCAAAATCAATATGCAGCTGAAGAGCGCTCTGCGTGTAATTTCTGCAGAGGATGCAGAAAACCTTGTTGTTGCTTATGAGCCTATCTGGGCTATCGGCAGCGGTAAGGCTGCTACTCCGGAGGATGCTTTGGAAGTATGCACTCTGATTCGTGAAAAAATAGGCAAAATCTTTACACCTGATATTGCCCGCAAGGTTCGTATTCTTTACGGCGGCAGTGTTAATGAAAAGAACGCTGCTTCCTTCAACCTCAGCGGTATTGACGGTGTGCTTGTTGGCGGTGCAAGCCTGAAGGCTGACACCTTTGCCGCAATCGTAAGAAGCTTTTAATAAGACCTCGGAGAAAGCACCTGTTGCTTTCTCCTTCGTCTTTAGGAATTTGATAATGAAAAAACCAGTTTTACTAATGATTCTAGATGGTTGGGGCATTGCTCCCGCAGACAAAACAAACGCTGCGGCGATGGCAAAAACTCCTAACCTGGACAGTTATTTTGCAAATTATCCTTATACAACCTTGGAAGCCAGCGGCAAGGCTGTCGGCCTGCCTGCAGGTCAGATCGGTAATTCCGAGGTAGGTCACCTGAATATCGGTGCCGGCCGCATTATCTACCAAAGCCTGACACGCATTGACAAGGCGATTGAGGATGGCGATTTGTATAAGAACAAAGAGCTCAGCAGGGTGATGGACGAAACGAAGCAGGCAGGCAAGGCGCTGCATCTTCTGGGACTGTTATCCGACGGCGGCGTACACAGCCACATTGAGCATCTTTTGGCACTTATCTGCATGGCTAAGGTTAAAGGCCTGACCAAGGTTTATGTGCATGCCTTCCTGGATGGACGTGATGTCGGTCCGAAAACAGCTTTGGAATATATCCATGAGCTGGAAGATGGCATGGCGCAGATTGGCGTAGGCAAGATTGCTACCGTCAGCGGACGCTATTACGCAATGGACCGCGACAAGCGCTGGGAGCGCGTGGAGCGTGCCTATAAAGCACTGGTGCTGGGCGATGGCGGCAAGGCTGCAAGCGCTGCTGCCGGCGTAGAAGCATCCTATGCCGCAGGTGTAACGGATGAGTTTGTTGAACCCTTCACTGTTGACGGCGTAGATGGCAAAATCACTGCCGGGGACGGTGTGATTTTCTTCAATTTCCGTCCTGACAGAGCACGTGAAATTACCCGTGCGCTGCATGATGAGGACTTCCCGTATTTTGCACGTCCCGAGGGCGCACGCCCTGTAAATTATGTGTGCATGACGCAGTATGATGCTACAATTACCGCACCGGTAGCCTTTCCTCCGGAGGAGATTAAGGATACATTGGGTGAGGTGTTGGCACAGCATGGACTGCACCAGCTGCGCATTGCGGAAACCGAAAAATATGCGCATGTAACCTTCTTCTTCAACGGTGGTGTGGAAGCTCCGAATGCTAATGAGGAGCGTATTCTGATTCCTTCGCCGAAGGTTTCAACCTATGATTTGCAGCCGGAAATGAGCGCCGAAGAGGTTACGCAGGCACTATTGGCAGAGCTGGATAAGGATAAATTTGATGCGATTATCTTGAACTTTGCAAATCCGGATATGGTTGGTCATACCGGTGTGCTCAGCGCTGCGATTACCGCTATGGAAAAGGTTGATGACTGTGCCGGACGCATTGTACGCAAGGTGCTGTCCCTTGGCGGCAGTGTGTGCATTACCGCAGACCACGGCAATTTGGAGAAGATGGCCGAAAGCGACGGTTCTCCGAACACCGCGCATACCACTAACCCTGTACCGTTTATTTTAGTAAGCAAGGAGCAGTACAAGCTGCATAACGGCATTTTGGCCGATATTGCACCGACGCTGCTGCAGCTGCTTAATATTAAACAGCCTGCCGCTATGACAGGTAAAACTTTGATAGACTAATCATGAGGTGATAAGAAATGGCAATGATTACCGAAGTTTACGCTCGCGAGATTCTGGATTCCCGCGGCAATCCGACCGTAGAAGTTGAAGTATGCCTGGAAGACGGCGCTATGGGACGCGCTGCTGTTCCTTCTGGCGCATCTACCGGCGTACACGAAGCTGTAGAGCTGCGTGACGGCGACAAAGAGCGTTACCTGGGCAAGGGCGTTACCAAAGCAGTTGATAATGTTAACGACATTATTGCCGAAGCAATTATCGGCTTGGACGCAACCCGCCAAACCGAAATTGACGAGCTGCTGGTTCGCCTGGACGGCACTCCGAACAAGGGCCGCCTCGGCGCTAACGCTATCCTCGGCGTTTCCATGGCTGTAGCTAAGGCTGCCGCTGCTTCCGTAGGCCTGCCGCTGTACCTGTACTTAGGCGGTGTTGCTGCCAAAGAGCTGCCTGTTCCGATGATGAACATCTTAAACGGCGGCGAGCATGCAGACAACAACGTTGATATTCAGGAATTCATGATTATGCCGGTTGGTGCTAAATCCTTCAGCGAAGCACTGCGTATGAATGCTGAGATTTATCATAACCTGAAGGCACTGCTGAAGGAAAAAGGCCTGAGCACTGCTTTGGGTGATGAAGGCGGTTTTGCACCGAACCTGAAATGCAACGCAGATGCAATCGAGGTTATCCTCGAAGCAACCGAGCGAGCAGGCTACAAACCGGGTAAGGACATCGTTATGGCAATGGACGTTGCTTCTAGCGAATTCTATGTAGACGGCAAATACAAAATGACCGGCGAAGGCGTAGAAATGACCAGCGAAGAAATGGTAGATTATCTGGCAGGTCTGTGCGAGAAATATCCTATCATCTCCATCGAAGACGGTATGGCTGAAGATGACTGGGACGGCTGGAAGAAGCTCACCAAAAAGCTGGGCAAAAAAGTTCAGCTGGTTGGCGACGACCTGTTCGTTACCAACGAAGAGCGTCTGGTTCAGGGCATTGAAAAGGGCGTAGCTAACGCTATTCTGATTAAGGTAAACCAAATCGGTACCTTAACCGAAACCTTCAACGCTATCGAAACCGCAAAACGCGCAGGCTACACCTGCATCATCTCTCACCGCAGCGGTGAAACCGAAGACACCACTCTGGCAGATATTGCTGTTGCTGTAAACGCTGGCCAGATTAAAACCGGTGCTCCGGCACGTACCGACCGTGTTGCCAAATACAACCAGCTGCTGCGTATCGAAGAGGATCTCGGCAAGGCTGCAAAATATAACGGCATGAAGGTTTTCTACAATATTAAATAAAATTTGACAAAGCAATACAATTGCGCTATAGTTAACTCGAAAAGAGATTGTGCAAATGTCATAGTTCGCACGCAAAAAGAAAAGCCCCGGGATTGCGCCTCGGGGTTTTTCATTTTAAGCTGACTGTGCGCTATTTTCGGTATAACCATTTGCAAATATAATAGCTGATTATACCTGCCATATCAGAAAGAATAAGAGATTGAGCAAATTCTGCCATAATTTACCATTTTCCCGCTGGAAAGAGTCGCAGCAAATATAATATAAAATAATCTGTGAAAAAAATACTAGCTTTATAATTGGCTTTATGGTAAAATACTATGGTACAAAAATATGAGGAGGTAAGCTCTGTGATTGAAACTGTCTTGATGGTTCTTGAAGTTATCGTTTGCATAGCACTCATTGGCGCAGTTCTGCTGCAGTCCGGAAAAGGCGGCGGTATGGGCAGTACTTTCGGCGGCAGTGACGGTGCTTTTTTTGGCAAGGGCAATGATCTGGATACACTCATGGCGAAGGCCACGATTTACTTAGGTGTTGCATTTGCTGTTATTACATTGGCGCTGGCAAAAATCAACGCTTAAGGCTGACGGGGTTTCCTGTTTTCCGCACTCATCATGTTACCAAGAGTGCAACCGCACTCTTAAAATTTTAAATTTTTTTATAAAAAGAAAGGGGTTTGGGTCTTGAATTTCTTAATGATCTCCATTGTTGTCGGCCTCATTGCACTCGCAGTTGCACTGATGCTGAGCAGCGCAATCGGTAAGGCTCCTGCTGGTACAGCACGTATGCAGGAAATTGCCGGTTACATCCACGAGGGCGCTATGGCGTTCCTGTTCCGCGAATACAAAGCACTGTCTGCTTTCGTAATCGTTGTTGCTATCGTAATTTCTATGTTCTTATCTCCGCTTACTGCAGTATGCTTCGTTGCAGGTGCAGTATTCTCCGTATGTGCAGGCTACATCGGCATGACTGTTGCTACCAAAGCTAACGTTCGTACTGCTGCAGCTGCTCAACATGGCGGCATGCCGGAAGCTCTGAAAATTGCTTTCTCCGGCGGTGCTGTTATGGGTCTGGGCGTTGTTGGTCTGGGTATCGTTGGTGTTGCTGCTGCTTACATGCTGTTCGGCAACATTGATATCGTTACCGGCTTCGGTCTGGGCGCAAGCTCCATTGCATTGTTCGCTCGTGTTGGCGGCGGTATCTACACCAAAGCTGCTGACGTTGGCGCTGACCTGGTAGGTAAAGTAGAAGAAGGTCTGCCTGAAGATGACCCGCGTAACCCGGCTACCATCGCTGATAACGTAGGCGATAACGTAGGCGACGTTGCAGGCATGGGCGCTGACTTGTTCGAATCCTATGTAGGTGCTATCATCTCCGCTATTACTCTGGGTGCTGTTGCATATCCCGGCGGCGAAGGCATTATGTTCGTATTTGAGCTGGCTTTCGCTGGTATCATTGCTTCCCTGATCGGTGTATTCTATGCTCGCAGCAGCAAATCCACCAATCCGCAGGCTGCTCTGAACCATGGTACCTATGTTGGCGGCGTAATCGTAATTGCTGCTGCTTACTACCTGTCCACTTCCATCTTCGGTAACACTGCTGCATTCGTAGCTATTGCTTCCGGTCTGGTTGTTGGTCTGTTAATCGGTAAAATCACCGAAATCTACACCTCTGCTGATTATGCTTCCGTTAAGAAGATTGCTGAGCAATCCGAAACCGGTCCGGCAACCACCATCATCTCCGGTCTGGCTGTTGGCATGTATTCCACCTTCCTGCCGATGATCTTCATCTGCGTTGGTGTAATCCTGGCATTCTTCACCATGGGCGGTGCTAAAGATGCAGGCATGGGCCTGTTCGGTATCTCCCTGGCTGCAGTTGGTATGCTGTCCACCACCGGTCTGACCGTAGCAGTTGACGCTTATGGTCCTATCGCTGATAACGCCGGTGGTATCGCAGAAATGTCCGAGCTGCCTCCTGAAGTACGTGAAATCACCGATACCCTGGACTCCGTTGGTAACACCACCGCTGCTATTGGTAAAGGCTTCGCTATCGGTTCCGCTGCTCTGACTGCTCTGGCTCTGTTCTCTGCTTATGCACACACTGTAGGCCTGAAAGCAATCGACCTGCTGAACCCTGTAACCCTGATTGGTCTGTTCATCGGTGCAACCCTGCCGTTCGTATTCGGTGCTATGACCATGGAATCTGTTGGTAAAGCTGCTTACCAGATGATCGAGGAAGTTCGTCGTCAATTCCACGAAATCCCCGGCCTGCTGGAAGGCAAAGCTAAAGCTGACTACCAAAAATGCGTAGACATCTCCACTGCAGCTGCTCTGCACGAGATGATTATGCCTGGTGTTATCGCTATCGTTGCTCCTCTGCTGGTTGGCTTCCTGTTCGGTACTGAAGCTCTGGGCGGCCTGATTGGCGGCTCTCTGGCTTCCGGCGTACTGGTTGCAATCCTGATGGCTAACGCTGGCGGTGCATGGGATAACGCTAAGAAGTTCGTAGAAGCTTCCGGCCGTAAACATACTCCGGTGCATGATGCAACCGTAGTAGGCGATACTGTAGGTGACCCGTTCAAAGATACTTCCGGACCTGCAATGAACATCCTGATCAAACTGATGACCATTGTATCCCTGGTATTTGCTCCTGTACTGGCAGCAAACGGCGGCATCCTGCTTGGCCTGTTCAAATAATTTTATAGTTAAGCTATAATCCACGCTGCTGCAGCATTAGCTGCAGCAGCTTTTTTGTTGCGTCTATGCTGTAATACAGCTTTTTGATAAATTTATACATTTGTAGGCAAATGCTTTTTACTTTAAAATACAAGTGTAACAGTAAAACAAAATTCAAGTAAAATCAATAACAGATTAACAGAAAAAACTTGCGCTAAATGTTGATGCATGGTATAATGCAACTATCAGCAAGAAAAAGATGTGGTTTTCTTACTGATTACTATTGCTTTATAAATCATTGCTATGGAAAAACCGGCAAAGGATGACAGAGAAAACAAGGCAACTCTTGAGCGGAATTTGTTGGTAGCTCCGGAAGGTGATTTGTAAAAATATAATATTAGCAGTTTGATAATACTGCTACATCCTGAGGAGGAAACTGAAATGAAAAAATCCTTAGTACTCGCAATGGCAATGGCACTGGGCGTAACCGCTTCTGCTTATGCTGCAAATCCGTTCTCTGACGTTCCTGCCGGCCACTGGGCTTATGACAGCATCAACAAGCTGGCTGCTGCTGGCGTAATCGAAGGCTACGGCGACACCACCTTCGGTGGCGACAAACTGATGACCCGTTATGAAATGGCTCAAATCGTTGCTAAAGCAATGGCAAAAGGCGCTAATGTTGACAAACTGGCTGCTGAATTCGCTGACGAGCTGGATAACCTGGGCGTTCGCGTTGCTAACCTGGAGAAAAAAGCTGACAATGTTAAAATTGCTGGCCAAATCCGTGCATCTTATCAAGAAAACAATGCTGGTAAAGCTTCTAAATCTGCTCTGCGTACCCGTTTGTTCGTAAACGGTGCTATCAATGATGACTGGAGCTACACCGGTCGTATCCAAAACATCCAAGATCTGAGAGATAACGATGGTGAAGAAGATACGAAGCTGAACTGGGCATTTGTAAATGGTAAAATCGGTGGCATGGGCGTAACCGCTGGCCGTCAAGATTTCAAACTGCACACCGGTTCTGTAGTAGATGCTACCTTTGATGGTGTTAAAGTTTCCTATGGCAAAGACGTTAAACTGACTGGTTATGCTGGTAAAGCTTCTAACTTCACTGATGTATCTGGCGACCGCTTCTATGCTGCTGATATCTCCGCTAAAGTAGGTGTATTTGATGTTTATGGCACTTACTATAAGATTGATGCAGAGTATACTGGTAATACTGCAGTAAAAGATGCACATGGTGTGGTAACTGGTTATAAAGTAGCTGACAACTATCCTGCATTGGATCAAGATATCTTCGTTCTTGGCGTTGGCACTAAATTAGCTAAAGACCTGAGCTTAACTGCTGAATGGCTGCATGGCGATGCTGATGATTATGATGGAGATAAAGACGGTTACACTGTAGGCTTGAAATACAGAGGTGCTAAAGCTGCTAAAGCTGGTAGCTGGGGCCTGTATGCTAACTACTTTGACCAACCGCAAGTAACCTTTGTAAAACATACCATTACTGGCTACACTGATCTGCCGGTTTGGGGTGTTGCTGATGGTAAAGATGAGATTAAAGATTATGCTGACGGCTTCAAAGGCTTCGAAGTTGGTGCTAACTACACCCTGGCTAAGAACATCGTTGCAGGCGTAAAATACTATGACCTGGAAGCTCGTGAAGGCGAAGCTAAAGATGTTCGCACCCTGTGGTCCGAAGTTGTATTCACTTTCTAATTCCAACCATATACAACAACTTAACATTTAACACGCGCGTATAAGAAGACGGCCGCCCTGAAGGGCGGTCGTTTTTTGCGTGGGTGGGTAGGTTGTTGAAAATAGGGTTTTAGTTAACAAGTGAAATAACAAGTGAAATTTCTCAGCTATTATTTTAGTTGTTGCGAAGAACTGAATTTTTGCAAGGAAAATGTGAAATACAACTGAAAAATTAGTATAACAACTGAAGAATATTTCAGAAAAAAAGTTTTACTCACAATGACTACCCAGTCAGAAAATTTTAAGCAAACACTGTATTTTTTCCTGAATTTATGCTAGAATATACCTATATTCTGCATTACATAAATGCGTCTGGAGGAATAAGAATGAAAAAAGTTTTACGTTATTTATTGATGACCGTTATGGCTATCTGCTTCAGCATCCCCTGCTTTGGTGCAGCTGAAGCTGCAAGTGTTGCTCTGCTGCCTTTGATCAACAACGTTGAAGGCGGAGACGAACTGGCAAATCAGGTTTTCTACAAAAACGCTCTGGCTGTTCTGAACAGCAAAAAAGGCTTTGTAGTAGTAGAAAACGACAAGCTGACCGCTGTTATTGATGCTGCTAAGGTTGGCAACAAGGTTCCCAGTGCTGCAACTTTGGAAAAAATTGCTAAAGATGGCGATGTTGACATCGTTATCGCTGTTCAGCTGGACAAGCTGGATGACAGAGCTATCGATTCCAGCGAAGAGCGCAAACTGCAAATCGACCTGCAAGGCTATGCAGTTGCTTACAACAAGCTCACCGGTAAAGCTTACGAGCACCGCATTTACAGCGACAAAACCATTCCTGAAGCTCTGACCAGCCGTTGGGATTGGACTCATGAAGAATTTGGCCGTGCAGTACGCATCGAAGTAGACCGTGCTCTGCGTGTTAAATAATTCCTAGCTTAATTTTAGTTTAAACACCCAGCCGCTTCTGTAAATTTTGCAGAGGCGGTTTTTGTGTTGTGAAAAAATACTTGAAAAGAAAAGCTTACATATCAATGATTGTTTGCGAAGTAGAATCTCTTTATTTACATGAATTAAGAAAAATTTGTGAAGCACTTGTAGAGTTATTAAAAAAGTGGTACAATAGAGTCATGAAAAATTTGCTTATGCTAACTGCTGAGGGCAGCGAAAAACGCAGACTGCAAGGAGTATGGTAGAGGAAACAAGGCAACTCTTACTGAAAGATGCGGCGAGCCGAGTATCAAAGCCAAGGCTAAGAAGCGTAGCAGAATTTTTCAAATGTATTTTCCTAAAGGAGGAAATTAAAATGAAAAAATCTTTAGTATTAGCTATGGCTATGGCTCTGGGCGTAACTGCTTCCGCATACGCTGCTAACCCGTTCTCTGACGTTCCTGCTGGCCACTGGGCTTATGACAGCATCAACAAACTGGCTGCTGCCGGCGTAATCGAAGGCTACGGCGACTCCACCTTCGGTGGCGACAAGCTGATGACCCGTTATGAAATGGCTCAAATCGTTGCTAAAGCAATGGCTAAAGGCGCTAACGTTGACAAACTGGCTGCTGAATTCGCTGACGAACTGGACAACCTGGGCGTTCGCGTTGCTAACCTGGAGAAAAAAGCTGACAATGTAAAAGTAACCGGCGAAATGCGTTACAAATACATGAGCAAAGATAATGGCTTTGGTGAAAAGCTTGCTAGCTCTGATAGCAACCATGAAAATGATTTGCGTTCCCGTATTTGGGTAACTGGTCAAATCAACGATGACTGGTCCTACACCGGTATGATTGAAAATACTCAAGATTTTGATAACAACTCTGGTGACGAAGGCACTGAATTCAAACGCGCATATGTTGAAGGTAAGCTGGGCGGCATGAATGTAACTGCTGGCCGTTATGCTGCATTCTTCGCAAACGGCAACATCTATGATGCACAAGCTGATGGTGTTGAAGTTTCCTATGGCGACAAAGTTAAAGTAACTGGTTTCGCTGGTAAAGCAGCCGATGGTCTTGCTTTCAGTGATTTGGGTGCTGGTTATGGTACTGAGTTTGATTTTGAAGGTGGCAACTATGCTGGTGCTGAACTGTCCGCTAACTTAAACAAACTGAATGTAGCTGGTGGCTATGTAAACTTCAAGGATATCGCTAAAGATTCTGAGGTATTGGCTACTACTATACCTGATGGTATTGATGACGCTATCTGGTATGTTGGTGCAGACTATGACTTTGATGGCAATGTAGCTCTGTCTGCTATGTATCTGAAAGGTGATGCAAGCTATAAAGATGTAGATGCTAGCAAAGTTCTGGGTTATGACTACGATGACGATGGCTGGACTGTTGGCCTGACCTATAAAGGCGCTGAAGCTTCCGAAGTTGGTTCCTGGGGCCTGTTCGCTAACTACTATGATCAAGGTGCTGGTACTTATCTGGCACATACCACTGATGCTAATACCTTTGCTGGCACTGGCTTCAAAGGCTATGGCGTTGGCGCTAACTACACCTTCGCTAAAAACATCGTTGGTACTGTAGCTTACTATGATACCGAATCTAAGGTTGCTAAAGACTTTGGCGAAAAAATTGCTGACCAACGTGTTTGGGCTGACGTAACCTTCACTTTCTAATTTAACGATTAGCAAGTAACACAAAATAATAAACGCGCGTATAAAGGCCCCCTCACCGAAAGGTGAGGGGGCTTTGTGTTGCAAAATTATTTTGATGTGGTATAATAAATATAGAAAGACAACCGCCTAAGCAGTTCGTGCCAATCCAATCGGCTGCGCATCTTGGGGCACTATTGCATGGCGCGCATATACCAATCAGCATCGTCTTACGGACTTGCTTCTTGGATGCGTCCGCAACAAGGTGGGTTGCCGATTCAATGTGAAAAGAAAATCCACCCCGCGACCGGCAAGTTTTGGGGTGGTTTTCTTATGTCTGGATTACTGTGTTGAAAAAATATTTGGATGTGGTATAATAAAAATAGAAAGACAACCGCCTAAGCAGTTCGTGCCAATCCAATCGGCTGCGCCTCTTGGGGCACTATTGCATGGCGCGCATATACCAATCAGCATCGTCCTATGGACTTGCTTCTTGGATGCGCCCGCAACAAGGTGGGTTGCCGATTCAAAGGGTCAGAAAAATCCGCCTCGGTGAACAGCAAATTACAGAGGCGGTTTTTCTATGTGCCTAGATTACTGTCTTGCAAAAATATATGAATGTGATATAATAAAAATAGAAAGACAACCGCCCACAAGGTGGGTTGCCGATTCATAGAGTAAAGAAAATCCACCCTGCGACCGGCAAGTTTTGGGGTGGTTTTCTTATGTCTGGATTATTTGCTGAACTGAAATATAAATGTCAGTAACGCCAGAATAAATACGCCAAAGGCCATAAGATCTTTGAAGTCGTAATTTTTCATAAGCATCACCTCCATTCCAACGGAATTTCGGCAACGCCACCCTGCAACACGGTTGTTCTTATTATTGTATCATGTAAACGAATTTTTGACAAGAAAGACAAAAAACTACCGCCCTCGCAGCTTTGCTGCGCAGGACGGTAGTTTTGCTTTGTTAAATTACAGGCCGGCCTGCTCAATACCGCTGAACAGGAAGCCTAAATGATTGGTGGAGTTCAGCAACACTACGCGCCAAACACCTTCATTATATTCTAATACATTGATACAGGTATTATCCTGCTTAATCTGCCAGAAGTGCGACATATCAAGGCCAAGCAAATCACAGATAATCGCTTTGTTCACTGCATCATGCGCAGCAACCAGCACAGTCTTATCGATATATTTGGCAGCATAATCGTCAAAGGCAGCGCGCGCACGCTTGCGCACATCCTCTAGGCTTTCGCCGCCGTCAGGCATTTGTACTAGGTGCGGCCTGGTGTGCCACAGGGCAAACTCCTGCGGAAATTGCTTGGCAATTTCCGGTGCCAGCACGCCTTCCCAGCTGCCGTGATTTATTTCCAGCAGACGTTCATCTGTTGCTACCGGCAGCTTGTGCAGATCGGCGCAGAACTTGCAGGTCTGGTAGGAGCGCTGCAGTGGGCTGGAGATGCACACATCAATAGGGATATGGTGCAAGCCCTCGGCCAGCAGGTGGCCTTGGCGCAGACCGCGCTCGCTCAGCGGTGTATCCTCCTGTCCTTGGTATCTGCCTTCTATATTCCAGGTTGTTTCGCCGTGTCGGACTAAAATTATTCTCATAGAATTTCCTCGCTGTAATTTATATAGTGATTAGCCTTCGCAGTTGATAAGCTTAACGTCAATAATGCCTTCCACACCACGCAGCTGCAGCATAATATCGTTAGGAATATCATCGCCAACAGCAATCGCCATAATGTTGGTGTCGGATTTAGGAGTGCTGCCAACCTGCATGCCGTTGATGTTGATGCCGGCGCTGCCCAAAATAGTTGCCATTTGACCGATCATATTAGGCTTGTTGACGTGCGGTGCCAGCAGCAGGTAGCCTTCCGGATTGAAGTCAACATGATATTGGTCGATTTGCACAATCTTAGGTTGTTTGCCGTCGAACAGGGTGCCTTCGATTTTATGTGTGCCCTTGGCAGTGGCAATTTTTACATTGATAGCAGTAGTGAAGTAACCGGGCTTGTTGGCCTTAACCTCTTTAACCTCCAGATTGCGTTTTTTAGCAATACCGGGAGCATTGACGAAGTTAACGCTTTCCTGCAGAATTGGGTTCAGCAGGCCTTTGAGGAAGGCGGTGGTAAGAGCCTGGGTTTCGGTTTCGGCAAGCGCACCGGTGTATTCAACTTCCACGCTCTTAATCGGTCCGTCTGCCAAATAGATGCCCACGGTACCCATACGTTCTGCCAGCTTGAAGTACGGTTGGATAACTGCTGCCACGCTTTTCGGAATGGGCGCCATATTAACGGCGGTCATAACCGGACGGCCTTCGAGAGCATCGATTACGCCGTAAGCAACATCAACAGCTACACCGATTTGCGCTTCGATGGTGGAAGCACCAAGGTGCGGAGTTTGTACAACGTTGAACAGGCCCAGGAAGGGGTTATTTTCTTTGGTAAGCGGTTCGGTCGGATAAACGTCAATGGCAGCGCCGGCAATTTTACCGGATTTAACGCCTTCGGCAATAGCTTCGGGATCCATGCAGCCGCCGCGGGCACAGTTGACAATGCGCACGCCGTCCTTCATTTTGGCAATAGCTTCGGCGTTCAGCATTTTTTCGGTTTCTTTGGTGAGCGGAGTGTGGATGGTGATGTAATCGGATTTAGCCAGCAGAGTGTCAAAATCAACCAGCTCAACGCCAACCTGATGCGCACGTTCTTCGGTAATATAAGGATCGTAACCAATGGTGGTCATTTCCATAGCCTGCATACGTTTGGCAACACGGCTGCCGATACGGCCGACGCCGATGATGCCAAGGGTTTTGCCCTGTACCTGAATGCCGTCAAAGGATTTGCGGTCCCATTTGCCTTCCTGAATGGATTGATGGGCTTGCGGAATGTGACGAGTCATAGCCATCATCATAGCAACGGTGTGCTCGGTAGCTGCCATGGTGTTGCCTTCCGGGGTGTTGAGTACGACGATGCCTTTAGCGGTAGCGGCAGGAATATCGATGTTGTCAACGCCAACGCCGGCGCGGCCGATAACCTTCAGGCGGGTGGAGGCTTCGATAACCTCCTTGGTTACCTTGGTCATGCTGCGAGTTACCAGACCATCGTAATTGTTGATAACCTTGATAAGCTCCTCCGGCTTCATGTTGGGCATTACATCTACATCAAAATGTTCGCGCAGCAGAGCTACGCCTTTTTCGCTGATATCGTTGCTGACAAAAATTTTCATGGTGATTTATCCTCCTGTTATTTGTTTTCCTTCATATATTCTTCCATAAACTCCGCCAACGCCTTGCAGGCCTCCAGCGGCACTGCATTATAGGCACTGGCGCGGCAGCCGCCGACAAGACGATGACCGCCGATACCGACAAAGCCGGCAGCCTTGCCCTTAGCTACGAAATCCTTCTCCATTTCCGGCGTAGCCAGATTGAAGGTAATGTTCATATTACTGCGAGCTTCGGGAGCAGCATGACCCTTGTAAAAACCGTTGCTGTTGTCGATAACGTCATAGATGAGCTTAGCCTTTGCTGCATTATTCTTGGCAATAGCGTTTATGCCACCCTGCTTTTTAATCCAGTGTAGAGTTTTGTTAACCATATAAATGGCAAAGACAGGCGGTGTATTGTACAAAGAATCGTTATTGGCAAAGGTGCTGTACTTCAGCATAGTGGGCAGCTCCTCACGCGCTGTTGCCAAAAAGCTTTTCTTGGCAATGACAATGACTACGCCTGCAGGACCAAGATTTTTCTGCGCTCCTGCGTAGATAAGGTCAAAATCCTTGACGTTCACCTTGCGCGAGAGGATGTCGCTGGACATATCGCAGATAACGGGAACATCAAATTTGGGAAAATCCTTGTATTCGGTGCCGTAAATCGTGTTGTTGGCAGTGAGGTGTACATAAGAAGTATCGGGGCGGAGCGTGAATTCCTGTGGAATGTAGCTGTGGTTCTTATCAGCGCTGCTAGCGGCCTCATAAACCTCGCCGTAGAATTTTCCTTCTGCCATAGCCTTTTTGGCCCAGACGCCGGTGTTGACATAAGCGGCGTATTTTTTAGTGTGGAAATTGGCAGCTGTCATTAAAAACTGGGTGCTGCCGCCGCCTTGGATAAACATAATCTCGTAATCCTCGGGGATTTCCATCAGCTCACGCAGCAGCTGTTTTGTTTCTGCATGCATGGCAGCGTATTCACTACTGCGATGGCTCATTTCAATGATGCTCATGCCGGTGTTTTGATAGTTTAAGAATTCTTCCTGCGCTTCCAACAGTACCTCGAGCGGCATAGCGGAAGGACCGGCGTTAAAGTTATATGCTCTTTTCATGTATTCTTTCCTTCTTCCTGAAAATAAATAAGGCAAGCACATCCCTTTGGGACGAGCTTGCCTTTATCTCGCGGTACCACCCAAATTGCCATTGCATAATTGCTTCACCAAAAAAAATAAGCCCATCATCCCTATCTTGGGACGAGGACTGCTCGCGGTGCCACCCAATTTGCCTATGGCCAACTTTGAACGCTATATCGGGCGCACCCGTCAAATTCGTCATTTGCCGCTTCGGAGCGGAACTAGTGTGCTTCGCTGCTGCCTTGCATCAACCGCCAGCTTTCTGAAAAGACCTGCACATTGCTTCTCCATCATTGCGTTGCGTAATGTGATTTGTAGATGATTATAACATGCCTGCTTTTAGAGTCAAGTGTTTTTGTAAAGATTTTTTATGTATACAATTTTTTTAGCTGTTTTGTAACGTAGGTTACAGAAAAGTTTCGGTTTGTATGCTTGCAAAATGATGTTATTCATGTTAAAGTAAGCATGTAAACAAAACAACGCAACCGCTAGGGGCGCAATTTGCTGAGAGGACTTACATCCGACCCTTTGAACCTGAATCTGGTTAAAACCAGCGTAGGAAAGCGAGCAGATTTCTGCAAAAAGACAATTCAACCGCTTTCCGACAGGAAAGCGGTCTTTTAATTATAAGGAGGAAAAATTATGGCAACACAAATGCAATTGGCACGCCAAGGTGTGATTACCGAAGCAATGAAAATTGTAGCAGAGCAGGAGCATGTAACTGCGGAGTTTATTCGCGAAGGCGTAGCAAACGGTACTATCGCCATTCCCTGCAACATCAATCATAAAAATATTATTCCGCGCGGTGTTGGTACCGGCCTTACCGTAAAGGTTAACGCTAACATCGGCACCTCCAGCAGCTATCCTGATCCGGAACCGGAGCTGGCAAAGCTGCAGGCTGCTATTGATGCAGGCGCGGATTCTGTTATGGATCTTTCCACCGGCAACAATATCAGCGCTTCCCGTCAGGCAATTATTGCTGCATCTACCGTAATGGTTGGCACTGTGCCTATGTATCAGGTAACTGTAGAAACCATTAAGAAGCGTGGCGCAGTGGTTGAGATGACTAAGGAAGATATTTTCGATGTTATCCGCCAACAGGCTGCAGATGGCGCCGACTTCATGACCATTCATTGCGGCATTAACAAAAATGTGCTGAAAGCACTCATTGACGAAGGCCGTGAGATGGATGTTGTCAGCCGCGGCGGCAGCTTTATCACCGGCTGGATGCTGCACAATGACGCAGAGAATCCTCTGTATGAATACTATGATGAAATTCTTGATATTTGTGCCGAATATGATGTAACTATCAGCCTTGGCGATGGCCTGCGTCCCGGATGCATTGCTGATGCTACCGACAGAGCGCAGATTCAGGAGCTGCTGAACCTGGGTGAATTGACACAGCGCGCTTGGGATAAGGGGGTACAGGTTATGGTAGAAGGCCCCGGCCACGTGCCCTACAACCAGATTGCTGCGAACATGCAGCTGCAAAAACGCCTGTGCCACGGAGCACCGTTCTATGTGCTCGGACCTCTTGTAACAGATGTTGCTCCCGGCTATGACCATATTACCAGTGCTATCGGCGGCACTCTTGCTGCTGTCAGTGGTGCTAACTTCCTGTGCTACGTAACTCCGGCCGAGCATTTGGGACTGCCTGACTTAAATGATGTACGCGAGGGCGTAATCGCTACCCGTATCGCTGCGCATGCCGCTGATTTGGCTAACGGCAACAAGCAGGCATGGGAGTGGGACCTGAAGATGGCAAGAGCACGTAAGGTTCTGGATTGGCCTGCTCAGCTTGATCTGGCTATCGACCCGGTAAAGGCTAAGGAATATCGCTGCCGCAAGAACAAATCCGATGATGAGGCTTGCTCCATGTGCGGTGATTACTGTGCCGTTAAAATTGTCGGTCAGTATCTCGAAGAGCATATGAGAAAGAATTAAGTCATTACTTGAAAAAATAGTATGAATGTGATATATTAAATATAGAAAAAGACAACCGCCCGCAAAGGTGGGTTGCCAGTTGAATTGACTTGAAAAGCCGCCTCGGAATCTGGTAAATTACAGAGGCGGTTTTTCTATGTGCGATTTACTTTCGGTTCTGAAAAATGAACGTCAGCAATGCCAGTATAAACATACCGAAAATCATAAGATCCTGGAATGTAAAATATACCATAGACATCACCTCCATTCTTAATTGAATGAAGGCAATACCACCCTGTAAAACGGTTGTCGTAAAAATTTTAACACATAAACATATTTTTATCAAGAATGCATGATGCTTATCATTCTGAACTATGCTATAATATAGATAATTATAATATTTCTAGAGGTAACTGATGGACAAGAATATTTTAGAATATGTCGGCAAAAGCTTATATCAGACACATATTTTGAAGGAAATGAAGCGCTATGTCGTTTTCCGTGCGCGTTGTGCTATGCATAGCAACTCGATAGAAGGCTTGCTGAAATTTTTTGATGCAAACAGCAATCGTCAGGCATGGCTGCAGGGAGCACCTGCGCTTTTGGAACAGACTACCAGAGCGTTTTTTTATAAAGGCTCAACTTGGGATGAACGTGTAGAGCTGGTGCAGAATCATCTGCTGATTATGGAAGAGCTGTTCAAGCCGGAGCTGATGGATAAATTGTATAGCAAGGGTGAAATGGTGCAGCTGTGGGAGGATTCCTACGATGACAGACCGTTGACGCTGCAGCTGTGGTTTCATGCCGGCCAACGCAAGGAAGGCTGCATGTCTTTGGCTTTATTCTATGAGGGCGAGCCTTTATACCAAATCATGTTCTGGCTGGCAAAGAATAAAACAGACGGCAAGAATGTTATTTATATTGGTGCCCTGCAGGGACCGAAGAACGGTAATGAGCTGATTAAGGGCATGACGAAGGCTTTCTTCGGCTATCGTACCAAAAACCTGATGTTCTATGGTCTGCGTTGTTTTGCTAAGGCTATAGGCGTTGAAAATATTTTCGCTGTTACCAATGACGGCTATTACGCGATGAACCATGTACGTGTAGATCGTAAGCTGAAGACTGATTTCGGTGCTTTCTGGCAGGAGTGCGAGGGTGTTATCTGCTCAGATCGTCGCTTCTATATTATGCCGACCGCGGAACACCGCAAATCTATGGAAGAGCTGAAGCCGTCCAAAAGAGCACAGCATCGTCGTCGCTTTGCTAAAATGGATGAAATGAAGGCTGCTGTTAAGTCTGCTGTTGACAGCTACAAAAAATAAAAAATTACTTGTTTGGTTTGTAATATAGGTACAAAAGCTGTCTGCAATATTATTTATAGTAACAATCTGTACAAATTTTACATTGGATAAAGCAGAGGTTCAGAATAGAACCTCTGTTTTTTTTAGGTAAAACATGCTATAATGAAAATATATAGCTCTGATTGGAGGTAAGAAAATTGAAAAAACAGCTTGCAACTTTATTGTTGACCTTTATCTTTTGCTTTACTACAGTAATTCCCGGCTTTGCTGCTGATTCTGCTGTCCCAATGGCAGATAAAATCGGCGCTATGGAAAAAATGCTCTACGGCACGGAGCAGAGCGGTTCCTTGCTGCAGCGTATGGATAGTCTGGAAGATGATGTTTACGGAACTATTACCAGCGATGCTATTATAAACCGCGTTGACAATATGTACGATTATCTTGAGGGTACTCCTGATAACGGTGAAGCTTCCTTTGCTACTAAGCTGAATGTGGTAGAATGGAAAATGAACGAAAGCATGTCTGGCGGCGCTGCCAAAAACCGTATTGAAGCCACGGAAAAGCTGCTTTATGGCCAGAATCAGACCGGTTCTTTGAGCGGTCGCCTGGAAAGTCTGCTGAAGCTCGCTTCTTATACTGACGGAAATGTGCCTGTACAGCAGGTTGTGCTTCCGAAGGATTCTGTTTTTAAAATTGCTTTTACCTCTGAGCTGAGCACTAAAATGAGCCGTAAGGGTGATGTAGTTCATTTTAAGGCAGCGGATAACCTGTATGTAAATGACGTACTGGTACTGCCGAAGGGTGCAACCGGTGTTGGTGAGGTTAAGAAGGTTGTTCAGCCCGGTATTTTCGGTAAGGATGGCCGCATTGATATTGACTTTACCTATATCTATGGCGTAGACGGAACCAAGATTCCCGTTACTGTAGGCGAGCTTGCTAAACAAAAGGCTGAAAGCATTGCCGGTGCAGCCGGAGCTGCTATCGGCGGTATGATTATCCTTGGTCCTGTGGGCCTGGTTGGCGGTGCTTTTGTCAAGGGTAACAGCGTAACTATTCCGGTTGGCTGTGAAACATTTGTACAGACTGCTGAAGATACTTCTCTGCAAGGCGTTGTATATCAGGAATAAAATCGAAAATTATACGTGAAAAGCTCACTCTTTCGAGTGAGCTTTTGCTTTTTTTATGGTATAATGTTAAGTGGATTACTATGAAATTTTTTCTTCATCAGTATAGAAAAAAGGAGTTTTTTATATGCATAAGACTTTTATAGCTACAGCTTTGGCACTTGGCATGTGCCTGCCTGTTTATGCTGAGCAGTTCAGCAACAGCAATAGTGACAGTATGCTAAGCCCGGTAACTGTTGATGAACCTAATACAGCGGTACCGCATCGTGAAAAGCTGGATACAGAAAAGCAGCAGGGGCTGCCGATTCGTCTGACCGGTGAACATGCCGAATATGATACTGTCAGCGGTGATTTTCATGCCGAGGGCAATATCAAGGTATCGCAGAACGGTCAGGATATTTATACAACGCAGGTCAAGGGTAATATGAAAACCGGCGATATCTGGCTGCTGGAGGGTGGCAAGCTGGTAGAGGGTGCCAGCGAAACACAGGCTGCCTGGGGCCATTATAACTTTAACAATAAAACCGGTGAAATGAAAAAATTGACCGGTAAGAACGGCAAAGATTTCTTTACTGCGCCTCATGCCGAAATTTATCCTGATAAGATGGTTCTTGATGAGGGAGGTTCTACGAGCCGTTGTCCGGCAGTAAAGCATCCCAAATGTCTTGAAATCAAGGCAAAGACCTTTGAAATTTATCCTCATGATAAAATGGTAGCCCGCGACGTCAAGGTTTATGTACGCGGCAAGCATATCTATTCCCGTGATTATTGGGAAAATAGCCTGACGGAAAAGTCCAAGGAACGTATTCTGCCGCATATCGGCTTTAAGGACAGCGACAAGGGTACCTATGTCAATCTTTCCTACGAGCGTCCTTTAGGAGATAAAGACACAATTTACGCTGATTTGAATTATTACAGCAAGGCCGGCTATAAGCCTGTTTACGGCTTGGAGCACAACGAGCGTAACTTTAAGGTTACCTATGAAAACGGTTGGTATGAGGATGATGATGAATGGGTAGAGAAGCAGAACAATATCCGCTTTGATTATAAAAATCATCATATTGCACCAGGTTTGCCCTTATCCTACAGTGCTTACTTTGAACGTGGTCTGTGGAAAAATGATGATACCGGACGTAAGAGCTGGCATACAGAATATGGTGCCTTCCTTAACCATGACCGCATTTATCTGTTCAACAGTAAAAAAACCTCTTTAGATTTGACAATCGGTAAGAAGTGGACACGCGAGAGCGCAGATGATTCTGTAGAATCCACTAATGTTTATTATGCAACCTTAGCCCAGAAAATCAGTCCGCATTGGAATACCTGGGTTGGTTATTATCGTGAAGATTTTACGACAGATGTATTTACCTACGATCAGCCTGATATGGCTAAAGAGCTGCGTAATGGTCTGCAATACATCATGGATGACAAGAACAGCTTTACCATTGTCAACCGCTATGATTTGGACCAAAAGAAAAATTATGAAACAAGATACAGCTGGACGCATAAGTTCTGCTGCTGGCAGCTTTCCTTGATTTACAAGCATAAAGATACTGATAATAAAGACAGTGCTTTTGAAGCTAAATTTGATTTTGTAAACTGGTAATGAGGTAGAAAATGAAAGAGATTATTAAGCAACGCTTTCTAGACCATCTGCAGGTGACAAATGCTGTGATGAACAGCGATATTCTGGCACAGATTGAGCGCATTGCTGTAGAAGTAAAAAAGGCGTTGGCCAATGGCAAGAAGGTTTTGTTCTGCGGCAACGGCGGCAGCGCCGCTGACAGCCAGCATCTGGCTGCCGAGTTTGTAGGCCGCTTTCAAAAGGAACGCGCCGGTCTGCCTGCTATCGCACTGACGGTAGATACCTCCATTCTGACTGCTGTCGGCAACGATTACGGCTATGATAAGGTTTTCGTACGTCAGGTGCAGGCACTCGCACGTCCGGGCGATGTGCTGGTAGGCATTTCCACAAGCGGCAACAGCGCTAATGTTGTGGAAGCTGTTGAGCTGGCCAAGAGCATGGGTGTTTTCTGCGTAGGCATGACGGCTGAGGGCGGCGGTAAAATGAAGCTGCTGTGCGACGAGTGCATTGCTGTGCCGGCGAAGGTTACTGCCCGTGCGCAGGAAATGCATATTTTGATAGGCCACATTTTATGTGAGCTGGTGGATGGTGAATAATTTGGCTGATTTAGCTGTAACAACTTTTTTAGCGGAACAGATTAAAAATGTACGCATTGCTGTTATCGGCGATGTGATGCTGGACAGATATTTTCAGGGTGAGGTTAAACGCATTTCTCCGGAAGCACCTGTACCGGTAACACGTATTACAAAGATAAATTCTGTGTTGGGCGGTGCGGCAAACGTTGCTGCCAATCTGGCACATCTGGAATGTCAGGTTTTTATGGGCGGTGTGACAGGTGATGATGAAAACCGTCTGCTGCTGGAAAAGCTGATGGATGATGCAGGCATCAATCATCAGGGACTGGTGAAAAGCAAACGCCGCAAGACTATTACCAAGCTGCGTGTTTTGGGCGGTAATCAGCAGATGCTGCGACTTGATTTTGAAGAAACCGGCGATTTATTTCCGGATGAAATTGTTGAGCTGCGTCATTGGCTGGCAGGGCTGCTTGATGAAGGCCTGGATGGAATTATTGTTTCCGATTATGCCAAGGGTGTCTGCTCGGATGATTTTTGCCAATGGGTGATTGCTCAGGGCAAGGCCTATGATATACCGGTGTTGATTGATCCTAAGGGAGCAGACTGGTCTAAATATGACGGCTGTGATTTTATTACGCCTAATTTAAAGGAAATGTGTGAGGCTGCAGGCTGTCAGCGTGAAAACTCTGATGAAGCCGTTGTCAGCATGGCGCAGGCTGCACGCGAAAAATTCCATATCAAAAATGTTGTTGTTACCCGCAGTGAGCGCGGCATGAGCCTGGTTAATGCTGAGCAGGTGCTGCACAGTCCTGCTACTGCGATTGAAGTGTTTGATGTTTCCGGTGCCGGTGATACAGTGGCGGCTACGCTTCTGGCCGGTGTTGCAGGCAAGCTGGCGTTGGCAGATGCTGTTTATATGGCGAATCGTGCTGCAGGAATTGTTGTGGCCAAGGTTGGCACTTATCCGGTGCACCGTGACGAGCTGTTGAAGGATTTGCTGACGGAGGAGCGTAAGCAGGGCCGTGGCTATCGCACGCTGAGCTGGCAGGAGATAGCATCTTTGGCGGCAACCTGGAGAGCCTGCGGCGAAAAGATTGTTTTCACCAACGGTTGTTTCGATATTCTGCATGTAGGACATGTAACGTATTTGGAAAAGGCGCGCAACCTTGGCAAGCACTTGATTGTCGGTCTGAATACGGACGCTTCCGTACGCCGTCTGAAGGGTGAAACAAGACCTTTGGTGCATGAGCTGGACCGTGCGCGTGTACTGGCAGCGCTGGCCTGCGTAGATGCGGTAGTACTGTTTGATCAGGATACTCCGACCGAGCTGATTGAAAAAATTCGTCCCGACATTCTCGTCAAGGGCGGAGATTACAAGCCTGAGGACGTTGCCGGACGTGAATATGCCGGTGAAGTGCGCATTATAGAATTTGAAGACGGTTATTCCACAACCGGTGTGGTGGAAAAAATTGCCAAAATGGTTAAGGAGGGCAAATTATGATTATCGTAACTGGTGGTGCCGGTTTTATCGGCAGTAATATTGTTAAAGGCTTAAATGACCGTGGTATTGATGACATTCTTGTTGTCGATAACCTGACAAACATGGTTAAATTCAAAAATATCCAAGGCCTGAAGGTTAAGGATTATATGGATAAGTATGCTTTCATGGATGCACTGAAGGCAGGCAAATTCAATCATGAAAAAATCGTCGTTATCTTCCATGAGGGCGCTTGCTCCGATACAATGGAATATAACGGCAAATACATGATGGAAAACAACTTTGAGTATACCAAAAACGTGCTGCATTTCTGCCTCGACAGAAAGATTCAGATGATGTATGCTTCTTCTGCTTCTACCTATGGCAGCGGTGCTCATGGCTTTCGTGAAGAGCCTGCCTGTGAGGAAGCACTGAATGTATATGCTTTCTCCAAGCTGTTCTTCGACAACTATCTGCGCCGTCTGCTGCCGCAGGCACAAAGCCAGGTAGTAGGCCTGCGTTATTTTAACGTATACGGTCCGCAGGAGAATCATAAGGGCAAAATGGCTTCTATGATTTATCAAATGTATAACCAATGGAAAGCAGAACATAAAGTTCGCCTGTTCGGTGAGTACGCCGGTTATGGACCGGGCGAGCATACTCGTGACTTTGTGTATGTAAAAGACGTTGTTAAGGTAAACTTCTACTTCTGGGATCATCCGGAAATCAGCGGTATTTTCAACTGCGGTACCGGCCATGCGCATCAGTTCAATACTCTTGCTAAGGCTGTGCTGAACCACTTTGGTAGCGGCGAGCTGGAATATGTACCGTTCCCTGAAGTACTGAAGGGCAAATACCAGAGCTTTACCGAAGCAGATGACACTAACCTTTTGGCAGCAGGCTATGACGGAGGCTTTACTCCGATTGAAGAAGCTGCAGAGGAATATTGCCAGCTTCTCGACAAGACCGGCGGTTATTACGTTTATGAAGGCTAAGGCGGTATTTTTTGACAGAGATGGCGTGCTCAATGTTGATGTAGCCTATCTCTACAAAATTGAGGACCTGCGCTGGATTGACGGTGCACGCGAGGCTGTGGCGTATCTGACGCAGCTTGGCTATACAATTTTTGTTGTAACAAACCAGAGCGGTATTGCGCGTGGTTATTATACGGTAGAGCAGATGAATGAGCTGCATGCTTATATGCAGCGTGAAATTGCTGCGGCAGGCGGCAAAATAGAAAAAATCTACTACTGCCCGCATCATCCAGAGGGCAGCGTGCCGGAATATACCGGTGTGTGCGATTGTCGCAAACCCAAACCGGGCATGCTGCTGCAGGCGCTGGCAGACTATGATATCGACAAGGAGCAGAGCTTCTTGGTCGGTGACAGTAAGCGCGATGTGGAAGCAGCGGAGGCTGCTGGTGTCAAAGGCTATCTTTACACAGGAGGCAATCTGCTGGATTTCGTAAAAAATATTGTAAGCGAGAGATGATAATGGAGTATCGGAATATCCTGTTAATCAAAATGAGTTCTTTAGGTGATATCCTGCACACTTTGCCCTTTGCGGCAGCACTGCGCAAGCGTTATCCCAAGGCGAAAATCACCTGGCTGGTACATCCGCAGTTTGCCGGCTTTGTACCGGATCCGCCGGTGATTGACGAGGTGCTTTATTTTGATAAGGTAAAATTTAATAAGCTGGGCTTCAGTGATAAGCTGAAATATTTTTGCGAAATGCGCTCTTTGCTGCACAGCAAGCATTTTGACCTGGTGATAGATATGCAGGGCCTTTTCAAAAGCGCGGTACTGGCTGCTATCAGCGGTTGCGATAACCGCATCGGCTATTGCGAAATGCGCGAGGGCAGCGGCTTTATCAGCAAGGCGATTGGCGGAAGTCATAGCAAGGACCATGTTATTGAGCGCTATCTTGACGTGGCACGTTATCTTGGTGCCAAGGTAGAGTCATTGGATGATGTGGAATTCCCGATGCCGGATTTAAGCACGGAAACCGCTTCTGTGCAGCATAAACTGCAGGAGGCCGGCTGGCAGGGCGGCGATTACGTTGTTATTGTTCCCGGTGCACGCTGGTGGACGAAGGAATGGCCGGTCGAGCATTATATCGAGCTGGCGAAAAAGCTTACGGCTGACGGTACTGCCGTGGTGCTGGCAGGTGGTCCCGATGATGCAGTCAAGGGACAGAAGATTGCCGAAGGCACAGCAAGCTCGCTGGTTATCGATTTGACGGGACAGACAAGCCTACGTGAGCTGGCGGCGCTGATTAAGGGCTGCAGCTTCTATATCAGTGCGGATACCGGCCCGCTGCATTTTGCGGCGGCACTTAAAAAGCCGCTTGTGGCGATGTACGGACCGACGAAGGCTGACCGCACTGGACCATACGGCAGCAAAAATTCCACGGTATTGCTTTCACCGGCAAAGTGTGCAGGCTGCTTGAAGAAAAAATGCGATAACTGGCATTGTATGCATGATATAACGCCGGAAATGGTTTATAAAATTTATCAGGAAAAGGTGGCAGAGGGCTGATGGCACAAGCTGTAGAATTAAATGGCAAAAAAATATTGGTAACATTTTTGATGCATCTGGGAGACCTGACGCTGACCACGCCTTTTATCCATGCGCTGCGTAAGGCAGCACCGGATGCACACATTACCTTTTTGGCGGATGAGAAGCTGAAGGATGTAGTGCTGCACAATCCGTATTTAGATGAGGTTATCACGATTGATAAGAAGGGCAAGGACAATAGCCTGCTGGCGTTGATGGCCTGCGCCCGCCGTCTGAGCAAGATGGATTTTGATGTGCTGATTAATCTGCATCCGAATGAGCGTTGCAGCTTTATTGATGCTTTTACCAAAGTGAAATTGCGTTGCGGTACAACACACACCATGTTCAAACCGCTTTGGGATGTGTTTACTCCGCTTAACCGCAAAATCCATGCGGCAGACATGTATCTTGATGTGCTGACGCAGCTTGGCGTCAAGAAGCTGGAGCATAACGGCCTGGAGATTTTCCCGAGCGAGGAATATCAGCAGCATGCGGATGAATTCTGGCGCGAGCACGGTGTGTTCGCTTCGGACAAGCTGGTGGGCTTTAACATCGGCAGTGCTGTTGTTACCAAGCGCTGGGCGCCGGAGCGCTTTGCCAAGGTAGCTGATATTCTTGCGGAAAAAGGCTATAAGCCTGTATTCTTCGGCGGTACGATGGACGAAGAAATGGTGCAGGAGGCCGTAAGCTTCATGAAGACAACTCCTGTTGTAGCAACCGGTTGCTTCCGTATCGGCGAGCTGGCGGCGGCAATGCGTCGCTGCAGCCTGGTTATCACGAACGACAGCGGCCCGATGCACGTAGCTATCAGTCAAAAGGTGCCTATCGTGGCAATGTATGGTCCGTCCAGTCCGAAGCTGTACGGTCCTTATACTAAGGATGCAACGATTGTGACGGCGCTGCCGCCTTGCCCAGGCTGTGCGGATGGCATGAAGCATAAATGTGACGATATGCAATGTATGACACGTCTGACGGTGGAGCAGGTAGTGCAGGCTGCCGAGCAGATGTTGGAACAAAAGGAGAAATAAATTGAGTAAGCAAAGCATTATTACCGGTGAGGTTTTATTGCTGTGTGAAAGATTGGAGATGGCGCAGTTTATGCATGCCTATCTCCGGCATTTATTTAAGCAGGGAATCAGCTTGCCTAACATGCAGATTGTAAATTATCAGAGTATCGATAAGTTAGACTTGCTGACTAAACGCCTTATACAGCTGGAAGGCAGAGAAATAGTGCGCAAAGCAGTATTCTTTGCCGACGCGGCTGATGAGCGCGAACGCCGAATGCAGAAATTTTTTGCAGTGCGTGACAATACTTTCTTTAGAGAAGTGGAGTATTGCACGCACTTTTTCTTTCCCGGCAAAAAAGCTACTAAACGTTGGCAAAAAGGCTATCTTGAGGATATGCTGCTGCAATCGCTGCGGCAGGAAAGCTCCGAATGCAGCGATTACTATAATCTTTATAATGTGAGTGCGGAATATCTGCAGACTGTAAATTGCTGCCGTGGGCGTGAGAACGGATTAATGAACTACAGCAGGCATTTATTGTATACATATTTCGCAGGAACAGAAAGGTATGTGGGCATGCGCTTGGGCGAGGCGGCTCTGGCAGGAGCCTTTGATTTGGAGCATCCGTGCTATGCGAGTCTTAAGGAATGCTTGCAAGGCTTAAACTAGAGCAGCAGAATGCGAGGTTATCAAAATCACTTAATTGATTTATTATATTGTGCAAAAGTGTTAGCTTTGTTAGCTGTCGTCCTTTCTGAATTTTGGAAAAGCAAGTAAATATGTTATAATTAACAAACAAACTAAAAAAGGGGGAGCAACATTTATGTTCGGAGAAATTATTGGAGCAATCAGCAATTTTATGTATAGTTATTTGCTGATTATCATGCTCATCGGTGTAGGCCTGTACTACACTTTACGTACTCGTCTGGTGCAGGTACGTATGTTTAAGGAAACTATTCGTGTTATTTTGGAGAAGCCTGTTGAATCCGGTGCGGTATCATCCTTCCAGGCTTTGATGGTATCTACTGCGTCCCGTGTAGGTACCGGTAATATTATCGGCATTTCCACAGCTATCTGCCTCGGCGGTTATGGTGCTGTGTTCTGGATGTGGGTTATTGCTGTTGTTGGCGGCGCTTCTGCTTTTATTGAAAGCACCCTGGCACAGATTTACAAGAAACGTGGTCCGCACGGCAGCTACGGCGGCCCTGCATACTACATCGAAGCTGCTTTGGGCAGCCGCGGTCTGGCAGTGCTTTTTGCTTTGGCCTTGATTGTAACCTATGGCTGCGGCTTTAACATGCTGTGCTCCTACAATCTGCAATCCACCTTTGCTGCTTTGAGCTTCTATAATCCGGATACAACTCCCTGGATTATCGGTGCTGTAGAGGCTGTGCTCGTAGGCTATTGCCTGCTGGGCGGTGGCAAGCGCGTTATCAAAGCAACCTCTACTCTGGTTCCTTTGATGGGCGTTATCTACATTTCTGTAGCATTTATCCTTACTATTATGCATATCAATCTGGTTCCCGGCGTTGTAGGCAGAATTTTTGCTGAAGCATTTGACTTCACTGCAATTTTTGGTGGCTTTGCCGGCAGCTGCATGATGTTCGGTATCAAACGCGGTCTGTACAGCAACGAAGCAGGTGTTGGTTCTGCGCCGAACGCTGCTGCTGCAGCTGACGTTTCTCACCCGGTTAAGCAAGGCCTGGTTCAGATGCTGTCCGTATTTATTGATACTCTGCTGATTTGCACCGCTACCGCTTTCATGTGCCTGAGCTCCGGCATCGAGCCGACTAAGGAGCTTGCTGGTGCGCCTTATGTACAGGCAGCTCTGGCAGCAAGCATGGGCGATTATGCTAAGCTGTTTATCACTGTATCTATGGTACTGTTTGCCTTCACTACTCTGCTGGGCAACCTGTATTATGTAGATAATGCTTTTGCTTATGTTCTGAAGCATGTTCCGGGCAAAACCTTTACTCTGTGCTACCGCATTCTGGCTTGCGTACTGATTTTCATCGGTGCCGGCTCCAGCATGGGTACAATGTGGGATTTGGCAGATGTTACCATGGGCTGCATGGCAATTATCAACTTGCCTGTTATCTGCATTCTGGGCGGTCCTGCTCTGCGTGCGCTGGATGATTACACCGAGCAGCGCGATGCCGGTAAGAATCCTGAGTTTAAGGCCAGCAAGATTGGTCTTACTCAAAAGCTGGACTATTGGCAGGATTAATATTTGTTTCTTGGAGCTGTTACGAGATTTCGTAGCAGCTCTTTTTTGTTTATGATAAAAAAGAGATTATATATGATTCGCAATTCACATTCCGTTTCGTTCAGAGAAAAAATTTTCCCGTGTCCGCAGGACACGACGCAACCAAGAAAATTTTTCTTTGCTACTAGCAGTATTTTCAGAATTAATGTAGAATAGATACGTAATAAAGCAATTTTTTGGTCAAGGTTGTTTTATGTCCTTTGCGAAGGAGGGAAAGACGATGATTTATAATTATTATCCTGGCTGCACGCTGTCAACGAAGGCGAAGCAGCTGGATATGGCAGCACGACGCTGTGCTGAGGTGCTGGGCTTTCCGCTGGTAGAGCTGCCGGAATGGCAGTGCTGCGGCGCGGTTTGCCCGATGGCGCCTGATGCTATTGCCGAGCGTCTGAGTGCGGTGCGTGCGCTTGTGGCGGCGCGTGAAAACGGCGGCGTTCTGGTGACGCTGTGCAGTGCGTGCTACCATGTCATCAAGCGTGTGAATCACGATATGGCGACGAATACGGAGATTCGCCAAAAGGTAAATAATTATCTGCAACTTGAAGAGCCTTATGCCGGTGAAACACGAGTTTTGCATTACCTGGAGGTTTTGCGTGATGAAATCGGTTGGGAAAAGTTGGCGCAGCTTGTGAGCCATCCTTTAAAGGAACGCAGGGTTGGCGCTTATTATGGCTGTTTGCTGCTTAGACCGGGAGCGGTTTTGGCCCTCGATGACGTAGAGAGTCCTACTGTTATGGAAGCCTTTATTAAAGCGTTGGGTGCAGAGCCTGTTATTTACAGCATGCGCAACGAATGCTGCGGCGGTTATCTGGCGCTGAAGGATAAGGCGCAATGCGAAAAGCTCGTCAGCGATATTAAAAATAATGCTGCAAGCTGTGGTGCGCAGGAACTTGTTACTGCATGCCCGCTGTGTGCATATAACCTGACGGCCAATGGTGCCGCAGGCAGCCTGCCGACGCGCTACTTTACGGAGCTTCTTGCAGAAGCACTTGGTGTTGCGGAGAGCGAAGGAGGTGCGGAATAATGGCTGTTGATGAAAAGCAATTGACAGAGGATATTTTGCGCCTTGCTGCTACCGACGTGCGTCGCTGCATGCAATGCGGCCGCTGCAGTGCGAACTGTGAAGCTGCGTCTAAAATGGATTTGCTGCCCCACCGCGTAGTTTGGGACTTAAACAGCGGTTATGCATCCGAGCTGCTGGAGGCTGATGCACCGTGGCAATGTCTGTCCTGCATGGCGTGCGAGGAGCGCTGCCCACGTGGCGTGAGTCCGGCGCGTATTATGGAGGCGTTGCGTCTGCTGCAGATTCGTCAGCAAGGAAACAACAAGCTGCCTGCGGAAAGTGTGGAGCATTATCCGAGCGATATGCCGCAGCAGCTTTTGGTTGCAGCCTTTAGAAAATATAATAAATAGGGGGAAGCTACGTGCAAAAGATTGGTGTTTTTGTTTGTTGGTGTGGCAGCAACATCGCCGGCACGGTAGATGTTGCCCAGGTGGTAGAGGCAGTGCGCCAAATTCCTGACGTTGCCTATGCCATCGATTATAAATATATGTGCTCCGAGCAGGGCCAGGAGCTGATTCGCAAGGCTGTGGCAGATTATAAGCTGGACAGACTTGTTGTCTGCAGCTGCTCGCCGCGTATGCACGAGGCAACCTTCCGCAAATGTGCGGAGGGCGTTGGCATCAATCCCTACATGGTAGAGATTGCCAATATCCGCGAGCAATGCTCCTGGGTGCTGAAGGATAAGGCCGAAGCGACAGCGAAGGCGATTAAATTAGCCAAGGCAGCAATTGCCAAGGTGCGCTTTAACGGAGCGCTGAAGCCCGGCGAAAGCCAGGTAGTGAAGCGCGCACTGGTTATAGGCGGCGGTATTGCCGGTATTCAGACGGCGCTGGATATTGCGGAAGCAGGCTACAAGGTTGATATTGTGGAGAAGGAGCCGACAATCGGCGGCCGTATGGCGCAGCTCGACAAAACCTTCCCGACACTCGACTGCTCTGCCTGCATCCTGACACCGAAGATGGTGGATGCAGCAAACCATGAAAATATTACGCTCTATACCTATAGCGAGGTAGAAAGCGTGAGCGGCTTCGTGGGCAATTTTGATGTGACAATCCGCAAAAAGGCACGCAGCGTGAAGGCTGATATGTGCAGCGGCTGCGGCATCTGTACCGAAAAATGTCCGTCCGGCAAAACTCCGAGTGAATTCGATATGGGACTGAAGAATCGCGGCGCAATCTATATTCCTTTTGCGCAGGCGATTCCCAAGGTGCCTGTTATCGACCGCGAGGCCTGCATTAAGTTCAAGACAGGTAAATGCGGTATCTGCTCCAAGGTTTGTCCGGCAGGAGCAATTGATTATACGCAGACCGATGAGCTGATCACGGAAAAATATGGTGCGATTGTGCTGGCAACAGGCTTTAAAACGCTGTCTCTCGACAAGTTCGGCGAATATGGCTACGGTGCCAGCAAGGACGTTATCACCTCGCTGGAGCTGGAGCGTCTGACGAACGCAGCAGGACCGACAGAAGGTCATCTCGTTTGTCCTTCTACCGGTAAGGAGCCGAAGAAGGTTATTATAGTTTCCTGCGTAGGCTCGCGTGATGTGAGCGGTCGTGGCAAGAGCTACTGCAGTAAAATTTGCTGCATGTATAATGCCAAGCATGCGATGTATATCCGCGAAAAATATCCTGATGTGGATGTAACTGTTTTTTATATAGATGTACGTACTCCGGGCAAGGGCTTTGACGAGTTCCAGCGCCGTGCGGTGGAAGAGTACGGCGTGCATTATGTACGCGGTCAGGTAGGCAAGGTTGTTGTTGATGGCGATGGCAAGCTGACGGTTTTTGCCAGTGATTTGAACAGCGGTCGCAAACTGATGCTGAATCCTGATTTAGTAGTACTGGCGACGGCTGTGCAGCCTTCTCCCGATGCACGCAAGCTGGCAACGATGCTGACTGCCAGCATTGATAACGATGACTTTTACGTAGAGGCGCATCCGAAGCTGCGTCCGGTTGAAAGTCCGACGGCAGGCATTTTCCTCAGCGGCATGTGCCAGGGACCGAAGGATATTCCGGAAACTGTTTCGCAGGCCGGTGCGGCGGCCGTTAAGGTTGTCGGCCTGCTGGCGAAGGATAAGCTGCTGACGAACCCCTGCACTGCGCAGTGCGATACAAGCATTTGCAGCGGCTGCCTGGCTTGCACGCATGTCTGCCCCTATGGTGCGATTACCGGCGAGAGCAAGCAGGTTATTACTAAGCTGGGCGTGCGCGAAACACGTACCGTTGCTGTGGTAAACAATGCGCTGTGCCAGGGCTGCGGTGCCTGCACGGTAGCCTGCCCCTGTGGTGCTATGGATTTGCAGGGCTTTACTAATCAACAAATTCTGGCAGAGGTGGATGCATTATGCTAGAGAAGAAAAATTTTGAACCGAAAATCGTGGCCTTCTGCTGTAACTGGTGCAGCTATGCCGGTGCTGACGGTGCCGGAACGGCCCGCAAGCATTATCCTGCTAATATCAAAATCATCAAGGTTCCCTGCTCCTGCAGAGTGAATCCGCTCTTTATCTTGCGCGCGTTTCAGCGTGGCGCGGACGGTGTCATCATGTGCGGCTGTCACCCCGGCGACTGCCATTATTCGACAGGCAACTATTATGCACGCCGTCGTATGACACTGCTGCTGAGTATGCTTGATTATCTGGGCGTGGCCGGTGAGCGCTTCCGTGTGGAATGGGTTAGTGCGGCCGAGGGCGCACGTTTTGCACAGGTGATGAACGATTTTGCCGAGCATATTGCGGCATTGGGTGAGAATGTAAAGTTGAGGGATTTGCGATGCAAAAAATAGAAAAGCTGCTGCAGAAGCGTGCAGCTGAGCTGTTGGCAGAGGGCACAGTAGAGCGTGTGCTAGCATGGCAGGCAGGCGAATTCTTTTACGATAACGCACCTGCTGCTGTTGGCAGCGCAGACGAATGCGACAAGCTCGTTTATAATGAGTTCTGCCCTGCCAATCTCTGCAAATATTTAATCGAAACAAGCCATGCAGGCAAGAAGACGGCTGTTTTCTTAAAGCCTTGCGATACATACGGAGTGAACCAGCTGCTGAAGGATAACCGCATTAAGCGTGAGCTTGTCTACGCCATCGGCACACCCTGCAGCGGTATGCTGGATATCAACAAGATTAAGGCTGCCGGTGCTAAGGGTATCATCAGCGTGAGCGTAGACGGTGATGAGGTTGTTGTCAACACCGCTTATGGTGAAAAGCGTCTGGCGAAGGCTGACGTGCTGCTGAACAAATGCCTGATGTGCAAGGGCGCTGCTTATAAAATTGCGGATGAGGAGTTGGCTGAGCCGTTGACTGTACCGCAGTTTACCGGTGATAAATTCGCCAAGGTCAAGGAGATTGAAGCGATGAGCGCCGAGGAGCGTTTTGCCTTCTGGCAAAGTGAGCTTTCCAAGTGTATCCGTTGCAATGCCTGCCGCGATATTTGCCCGGCGTGCAGCTGCGAGCAATGCATTTTTGATAAGCCTGATACTCCGGTAGCAGGCAAGGCTTATGCCGACGAAGTTGAGGAGCAGATGTATCATATCATCCGTGCCTTCCACGTTGCCGGGCGCTGCACCGGCTGCGGCGAATGTGCGCGTGTTTGCCCGCAGGGAATTCATCTGGAGCTGCTGAATATGAAGTTTATGAAGGATATCAACAGCTTCTTCGGCCAGTATCAGGCCGGTGCGGATAGCGAAACGCCTGCACCTCAGGTAAGCTATAAGCAGAATGATCCCGAGGCCAACAGTGCGGTAGAAGGGAGGGAGCAGCATGTATAAGATAACAAAGGATAAGCTGCCAAAGTTATATGCAGCCCTGCAAAATATCGGTACGCTGCTGCTGCCCTGCAAGAACAAGAGCGGTCATGCGGACTTCGCACCGTATCGAGAGGATGTGGAGGTTGCATTGGATGCGCCTCTGACGAACCGCAGCGCGAAGGATGTTTTCTTCCCGCAGGTAGAAAATCTGCTGACCTTTAAGACGAGCGGCAAGGAGCTGGCGCTGGAGCAGAATGTTCCGCCTGCCGGCATGACGATTGTCATGGGCGTGCGTGCCTGCGATGCGCGCAGCTTTAAGATTTTAGATAAGGTGTTTTTAAAAGCACCTGTTGATACATATTACAAAACAAGACGCGAGCAATGCGTGCTCATCGGTTTAGGCTGCAGTGCTCCCGAAGAAACCTGCTTCTGCCATGCCTTTGGCATTGACGCAGGTGCTCCGGAGACGGATGTGCAGACCTGGCTGGCAGGCGAGGAGCTTTGCTGGCAGGCTGTGACTGCCAAGGGCGAGGAGCTGACAGCGAAGCTTGTCGATGGCGGTGTGCTGGCGGAGGCAACTGCAGATGCTGCGGCAGCGGTCAGCGAGCAGCAGGAGCAGACGCAGAAAATTTTGAGCGTATTGCCTTTGCATGATTTCAAGGTAAATGACGAGCTGACTAAGGATGAGCTGAAGGTATTCAACAGCAAAATCTGGGAGCAGATGGCTGCAGGCTGCCTGTCCTGCTGTACTTGTACCTATGTGTGCCCTACCTGTCATTGCTACGATATCCGTGATTATCAGGAGACTGAGGAGCGCACGCAACGCTATCGCTGCTGGGACAGCTGCATGGCGAAGGATTTTACGCTGATGGCGCATGGCAGTCCGCGTAAGACGAAGGTGGAGCGCTTCCGTCAGCGTTATATGCATAAGCTGGTATATTTCCCGGAGAACAATGACGGTGAATATGCTTGCGTCGGCTGTGGACGCTGCCTGCAAAAGTGTCCGGTGCAGCTGAATATCGTCAAGGTAGCCAAGGCCTTGGAAAAAGCGGAGGTGAAGCAGGATGTGTAATTGTCAGGATACCTTGATTCCGCAGATTGGCGTGGTGACGGATATCTGCACGGAAACAGCTGATGTAAAAACCTTCCGCGTGGAGAAAATCGGCGGCGGTAAGCTGTTTGAGCATCTGCCGGGACAATGCGCTATTCTTTCCGTTCCCGGTAAGGGTGAGGCGATTTTTTCCATTACCTCCTCTCCGACGAACGAAAAATATATGGAGTTCAGCATTAAACGCTGCGGCTCGATTACGAACTTTTTGCATTTTGATATTGAACCGGGCCAGCAGATAGCAGTGCGCGGACCTTACGGCAATCATTTCCCTGTTGAGGATAAATTGAAGGGCAAGGATTTACTGTTTATTGCCGGTGGTATCGGTTTGGCGCCGCTGCGCAGTGTAATCAATTATATGCTGGATAAGCGTGATGATTACGGCAGCATTGATGTTGTTTACGGCGCACGCAGCAAGGAAGATTTTGTGCGTTATGACGAGCTGACGAATGTGTGGCCGGTGCAAAAGGATACGCGTGTGCATCTGACGATTGACCGTGCGCAGGAGGGCTGGACTGGCAATGTCGGCTTTGTGCCTAATTTCCTGAAGGACCTGAAGTTTACGCCGGATAAGACGGTGCTGCTGTGTGGTCCGCCGATTATGATTAAGCTGTGTCTGGCGGCGTTGATTGAGATGGGCTTTGAGAAGAAGCAGGTTTATACGACGCTGGAGCTGCGCATGAAGTGCGGCGTGGGCAAGTGTGGTCGCTGCAATATCGGTAAGAAGTATGTGTGCAAGGACGGGCCGGTATTTACCTGCGATGAGCTGGACGAGATGCCGGACGAATATTGATTATATTTTGCGTCGCCATAAATATATCGTTCCAGTCAGGAGCAATTTTCCTATGACTTAGGGCATAACGCAAATTTCGTGCGGAAGCAAGACGGAACTTCGGTAAAATTTGTCATATAGTAACAGTAAGTTACGTACCCTTGTTCCTGTGCTTCCAAGCACTCATTTGCTAAAATTGCTATTCCTTACACGATATATTGATGGCTCGTAATGAAGCTGTTTCGTTTATAGCGGATTTTAGCTTTGAGATTCTGAAATACGTTTTGGAGAAGAAAATATAAGGAGCAAAAATATGGAAGAAATGGTAACTGTTTACCTGCTGGGCAAAAAGTACAGTGTCCCGGCAACCCTGACCATTATGGATGCCATGGAATATGCAGGCTTTAAGCTGGTGCGTGGCTGCGGCTGCCGCAGCGGCTTTTGCGGAGCCTGTGCAGTAATTTATCGCCTGAAGGGCAGCACGGAGCTGAAGGTTGTGCTTTCCTGCCAGACGAAGGTTGAGGAAGGCATGTGCGTTGGCAAGATTGATTCCTTTCCGATTAACAAGCGCACCTTTAATATCGAAGAGATTAAGGCAAGCGATAATATTGTCGGTCAGCTGTATCCGGAAATCTTCAGCTGCATTGGCTGCAATGCCTGCACGAAGGGCTGTCCGCAGGGCCTGAATGTTATGCAGTATATTGCTTACGCTCAGCGCGGCGAATATGAGAAGGCAGCACATGCTTCCTTTGACTGCGTTGGCTGCAATATATGTGCATCCCGTTGCCCGGCGCAAATCAGCCACAGCGCTGTCGGCCTGCTGTGCCGTCGCCTGACAGGCAAATATATTGCGCCGAAGTGCGAGCATCTGGCTCAGCGTGTTGCCGAAATTGAAAACGGCGATTATGTAACGCTGTTGGAAAAGCTCAAAAATATGCCTTTGGACGAAATCAAAGACCTGTATAACAAGCGTGAGATTGAAAAATAAGGAGGTGCGGCAAGGTGAGTGCATTTACTGAAGATATGTTAAAATCTATGGCTAAGGTTGAAGCTACCCGTGCCCAACGTCTGCACGCTTCTATCGAACGCTTTACGGCAGAGGAGAAGGACGAGCTGCTGAAGGAGTTCCATCCGGACTACAGCTCCAAGGGATTCAAGGTGCTGGAGGTTGGTCCTAACAAGGGCCAGAAGGTGCCGGTAGAATTGGCACAGCTGCTGGAGGGCAAAAGCCGCCTGCAGGATGTAGAGCTTGATCTGGAAAAAGTGGACTATGACGTTGATGTGCTGGTTATCGGTGGCGGCGGTGCCGGTGCTTCCGCTGCGTTGGAAGCACATAACGGCGGTGCTAACGTCCTCGTAGTAACGAAGCTGCGTATGGGCGATGCCAACACGATGATGGCCGAGGGCGGTATTCAGGCTGCGGATAAGGGCAACGATTCCCCGGCGCAGCATTATCTGGATGCTTTTGGCGGCGGTCACTACAAAAATATTCCCGAGCTGTTGGAAGAACTGGTAACCAACGGACCTTTGGCGATTGACTGGCTGAGCAAGCTGGGCGTTATGTTCGACAAGGAGCAGGACGGCACTATGGTAACGACGCATGGCGGCGGCACGAGCCGTAAGCGTATGCATGCCTGCGCCGATTACACCGGTGCGGAGATCATGCGCGTGCTGCGTGACGAAGTGCAGAACCGCGGTATTCCGGTGCTGGAGTTTTCACCCGCAGTCGAGCTGCTGCTTGACGAGGAGGGCAAAACTGCCGGTGCGGTGCTGTGGGATTTTGATGCGCAGGAGTACAAGGTTGTACGTGCTAAATGCGTAATCATGGCAACCGGTGGTGCAGGACGATTGCATTATCAGGGCTTCCCGACTTCTAACCATTATGGTGCGACTGCCGACGGCCTTGTTATGGCATACCGTGCCGGTGCGCCGCTGATTTATGCGGATGCAATTCAGTATCATCCGACGGGTGTTGCTTATCCGGCGCAGATTTATGGCGCGCTGGTTACCGAAAAGGTGCGCTCGATTGGTGCGCAGCTCGTAAACAGCGAGGGCGAAATCTTTATGCATCCGCTGGAAACCCGTGATGTGGCGGCTGCGTCTATCATTCGCGAGTGTACTGCCCGCGGCAAGGGCGTGAAGGCGCTCGATGGCGTGGCGCTGTGGCTTGATACGCCGCTGATTGAAATGCTGCATGGTGAAGGCACTATTGCCAAACGCATTCCGGGTATGCTGCGTATGTATGCTAAGTTTGGCATTGACCTGCGTAAGGAACCGATTTTGATTTATCCGACGCTGCATTACCAAAACGGCGGTATCCTGATTGATAAGGATGCGGAAACAAAGCTGCCGGGCCTGTTTGTTGCCGGTGAAGCTGTTGGCGGCATTCACGGCACCAATCGTCTGATGGGCAACAGCCTGCTGGATATCATCGTCTTTGGCCGCATTGCCGGTACTAAGGCTGCCGAAGCAGCGAAGTCTGTTAAGCTGGGCAAGCTGAGCCTGGAGCATGTACGTCGCTACGCTGAGGAAGAAAAGGCTGCCGGAGTGCATGGTGAGTTGTCGCCGAAGCTGCTGCCGGTTTATACTCATGGCAGAGATGTAAGGTAAAAACAAGATATAAATAAAAAACATACAACGGCAAACTTCACAGCTTGTTCGTTGTATGTTTTTGTTTTATATGCTAAAATATGTTTTAAGACAACCGTTTACGGGGTGGCATTGCCGAAATTCTCTAAGAGAATCGAGGTGATGTCTATGAGGAACGATGATTCCAAAGACCTGATGGCTTTTGGCATGTTCATTCTGGCATTGCTGACTTTTATCTTTCAGTACAGCAGATAGTCTAGACATAGAAAAACCGCCTCTGTAATTTGCTGCTACAAGGCGGTTTTTCAAACCAAATTAAACGGCAACCCACCTTTGCGGGTGCATCCAAGAAGCAAGTCCGTAGGACGCTGCTGATTGGTGTATGCGCGCCATACAATAGTGCCCCAAGAGGCGCAGCCGATTGGATTGGCACGAACTGCTTGGGCGGTTGTCTTCTTTATCTATAATATAACATAAAGCATAGTTTTTTTCAAGGAATTACTTGTGAACTTTTGGGGGGCGGCGTATCATGATATGGTGCGCCGATTTTTTGTATATGATATAATGAAAAGAAAACGAAAGGAGCATACTTATGCAAAAACTTTTAGCGTTCTTCCTGGCGATGCTGCTCAGCGTCAGCATAATTGCCGGCTGCGGCAGTAACAGCCCCAAGAGCAACGATAAACAGACAACCCAGACAACAACTGTTAATACAACCAAGAGCAACAATGGCCAGAACACTGCGGCCAACGTCAAGGCCAACAGCGGCAAAATCAAAATCAGCGAAAGCGCTGCCTACACCGATAAGGAGCACGTTGCTGCCTACATCAACGAATATAAGCGATTGCCGCACAACTATATCACGAAAAACGAGGCCAAAAAGCTGGGCTGGCAGACAAAAGGCACCCTCGACAAGGTTGCACCCGGCAAATCCATCGGCGGTGACCGCTACGGCAATTACGAAGGCAAGCTGCCGAAGAAAAACGGCCGCAACTGGAAGGAATGCGACATTGATTATGTGAAGGGTAATCGTAACGCGAAGCGCATTGTCTTTTCCAACGATGGTCTGATTTACTATACCGGTGATCACTACAAGTCCTTCAGCAAGCTTTACGGAAAATAAGGAGATTATTATGAGAACAATCACATTAGACCTTGAGCGCATGACATCTGTGCCTGCGCTGCATAAATATCTGCGCAGCGCACTGGCATTGCCTGCGCATTACGGTGCCAATTTAGACGCGTTGTATGATTGCCTGACAGAAATTGCCGAGCCGACGCAGATTATTGTGCCTGCTGATATTACCGACAATGAAAAGCTGGGCTGGTATGGCGAACAGCTGCTGCAGGTTTTGCAGGACGTAGCGGAAGAAAACGAAAATTTACAGGTAACAGTAAAATAGCAATACGAAGGACGGGCCTTGGCGGTTCGTCCTTTTTACTTTTATCCGCAGGCGTGTTATAATTTTAGAGTGTAAATTTTTCACAGGGAGATAAGTAAAATGATTTTAAGTGCAGAGGATTTGTCGTACAGCTATGGCGACAGATTGTTGTTTGAAAATATTACATTTAACGTAGAAGAGGGCGACAAGTATGGTATTATCGGTGTCAACGGCACCGGTAAAAGTACCTTGCTGCGCATGATTGCCAATCATGAGGCCGGTGACGGCAAGCTGACGATTCCCGGCGGCGTGGTGATGGAATATCTGCCGCAGGACCCGCCGTTTGAGGCAGATGCAACTGTATTGGAGCAGGTTTTTAAAGGCGATTCGCCGCTGATGGTGCTGTTGCGTGATTACGAAACTGCGGTGGAGCAGGCTGCAGCGGAGCCTGATAACAAAAAGCTGCAAAAGCATTTGCTTGATTTGCAGCAGCAGATGGATGATAAATATGCCTGGCAGCTGGAAAGCGAAGCGAAGGCGGTGCTTACGCAGCTTGGTATCACTAATCTGCAGCAGCAGATGGGCGAGCTGAGCGGCGGCCAGCGCAAGCGTGTAGCCTTGGCCGGTGTGCTGGTGCGTCCGTCGGACCTGCTGATTTTGGACGAGCCTACCAACCATATGGATAACGCCACTGTTGCCTGGCTGGAGCAAAAGCTGTTGGCGCGCAAGGGTGCGCTGCTGATGGTAACCCATGACCGTTATTTCTTTGATCGTGTTGTTAATCGTACCTTGGAGATAGACGGCGGCAAGGGTTATGTTTACGTCGGTAACTACAGCCTCTTCCTGCAAAAGCGTGAGGAACGCCGTATTGCGGAGGCCTCTGCTGCGCAAAAGCTGCGCAACATTTACCGCCGCGAGCTGGCCTGGATCAGCCGTGGTGCGGAAGCACGCCGTACCAAAAAGAAGGACCGCGTGGAGCGCTTTGCTCAGATTGAAGCGGAAGTGAAGAATGTAAAGACGGAAGCAAATCTGGAGATGTCCTCCGTCAGCAGTCGTCTTGGCAAAACAATCATCGAGCTGGAAGACATCGGCATGGTGTGGGACGGTAAGGATTATATCAAGGATTTCAGCTATATCCTGCTGCGTAATGACCGCATCGGTATCGTCGGTCCTAATGGCGCAGGCAAATCAACGCTGATGGATATCATTGCCGGTAAGCTGCAGCCTACGAGCGGCGAAATGCGCGTAGGCCAGACTGTGAAGATTGGCTATTTTGCACAGCACAGCGAGTTTCCGGACAGCAATATGCGTGTGCTGGAATATATCAAGGAAGCAAATAATTACATTGAAACGGCCGACGGTCAGCGCATCAGTGCGGCACAGATGCTGGAACGCTTCCTCTTCCCGCCGGAGCTGCAATGGGTGCCGGTGTCCAAGCTCAGTGGCGGTGAAAAACGCCGTCTGTATCTGTTGCGTGTGCTGATGACGGCACCGAACGTGCTGCTTTTGGACGAACCGACAAATGATTTGGATATCCCGACACTTTCTGTTTTGGAGGATTATCTCGACAGCTTTGCCGGTGCGGTTATCGCAGTTTCCCATGACCGTTACTTCCTCGACCGCTTTGCACAAAAGATTTTTGCGTTGGAGCAGGATGGCAGCATTAAGCCGTATATCGGCGGCTACAGCGATTATGCAGAAGCTCTGCAGGAGGAAAGTGCGCAGCAGGCGCAGCCTGCAAAGGCTAAGCCGGTGGCTGCAGCAAAGCCTGCCGAAGAGCCAGCCAAGAAGAAAATGACCTACGGCGAGCGCCTGGAGCTGGAGCGTCTGGACCAGGAGATTGCGCGCAGTGAGGCAGAGCTGAAAATGCTTGGTGCGGAAATCAACCAATGCGGCAGTGACTTTACCCGTCTGGCAGATTTGACGAAGCAGCAGGAGGCTGTGCAGCAAAAGCTGGATGAGATGGTGGATCGTTGGGCTTATCTTTCCGAATTGGCAGAAGCAGAAGGCTAATCTTGACAAGCAGGCTGCTTATTGTTAAAATTAAATCTGAAAAATTGTTGTGGATTTTTTCTGATTCAATAGTCATCTTTTCGGCACACGACTGTGTTTGCAGCCGTGTGGCTTTTGTTATATTAGGGAAAATGGGAGTAATGATATGCTAAAAATTTTACACAAGGATTATAAGGACAAGGTTAAGCGTCTGCTGAGCGTTATGCTGCCGATTATCGGTACACAGATTGCGATTATGGGCATGAACTTTTTTGATGCCAGTATGTCCGGGCAGGCAGGTGATGCGGATTTGGCCGGCGCTGCCATCGGCGGTAATATTTGGATGCCGGTGCAGACCTGCTTTGCAGGCATTTTGCTGGCGGCGATGCCTTTGATTGCCAACCTTTTGGGTGCAGGCGAAAAAGAAAAAATCTCTACGGTAGTACGACATGGCATGCTGTTGGCTATAGCCTTTTCTGTGCTGATAATTGTCGGCGGTGTTATCTTTCTGCCGCCGTTTTTGCAGGGCATGGGACTGGCACCGGAGGTTTATCACATTGCGCTGTGGTATATGGCCGGTCTTGGCATAGGCGTGCTGCCGTTCTTCCTTATCACACCGCTGCGCAGCCTTGTAGATACTTTGGGTTATACCAAGCTGTCGATGAAGATTTATCTTTTGGCGCTGCCTGTCAACGCCTTCCTGAACTATGTGCTGATTTTCGGCAAGCTGGGCTTACCGCGCCTGGGCGGCATTGGCGCCGGCGTAGCAACGGGCATCACCTTTTGGCTGCTTTTGGTGATGTTCGCAGTGGTGGTGTCGAAGCTGCAACCGTTCAAGCAGTATGATGTGCTGGGCTTTGTGCGCCCAGTAAAGCATCTGGTGGCAGAATATCTGCGCATCGGTGTGCCTATGGGCGTGGCCATTTTTATGGAAACGAGCATCTTCGGCGTTGTGGCACTGTTTATTGCCAAATTTGGCACGGAGGTTATTGCTGCGCATCAGGCGGCACTCAATTTCTCCTCGCTCATTTACATGTTCCCCATGAGCTTCTCGCTGGCGCTGACGATTGTGGTGGGCGTTGAATATGGTGCGAAAAACTATCAGGGGGCGCGCGATTACACGGCATTGGGACTGGAGATGAGCCTTTTTATTGCTATGGTTTACATGGCGCTGGAGCTGGTGACGCGTGAGTATATTGCGCTCATTTATACAACGAATCCGCATGTTATTGAGCTGGTAAAGGTGTTTATTATCTACGCTATTATGTGGCAGGGAGGCGACGCAGTCGCGGCGCCGATACAGGGAATTTTGCGTGGCTACAAGGACGTTAATGCTACATTTTGGTGCAGCATGCTGGCTTATTGGGCAATTTGCCTGCCGGTGGGTCTGCTTTTGGATTACAAGTTCAATAATGGTGCCTTTGCTTATTGGCAGAGCCTGGATATCGGCGTAATCTGCAGTGCTGTTGTTTTGTCGTTGCGTCTTGTTTTGCTGCAGCGCAGGATAAAGAAAGATGAAGAATAGATAGGGAGCGGCTTAAGCTGCTCCTTATTTTGCACTTTAAATGTAGTTGTATAGTAGAATAATGTACGCGTATGATATTCGTTAGGGAAAATGATAGAATATTAAACAATGCCAATAGTTTAGAGTTTGGGTGAAAAACGCCTAAAGGCACTTCCAGTAGAAGCTAAAAAAACAAATTTTAGGTTTTATATGCCGTTTTCAGTAAAGTATTTTCTAAAACAGGCTTATAAAATTGATTTTTGGCGTTTTTAATGTTACAATGAGCATGAAAGGAGTTGATTTCATGCTCTGTCAATTTTCATTTAAAAATTTCAAATCATATAAAGATGAAACAGTTTTTGATATGCAGGCAGCTAATCTGCCTGAGTTTGCCGAAAATATTATTTACTGCAAGCCAGCGAGTAATCTTTTACCTGTAGCAGCTATCTATGGACCTAACGGCGGCGGTAAAACAAATATGCTGCAGGCTTTAACCTGCCTTATCTCCACCGTGGTAAAACCTATCTACGATATGGAAAAAACTCGTACTAAGCTTATAGTACAGCAAAAAGTATCTTGCACGCCCTTCCTGTTTGATGAAAAAACCTCTAATGAGCCTACAGAATTCCTGCTTTACTTCCGTACTAATGGCTATGAGTACCGCTATTACCTTTCTATGCTTCATGATGAAATCATTGCCGAAGCACTGGACAGAAAAAAAATAGGCGGCAAACGCACCGCCCATATTTTTGACCGAGAAGGTAAGGTTATTATTTTAGGCTCTAGCATAAACAAGGCATCCATAAATAGAGATGTAAATCCCAAAATGCCCTACTTATCGTTCTTGGCAATCAACTATGATATCCCTGCTATCAACGACGCTCAAAAATGGTTTGAAAGCTGCATTATCCGCAGCTATGCTAATCCTGAAGCTGAATTACAGATAATGCTGTCTGATAACAAAACCATACGCCGGCAAATTATAAGTGCTTTAAATGATATGGGTATTGACATCAACGGCTATCGCTACGACAACGATAGCAAACAACTCATCATGCAAAGAACACTGCATGGAAAAACCTACGAGTTATCCTATAAAGATGAATCCGATGGTACTAAAAAGCTCATTGCAGCATTGCCGATACTACTGATTGCTTTAGCAGAAGGACGGCTGGCTGTTATTGACGAATTAGATGCTAAGCTTCATCCGAAGCTACTGCGTTACATCATAGCTCTGTTTAAAAATCCTAAGCTAAATACGCATGGAGCGCAACTAATCTTCACCTCTCACGATATAGCAACTATGAAAAACACTGTTTACCGCCGTGACGAGATTTGGTTTGCCGCTGAAGGAGATAACCACAGCAGCGAGCTGTACTCGCTCTATGAGATCCGCAAAGAAAACAACGAGCGTATCAATAATACTGCAGCTTATGACAAGCAGTATCTTGAAGGACGTTACGGTGCAGACCCATACTTGCAGAATATGCTGAAGGATGGTGAATGGCAATGAGCTTAAAACCTCCGACTGTATTATCCCCTTGGCATTGATTTGTCAGGGGGATTTTTAGTACGATTGGCATTGGAGAGAGGTAAGCAGAGAGATTTAGTAGTGATTGAATTTATTCCTTAATGAAAATATCTGTTTTGACGATTGGTAGTTAATTTTTCAAATTTATTATTTTACATTCAGAATGTAGTTGTAGAATAGAACAATGTGCGCATATAATATTCATTAGGAAAAATGTCAAAAATTGCATTTTTTCGTAGGAAAAAGTGCAATAAATTACATTTTTCTTGACGAATGCCTAAAATTAAGCTTTTGACTCAAAATTAGCATTCTTCTAAATCATAAGCAGATGCTAAGCGAAAAGTATGGTATAATTAGTTAGACTTGCATAAAATATGGGGAGATGAAAGCTTTATATGAATTCTTACGCAAGATTTTTTGAAAACCTGCAGCAGGATCTCAAGGCATTTATTTATTGGTGCTTGGTTTTTACGGTATTTCGTATAGCCTTTATTGCTATTTACAACGGACAGCTTAACGGTGAATATGGCGATGTTCCGATGGCTTTATTGTTAGGACTGCGCTTAAGCTTAAAGACAGCAGGCATGATAGCTCTTATTGGCTTTGTGTTTGCAACTTTGCCGAAGCTTATTGTGAAAAATTGGCCGGCAGACAAGCTACGTTTTTGCTGGCATGCTGTGGCCTTAGTTTTCTTTGCTGTTTGCTTTATGACGCGCATACCGTATTACAAGATTTTTAATGCAGCCTTTAATATGATGCTTATAAATGGTGCGCATGATGATATTTATGCGATATTTGTGACTGCGGTTAAAGAGTACCAGTTATTGTGGCGTTTTCCTTTAGCTATGGTTTTGGGCATTGCTTTGGCTTATGGATTGCGTATATGGTTACACAAGCTGCCTGCTAAATCCTTCGTTGAAGTACAGCATAAAAAACTGGTAATTGCATTGACATTGCCTGTGCTCGCAGTTTTATGTGTATTTGTGCGTTATGGCGGTGCTTTTAACTATGCTCATTCCATCAATTGGGAAAGTGCTGCACGCTTAAAATCCAATCTTTTGAACGAAGCAATTTTGGATGATGGACAGGCCTTATACCGTGTACGTGATATGAAGCGTAAAATTGATAAGGTGACAAATATCAACATTACTGTAGCACAGCTGCGTGAAAAAATTGCTGCAAGTGGTGGTAATAAAGCTGCTGACAGCATAGATAAAGCCTTTATACATACTGTTAAACAGCCTAAGCTGGCTAAGCAACCACGCAACATTGTGCTTATAGTTGGTGAAAGCTTTGGTAATTGGCCATTTTTACCTAAGTACAAGGATTTGGGATTGGTTGATAATATGCTGTCTTTGCAAAATTCTGCTGATGCTGCTCACGTTGCTACTATGCTGCCACATGGCAGCGGAACAATTTCTGCTGTTAATGGTTTGGTAAGCGGTATTCCTGATATGGGCTTATATGAAAACTATCAGGCAAACAGCTTTAATAGCAAGTATGCTACCGGTATTGGCTATATTATGAAGCAGCTTGGTTATAAAACTGTTTTCTGGTATGGTGGTTTTTCCGGATGGCAAAATATCGGCAAATTTACTAAGGCGCAAAGCTTTGATGAATTTCATTGTGCAGATGAATTCAGTGATGATAGAGGTAACGCCTGGGGCTGTTCGGATGCTGTTTTGTTTAAGCAAATTGAAGCTTATATGAGCAAGGAAAAAGAGCAGGAAAAGGTTTTCCATGTGGTGCTTACAACAACTAATCATCCGCCTTACAGCATTGATGTGGATGGTATGGGCTTCCCAAGAGCAAAGGTTAAGAGCAAGCTGCCTGCAGATATTGCCAGTGATGAAAAAACGCTTACAGAGCTTGGTCATATCTGGTATGCGGATAAAACAATGGGTGATTTTGTAAAGCAGGCGCAAAGCATGTACAGTGATACGCTTTTTGTGATTACCGGCGACCATTCGGAGCGCTTCAGCTTTGCAAAGGAGCAGGATACACGCACTTTGTCGTCTATACCATGCATTTTTTATGGTATTGGAGTGCAGCAAGCTTGGTTTAATGATAAATCTGTTGGTGACCACATGCAGTTGGCAGGAACATTGGCTGAAATTGTTGGACCTGCTGGTTTTACTTATGCTGCATTGCAGGCGAATATGTTTGAAAATCAAGACGTGGTGTTTAATCACAGGCTTTATGCTGCAGATGGCAAAATTTATACGCAAAGTTCTGATATTGATAAAAAAATTATCGATTACATTAACAGTATGCGCGGAGTAGGTGCTTGGCGTGTCCTGAAGGGTGATGCGGTGAATTAAAAAGGAAGGCCATAGTCGTAATTTATTGCAGGCTATGGCCTTTTTTGCCGGGAATTTCAAGATTTACTCACAATGTTATGCAGTGATAGCTTACATATGGTATAATTATTGCTGAGCATAGGTTATTTAAATGATAATAATACATGTGTCTGTTTAGAATACAATGAGAGGTTTAAAGAATATACACTTGAAAGGTGCCGGGTACAGATGAATAATAATCTTACGGTAGTAGTTTTAACTAAAAACGAAGAAAAAAATATAGCTGCTGTTGTGCAGAATGCCAAAAAAGTAGCGGCAGAGGTGCTGATTGTTGATTCCGGCAGTACGGATAAAACAGTTCAGTTAGCAGAGGAGAATGGCGCAAGAGTTGTTTATCGTGCTTGGGATAATGATTTTTCAGCACAGCGTAATTTCGCTTTGCAGCATGTAAAGACAGAATGGGTGCTCTATCTGGATGCAGATGAAAGAATGAATGATGAGCTGTTGACTTCCGTGAAGAGCGTTGTTGAGCAAGACAAAATATGCCAGTATTCGTTCAAACGCAAATCTGTAGCTTTCGGACAGGAATTTAATTATGGTGTTTTAAAGCCTGATTTTGTACCGCGCTTGTTTAAGACTAAAAATGTGCATTGGGTTAATAAAGTACATGAAAAGCCGATGTGCAAGGATGAATTAAAGGTGTTAGGCGGTTATATTGAGCATTATACGTATACCGGATGGCAGCAATGGTTAAATAAATTTGATCAATATACTACTATTTGGGCTAATGATGCTTATGCTAAAGGAAAGCGCGTAAGTTTAGGAAAAGCGTTTGGCCATGCTGTTTTTGGCTTTATCCAAATGGCAATTCTGAAAAAAGGTGTTTTAGATGGTGGTATGGGGTTAGTTATGAGCTGTAATCATTTCTTTTATACTTTGATGAAGTATCTTAAATTATTAGAATTACAAAGAAAAGGTGATAAAAAATGAGAATTGCAATTTTAGAAAGCATTGTTATGCCTGCTGGACACGAAGTCGAATTTGATAGAATCTTAGTGGAGAATATGAAAAAACAGGGCCATCAGCCGTTGTTTTTTGTTCCTGCTAATTATCCTTTTAAACTTGAGTATCATACTGATGTAGAATATCTTGAAGGTGGAGAAGCTGTTAGTTATGCTGGGGTTGGCAAGCTGAAGAAAATATATCTGTCTATTGTTCGAGAAAAGCGTCGTATTGCTTGGTTCGATTCTGCTTGTGCTAAGGCGAAAAAAGGCCTGTGTGATGCTATTATTATACCTACATCCAGTTGGCGTGGCATGCGTTCATTGAAAAAAAGTGATTTGAAAGATTCTCCTGTTCCAGTACTTTTTATGATGCATGGCATTATGCCTAGCGACAGAGAGAATTTTGTTAATGGCGTAAAGTCATTAAAGCAATATAAAAATGTGCATATTGCAGCACTTGGTATGCAGACAGAATTTCCTGAATTAAAGGATTGTCCTAATTTCCATACAATTTTACCGCCGGTTTATGTGCCTATGGATTTGGGTGTTGAACCTGAATTTAATTTTCATGATACTTTGCGTTTAGGATTCTTTGGTCAATATCGCAAGGAAAAGAATTTAGAGTTTTTCTTGGAGGCATTTACTAAAGCGGTGTTTACTGTTCCTGTTGAATTGCTTGTGCAAGGTGCTACGGTAACACAGGTGGATTCTGACGATTTTGAGCGATTGACAAAGAAGTATGAAAATAATAAAGGAATTAAGTTCTTGCATAAGAATTTATTGGGAATTGAATGGCAAAAAGAGCTTATGGGATGCGATGTAATCTTAATGCCGTATGGTGCAGAACGTTATCGCTATCAGCCTAGTGCAATGCTTTTTACTGGTATAGGCTATTTTAAACCTGTATTACAATCACCGGAAATGAGTCCTGAAGTATTGTATGAATTCAATGTTGGTGAATCTGTAAAGTTGGATAGCGTAGAAACCTTTACTAAGCAGTTGGAAGAGTTCGTTAATACATTTAAGAGTAAAGCTGATGTTTATAAAGCTGGTTTAATTGGTGCTAATGATAAATATAGTCAAGAGAATTTAGTTAAGCATATAGTTGGGATTCTAAAATAATAAGGAGGGTATAGTTTTGTTTAATGAGGATAAGACTATTGCTGCAGCGCAAAAAGTTATGCTTGAGATGTTGTTAGAAGTACACAGAATTTGTGTAGAAAATAATATTACGTATTGGCTTGAAGGAGGAACTCTTTTAGGTGCACTTCGTCATAAGGGATTTATTCCTTGGGATGATGATATTGATATTTCTATGCCTAGAAAAGACTATGAAAGATTTTTGAAAGTGGCAGAAAAAGAACTTGATGCAAAATATTTTTTGCAAACAAGAGATATTGAGCCTGCATTTCCTTTGAATATTGCCAAAATTAGAAAGCATAATACATTGTTAATTGAAACTGGTGAAAATGGAGATGAAAACTACCATCATGGTATTTTTATAGATATTATACCTAATGACTTTTACGATTCAATCTTTTTCGTAAAATGGATGAGATGGGGTGTATTGGCAAGAGAAAAGAGAAAGGATTATTTGCGTGGAAGCATAAAAAGAATAATGGTTACGCTTTATGTAAATATTATTCTTTGCTTACCATTGGAGTTTACAAAATGTGTAAGGTTGTATTTTAGTAAACATAAGGATTGGTTTTCGAATAGAGATGCAAAATATTTGACACATCCGTTGGATTTTGGATGCTTACATTTTACTAAAACAAAGGATATTCTCCCTGTTGAAAAAAGAAGTTTTGAAGGATTTGAATTTTATGTACCCAATAATCCTGAAGAATATTTAAGTAGCTACTATGATGAAAATTGGATGGTTTTGCCACCTGAAGAAAAAAGGATATGCCATCATCAAAAGATAAAATTTTAGTATTGGAGGTATAGTAATAATGAAAATTGGTTATGCAGCTGGAGTTTTTGATTTGTTTCATATTGGACATTTAAATTTATTAAAAAATGCTAAAGGGTTATGTGATAAATTAATTGTTGGTGTTACTGTGGATGAGTTAGTAGCATATAAAGGAAAAAAAGCAATGATTCCATTTGAAGATAGACTGGAAATTGTAAGATCTATAAAGTATGTTGATGCAGTAGTTCCGCAGTACGATATGGATAAACTCACAATGTGTAAAAAATTAGGAGCATCTGTTTTGTTTGTTGGCGATGATTGGTATGGTACTGAAAAATGGAAAAACTATGAGAAAGAATTTGAAAAAGAAGGCATAAAGATTATTTATTTTCCATATACTAAAGGAATTTCCTCAACTCAAATTTCAAAGGCATTGCTTGCAGTACGAGGTGAATAGAATATGACTGTTGACAAGATTTATTGTATGAGTTCTTGGCTTATGCATAGAAATATTATAGATAAAAATAAACAATTTGCAGACAACATAATTCCCCAATTTACTAAAAGGAAAATAGATGGTGTGCCGATTAACAATAGCCATGAGTTAGGATTATGTTTAGAAAAACAAGTTGAAACTGCATGTAGGTATGGGAAAGCGGTATTGGCTTTAAGCGGAGGTATTGATTCTGCGGTATTGGCTAAATATATGCCAGCGGGATCTAGTGCTTATACCTTTAAATGTGTAGTGCCGAATAAACAAGTTGTAGATGAAACAATACAAGCAGCTAAATATGCATCTGAATGTGGATTGAATCATAAAATTGTAAATGTAAGTTGGGAGGATATGATTAAATATGCTCCTATACTAATGAAACGCAAAGGTATGCCTATTCATTCTATAGAAGTGCAAATATATAAGGCTGCTCTTAAAGCTAAAGAAGAAGGTTTTAGCAAAATGATATTTGGTGAAACAGCAGATATTCATTATGGTGGCTTGGATAAGCTTTTATCAAGAAATTGGACTTATGATGAATATTTAAAACGATTTTCCTATTTATTGCCAAGCAAAGTGTTAAAAGAATATGTATTGGAGGAGTTGCCATACAAAGATTCTTTAATGACCAATGGATTAATAGATGTCCATAAACATTTGTTGAAATGGGATATTTTGGAAAGTATTGCTAGTTACGAGAATGCTTGTGAGTTGGCAGGAATCGAGTTTGTTGCACCATATAGTAATACGTACTTAAATAAGCCGTTAGATTATGAGCGTATAAAAAAAGGTGATAGTAAATATTTTGTTCGTGAATTATTTAGTAATTTATATAGAGGATGGGATATACCAAACAAAATACCGATGCCAAGACCAATGGATGAGTGGTTAAAAGGTTGGAAAGGACCTGTGAGAAAAGAATTTTTACCAAATTGTGTAAGTAGTTTAAAACCGGATGAAAAATGGTTAGTGTATGCTTTGGAAATGTTTCTAAATATGATTGAACGATAATATTCAAAGATGAATATACAACAAGCAACTATGGTATAAGTATTGATTTTATCATTATTCGTTTTACGTAAATAAGAAGTCTGGTGGATTGATAACATACACGTTGCAGCTCGGTTCAACAAGGTATCTTAAAAACATGTTGCCGTAGTGTGTCCATTGACTCAAGACCGGAGATGATACTGTCTTTTTCAAAGTGAGAAAGCTTGGAAAGCAGCATATATAAGCCATCAGAGTAATTAGTAAAGCTGAACGGCTCAATAATTACTCCTTTATTATAAGAGATGGCAGAAGTAAAATGATTAAGTTCAGCAATATCAATACCAACAAAAATCATGAGAATCAACCTTCCGGAAAAAAGTCTAATATTGTGATATTTACCAATGATTATCATCGTAGACTTGATTTAAATAAGCATTCGGAAGAAAAACTTCGATGCATCCAGCTATAAACTATTCAGATAAAGGTAGCGGCAATACATTCCTGGCGCGTAGTCAAAGTTACAAAACATCAGTGATTGTTTACAGTATCTGGATGTATTGAACCACAATATTAAAAGAACGGAGAGTATGAATTTTTGCTTTTATAAATATCATACAAGAAGTGTTTATGAACGAATACAATGAAAAATATAAATTGATTTCTGTTATTGTACCTATTTATAAAGTCGAAGCATATTTAAGACGAGGTATAGATAGCATTCTTGCACAAGATTATCCTAATATAGAAGTAATTTTGGTTGACGATGGGTCCCCTGATAATTGTGGAAAAATTTGTGATGAATATGCAAAGAAAGATAAGCGTATACGAGTAATACATAAACCAAATGGAGGTCTTAGCTCTGCTAGGAATGCTGGACTAGATGTTGCTAAAGGCGAGTATATTAGTTTTATAGATAGCGATGATAGTATTTTGCCATATATGTATTCCACTATGATAAAAGTAATTGAGAATAATAATCTGGATATTGTTACTTGTGGAGTACAGAGAATTAAGCCTGGAGAAAAAATAAAAGAAACATATGGAGATGGAAGCGTTTGTATTGTTGATGGCAGAGAAGCTTTAATAAATTGTTTAGCGAATGATGGGGCTGCTGTTTGGTGTAAAGTGTATACAAAAAAAGCAATAGGAGATGTTCGCTTTCCGGTAGGACGCATTTTTGAGGATTCTGCTACCATGTATTTATTCATAGCTAACGCAGAAAAGGTGGGATATTTAAACAAAGTTTTTTATAATTATTATTATAATGGTAACTCTATTACCCAAACCTCTTTTGCTCCTAAAGCTAGATGGGATTACGTTTTGGCGCGTAAAGAGGCATTTGAGTATAGTGTAGCGAAAAATATTCCTTGCATCAAAGAATGTAAAAGTTTATATGTAAAGGCCTTATTATCTTGTATGACTGCTGTTTATGCTTGTGGGACAGACAGTGAAAAAAGGATGTATAAGGAGAAAATCATTCCGGAATTGATAAAATACAAATCTGACAAAGATAGTTACTGTAAATTGAATTCTAAATATAAGATTTGGCTTAAATTTAGTGGAGATTTTAATATTATCCATATAATTTCTGCAAAGATATCTTTATTTAGCAAAAAATGCAAGAAACTATTTAGATGATAAATGAATATGCCAGCAGGTTCAGCTATTATAGCGGTATGCGATGTAGAACAATATATAGCATAGTGTCTTGAATTTATTATTAATCAGATTTATAATAAATTCCACATTACTCCATTGCTTGTGGTTGGATTGATCTAGTTCAATTTTTGTGCTCGATTAAGAGACGGTATATTAATAGATTCATCCATTACTGTCAACTCATAAATTTGGACAAATGCTGAAAAGATTTGCAGTGAAGAAAAATAGCATCTAAAGGGGATTTTATCATGGAAAATAATGAAATAAATCTATTTGAATTAGATGAATTACCACGATATGTTGAAATAGCTTATAAAAAATTAAAGAACAGTATTTTCTTTGATAAATCCAATGTTATTACACGAAATGATCTCGTTGAATTTGAATATGGTGATCAGTGGGAGAATAAGCTCAAAGATTTAGCGGCATCACTTACTGATTCCGCCCAATGGGAAAGTAAAGAAAAAGAGATTTTAGAAGCTATAAATATTTTTACTCTTCCTAAAGCAATAAATAATACTACAGATAAAGAGAAAAGTAAGGTCATTTTCAATAAGAATCATAATAAAAAAATCAACATTAAAGATTTTCAATATATGATTGACATGCCTATAGAAGGGCATATTTTGGGCGTTCTGTGGATTTTACTTATTGGTCGCTATCTTGATGAAGATGACAAGATGTATAAGCATTCTTATGGCAATAGATTGCGCAGGAGTATGTTTAAGAAGGGTAAAAAACCTACATATTATCCAGGAATGTTTGAGCCTTATTTTTCTCAATATACGGCTTGGCGTGATAATGGTATAGATATTGCCAGAGAACACCTTGATAAAGGTGATGACATAATTATTCTTACTATGGATTTGCAGCGCTATTACTATTCTGTAAATTATCAACAGGACGAGTTTGATAATATGCTCCAAGTTTTAAAAGGAGAAAATGATGATGAGGAATCCGAAGAAACTGATGTATTAACCCGTATTCATAATTTTGTGTTTAACGTGATACGGAGTTATTCCTGTAAATTACGTAGTGAATGTAATGATGAAGGTTTATGGATTACAGATAATAGTATTCAGCAAAACAGTGAGGAGCATGCTAACAATGTTCTTCCGATAGGCTTTTTACCATCTTGCATTCTAGCAAACTATCGCCTCAATGTTTTAGATCAACAAATTAATAGTCGTTGGAATCCTTTGTACTATGGTCGTTATGTAGACGATATTATTATTGTTGATAAGGTAGAAAAGAATAGTGAGCTGTATAAGCTGATTTATAATCATAATACAGAGGCTTCCGATATTATAGAATTATATTTGACAAACTGTAATGCAAAAAAATGTGAAGCTTGTTTTAATCAATCTGAAAGAGCTTTATTTTGTCATAGTAATATTAAACAAAATGAGGATAAAGATGATAAAAATGTTGAAGATCAAGATTATTATTATCTCAATCCTGAATTTTTAAAGGTGCCTCTTGCTAGTCAGAGTAATCAAAATGCTGAAACTGGCACAATGAAGGTTAATGGAGATGTGTATATAAAGGTTCAGAATAAAAAAGTTCGCTTATTTGTTTTTGATTCTGGCTCATCTGATATGCTGCTACGATATTTCCAAAATGAAATCTTAAAAAATTCCAGTGAGTTTAGATTTTTAGCGCCAGCAGATACGATATATAGCGTTGATTCTTATTGCAAATTATTCGATGTAAAGTATTCGGACAGTATTAATAAAATAAGCTCTGTAAAGGATATAGCGATAAACAAATTTGAGCTATCAAAATTCTTAGGTAAGCAGATGTCTATTAGTATGCTTACGGACAGTAAGGATAATCCTAATTTTTGTGAACTTCTGAAGTTAATGGTTGATGATGTTTTAATAGAAAATTACATGCTTTGGGAAAGAATTTTAGAAGTATTAATATTGAGGCATGATAAGAAAAATTTACTTCGTTTTACTCAGAATATAGTAGATAGTTTACGCAAATTAACTTATAAAGGTGATGCTTCATCTGATAAAACTAAAATTTGTAGTAGGGATTTAGTGAGGGTATTCTATTCCGGTCTATGCAGAGTTATGGCACTTACATGGGGGCCTAGAGCGGATAGTGCAATAAAAGATGTCTGCAAGATTTTCAACGAAGCACGGCTTGCAGATGAAGTAACTATTTTGGATGAAAAAACTATATTCCGTTTTAGAAAACAGTATTGTTATTCACGTATGCTGAATAAATTTCTTGTTCCACTGTGCATTGAAAGTATCATAAATAAACTGCAAGAAAAAATAAAGGTAATGGAAGATGAATTAGAAAAAGAAAATCCCAAATATGAACAGGAGAATATTTTTCTTTTTGATCTCAAAAATTCTCTAAGCTTAATTAGTGAAATTGATTTATCAACTAATAAGTACTATTATTCTCCTACAGTTATAAAACCAGAAGAATTAAAGTTTTCAATGTATACAGCTCAGATGTTCAGTAAAAAGAATAAACTGGAAGTAGATGAGAAAATTAACAAGCTTTATGCATTATTAAATTACAACTATAAGTTTAGTAATGGAAATACAGGTGGCGATGATTATGACGGAGATAGGTTAGACAACGTTGTTACTATTGTTTCTTCAGATCAACCAGATACAGATAAAGATACATATTATCCTGATGATGCAATAGACAAAACTTTTGTTGCTATCAAAGGTGAAGCTAAGAAAAAGCTGCGTGTTGCTATAGCTAATACTAAGATATATGAGAAATATTTTGAAGATGTATTGAAAGATGTTTATGATCGTTCATTAGATAGGTATGAAAAGCTTGAAGAGATCCTAAGGCTGGCGGTTAAGGAAAAAGTAGATATGATAGCCTTCCCAGAATGCTATTTACCTTATGAGTGGCTACCAAGGTTATATAGGTTTAGCGCTACGAATAAGATAGCTATCATTTCCGGAATTGAGATTATAGCATTGAATCATTCTGATGAAAATAGCTTTCAAAAGGATATTTTAAATTTAACGGCAGTTATATTACCGTATAAAATTAATAATTATAGCTTTGCGTATATGGCATTTCATGAAAAGATTCATTTCTCGCCAGAGGAACAAAGGATGGTAGTAAACTATAGCCATTTTACACGTGAAGGAAAAACCTTGCAAATGTTTTATTGGCATGATGTTTTCTTTTCTGTATACTGTTGTTTTGAAATAGCTTCAATTTCTTTACGTAGTGCCTTTAAAAATTATTTAGACTTATTTGTTGCAGTAGAATGTAATAAGGATATTAATTATTTCTCTAATGTTATGGAGTCATTGTGCAGGGATATGCATTGCTATTGTTTACAGGTCAATACGTCTGATTATGGTGATAGCAGATTAATTAAACCGGCATCATCTGTTAAAATGAATATGATGCGCATAAAAGGTGGTTGCAATGAAGCTATTTTAGTAGAAGATGTAGACATAGATGGGTTGAGAAACTTCCAACGTAAACAATATGAATTGCAAAGGGATGAAAAAGATAAATTTAAAACAACACCTCCAGGCTTTGATGTAAGTATCGTGGATGCGAAACTTCATAAGCGATTGGTGAAGCGAATTCAAGAGGAGTTAAGAATGGACTAGAGAAGAAGCAAGATAACTAAAAAATGAACATAGAGCTTATTTTTGCTCAGAAGATTCATCAGTAAAGGCGAGAGAATTGACAGTTACATCTGCGAAAATATGATGTTTATAGCCGATTGGTGTAATGGAAGATTCTGGGATATAAAACTCCAGAGGAACTGTTTGACTTTGAGTTGGATAAAATCTATGCATTTTACTTTTCAAAAAGTTTGCAACTTGTTATTGTAATTTAGGCCTTAACAATATCTTTCTATTTGGGGGCGTTCTTATTAATATTATCGTAACCGGCGGTGCCGGATTTATCGGAAGCAACTTCATATTTCACATGCTGGCAAAGCATCCTGCGTACCGCATTATTTGTCTTGACAAGCTGACTTATGCAGGTAATCTTTCTACATTAAAGCCTGTGATGGACAAGCCGAACTTTAGCTTTATGCAGACAGATATCTGCGACAGAGAAGCAGTAGACAAGCTTTTTGAGGAAGAACATCCCGATATCGTGGTGAACTTTGCTGCAGAATCACATGTTGACCGCAGTATTGAAAATCCCGGTATTTTCTTGCAGACTAACATCATGGGGGCTGCAACCTTGATGGATGCTTGCCGTAAATACGGTATCAGGCGTTACCATCAGATATCTACAGATGAGGTGTATGGAGATTTAACACTTTCTGCAGAGGCAAAGCCATTTACCGAAAAAGCTTTAATTCGGCCGAGCTCTCCCTATAGCAGTTCCAAGGCAAGTGCAGATTTGCTTGTTATGGCTTATCACAGAACCTATGGCTTGCCTGTTTCGATTTCGCGCTGCAGTAATAACTACGGGACCTATCAGTTTCCCGAAAAGCTGATACCATTGATGATTGTGAACGCTTTATCAGATAAACCTTTACCTGTATATGGCGAAGGACTGAATGTACGCGATTGGCTTTATGTTGAGGACCATTGCAAGGCTATTGATTTGATTATTCATAAGGGCAGAGTGGGCGAGGTATATAATATCGGATGTAATAATGAGATGCGCAATATTGATATCGTAAAGCTGATTTGCAAGGAGCTTGGCAAACCGGAGAGCCTGATTACGTATGTAACTGACCGCAAAGGTCATGATATGCGTTACGCAATTGATCCGACTAAGATTCATAATGAGCTGGGCTGGCTTCCCAAAACGAAGTTTGCCGATGGCATTAAAAAGACCATTAAATGGTATCTTGAGAACCAAAAGTGGTGGCAGGATATTATTAATGGCGAGTATCAGAATTATTATAAGAAGATGTATGGAAACAGATAAGAAAAACGAGGGCAGCGTTGCTGACCTCGGTTGCACTATGTAGACATAAGATTTTTAATGTATTTAGCTTTTCCTTCAGATCTTCCATCATTAATGCCAGCTTCATAAATTTGCTTGCAGAAATTATCCATAGTTGTAAGTCCATCCCTGCTAATCTTACATTAGCAAAATTAAGTAGCAGCTTAAATAACCTGCAAAGGAAGGCTGCACTCGTATAAATATTCCGGTGCAATATCAATTTCATCGCTCCAGGCTACGGAGCCACAATCAGCTTTAGCTGTCAGGAAAAAACTGAGATTGTTCAATGGCTTGTAGATTGCTTTTGCAAGAAGTGGGCGAGCATCAAAAAGCTTTTTTTCGCCGCTGGCAAAGGTTAAAATCAGCGTATAATCCTTTTGCGGTTGTACGTTGGTAACTACCCATACTGGCGTTTTCATAATCGTGGTCACTCCTTTTAACGCAATGGTTCGATTTTGTATAAGGGTTCTTCGTTAATAGCCAGTTCCCAATTGGCTATTAGCTCATCTTTGTGAATTTCTGTCCAGGCTGCTATAAATTTAATCTGTCTTTTTGGCATATCTCCTTCAATTAGCTCACCATCAAGATTGAAGGTAGCATAATATCCTTGATATGATGCATGGAAATGAGGCGGATTGTGTTCACCGTTGTTATACATCTTAATAATAATACCATAAAACATTGAAATGGCCGGCATACTGATTTCTCTCCTTTAATTATAATATTTGCTCCGGCAAAATACAACATAAGCTGCCAAACAAAAAAGCAGTACACATAGCATCCGAAAGTTCGGATACCATAG
>JABLTQ010048430.1_pt1 | contig 64720 bp, 49 predicted proteins | sample 7160101 | NCBI WGS metagenome assembly JABLTQ01 (sample SAMN14651228, study PRJNA627086) | human gut metagenome | isolation source: feces | host: Homo sapiens | reverse complement strand
TACAAAAAGCCAACTAACTCGCAATACCTTATGTATGAATTAGTTGGCTAATTTTATACTATTTACTGAATGTCCCTGTTTAGCACACAAATATCTAAAATTATTACCTTCAAGTGATAAAAGTCATCCGCTAAACCAGCGTGCAACCGATAAAAATTTCCAACTATTAAACTCCCTTACTAAGCCTAAACTATGAACCTATTAGAAGGCAAACATTCTTCCGTAATCTGCGATTTAGGATATTGTCATATACGCACCGTCATAAATTACAAAAAGCTTTCTCGTAACACTCTTTACAAGCCTCTATTTCCCTTGGTAGCACAAAAAGTTTTTTTACCCGTTCATATCCCGCTTCTCCTAGCTCATGATGTAATGCATCATCAGAGATCAATTGATCTATAGCTTGTGCATAAGCTTTAACATCACCATTAGCAACCTCCAAACAAGTTTTTTTATTAATAGATACCCAGTTGACGCCACTTCCTTCTATCGTGAAAGTAACAGCGGGAAGTTTACAGTACATTCCCTGCACCAAAGACAAACCAAAAGCTTCATTTTTTGTAATACTAGGGAAAGCCAAAACTCTCGAAGCATAGAGATAACAACGCAAATCATCATTAGAGATTTTTCCAATAAACTTCACCCTGTCAGAAGAGCATGATGCTATCAGCTCTTTTGTTAAAGGTCCTTTACCAGCAATCACAAATACACACTCTGACCGAACATGTTTTTCAGCTTCCAACAGATAAAATAGGCCCTTATACTGAATATGCCTGCCAACGAAGAAGATAATCGGCTTATAATCGTATTTCGCACAAATCCTTTTAATAATCTTATCATCCCCATCTTGCCTCTTAAAAAGTTCCTCCTCAATAGCACTTTGCACGATGTCAACTTTATCCTTGAACGACTGCAACGGCTTAGAACCATCACGGTAATTAGGACTAGTTACCATTATTCTATCCGCTCTTTTCAACAAAGCTGTTTCAAAAGGTTTGATAAAAGGATATATTTTCTTTTGCTTTACAATATCCATATGCCAATGCACTACCAGCTTCACATTTTTAGGCAGTATTGACAACAAAACAGCTGCAGGAAAAGGATTCGCCCAATGGAAATGGATAATGTCCGGCTCAAAATCTTTAATTACTTTCTTGAGAATAGAGAAATATGCAAAGGACAAAGCTTGTCTAGCTATCTCTATCCAAGTTCCCACTCTATACACCTTCACTCCATCAACTATTTCTATAAGATTATCCCTCCCCTCATTGAAACAAATGACTACTACCTCATTCGACTGAGCAAAGCTATCCGCTAAATATTTGCAAGTATTCTCTATTCCTCCTATGTAAGGATAGTAATACTTGGATATATGCATTATTTTCATCTTAATCAACAATATTCTTTACAGCATCCAACAACCCATTTGCTTTATTCACTTCTACCTGTATACACTTCTTTACACCTGCATTCTCACCAGCTTCTATATCTCGATAACTGTCTCCAATTATGTACGACTCAGACAAGTCTATATTAAAATCCTTAGCAGCTTGCAGCAGAAGCCCAGGCTTTGGCTTACGACAATCACAGATGCACTTGTACTCAAGTCTTTCACCCTCAAAACCCTTGTCTGTATGATGAGGGCAAACATAAATACCATCCACAAAAGCACCAGCCTTTCCAAGCTCCGTCTCCATCTTATCGTGAATTGCCTGCAGCTCCTCAAAAGTACAATCGCCACGAGCAATGACTGGCTGATTTGTCACAACAATAGCTAAATAACCACTTTTGTTAATTAGCTTGATTGCCTCAGCTGCCCCTTTTATCAGTTCAAACTGTTCTAATTTGGTTACAAAACCAACCATCTTGTTGATCGTACCATCTCGGTCTAAAAAGATTGCCTTTTGTTTATTCTGCAAATTACGAGCATGTACTTTTCCACTCTTGATGTCCTTTTCCGTTTCATATAATCTATCAGGAGTACCCATATCCTTAATATACTCCGGCGTATTGTAAGCAAAAATCCTACCGCTCGAAATATTTGGCTTTAACACATCACGATCAAGATCTATCTTGTCGGGAGTTTCTGGATGTCGAGGCACAAAACTCTTCATCGTCTCCTTTAAAAGTTCAGGAGAAATCAATTCTATACCAGCATTGACAAGGTTCTTGTAATAAGTACGTTCGTCTTCCTTCGACATCCAACGTATAACACGATGTGTATCCCTAGGCATACCGCCAACTGTTTCGGGCACAGAAATCTCCGTTACCAATAGAGAACTATCGTATGGATGTCCATTAGGATGAGCCATCAAACTTGCCAATGCCCTATGTTCTTTATGGAAAGTAATAAAACGATTAAAATCAATATCAACAATTACATCTCCGCAGAGAAGTAAAAAATCATCTATTAACTGAGGCATTTTAAATAAGGCACCAGCTGTTCCCAATGGATAGTCCTCTACAAAATATTCAATATTAACGCCAAACTTTCTTCCATCGCCGAAATAGTCCTTGATTTTATCACCAAGATAACCTATTACAAGAATGATGTCTGTTAAATCACAAGCCCTCAAATTATCAATCTGATACTCCAAAATAGGTTTGCCGCATATCTGAATCATAGGCTTAGGCACATCATTTCTCACAGAAGCAATACGAGTACCCTTGCCACCTGCCATAATTACAACTTTCATAAATTTACCGTTAAAAAATAATGTTTAGGGGTATTACAAATTACCAAAGAATTTCTCTTCCAACATCAAACACAAACAGTGATATACAGGTATGTGAAGTTCCTGAATCTTGTAAGTTTCAGTCTCTGGTACATGAATACATACATCTGTGAATGCTTCTAGTCTATTTTCATTCTGACCTGTTAGCCCAATGATTTTCAATCCTTTCGATTTAGCAGCAACAGCTGCATAAAGCACGTTTTTGCTATTACCAGAAGTAGAGATACCTAAGAAAACATCTCCAGCACGCCCCAAACCATTCACTTGTTGAGCGAAAATCAACACAGGTACAGCATCATTCATGAATGCTGTAGTCAAAGAAGGTTCACCCACTAATGAAATTGCAGGTAATGTGCCTTGTAGATGGTCTGCTAATACAGCTCCCATTTCCGCATCAATCTTCATTAGTCGGTCTATTTGTGCTGCATAAATCTTTCGCTTCAGTTTAAATTCTTTCATCAGCTCACCTACAATATGTTCTGAGTCGGAAGCAGAACCACCATTACCTGCAACAAGCAACTTGCGACCAGCAGAATAAGCCTCCTCTAATATTTGATAAGCTTTTAAAATGTCTTCTTGGCAACTTTCCAACTGTGGATAACGCTGCACCAAAATATCAATATGTTTTTTCATCTGTTTATACTTTATTTGTATTGAATATTATTCAAGGCTTTCACATTATCTGTCGGATAGATTTTCCAGCCATGTGCACCACCATCAGAAAACTGAAATGGCATAACGAAACCATCAAGCTTTTTCAAAGCCTCTTCAACGGCCTTTTTAAGAGTTGGTTCCACCACAAACATGATGAACCCTCCACCACCAGCACCACTTACCTTTCCAGCTTTGGCACCGGCAGCCATTGCTACATCCATAGCCTCCTGAATTACTGGATTAGTTACATTATTAGCCAATTTTTTCTTGTTAGCCCATCCTTCACGAAGAATCTCAGCAAAGCCTTCGATATCACCCTTCAAGACTGCGAGCTTCATATCTTTAGCACTCTGCTTTATCTTATGCATTGCTTCTACAGCATCATTATCACCTTTGGATGTATTTGCCTTTTGCTCCTCAATGATAGCAGCACTACTACGACTTTTACCCGTAAAATATAGCAACATACTTGATTCCAACTCATCAATTATCCAACGTTTTATCTTTAGTGGATTCACTATAACTATATCATTCTGTAAGAACTCCATATAGTTAAAACCACCGAAAGCTGCAGCATATTGATCTTGTTTTCCACCTGAAAGCCCCAAATCTTTACGCTCAATCTCATAAGCAAGACGAGAGATCTCGTAATCACCAAGTGGTAAACCAAGCCATTCTACAAAACATTTCAAGATACAAACCACCATTGTTGAAGATGTCCCCAATCCAGAACCTGCAGGAGCATCATTGTAAGTTGTAATCTTGAAAGACTTTTCTTCCACACTAAAGTCCCTTACAACACGATTATATACCCCCTTGATAAGACTTGCCTCGCCATCTATTTCCAAGCTTTTAGCCTTTGGATAGCTCTTATTGCAATCAGCATCAAGTGCATTGATAGTTATCATGTTATCATCAGTCTCCTCAATAGTACAATATGCATACAAATTAATTGTCGCATTCAAAATCAAACCTCCATAGATGTCGCTGTATGGCGAAACGTCTGAACCTCCTCCGGCTAAACCAAGACGGAGCGGTGCTTTACTTCTTATAATCATAAATGTAATTTTAGTTGGAAATTAAATATTAAGATATTGGATAATGATATTATAAACTTGTTTAGCACTTATCGTAAAAGAAAAGCGTTTTGCATTTTCAAAGCCTTTCTTTTCTAAACCATTAGGATTATTTAAAATTTCACTCATACAATTGGCTATATTATGAGAATTGTATGGGTCGCAAAACATTCCACTATTTCCTATAATTTCATGAAGTGGAGGAATACTGCTGACTAAAATAGGACACCCACAGGCCTGGGCTTCAAGAGGAGGAATTCCAAAGCCTTCATAAATACTAGTAAAAACAAATGCTAAGGCATTACTATAATACTTCACGAGTTGCTCATCGGATACTCGTCCAAGAAACTTTATTCGAGGATTGCTTTTATATTTCGATATATCAATATTTTTAAAGCTCCCATTACTTAAGTCTCCTATTATGTATAGAGAGATATCTAGACGCTTCTTCTCAAAGATATCGAATGCTTTTAGAATCGAAATGAAGTTTTTCCTATAGTTAAGGGATGAAACAGCCAGAAGATATTTTTCTTTTTTCAAATTAGTATCTTCTTCTATATGAAAATTATTGGCCACAGCAGGATATACTACTTTAATTTTCCGTTCTTCTGTTCCATAATATTTTATGATTTCATCTTTTGAGAATTGGCTGACAGTTATAATTTTCAAAGCGGATTTTATTATTCTAGGAATCATGAATTTATAATAGTACAGAAATGCCTTGCTAAAAGTTTGAGGATAGGCTCTAAAGGCGACATCATGAATTGTTATTATTTTGTTCTTGTAGTACAGAGGAGCAGTATTACATAGACAGAGTAATAAAGGGCTGCCGTTTTTATTCAAGAAATTTGGTAAATCCCATTGTTCCCATACATGCCCTTTATGTACTCCGATTACCTTAGCGTCTAACCTTTGTGCATATTCTATTTGGATTATATTGGGCGGTGTGAAAAACACTACCTCATCACCCAACAATTCTTTTAATCTCAACGAGATTTCTATAGCAAACCTTTGCACACCAGTTATCTCCTGGGTCAGAAATCTTGCGTTTATTACTATCATTTTTCGTATACATTTATGTGATTAATAATTTCGATTCTTGTGGGTAGTTGTTTAAAGGCTTTGCCGTGGTCTAATGTAATGTATCTCAATGGCTGGCTAATATAAAGTTCTTGATTGATATTAGATTTAGATAGTCAAATGTTAGTATCTATTGCAATGGTATTACCAATTTTTACACCAGACAATACCACGCAGCAGGCTAGTATATAACAATTATGACCTACACTCAAATCACCATCGACTTTGACCGTTTACTCGCCCGATTTGCTAAAATAAAATCCATGTGTTCATATTTGCGAATCGCTTTCAGACAGCATACTATTCTCTCCTATTGTAATGTTTCCAGTCTTATCAAACAGGTACTTTAAGCCATCTTTGCGCGATATACCTACCAAGTATTGGTTTGCAATATTTATCTTCTATAGATCGGATAGAGGTAGTCTTGTTCTAAAGGTGATTTGCAGCTTTTCCGCCATGCATAGCATAAGCCAAGCCACTCATTTGTAAAATTAAACAATCAATCTGTGAGTTCATTCCTATGATGAGTTTGTCAACAATGATGATATTAAAGTGCCTATGCCCCTTAATATAATAAATCTAATTGCGCTGTATTAAAAAATCCTTCACAACATTTCTTTATTTGCAATATAGAGGACAGCTCCTCTTTTTATACTTTTACTATCCTATTCTAATTGTATATAGAAATTGCACAATCGCAAACATTTAATTTTTCAGACATTCGAGCATACTTATTAAAATCATCGAACAGAAAATCTATATTCAGCATGAGCCTGCATCAAGATAGTCTTCGTTGTATCAATTACTTACTCTTTTCTTCTATGTAATGCCTAACCCTTTCTATTATATCTTGCCAGTTGTATTCGGAAATATCAGGATTTTTCATTGCTTCTATTTTTTTCATGTCTTCAAGTAAACCACATATTTGATTAACCCAATTCTTTTTATCCCAACCTTTAATTGTTAAGCCTCTTTTTTCAACGACCTCAATCATCGCTGAATTATGTGGACTAACAACTGGGCATCCACAAGCCATCGCCTCCAATTGCGGCATTCCAAAGCCTTCATTTAAAGCAGTTGAAATATATAGATTTGCTAAATTATATAGAACAATTAGTTCTTCAGACCCAATGTATTGAGTAAAACAAACTGCTTCTCTAGGATAGTCTGATGCATTTATAATAGAAGAAAGATTAGAACTCTGCCAGCCCTTAGCACCAACTATCAGTAACTTATAACCGGTCCTTTTATATATTTCAGGCATAATATGCAATAAAAAAGATAAATTTTTTCTAGGTTCAATAGTACCGACAAACAAAATAAAACCTTTTTCAATTGCATATTTTTTATATATTTCATTCTTTTGTTTTATTGATACCTCTATTTTTCGAAATTTCGTGCTACAGGAGTCTCCGATGACAACATCTTGTTGCTTCCTATTTGGATAATACAAATTTAACTTGCTATGTGTATAATTTGAATTACACCAAATTAGATCTGCTTTTTTAATGGAATAATTCACGAATGGTAATGCAAACCATCTGTTTTTCCACAACATTGTACTCTTATATTCCTTATTAACAACATCATGGACAGTTATCATTTTTTTTGTTTTCCCTATAGGCAATAATGGGACTTCTGACATAGGAGACCAAACAATATCAGGTCTTAATTTTCTTATAATCTTCGGTAGATAGAAATGATACCATATAAGGTTTGGAACATTTATTTTCCTAAGAACAGGATCTATAATTATATCCAATTTATCTACAGGTAGTCCTGTAATGCTTTCATGAAAAGAAGTTGGACTTACCAATATCAAATGTAATTCTGGTGCATAACTACAGATAGCTCTAATTGCATCTATTGCATATGTTGCAATTCCTGTAGCTCGCTTAGTAAATGCTCGACAATCAACAACAATATTCATATATCAAAATAGAATAGAAAGTTTAAAACCAAAATATCTCCATAAGAAAACAAACGGTATTTTTTTATAAGTAAATTTTAAAACTTTTTTATTCAAATCAGTATCCATTCGTACTAAAGAATCGATTTCATTTACCATATTTATTTGCTCTTTTGAACTCTTAGTAAGATATACCAAATAAACACAGTAAATATTGAATAAAGAATTGGATATAAAGTTTATCGTTGATATACGTTTGTTATTTTTAGAGTAACTACCTGATATAAAATCATCAAGCATTCTTTTTCCTACTTTATAAAAACTGTCAAAATTTCTTTTCACACTATCTTTTGACACTGTTTGTCCTTCCCGTCCTATAAAATATTGATATAAATTAATGTCATAAAAGCTAATCGAATGCGATTTTACATATGGATAATAACAGTACTCAGCGTCAGTATAGCTGATTCCTTCTTGAAGTTTCAGATTACAGTCACGAAGTAATTCTGTTCTAAATGTCATCGCATGCATTCTCAGCATTAATGCATTTTGTGTACTCGCAAAATTTAAATCATCAGCCAAATATTTCTTACCATATTGAAGGTTTTGCATTTTAATATTATGCAAACCTTTCCCTTGTATTGTATAATTTGTGATCAATACATCAAGCTCATCACTCAAATTTACGATTGTATTAATAAATAATGATAGTTGATTTGTATCAAACCAGTCATCCGCATCAAGAATTCTAAAATACCTTCCTTTAGCAATAGTTAGTCCTTTATTTATGCAAGATCCATAATTTCCATTAGGTTTATCTACGACCTCAAATACATTTGGATATCTATTTACATATCTTAATGCTATATCTAATGACTTATCTTTGCTTCCATCATTTATAATTATAACCTGAAGTGCATTAAATAAATCATTATCTGAAATAATTAATGAGGCTAGACACCTGTCTAAATATAACTCCATATTATAGACCGGGACAATAATAGTTAACACTTTTTCAATTCTATGATTTTCCATATCTCAACACATATTTTTTAAGAAACCAAACCATTATCAATAAATAAATTACACTTCTTAACCAACCTAATCTCATTATTGATTCTGTAAATTTACTTGAAAAGAATGCCATAAAAATACTCATAGCCATTGATGTGTATATTAACAAATTTACATTAAGAATAAATGGTGATTTTATGACATCTTCTGATTTCTTATAAAAGAACATCGAGATCAAAGCCAAGATAAAATTCATAACGAAAATACCCTGCATTCCCCAATCCTCATAAAAAGGCCTATATTGAGTATAAACATTTCCTAAGCTATTATTACCAACATACTGAAATTCACCAGGCTGTATACTAAAATTAGGATCAACTTCCTTGTAAAAGGAATAAAAAGTATGTTCACCCCACCTCTGAGAATAAGAAATGTTGGATGCGTGCATAAAAATATCAAAGTTTTTAATTTCTGCTCCACAATATTCTGCTAATAAATCTGAGTTCGTTCTATTCTCTACATCTCTCCCAATCAATAGACTTAATCCTCTGAATGAAAAAGCCAAGATGAAGAGTATCAATAACAAGCGTACATATACTTTTCTTGATATTTGATAATTACCTTTTAATGCGTAATAATCAAATAAAAAGAAAATACCAAACTGCATAAACATATTGAGTATCGGCGCTTTAGAGCCACTCAGCATACCATCTATAAATATTACAGAAATATGTATTAGGAGAATCTTTTTTATTTGTTGTAAACCCTTAGTTTGATAACTGAACATCAAAGCAAGCAACCATATTGTAAAATTGGATACAACGGTTGTGTAACTACCAAATTGTCGAACAAACGAAGGTAAATTGAAGTCATTTGTTCCATTCCATTCATCCATTCTTCGCGCTATTATAAGTTCAGAAAAGCTCAAAGAACCAAATGCTTGCTTTAAATAATATATTTTTAAAAGAATCCCCAAAAAGCCAATTGCGATGGACAACAATATGAAGATCCTTATTTTTTGTATGGGAAATTTTATCTCTTCATTTATTCTTTTATGCTTCACAGGTTTGTTTGGTCGACAGAGTATCATGCAACAGAATGTAAAAAAAAGAGTTCCACCTCCAAGAATTACTACAGATATGGGAAGCATTTTGTCCATTCTCCATTCTGTATAATACGATGTAGCCATTAAAGAGGCAGCTAACATACCAGCCCCCATAAGTATTGGTGGGGATGCTAGATTCTTAAAATATTTATATGCTATCCACAAATTAATAGATAGCAATATGTCTAATAAAAATAACATTTAGATAATTGTTATAAGGAACACACTTTTGAATTATATATTAGCCATCGTTTGCATTACTTTTTCTATGATAGGTGCCATATCATAATATTTATATTCAGCCAATCGTCCTCCGAAGATTACATTTTCCTCTACATCGGCAAGAGCTTTATACTTGGCATAAAGGGTATTGTTCATCTCATCATTTACTGGATAATAAGGCTCCATGCCATCGCACCATTCTGTAGAATATTCCTTAGAAATTACAGTCTTTGGATTATCATAAACAGCCTGCCCGAACATCTCAAAATGTTTGTGTTCGATTATACGAGTATAGGGGACTTCAAGCTCAGTATAATTTACCACTGCATTACCTTGATAATTCGAAGATTCAATGATCTCCTGCTCAAAGCGCACGGTACGATAATTCAATTTGCCGAAACAATAGCCATAAAACTCATCAATCTTGCCTGTAAATACTATTTTATCAGCAAGACTTTCCCAATAAGCTCTATTCACGAAAAAGTCTACATTTGTCTTCGTCTCAACACCGTCAAGTAGTCCGATAATCAATCGGTTGTAACCACCTATTGGAATACCCTGATATTTATCATTAAAATAGTTGTTGTCAAACACGAAGCGTACAGGTAGACGCTTAATAATAAATGCTGGCAGTTCTGTACATTTGCGCCCCCATTGCTTCTCGGTGTAGCCTTTTATCAAGCGTTCATATATATCCTTTCCGATAAGTACTTGAGCTTGTTCTTCGAGATTGCGTGGTTCTGTAACACCATCTGCTTTCATTCTAGAAATAGCTTCGGCTTTTTGCTCTTCTATCTTAGCCTGGGCTTCTTCAGGAGTTATGACTCCCCACATCTGGTAAAATGTATTCATGTTAAAAGGTAAGTTGTAGAGCATACCTTTATAATTTGCAACTGGTGAATTAGTATAACGATTAAACTCAACAATTGAATTGACCAAATTCCACACCTCTCTGTTTGAAGTATGAAATATGTGCGCACCATATTTATGAACATTTATGCCCTCAACATTCTCACAATAGATATTACCACCTAGATACGATCGCTTATCTATGACGAGGCACTTTTTGCCCTGCTTTCTTGCAAAATATGCAAATGTGGCTCCAAATAATCCAGAACCTACTATAAGATAATCGTATTTTTTATCCATAATCAATTCTCTATTTCATATTTAAGATAATCTATTGAATCTTTTATTTCTCTATCAATCAATGGAGTTATAATGGAATAATCAATAGTTCTCTGCCAATCTGTATCACCAGTACCTTTATAATTTTTGTAAAGAATACCGTAACGCAAAAGGATGTCATACATACGGGTGTTCTGCGATCCTATTTCCGTATCAGCATTCTTCATCGCATGAACAAACTCCTTTTGAAATTTCAGCGCAAATACTGTTGCATGAAACGAATCCATACAAACGTAAGAGGCATGGCGTAACAAGTACACCCACTCATAAGGACCGGCATCCTGGTAAGTAATTCCATCACCATAAACTCTTGTTCTATTGTAGCATTCAAGAGTGATAACCTTATCAATACCGGTGAACCGCTTCACATCCTGTACCATCTGTTCATAAACATCTGCCCTCTTGTCGCCAACGAAATAACAGAAGATGTATTTGTCGGGGACTTGGAACTCTATCTCAGCCTTGTTTCCAAATTCCTCCCACTCCTTAGCCGAGAGTAAATAAGTGGGATCAACCACCAACTTAATATCATCACGATGAAGCAACTTACGTATCAGCTCTACAGACCGCTTTTCTCTCACAGCTATGTGAGAGAACTTACTTAGGGCATTCCTCATCCTATCTCTCACCATCGGATGGATTTCCGGCTGTGATATACTCGACGAATAGGCTACGCACTTCGTGCCATCTGTTACAAATTCAAGGAACATCATCGGGTTATAACCTCCACAGAATGGATTCCATATTTGGTCGCTGCCCGTGATAAAAAGGTCAGCCTCTGCCACAACCTTCTTATAGTCTGCATGAGTGAAAAGACGACGCATATTGAAGTTGCCATCACAAAAAGTAAACTTATAAACTTTCTGCTTCTGCAGATTGCCGTAATACCATTTCTTCACAAAGTATTCATATCCCGGACATTTACTCAAGAAAGAAAGAATATAGCGGTTGGGTAACATGAGAATTACCGGCACATTACTGCCATTCTGCACATTCCGTATGATCATATTCTTTCTCTCTGCCAACCTACTGATTTGCTCTCTAGACAAAAATAGTCTCATGATGCGCTTCAGCACGGCAAAAATGTAATGCCTGAAAGTCGGCGGCGGGGTCTCACGCCCGTTGTATATGAACTCTACGTCATGCCCCATCTTACGTAACACATAATTGAGAGCGTAGCTCTGCAAACAGGTACCAAAGTTGGGATGTGGAGCAAAAGTTACCAGTTTTATCTTCATACTTTATCTTTTCAGAATTGACTTGATAAATCTCTTCCCTTTTTCGCCAACAACTGAAACAACAGCCTCTTTTGCCTTATTTTTCAGCAAAATTCCACTATCAGTCACCAGTTCTTCCATCATCTTCAAAGCAGTAGTCTCACCCACAGTATCAGTAAAAACCTCCAATACCATCGGCCGGTCAGTAATCTCAGGGTAAAGAAAACGATCAATCACTGCATTAAACTCCTTTTTGTTTGATGCCATCATATATTCATAGCCCCAATCAGAAACCAAATGCCTAAGCACTTGCGGTGACTGGTTTCCAAAATGACCAGCAGCCGCGATATATTTATCAGCTTCGTCACCAAACATTTCCCCATTATGATTTATCAACCGAAACTCCATTCCCTTGCCATTATTTACGACCAAGATTCTGACATTGTTTCCTATATGGCGGTTTCCTAAAGAATTCATGTCATAAAAGAATGACAGATCTCCAACTACCGCAAAGTGGATTCTTTCTAAATGTCCAAAAGACGAACCAATAAGTGTAGACATAACACCATCTATACCAAAGCCACCAGTATTGCTGTGCTCTTCGACTGTAGCAGGAGTTTCAAAATAATTCCATGAACGAAGGGAATTCAATATTCCCAAATAAAGTAATGAGTTTTCCGGGAGACGAAAAGCCACTTGCTGAGCAATCCAGATATTACTGAATGGTAATTCGGGAATCTTTGAATTTATGGTAGCTATCTCCTCTTTCCAAACTTCGAGAAAACTATCGTCCTTAACTTCCCCCTTAAGATAGTTTGAAAAGAAATTCATCTCAGACATCTCAAACACAGCGGTTAATCGCTTGAACTGATCTCTAATTTCACCATCACTGCCAACCCTCCAGACCTGTTTTGGTTGAAAGGTGAAAGCATCATATGCTCCTGAAACTTCACCGATATGAATCAGCAAATCTACATCAAGCAATTGCGAATGATAGTTCGTCTGAAGTCCAACTAACGAGTTTAGCACACGATACTTTCCACGATAATTACTGCAGTGATCACAAAACACCACCCCATTGTGTCTAGCACAGAAATCATCCAAAATCGCTGTTTCTTCCATCGTCCATACACCATGTGCGCCAACAAAAACGGCAACTCTCCCATCTGGAATGCCAGGCAATGTGTCCGTATATGTATAATAAGAAATCTTTGTCGCTTGCGGTAGTTCCTTTACACTGTAATCACGGCTGTAAGTTGTTGTTAGATTAATATGTACAGGACCACCACCATGACGGGTCAATGCATGCAAAGCCCTATTTATCTTTATGGTGCAATCCCATTCGTCCGTATCGTCCTTCACTGTCTGCAAATGGACACTCTCCATTACAATATCATTGGGTCTCGAACTCCGGTCTGTCACTTGGGCAATCAGATGTCCTACGCGCGAGATATCTTGTGTCGACGTAATAGCCAGTACTGGAAGCTTCCGATAGTAAGCTTCGGTCAATCCTGGCATGTATTCACGTGCGGATGTCGCACCTGTGCAACTTATTATAACCGGTTCACCAGTCGCCTCAGCCAGTCCGCAAGCCATGTAAGCAGCCGACCGTTCGTCAACACAGGAATAGAGTTCAAAGTATGAGTCATGCTGCATGCTTGCCACGAGCGTTATGTTTGTTGCCCCAGGAGATGCTATGACTTTCCTTATCCCATATGCTTTTAGTAAAGATAGTAAAAGCAGATGATTCTTTTCTGAAACGTATTTGTAATCCATGAGTTATTTACAATAAATATTACAACTTCTAAAATTGATAATGTATGTCATCAAACGTAACAAGCCCTGAACCACCAGTCATGTAAACTATATCTCCAACAACCATACGTCCTATCGCACTAGTTAATACAACAGCCATATTCGCAATTTCCTCAGGCATTGCATAGCGACCGACAGGATTGTTGTCAAGTGTGATTTCTTTTATTTCTCCTTTTATTAACATCGAAGTCGCAGTTGGCCCTGGAGCAAGTCCGTTGACAGTTATTCCATAAGGAGTAAGCATCTTAGCAAGTCCCAGTGTAAGACCTCGTATTCCCCATTTTGAAATCGTGTAGGCAGATGCAGCTGGGCGCAAGCTTGAAGACGAAGCAATATTCAGAATATTACCTTTAATACCTCGTTCCTTCATATTACGGGCTACTAGCTGTGAGAGAAAGAAAGTGCCTTTAAGATTGGTACCAAGGATATTATCGTATTCTTCCTCAGTAACTTTAGAGATATCACCGCCAAGTACTCCTGCATTGTTGACCAGAAGATCAATTTCTTTTAAAATCGGATAGTTATCAAATAAAGTCCTGAACGAGCTTACGTCCTTATTATTCATCACAACAAACGATATTCTGTCTTTTGCAAACGGATTTTCTTCAGCCAACTTTTTATGCTATTTTCAAGTTTCAGCTCAGTGCGTCCAGTAATAGTAACAGAAGCTCCACTTTTCAAAAACACACTTGCAATGGCATAGCCAATGCCGCTTGTGCCACCGGTAATCAGTGCTTTTCTTCCTTTTAAAAGTTCATTGGGAGCAATGGTCACGATATTTGTTGTTATATGATTTTCGGGTATACCTTTCAACAGATACCGTCCAACTCTTTTTACATATTTCTTTATGCCCATATTTGCAGTAGTTGAATTGTAAATTTATATGACTCGGCTTCAAAATCTTGCCAACTTACTTACCACACACCATTTCACCTTATACAAGATATCTTATCAGGCTGTAGAACAAAATCCTTTACATACCCAACATCATATACTTTCATTCTATCTTAAATCAGCCATTTATAGAAGTATCGCAAAGGAATGCGAATGAAATACAAACTGGTTAATGCGAGAATTTATGATAAAGATCAAGTACTTTCTTTGTCACGGCTTTACGCTCACTGTCTGTAAGGCCGATAAGGAAAATGGTTATTAATGAAGAAATCAAAGAGACAACAACAGTCAAGCATAAACGCCAGAACGACGGAGAAAATGAATTTACCACAACGAACGGCAAAATGACAGCGATCGGAGTGACAATAAACATTGGAATAACCACCTTTCTGACAAACAGGGCTGGAGGAAAATGCAACAACCCTTTCATTATATACAGCCTGACAATGTTTACTCCTATATAAACCATAATGAAGACAAGATATGTACTCTCAGCAGGTAGACCGCACTCAAAAGCGACCCAAGTAAGCGGAAAGACTAATACGCCTACACTGGAAATCCAAATTGAATAGCGTTTGATATTACCTGTTGCCATACAGGCTGTAAGACCTGTTCCACCAAGCATATTCAGCATCGAGCCTATAATGGTGAGTCGAAGAAACACCACGGTATAGTCAGGAACAGTTTTTAGCCATAGCGTCAAAACATATTCAGTTTCGAGCATGACTGGTATGGCAAACAACATGAGCAGGAAATAAGAGAATTTAGCACCACGGCAAACGAGGGTAAACATCTCTTTTATCCTCCCCGCAGCATAATCTTTTGTTATCTGTGGGTTTACAGCAGTCATGAAATTGTTGACAAACTGCTGTATTGCTCCGTCAACCTGTGTGGCAACTCCTCGGGCCGCATTCAGCGTCACACCAAAGAACATGTTTATAAGAATGTTCACTCCCTGTGTATTGAACAGCCAACAACCGTTAGCCAGAAATTGCCATCCTGCAAAACTGCCCATCTGTTTCAATAAAGAACGATCGTAAACGAATCGATAATGACATTCTTCAAAATGCCGGTTGCAGTAAATACCGTAAACGAAACGTATGATCAGAGCGACAATAACAAGGAGTATGGCATAGGAAATCAGCTTATCAAAAGGTGAGACCACTATCAGAAAACAAATCAACAGTTTTAATGAGGCCTCAAGTATGCTAACGTATGCAAAAGCTGCCATACGTTCGTGAGCGATGATGCAGGCGTTGTACGGAATACTTACAAGATTGATGCAGAACATCAACAGCGAGCAATAAAGCACCCAGTTGGCTGCCGTCATTCGACCCTCCGGTATGTTCATCTGCGTATTCAGAAACCAACCACCGACTACTGCACCAAGAATCATTATCAACAGAGACAGCCCCAACTGTATATTGACACTTGTCGAGAAAATCAAACCAAGCCGCTTGATGTCACCACGTCCAAGTTCAAATGTAATGAAGCGACTTATCGCATTGGATAAAGAGCCTGAAAGTAGGGAGAACATGGCCACAACACCGCCCACGACATTGTAAATACCATAATCCCCCACGCCCAATGCGTTCAGTATGACGCGGCTCGTATAGAGCGTTATCGCCATAATGAACAGCGTCCGCACATACAGCAGCAGCGTATTCTTGGCTATCCGCTTGTTATTCTCCGCAACGTTCACCATCACATACACCTGTTACATTCCTCACTCACTTCTTCTTCTCATCCCCATACCCATAGCCATAACCATACCCGGCCTTGCCGTAGCCGTAGCCATACTTCTGGCCATAGCCATAGCCGTAGCTGTTCTTGCGCTTGGACATGTCGATGCTGTTGATGACCGTCGCGAGGTGAGGAATCTTATGCTCGTCGCGCAACGTGTTGATGAAGCTGAAACCACCCTTCGGCGTATAGTCTGCACGACAGACATAGACCAGCATGTCTGCCACACGGGAGATGATCGAACTGTCGGTCACCATGCCGATGGGAGCAGTGTCGAGGATGATGTAGTCGTACTTCTCCTTCAGACGGGAGATTGCCTCGTCGAGCGTACGGCGGGCTACCAGCTCGGTGGGATTGGGAGGGATGGGACCACCGGGGAGGATGTCAAGGTTCGGGCTGAGGTCCGACTGCTGGATGATGTCGAAGAGGTCCGTATGCTCGGGGTCGCTCAGGTAACTCGTGATGCCGTGGATGCGGCGCGAGAGGTTGAACACCTTGTTCAGTCCCGGCTTGCGGATGTCCATACCCATGATGAGCGTCTTCTTACCCATGTAGGCAAGACTCACGGCAAGGTTGCCTGCCACGAACGATTTTCCTTCACCGGGCATCGTCGACGAGAACATGATGACGCGCTCCTCAGGCTTCAGCATGAACAGCAGGTTCGTACGCAGGGCACGGAAGGTCTCCTCCATCACCTCGTTGCGGTTCTCGTGCACGACGATGGCACCCGCCGCGGGCTTCTTACCCAGGGGGATTTCGCCGACAACGGGTACATCGGTGAGCTTCTCCACATCCGAGCGGTTCTCTATCTTGTACTTCAGCAGGTCCGCCAGGTAGATGCAGCCGAAGGGTATGCCCAGACCCAGCACGAAGGCTGCCAGATAGAACAGCTTCTTCTTCGGCGACACCGGATACTTGTCCGCCAGCGGCTCCTCGATGATGCGTCCGTTGTTCGCAGTAGCTGCCAGCGTGATGGCGTTCTCCTCGCGCTTCTGGAGGAGCATGGTGTAGAGCGTCGCCTTGATTTCCTGCTGACGCGAGATGCTCATGAACTCCTTCTCCTGCTCGGGGGCACGGCTGATGCGTCCCTCAAACTTGCTTGCCTGGCGGTCGAGGTCCTTCTTGGTAATCTGCAGTCCGCGGAGCACACTCTCCACGGTGGTCTGCACACTGAGGTGCATGGCTGCCAGGTTGGCGTCGAGCTGCACCACTGCGGGGTTCTCTTCCGACGAGGTGAGCAGGAGGCGCTTGCGCTCGGCAAGCTGCGCGTTATACTGGTCGATGGCGGTGCTCAGCACACGGTCCTCCAGACCGACGTTGCTCGGGATGACCTGGTACTGGTTGGCAGGATTGTTGATGTAGTCGCGCAGGAAACGCACGAGGCTGATCTGTGTCTCGTTCTGCACGCGCTGCTGCTCGTACTTCGAGTTCTCCTGCAGGGCGAGTTGTGCATCGCTCACCAGGTCGGTCAGTCCGGAGCGTTGCTTGAAGGCGGCAAGCCGGCTTTCGGTCGTGCCCAGTTCCTCGTTGATGATGCCCAGACGCTCCTCGATGAACTCCGCCGTCTTCTCCGCCACCTCGTTCTTCTCGTCGTTGGCATCCTGGTTGTAGAGTGCCACCAGGCAGGTGATGAAGTCCATGGCACGCAGGCGGTCGGTGTTCTGCACGGCAAGCCGGGCGATGGTCGTGGTCTTCGACGAGGGCTCCACGGTGAGATGTTCCCCGTACGACTTTGCCACGGCTACCGGCGTGTTGATGACGGCATCCAGCTCCATGTTGTCCTCCACGGGGATGGAGTCATTGAGCATGAACGTCACGATGCCTGCCGGGGTGTGCATCACGGCAGGGAACTTGTCAAAGTCCTTCTTCATCGTTTCCTCGTCCGCATCGGCATCCACCGTATAGACCGCCTCGACGGAGAGGTGCTTGTCTGTCGTCAGGTGCATCTCCAGCTCCATGGGTGCATAGAGCTTGTCGGCTTCCGCAGGGGTCATGTAGACCTCGACGGGCGACTTCTTGTACAGGGGGACGGCATGACCGAAGGTGCGCGGACGCGTGATGGAGGTGTAGAGGTTGAGCGTGGTCACCACCTTCTTGAGGAGGGTACGCGAACGGAGAATCTCCACCTCGTTGTCGAAGTTGTTTGTCATGGAGAACACACCCAGGTCCTGCATGGCTGCCAACGGACTGGCTGCGGCATTGTTGCTGCGCTTGTCCTGCTCCTGGATGAGCACGGACGCCTGCACGTTGTAGACGGGTGCCTGATAGCGCAGCCAGAGCCACGCACCGATGAGCATCACCACCACACCGGCAACAAACCAGTGCCAATAGACGAGGTACTTGAAAAGGATTTCATAGAGGTTGATGTTCTCTTCTTTATGTTCTTGCTGGGGAATCTGTTCCATTATCTGTTTTCTTGTTTAGGATTTGTTCAGGAGACGGGTCGCCCGTTCTTTTACCTCAATATGTTTACAATCAGGCTGGCGATGGACACCAGGATGGATGTGGCGGAGATGACGGTGGTCGTCGTGTTGCCGATGTCGGAGTTCTTCGCCTTGGTCTTGTTCGGGGTCACGTAGATGATGTCGTTCTGCTTCAGGTAGTAGTAGGGCGAAAGGACGACATCCGCCTTGTTGAGGTTGAGTGTGACGATTTCGCGCTTGCCTGCCGCATCCTCGCGGATGAGCTTCACGTTGTCCCGCAAGCCGTAGACCGTCATGTCGCCTGCCATGGCAAGTGCTTCCAGCACATTGACCTTCTCGTTGCTCACGGTGAATGTTCCGGGACGGTTCACCTCCCCGATGACCGAGATTTTGTAGTTTGTCATGCGGACGGTCACGATGGGGACCTCCTTGAGGTAAGGCACCAGCCGTTCGCGTATCATCGTCTCGGTCTCCCGTTTCGTCAGTCCGCCGACCTTGAGACGTCCCAACACGGGGAAGTCGATTTCGCCCTCATTGTCCACCAGGTATTGCTGGAGGGTCGGGGCACTCGTCGTGTTGACATTTGCCAGCGAGGCGTTGAGAGGGGTCTGCGTCGTCAGGTTAAAGGGGGCGGAAGCCTGAGGGTCGGTCGTGTTGACCGTGATGGATATCAAGTCCTTGGGCATGATGCGGGCATCATAGAGCGGTTCGTTCTGCACGGCTTGGTTCACACTCTCAGGGTCCTGCAAGTAGGGCACGTTCTTGTACGAAGTGCAGCTTGCCAACAGAGTCGTCAGGAGCAACAGACTCAGCATGTTTCGCATGTTCATATCGTGTTCGTTTGTTTTGTTTCTACAGTTTTTCAGCCGAAGAGCCTGCCCAGCAATCCTTTCTTCTTTCCGGGTTGCGGACGGTCTTCACGTTCCAGCAAAGTTTCGTAAGTCAGTTTGTTGTGTATCATGTCATAGATGGTGCCCCAGTCAGGGAGTCCGCCCAGGTTGCGGTCGTCGATGAAGACGTCCGCCTTCAACTTGCGCGAATAGTGGTTGTTCTGCCCCTTCTCCTCCTCGGGATAGTCGCGGTTGACGGCATAGAACTCCAGTCCGCGTTCCCGGCAGAAGGCAACCGCCTCATCGAGCAGACGTCCCTCACGGACTGTCCATAACACGATGCGGTGATGTTCGTCGCGCAGACGCTTCAGTGTATCAATGGCAAAGGGAATCTCCCTGCCTATCTCAGGATAACGGTGTTCGACAATCGTTCCGTCGAAATCTACAGCAATCAGCATAATCAGAATGTACGTGTTTCAGTTAACAGTAAAATCGTCAATTGTCCATCGTCAATTGCCCGGTTCTTCTCGCCAGTCCCCGACGGTCAGGGACGGGGAAACGACGACGGACGGACTTATAGTAGGCAGCCCCGTATTTCAGGTACATGGTCTCTCCGTCAACATCGTAGATACGGAAGACCTTCTTCGGCTCTTCCGCCCAGACACAGAAACCAGTCCACCCCATCCGGTACGGACGTCCGTCAGTATCCCGTGCAGGAGTGAAAAAGGTCGTGGGAAGGTTCAGCTCATAGCACCGCGTACGGTAACAGCAGAGCACATACTCCTCGGTGACGCAGAGGTCGGCATAATGCTCTTCCGGCACACGGACGCCTCCCCGCAACAGGACCTCATAGTAGCCGTCGCGATGGACCATCGGCACAAAATTTTCCGGTTCCATGTTTCTTCAGTTGACGAAAATGTTCAACGTGCCTGTTCCGCCTCACAATACCACTTCGGGATGTGGACGAAAATGCCCAACGTAGCCAGGGTGATGACCACGTAGAAGCGGTTTTTATACCGGACCAGCTTCCCGGTCAGTCCCTTGAACGTGCCATGAATGACACGCACCCGTTGCCCGGGACGCGCCTCGGCAAACTCCCGGTCAGTGTACAAGGTCCCTTCATAGTCCGGGTCGCAGATGGCACGCAGCTCGATCATCTGTGAGTCCGGTATTTCATAATACTTTGTAGAATCGGAGTAACGAAGGATGCGGAGCGGATAGGGACAGCCGGCAACCAGCCGGGCAAGGAAGCTGTCATCATCGTCCCACGCCTTCTGCAAGAAAAGCAGGTTGTGCACCGCGGGGGTCAGTTCCCTCTTTTTCTTCCCGTCAGGCAACACCCGTTCGGTGTAGAGCATCGGGATGAACGATTTCAGCCCCTGCTCCTTCAGATAGTCCTCCACCTGCTGTTCCCGGCAATGGAAGATCTGCAAGGCATACCACACCTTCCTCTCTGAATTTTCCATCTGTATCCCGTCCTCCTTTTCCGGATTAGTCCTGTTTCTTATAATATTCGCCGATAGTTACCCTGTGGACAAGTTGACAAACAGAGGTCTGCAAACCGGTCCACCGGACCTTTCATTTCCTTGCAATTCTTCTCCTCCCCACCGGAGCACGTGCTTCGCGGGTCATCGATTCATCAAGCAAGGACACAGCCTGTTTTGTAACACCTCTATATAAGAATTAGTATTCACAGCGATGTATACAAAGTACTATGACGGCGCAAAGATACGTAAAAAGAGCCTATTAGATATAACAATGCCTTCATAAAAAGTATGTAACGAATCTTCAATTCCGCCCTTCCCATTTGCAAACGAATCCTAACCAAATTTGTAATATTCTGAATATTAATAGATTTTACAGGATGTCACCTCTTATATAGAGGTATCACATTTGCATCCGGTGTAGGATTCTACAAGATTTATTCACGAAAGTCTTTATTTTCAGACTTCTTTTCCGTTAAAATCACTTAATTCAATATATACAAAAAATTCTCATTTCAAGGAGATTTGCAGCAAAGGTTATCCAGGAAATATGTTGGTATATCGAACATCATAAGATGGACGGACGTGACGGAAACGGCAAGCCGACAAGTTTTACACCGGAAGAAGCTGAAAAGCTAAAAGGCGCGCTACTGGATCTTTCCGACCGCATCCGGCGTGCTGCTGATACGATTTAACAAGCTCCGGGGACATATCCCGCATAGAACAGGAGACACTCTTGAGCTTGAAGTGCAAAGTATGGACTGCCCGAATAGAGCAGTCCATCTGCTTTTTACAAGATAGTAGAATCAATCTATCAATTTGTCAAAGTGTCAAACGAATCGCTTGAGAAGGGGCTTCCTCGCACCAAAATACAAGTCGGTGGGCAAAAAGGGCATTCTCGGGCGATTCGCAAAATACAGAATGACACATTTACAAACGCCAATCGTACATAGAACGCCTATATATCCTGAAGAGAGAATCATCGTGAAAACCAAACAGACAGAAAAGTTCACCAAATCACACTTGTCAACATGTTCACTCCGTCGGCAAACTAGAGGTGAAAGAAGGTAAACAAACGTTTTATTCCGCTAAGTTATGTGTTCAAAGCATAAAACACTTGTGTTCGACCGATGAAACAATATTGTTTGGGTCGTCAAACAATATTGTTTCGCATGCCAAACACAAGTGTTTGACGCGGCAAACAATAGTGTTTCAACGTTAAAATACCATTCATAACACTAATCAAGTAAAAATGAATAAGTCCTACAGAAGGTGATAGTTAACCGGATTTCACAAATTCCGCTAGTTTGCTCCATTTTGCAAAAACACGGGTTAGACAGAATGGGAAAATTTACCAAATTTGTCAAGCATTTAACGCAAATTTGCATCCAAATGTCAGGAGAGGGAGGATGCAAAAAGCAAAGAATGATTCAGGCTGCAGTCGTCCCAATCTCATACAAGAATTCAGGAGCCAAATCCGCTCCATTCGCCCATTCAATCGTGACATGGGTCAATCCATACTGAATAAATTTATTGAGATCGACCAATTCACCAAAAATATCCCCCGTCAAATAAGGCAGTAAATCAACCTTCTTCACTACTCCGTCATTGAACTTCAAGAGCAATTCATAATCTTTGATATACTCTACATCTATAACTCTTAGCATAGCCTGTTTATTTTAAAGGTTCTATTTTATTTAATGATTCACCTCTTTAGGCTTTCTCCCATAAAGATAAGAATCTCAGGCATATCCTATCTTTTATAAACTCGTCCAAATATAGATAATTATTTCATTCCCAACAATCACTTTTCCCAAAAGAAAGCCCACAATTTACCTTTTTTCCACGCACATCACAAAGGGAACAAGGAGGGAGAAACTCTTAATAAATAATAAAATAAAGTACTATGCAATACAAAGTACTTAGACATTGCATACTTTTGCAGCACGAACGATAAACAAACAGCCATGAACGTAGAAAACGTCAAATCGCAAATGCGCAAGGGGATGCTCGAATACTGCATCATGCTCCTGCTCCACCGGGAGGCGGCTTACGCTTCAGACATCATCACCAAGCTGAAGGAAGCACGCCTGATTGTCGTGGAAGGGACGCTCTACCCGCTCCTCACCCGTCTGAAAAACGACGAACTGCTGAGCTACGAATGGGTGGAGTCGACACAGGGACCGCCACGGAAGTATTACCGGCTCACCGAAAAGGGAGAGACTTTCCTCAACGAACTGCAAAAAGCCTGGCAGGAACTCAACGACACCGTGAGCCACCTGCAAGGGTACCAACCGGATTTAACAACTGAAAAACTCACTGAAGAATGAAAAAGACACTGGACATCAACCTGAGCGGACGCATGTTTCACGTTGACGAGGATGCGTACCAACTCCTGTATGACTACTTATACAATTTGCGTCATGCCTTCGAACGTCAGGAGGGTGGCAACGAAATCATGGATGACCTGGAGAACCGCCTCGCGGAACTTTTGCTGGAGCGCATCTCCGACCGTCAAGAGGTGGTCTCGCGTACCATCGTCCAAGAGACCATCGCCCGTCTGGGACAGCCTGAAGAGATAGCCGGAACGACGGATGCAGAACCCCGGGGAGAGGAGGCGTCCGCGTCGGAGGAGCCGTCCGCTGAAAACAAGGAAGCTGAGACTGATAAAGAAAAAGAGGAAGAACAGCACGACGAGGTGCCGCCCCACAACCATACGGAGTTCACGGGACGCAAACGCCTCTTCCGCGACCCGGACAACCGGATGCTGGGAGGCGTGCTGGGCGGACTGGCGGTCTACATGAACTGGGACCCGACGTTGCTGCGTCTGCTGCTGCTCATCATCCTGGTGGCAGGATACGGGACAGTCATCCCCGTCTACCTGGTATGCTGGCTGGTCATCCCGAAGGCGGAGACGGCTGCCGACCGACTGAGCATGCAGGGCCGTCCGATAACGATGGAGAACATCGGAAAGATGGTGACCGAGGGCATGGACAAGGCAGAGAGCTATCTCCACTCCGACCGTCCGCGTACGGCACTCCAACGTTTTGCCGACGCCTTCGTGGCGGTGGCGGGCTTCCTGCTCAAGGTGCTGCTGGTCATCATAGCCATCATCTGCAGTCCGGTGTTGCTGGTAGCCGCCGTGGTCTGCCTGGCGCTCATCGTGGCTCTGTTTGCCGTACTCTTCGGCGGGACAGCCGCCCTCGCCTCTCTCCCCGGTGACTTCTGGACGCACATACAGGTTCCCGGCGACATGGGTTGGGGACTGGCATTCTGTATCGCGCTGATTGTCGGCATCGGACTGTTGCTCATCTGCCTGATAAGCGGAGTCTGCACACTCGCCTTCAAATGGAAGGGGCTTTCTCCCCGCAGCCTGAAAGTGATGTTAGCCATCGGTCTGGTAAGCCTGCTCCTGTCAGGCATCTTCTACACCGTGTCCGCCCTTACCCCTGAAGTAAACTACCTCTTCCCGTAGAATCTCTCCATACTGTTTAGTTAATGATGTGAAGCCCGTCGGTCCCCCGGCGGGCTTCTGTTGTTTGTGGCGGGCAAATACCCCAGCGACCACTTTTTCCTGATGGCTACCTTGCGGATGGACTGACCTCTCACCGGCTTTCGTCAGCCGGAACAAACGGACAGGCTGCATCACCGGTCCAACGGTAGAGACGGGCGGTGCAGGTCTGATTGCCCCGCTTGTCCTTCCGGTTCTCGGAGAGGTAGAAGTAGTTGCCCTCAACGTGGCACATGCCGGTACTTCCCCAAGGGAAATGCCAGCCATGGACGCCCGTAGGACGATGGAGCTTGCCTTGCGGAACCAGGCAGAGCATCTCGACACGCTTCTCGCTTCCGGGCAACGACTGCCAGACGGAGGGAACGGAAGCATCAACCGCGAAAAGGGAATAGTTGGGATAGGAAGACTTCGCACCGCAGTAGACAGCCATCAGAAACTGACGGCTGGTGGGATGGTAGACCAGATTCTGTACGCCGTACCGGGTGTTTCCCGTATGGACGAAATACTTGTGCAACGGCTTGGCGGGACCTGACGTATGGAGGGCATCCCACTGCATCGGCTTCTCATAACGGTCCCATGAACGGATGTCGTAACACAACAGCACCTGATGGTCATTGTCCGTACGGGTGGTGTCACTGTAGATGCCATAGCCGACATACAGATAAGGTATGTCCTCGGAGGACGCACCGATGGAGGGCGCGAAGGTGATGCCATCGATGCCCGAACATCCGTGACGGTGAGGGACGATGCGTCCGCGTTCCGTGACGGTGTCCTGATAATCGCACGTAGGCTCGTCCAAGTAAACGGTTGTCATCACACTGTCGGCCGACGCATCCATCCCTTTACGGGTCAGACGATCGGCACGGAAAATGGCGACATAGAACCTGGAACCGTCCGCTTCGACCGCCGATGTGCCCAGCTTGCGGGAGATGGAAGCACCTATGGCGTCGTCCTTGCACTCCAGCGAGGCATAGACATCACCCGTCACGGGGTGAATGGCAAGGTCGCCCAAGTGCCCGGTGAGGTGTTCCACACTGCCAATTACGTTTCCTTTCAGGTCGGTCTTCACCAGGGAGGTGGTGAAAGAGAAATACATGCACCGGCGTGTCCGGTCAATGGCGATACCCTGCACGTGGAAGTTTCCTCCCGCTACGTATACAGAGTCCGGCAGCCCTTCGGGACGGTCTGCCTTCAGAAGCCCCTGCACCATCAGCAGCAGGGCGCACAGCATCCACAGTCGTTGTTTCATCTTACAGTGTCTTTTGGTCGCTAATATACAAACTTTATCTGTCAAAATCAACGCGGGTGGTACCTCCCGATAGTAGGGAAGCGTCACCCGCGTCAGTAGGGTCGGGAAGCCGGAGCCTCGCGACCTATTTAGGCAAGTTGAAAGCCACAGTCATCTCCTTCATCTGCTCCTGCGTCATGCCGTCAGGCTCGAAGCCCATGCACTTGGCATTAATATAGATTTGAGCGGACTTGGTGAGCACGTCAATCTGGTCGAATGCGGTCATGGCATCTTCGCCGATGGCGAACACACCGTGTTTCTCCCACATCACCACGTCATAGTCTGCCAGCTCCTTCAGCGTGGCGTCTGCCAGTTCCACTGAGCTGGGGAGCTTGTAGGGGATGATGCCCAAACCCTTCGGACAGAAAGCCTTCGTCTCGGGAATCATGCTCCACAGCAGGTTGGTCAGTACGTCCTTTTCCAGGAACTTCCTGGTATGGCTCATGGCGATGAGTTCGATGGGGTGCGTGTGCACGGTCGCCTTATAGTTGGAGCCGGAACCGATGAGCCAGTTGTGCACGCTCAGGTGGGAAGGAAGTTCCGACGTGGGGCGCACGGGATTGTCGGCGATGATGACATAGCTGGCACAGTCGTCGAGGATACGGATGACAGAGCCGTTCTCCATCGGCCAGCGGGCAAGGTCGCGCATACGCATGTTCGTGCCTTTGCAGTAGAAATAGCAGCCTTTCAGGTTCGGGAGGGTAGCCCCGATGGGCTTCACCTCGCTGATAGGTGCCATCTGACGAATCTCGTCGTCCACAAACTCGGTAATGTTGATGGTGATGTTTCCACCGTTGCGCTCCGCCCAACCTTTCTGCCACAGGTATCCGGCCACTTCAGCCACCTTGTTCACTTCTTTTGCCAGGGCAGGGCGTCCTTCTAGAATCGATTTCATAGTTGTCTTTGATGTTAGTGTTCCGGGACGGGGAGCGTACCTCTCCCGGAGGGTTGTATACCTTATTATATATGTGTGTCCGCTCTCACTCCATCAGCTGGGGCAGGAACGACGACACGATGAGCACCACCAGCCCGACGAGGAGCACGGCGATGGTCTTCGGGGTGCAGCCTTTCCACTCCTTGAGGAGGATGCCCCACACGTTGGAGAAGGTCACGTTGAGTGCCATCAGGATGCAGAAGGCAAACGTGGTGAGTACGGGCGACTCGGTGAGGAAGCCCTTACCCAGTGCCAGGCCGAAGAACTGGCTGTACCACAGTGCACCGGCAAGCATGCAGAAGAGCAGGTTGTTGCCCCACACGGCGCCGTTGCGATAGTCTGCCCACGTCCGGTTCTTCTGGTTCTGATAGAAGCAGTAGAGGGCATTGGTCACAAAGCCGCCCAACGTCACGAGGAACGTCGCCGGCAACGTCTTGAACATGTCTGCCGACTCCTCGAAGTGAATCGACGAGCCGAACTCCAGTCCGACGTTGAAGCAGCCGCTCATGAAGCCTGCCAACAGGGCGATGGCAATGCCCTTGGGGAAGTTGAAGTCCTTCACGGCAGCCTTCTTCTCCTCCTCGCTCAGGCTCTGTGCCTTCATGTTGCCTGCCACGCCGATGATGGCAATGCCCAGCAGCGTCACGATGACACCGATGATGACCGAGGCGGTGAGTTTCTCCAGGTGATGTGCTTCGGGATAGAACACGTTGAGCATCACGGGAGCCAGGATGGTGCCCAGTCCGGCACACGTACCCAGCGAGATGCTTTGGCCGAGTGCCACGCCGAGGTAACGCATGGAGAGGCCGAACGTCAGTCCGCCGACTCCCCACAGCACGCCGAAGAGCATCGTCATAGCGATGTCCAGTCCGCGTGCACCGGCAAAGAGGGCGCCGAGGCTCTGACCCTCAGGCACGGCAAGCAGCGCACCCAGGAAGGGGAACACCAGCCAGGCGAACACGCCCTGCACAATCCAGTAGGACTCCCAGCTCCACTGCTTGATTTTGTTGATGGGCACGTAGCAGCTCGACTGACAGAACGCGCCGATGGCGATTATCAATAGTCCGATTACGATATCCATAATGTCTGTATCTGGAATGAAGAGGAATGCCCGCGGGCACTCCTCTCACTGGAAGGCTTATCGTTTCGAAGTCACTTCGGCTTCGTACTTCTCGATCTCCGGGATGAAAGTCTCGCCTACGGGGACGTTGTTCTTCAGGCAGAACATGTCCCAAACGGCGTTCCAAGGCAACGACTTGGCCTCTTCGAGCAATGCCAGGCGCTGGAAGAACTGACCGTTTGCCTCGTACTCACGCAGCTTGGCGAGCGGTTCGAGCAACGCACGGGTCATGCACTTCTGAGCGGCACGGCTTCCGATGACGTAGGCACCGATGCGGTTGATGGAGGCATCGAAGTAGTCCAGTCCGTAGTGCACACGGTCGAGGGCGCCGGCGCGTACGATTTCGCTGAACAGTTCCTGGGTCATGTCGTCCATGATGGTCACGTGGTCGCTGTCCCAGCGGATGGGACGGCTGACGTGGAGCATCAGCTCGGGCACGTAGAGCAGGAGTGAGGACACCTTGTCTCCGATGCTTTCCGTCGGGTGGAAGTGACCGGTGTCAAGTGTGATGAGTTTCTGGTGCTGCACGCCGTAGCCAATGTAGAAGTCGTTCGAACCGACGGTGAAGCTTTCCAGACCGATGCCGAACACCTTCGACTCGATGCAGTCCTTCATGTGACTATACTCCGTGGCAAAAATCTGGTCGAGCGAGTCCTTCAGCAACTCACGGTACTTCATGCGGTTCACCGTGATGTCCTTGCTGCCGTCATGCACCCACAGGTTCATGATACAAGGGTCGTCCTGAGCCTCGCCCATGGCCTCGGCTACCTCACGGCAACGCTTCGTGTGCTCAATCCAGAACTGACGGATGCCCTCGTCGGGATTGGCGAGCGAGAGGCTGCCACTCTTCGGGTGGGAGAACGAGGTGGAGTTGAAGTCGAGCTTCATGTTGTGCTCCTTGCCCCAGTCAATCCAGCTCTGGAAGTGCTTCGGCTCGACCTGGTCGCGGTCAACGACTTCGCCCTTGAAGTCACCGTAGATTTCGTGCAGGTTCAAGCGGTGCGTACCGGGGATGTAGGAAGCCGCCTTCAGGATGTCCTGACGCAGCTCATCGATGTTGCGCGCACGGCCGGGATAGTTGCCGGTGGTCTGGATGCCGCCCGTCAGCGAGCCGCCGTTGTTCTCGAAGCCCATCACGTCGTCCGCCTGCCAGCAGTGGAGCGAGAGATGGAAGTTCTGCATCTGGTCCAGCACTTTGTCGGTGTCGACGCCGACAGCGGCGTAGCGTTCCTTGGCTACCTCGTACGCTTTGTTCACTAATTCTTCTTTCATTGTCGTTTCAGTTTATAAGTTTTTCAGTTTATTAGTTTGTTGGTTTGTCTTTCGTTCTGTCTCTTTTTCAGCCGACGGGACTGGCGGGGCTTCCGCCTGTCGGACTGACCGGCTCACTCCCGGCATGTCCCGTCCGCGGGTCACGCCTCGTCAGCCGTCAGCCGGACGTACTTCTCGTAGGCGGCATCCCACTCGGCAGCATCCTTCGGCTCGAACTCAGCCAGCTCGATGGAGGAAGCTATCATGTCGCGCATCTCCTGCATCGTGCCCACCAGACCGAAGGCCTTCGCCTGGAGCATGATGTTGCCGAGCGCAGTCCCTTCCGACGGTCCTGCCGTCACGGGTACACCCACGGCGTTGCAGGTGAACTGGTTCAGCAGGTTGTTGCGCGAGCCGCCGCCGATGACGTGCAGACGCTCGATGGGGAACGGCGCCATGGACTGCATGTAACCGAACACCTGACGGTAGCGCAAGGCAAGGCTGTCAAAGATGCAGCGGGTCAACTCACCGTAGGTCTCGGGCACAGGCTGTCCCGTCCGGCTGCAATAACCGCGGATGGCGTCGACCATCGACACGGGGTTGGCAAAGCAGGCGGCGTCGGGGTTGATGACACTGCGGAAGGCAGGTACCGCCAGAGCGGCGTCTATCAACTCGGAGTAGGAATAGTTGCCGTCCCGCTCCCACTCCTTGCGGCAACGCTCCAGGAGCCACATGCCGCAGATGTTCTTCAGGAAGCGCGTCGTGCCTTCCACGCCACCCTCGTTGGTGAAGTTGCGTTCATAGCTCTCCGCCGTGATGATGGCATCCTTCACCTCGACGCCCATGAGCGACCACGTGCCGGAGCTGAGGTAGGCGAACCGCTCGTTGCGCGCGGGCACTGCCGCCACCGCCGAAGCCGTGTCATGCCCTGCAACGGCAATGACGGGCACGGCACCCAGTCCCGTGAGCTGCTGCACCTCGGGGGTGAGCACGCCGACCTGCTCGCCGGGGAAGACGAAGCGGCCGAACTGTTCCTCACTCACGCCCACCGCGTCGAGCAGCTCCTTCTCGAAGCGCTTCGTGCGCGGATTGAGCATCTGCGAGGTCGATGCGATGGTGTATTCCGTCACCCGCTCGCCCGTCAGCATGTAGGACAGCGCGTCGGGCATGAAGAGAATCTTGTCGGCAGCCTCCAGCGCGGAACATCCGTTACGGCGCAGCGTGGAGAGCTGGAAGAGCGAGTTGAAGTTCATGATTTGGATGCCGGTGATGTCGTACACGCGTTCACGGGGGATGTGGGTAAAGAATTCCTCGGGGGCGCCCTCCGTGTGCGGGTCGCGGTAACAGTAGGGACTGCGCAGGATGCCTCCGTCGCGGCCGAACATCACGAAGTCGACGCCCCATGTGTCTATGCCGATGGAGCGGATGGGAATGTTCTCCTGTGCCACCTTCTTGAGTCCGTTGATGATTTCGAGGTAGAGGGCGTAGATGTCCCAGTAGAAGTGTCCGCCCGTCTCGATGATGTGGTTCGGGAAACGTGTCAGTTCCGTCAGTTCTATCTTTCCGCCGGAGACCGTACCCAGGATGGTGCGTCCACTCGTGGCGCCCAGGTCAACAGCGAAAAAGTTCATGTTTTCCATAATCTGTAAAGCTTCATGAGAGCACCTTGCGGCACCCTCCGGTTAACAATGAAACAAATGTATATATTTATTTCCTATCCGCCTGTCCTTTTCGGCAAATATTTTGGTTTTATTGGATTTTACCTGCCGGAAGGCGGAAGCAGTACCGCCGGCTGCCTCCCCCGGCACGTCCGTCCGGTGCCCGTCGGGTGTCCGGCGGACGGCAACGGAACGGGGCAGCGCGGTGCCTCCCTCCTCCCCGTCCGCCTGTCGTCAGAAAGAAAGCAAAACAGGGAAACAGGCGACATTTTTTCTCGATTCGGCGTTTTCAGCTGACGCGTACTTTCGCAATTTTGTCCCTTCCAGCGCGCAGTTGAATACACTTTTTAAGATACGGACGTCCGGACAGGCCCCTATTTTCATTCCGTTAACACAAAAACGGAGCTGCGAACCCCTTCGCACCGTCATTCCAACCCATTTTCACTTTCGTACGGACGCGTCCGTACCACCGTAGTCGTTCGTCCGCACGAAAAAAGGCCTTGATTTTGTCCGTTTCCTTTACCTGTTTTCATTTTCAGACGGAAGGAGGCACACATTTTTCATCTGTCATTCGGACGTCGCTTTGCATCTTCCAGCATCATCCGGTCCACAAAATCGCGCTTCCGCAGAAAGAAAAGAAAGAAAGAATGCGGAAAGGGCGACAGCGTGCATTTCGCGAATCGTCCGAGAAGGCCCTCGCCGGTCACCCACTCGTATTTGGGCGCAAGGAAGGCCCTTCTCGCGCGATTCATTTGACATTTTGACAATCTGACAGCAGCGTCCCGCCGCGCCCACACACCGCAGGGGACGGACCGCCGGCATCGTCCGAATGAATAAATATTCTGCATAAACATGAAATTTACGGTGAATTTATGCAGTAAATACGAAAATATACGTACCTTTGCAGCGTCTTAGGAATAAATATACACTATGAGAACAAAAAGCAGCCGACTTGATTCGATCAAGATCATCATCTCAACCAAGGAAATCGGTAGTCAGGAGGAACTCCTGCGCGAACTGGAGATCGAAGGATACACACTGACGCAAGCCACGCTCTCGCGCGACCTGAAGCAACTGAAAGTCGCCAAGGCGGCAAGCCCGGGTGGCAAGTACATCTACGTGCTGCCGAACAACACCTTATATAAAAGGGTGGCAGAATCCCGGCCGAAAGTGGAGTACCCCATCTCCAACGGGTTCATCTCGCTCCGTATCTCAGGCAACATCGCCGTCATCCGCACCCGTCCGGGCTATGCCAGCAGCATCGCCTACGACATCGACAACGGGAACATCCACGAAATCATCGGGACCATCGCGGGCGACGACACCATCATGATGGTCATCAACGAGGGCGTGACCCGTACGGACATGGTGAAGGCGCTCCGCAAGGTCATCCCCAACGTGCACTTCTGAGAACCGGCTGAAACAGACTAGACGACTTACAAAAGACATATACACAAGCGACTTTTTTACTATCGAGACAAATGGACGAAATTGACGTTATGGTTGCCGATGCCTCACACGAGGTCTATGTCGACACGATATTGGAAACGATTACAGCCGCCGCACAAGTCAGAGGAACGGGTATCGCCAAGCGTACCCACGAATATGTGGCGCAGAAAATGAAGGAGGGAAAAGCCATCATCGCGCTCCACGGCGACGAGTTCGCCGGATTCTGCTACATCGAGAGCTGGGGCAACAAGCAGTACGTGGCAAACTCGGGACTCATCGTCGTGGAGAAGTTCCGCGGACAGGGACTTGCCAAGCGCATCAAGCAGGCGGCGTTCACGCTCTCCCGTCTGCGCTGGCCACACGCCAAACTCTTCGGCCTCACCAGCGGGGCAGCCGTCATGAAAATCAATACGGAGCTGGGCTACGTCCCCGTGACCTTCGCCCAGCTGACGGACGACGAGGCGTTCTGGAAGGGTTGCGAAGGGTGCTGCAACCACGACGTGCTCGAACGCACGGGACGGCGCTACTGCATCTGCACCGCGATGCTCTATGACCCCGAGAAACACAAATGAGGCGGGACGGAACTCGACCTCCGGACAAACAAACTTAAAAACCAAATACAATGGAAGAGAAAAAGAAAGTAGTGGTGGCGTTCAGCGGTGGACTGGACACATCGTTCACCGTGATGTACCTCGCCAAAGAGAAGGGCTACGAGGTCTATGCCGCCTGTGCCAACACCGGCGGATTCAGTGACGAACAGCTGAAGCAGAACGAGGCGAACGCCTACAAGCTGGGCGCCAAGGCATACGTGACGCTCGACGTCACCCGCGAATATTATGAGAAAAGCCTGAAGTACATGGTCTACGGCAACGTGCTGCGTAACGGGACCTACCCCATCTCCGTCAGCTCGGAGCGCATCTTCCAGGCGCTCGCCATCGCCCGCTACGCCAACGAAATCGGTGCGCACGCCATCGCACACGGTTCGACAGGCGCCGGCAACGACCAGGTACGCTTCGACATGACCTTCCTCGTGCTGGCACCGGGGGTGGAGATCATCACCCTGACGCGCGACATGGCGCTCAGCCGCGAGTATGAAATCAATTACCTGAAGGAGCACGGCTTCGAGGCTGACTTCACCAAGCTGAAGTACTCCTACAACGTCGGCCTGTGGGGCACGTCGATTTGCGGCGGCGAAATTCTCGACTCGCGTCAGGGACTGCCCAAGAGCGCCTACCTCAAACAGGTGACCCGCCAGGGCAGCGAGGAGCTGCGGCTGGAGTTCAAGAAGGGCGAGCTGCATGCCGTCAACGGCGAAGTGTTCACCGACCCCATCGCCGCCATCCAGAAGGTGGAGGAGATTGGCGCTGCCTATGGCATCGGCCGCGACATGCACGTGGGCGACACCATCATAGGCATCAAGGGTCGCGTCGGATTCGAAGCTGCCGCCCCGATGCTCATCATCGGCGCGCACCGCTTCCTGGAGAAATATACGCTCAGCAAGTGGCAACAGTACTGGAAGGACCAGGTTGCCAACTGGTACGGCATGTTCCTGCATGAGAGCCAGTACCTGGAGCCGGTGATGCGCGACATCGAGGCGATGCTCGCCGAGTCGCAGCGCAACGTCAACGGCACGGTCATCCTCGAGCTGCGCCCGCTCTCCTTCTCCACCGTCGGTGTGGACTCACCCGACGACCTGGTGAAGAACAAGTTCGGCGAATACGGCGAGATGCAGAAAGGCTGGACGGCAGAAGACGCCAAGGGATTCATCAAGGTGCTCTCCACGCCGCTGCGCGCCTACTACAGCGTCCACAAGGACGAGGAAGACGTGTGACCCGGACTCTCATTTCCTGACCCAAACACAGACACCATGATAAAAGTAGGAATCATAGGCGGAGCGGGCTACACCGCGGGGGAGCTCATCCGTCTGCTCATCAACCACCCCGACGCGGAGATTGTGTTCGTCCACAGCAACAGCCAGGCGGGGCGCAAGATTACTGACGTCCACGAGGGACTCTACGGCGAGACCGACCTGACATTCACCGACGCGCTGCCGCTGGAGAGCATCGACGTGCTCTTCTTCTGCACCGCCCACGGCGACACGCGGAAGTTCATCGACTCGCACAACATCCCCGAGGAACTGCGCATCATCGACCTCTCGATGGACTACCGCATCAAGGCGGACGACCACGACTTCGTCTACGGCCTGCCGGAGCTGAACCGCCGCGCCATCTGCCACAGCAAGCATGTGGCGAACCCGGGCTGCTTTGCCACGTGCATCCAGCTGGGACTGCTTCCGCTAGCCAAACACCTCCTGCTCAACAGCGACATCTCGGTGAACGCCATCACCGGCAGCACGGGAGCAGGCGTGAAACCGGGCGCGACGAGCCACTTCAGCTGGCGCAACAACAACATCAGCGTCTACAAGGCTTTCGCCCACCAGCACGTGCCGGAAATCAAGCAGTCGCTCCGCCAGCTGCAGAACAGCTTCAACGCGGAGATTGACTTCATCCCCTACCGGGGCGACTTCCCCCGCGGCATCTTCGCCACGCTGGTGGTGAAGACGCAGGTGGCGCTTGAGGAGCTCGAACGCATCTACGAGGAGTACTACGCCAAGGACTCCTTCGTCCACATCGTGAAGGAGAATATCGACCTGAAGCAGGTGGTCAACACCAACAAGTGCCTCATCCACCTGGAGAAGCACGGCAACAAGCTGCTCATCATCTCCTGCATCGACAACCTCCTGAAGGGCGCCAGCGGACAGGCGGTCCACAACATGAACCTGCTGTTCAACCTGGAGGAGACCGTGGGACTGCGGCTGAAGCCCAGCGCCTTCTGACACAAACCATTTACCCGTCATTATCCGAAGACTATGAATCTGTTCGACGTATATCCCCTGTTTGACATCAACATCGTCAAGGGCAAGGGCTGCCGTGTCTGGGACGACCGGGGCACGGAGTACCTGGACCTCTACGGCGGCCATGCCGTCATCTCCATCGGTCACGCCCACCCGCACTATGTGGAGGCAGTGAGCCGCCAGGCGGGCATGTTGGGTTTCTACTCCAACTCCGTCGTCAACCTGCTGCAACGCCAGCTTGCCGAGCGACTCGGCAAGGCGTCCGGCTACGAAGACTACAGCCTCTTCCTCATCAATTCCGGAGCGGAGGCCAACGAGAACGCACTCAAGCTCGCCTCGTTCCACAACGGACGGACGCGCGTGGTGTCCTTCGCCAAGGCGTTCCACGGACGGACCTCGCTCGCCGTGGAAGCGACGCAGAACCCCTCCATCATCGCCCCCATCAACGCCAACGGACATGTGACCTTCCTCGAACTGAACGACCTTGAGGGCGCCCGCACCGAGCTGGAGAAGGGAGACGTGTGTGCCGTCATCATCGAGGGCATCCAGGGCGTGGGCGGCATCCGTATCCCCGACGCCGCCTTCCTGCAAGGCCTGCGCCGCTTGTGCGACGAGACCGGCACCCTCCTCATCCTCGACGAGATCCAGTCGGGTTACGGACGCAGCGGACGGTTCTTTGCCCACCAGCACGCCGGCATCCGCCCCGACCTCATCACCGTGGCAAAAGGTATCGCCAATGGCTTCCCGATGGGCGGAGTGCTCATCAGCCCGAAGTTCACCCCCTCCTACGGTCAGCTGGGCACGACGTTCGGCGGCAACCACCTGGGCTGTGCCGCCGCCCTCGCCGTGCTCGACGTGATGGAGAGCGAACACCTCGTGGAGAACGCCGCCCGTGTGGGCGAGCACCTGCTGCAGGAGCTGCGTACCCTGCCCGGCATCCGTGAAGTGCGCGGCAAGGGCCTGATGCTCGGCATGGAGTTCGACCGTCCGGTGAAGGAGCTGCGCAACCGCCTCATCTACGACCATCATGTGTTCACCGGAGCCAGCGGGACGAACGTCATCCGCCTGCTGCCCCCTCTCTGCCTCACCGTCGGGGAAGCCGACGAGTTCGTGGAGAAACTGAAGGCAGCCCTCGCCGGGAACTAGCCCCTCTTCCATCCGCATCCAGACGCCGGATATACCGTCAGGACGTGTGCCTCTCTCCGTGCCACTCCCCCGACGGCGTATCCGGCGTCCGTGTTTTCAGGCGCAAAAGCGGAAGAACTCACAAACAAACAAATTTTTTTGTAAGTTTGCCCACTGTTCGTTCCAAAGGGAAAGAATGAGACACCTTATCCTATCATACAGGCTCATGTGTGCCGCACTTCTCCTGCTCCTCACTTGCGGGGCGGTCCTGCAGGCACAGCCGCGTTGTGACATCCGCCATTACTCTTTCAGCGACGGACTTTCGCAAAGCGTCGTGCAGCGTCTTGTCCAGTCTGCTGACGGGCGGCTGTGGTTCTGCACATGGGACGGACTGAACAGCTACGACGGCACGACGTTCGTCTCCTACAACATGGCCTCGCCGGGCGGAAAGGCATTAAGCACGAACCGCATCATAGACATACAGCTCGGCGGTGAGGACGACCTCTGGTGTCAGACCTATGACAATCGGCTATTCCTCTTCAACCAGAAGGAGCAGGCTTTCATCGACGTGCTGACTCCTTTGGAGACTTCCCTCCGGAAGCCCCTGACCGTAGATTCCTACCAAGTGCTTTCCAAAGGCGTGGCGTGGCTCACGACCCGCAGTGGAGAAGTGTTCCGCATCGACGGACGGGCGTTCAAGACCGGTACCGATGGCGTGGAGCACTATGCCACCGACGGTCATCCGCTGAAGAGCAACCGCATTTACCGCATCTACGAAGACCGTGAAGGCGACGAGTGGGTGCTTACGCACAAAGGCGTGGATGTGGTGGGACTGAAACGTGTCAAGGCCGGAGGTCCGGCGTTCCGCTATGTCTGCGAGTGCGCCGGACAGTTCTATCTGGTGTCGGAGGCCAACAAGCTTTACCGTTATCGCCGGGAGCAGGACGACTTCGAGAAGCTCAACGTGTCCGGTTACCAAGGTGCCATCCATTGGATGGAAAGTGCGGGTCGCGACACACTCGTGTTACAGACAAGCCACTCGGTTACTTTCTACGCCTGCAAGAGTCGTACGGCAGCCACCTTCCGCATGTCGGACATCGGCCGTGCAGAGGAGAAGATTACGGCAATGTGCACAGACAGCCGGCACCACTATTGGCTCATGCTGGAACGAGGCGAGATGGTACGGCTGAATCCCTCCACGCTGGAAGCCCGCCTCTACAGACTTCCCCCGTCTTCCCTCTCCGATACCGACCTGCGGAGTCGCAGTCTGCTGTTTTCCGACCACAACGGGACGCTGTGGGCCATCGCCAAATACGGTCCGTTGTGTTACTATGACGAGACAACCGACCGCTTCCTTCCCTATCTGCGTGATGCCGACAACCCGACGTCATTCTACGTACCCACTTTCCAAGGCTACCTTATGGACAGGCAGGGCAACTTGTGGCTGGCTTTGGACATGGGTCTGGCACGGCTCTCTTTCCAGCCCCACTTCTTCACATTTCACCTCATGGAGAAGAACATGGACATCCGTGCCTTTCTCGCTGACAACAAAGGCCGTTTGTGGGCCGGTTCGAAGAGCGGGGTGGTGCGCGTCAGACAGCAGGACGGCGGACCTGTGCTCTACCTGTCTTCCAGCGGGAAGCTCGTCACGGAGAAATGCGCCTTTGGGCCCAAGGTATATGCCATGCTGCAGACACGCGATGGCGACATCTGGCTGGGCACACGTGAAGACGGGCTTTTCCGTCTGCACCCCGCGGATGACCACCGCTTTACCCTCCATCATTATACATCCGACAGCGCCGATGCCTATAGCCTGAGCTCCAACCGTATTTTCGATCTCCATGAAGACTGCCGCGGGCATCTCTGGGTGGGCACCTTCGGCGGCGGGCTGAACCTGGTGGAGCGCAACCCCGAAAGCGGAAGCGCACGTTTCATCCACGCTGGCAACAGGTTGAAAAGCTTTCCAGCGGATGTCGGAGTCCGCATCCGCTGCCTGGCGGAAACTCCGGATGGCATCCTGCTTGCGGGCACCACCGATGGTCTGTTGGCTTTTCGTACATCGTTCGCCCGCCCGGAAGAGATTGTGTTTCATCACCACAGGCATGTCTCGGGCGACGATGCTTCGCTCAACAGCAACCACATCATGGACATCTTCCAGCCTCGCGGCACGGGACAAGTCTACTGCCTGGGGTTCAGTGGCGGACTCAATCTGGTTTCGCCCGATTCCCTGTTGCACTCCCGGACCACTTTCCATCACTACACCGTGCAAGACGGACTTATCTCCAACTTGGTGCATTCGATGGCAGAAGATGGGCGGGGACACTATTGGGTAACGACGGAGAACGGCCTTTCCTGCCTCGACCCTCTGACCGGGCAGAGCGTGAACTATCCCTGCGACCGCTTCCGGGCGGGTTTACGCTTTGCCGAGACCGTTCCCCTGGTTATGGGCGATACGCTCTTCTTGGGTACCAATCTGGGCGTACTGGAACTCGACCTTTCCAAGTTGCCCCACGATGCCTACGTTCCACCCGTGTTGCTCACCGAGATGCGCGTGCAGGGAAATCCGCTCACGGGCGACGTGAACCGGATGAAATCGCTTACTCTCTCCCCCAGCCAGCGCAACATTTCCTTCCGCTTTGCCGCCGTGGATTTTGTCAGTCCCTCCACCATCCAGTATGCTTACAGGCTCCGCGGGCTGGACGACACATGGAACAAAGTGGAGAATGCCCGCTCCGCCAGCTATATGAACCTCCCTGCGGGCGAATACACGCTGGAGATACGTTCCACCAACAACAACGGCGTGTGGATGGACAACGTGCGTAGCCTGCGGCTCATTGTGGAGCCGAAGTTCTCCGAGACGGCCTGGGCCTGGGTGCTCTATGCCGGGCTGTTCCTGCTGCTCGTCGGGACAGTGTGCTATGTGCTGTTCTACATCTACCGCTTGCGCCACCGCATTGATACGGAACAACAGTTGGCCGACATCAAGTTGCGTTTCTTCACCGACATCTCCCACGAGTTGCGCACGCCGCTCACGCTCATCTCCGCCCCGGTGGACGAAATGCTCCAGAGCCGGACACTCTCGGAACAAGACCGGAAGCACCTGTCGCTCGTACACGTAAACATCCGGCGGATGCTCCGCATGATGAACCAGATTCTCGACTTCCGCCGGCTTCAGAACCACAAGATGAAGCTGGTGCTCGAGGAGGCCGACCTCGTCGCACTACTCCGCCAGGTGATGGCCCACTTCCAAGCAGTGGCGGGCGAGAAGCATATGGACTTCAGCCTTTCTACCCCCGTGGAGAAACTCCCGATGTGGCTGGACGTAGACAAGGTGGAGAAGGTATTCTTCAACCTCCTCTCCAATGCGTTCAAGTATACCCCTGCAGAAAAAACAGTCACAGTGGAAGTAGAACTTGCCGACACGGAAGTGCGCGTCAGCGTAGCCGACAAGGGCATCGGCATCGACGAGCAACACCGAAAGACACTGTTCCAACGTTTTGAGACGTTTGGCCATAGCGACATGATGCACCCTTCCTCGGGCATCGGTTTGTCGCTGGTAAAAGAACTGGTGGATTTGCACCACGGGCACATCGACGTGGAGAGCCGCCTCGGAGAGGGAAGCCGTTTCACCGTCACCCTCCCACTCAACCGCACGGTATATGAACACGACAGGCAGACCGAGTTTATCCTGAACGACGGGCTTTTGTCTGCCTCACCCGTCCGGGAGGAGGCTGTTCCCGAAACCGGCGACGAGCGTCCGACCCTCCTCGTGGTGGAAGACAACGACGAGCTGCGTTCTTTCTTGCGCGAGATTCTTTCCGGGACGTATCATGTACTCGAAGCCTCCGACGGGAAACAAGGCCTGGAGCTGGCTGCAGAACATGTCCCCGACCTTATAGTCACGGATGTGATGATGCCCGTAATGGATGGACTGGAGATGGTAAGGCACGTGAAAGCCGACCGCCGCATCTGTCATATCCCCATCGTGGTGCTTTCCGCCAAGTCCTCGCTTGACGACCGCATCGAAGGACTGGAGCATGGCATCGACGACTATCTGGCCAAGCCGTTCAGCTCGGCTTACCTCAAAACGCGCATTGCCTCCCTGCTGCGCCAGCGGCGCGAATTGCAGGAGCTGTACATGGCGCGCTTGCAAACGTCCCCGACCAAGGAGCCTGTACCTGAAGTACCCGATTCGCCCCGCTTGGAACCCTATGACGCCCAGTTCATGAAGCAGGTGACCGATTGCGTGGAACAGAACATGACCAACCCCGACTTCGAGATAGAACAGCTGGCCGAACACCTCAACGTCTGCCGCACGGTGTTCTACCGCAAACTGAAGTCCATCACCGGTCTCACACCCGTAGCCTTCGTGGGTGAACTGCGCCTCAAGCGTGCCATCCGTCTCATGGAACAAGCCGACCTTTCCATTTCCCAAGTGGCCTATATGACGGGCTTCAAGTCGCCGAAGTATTTCAGCACCGTCTTCAAAAAAGCCACCGGATGTACGCCCAGCGAATACAGGGAAAGGAAAGTAGCGGACGCAAAAGGCGGGAAATAAGCCTCTGGAGTTCGTTTTTTGACATAAAGGGTTCAGATTTTGGCGTATCTCTTTCAGCCTATTTTACAGGCGTTTCAATCCTTTTATATTTGCCGTTGTGAAGCAAACGTCTGCTTCGCTAACGCATGTATCATGAAAAACATTTCCATTCCTTTTAGCTGTATTTTATTGCTGGTTCTCCTCTTGTGCGGAATGCCGACTATGGCAGCCGACAGGCTCCCGGCCTTTCCCGGTGCTGAAGGCTTCGGACGGTATGCCACGGGTGGACGTGGCGGACAAGTCTATCACGTCACCACATTGGCCGACGGCGACCAACCCGGCACCCTACGCCATGCCATCCGCCAAAAAGGGGCACGTACCGTGGTGTTCGACATAGCCGGAACCATCTTTCTCGACAGTCCCTTACGCATTACCAACGACAGCATCACCCTTGCCGGGCAGACAGCTCCCGGACAGGGCATCTGCATCGCCCGTCATCCAGTGAACGTAGCGGCAGACAACGTCGTCATACGCTACCTGCGCTTCCGCGTGGGTAATGAAGGCGGAGGCGAGCCTGACGGCTTAGGCGGGTCCGACCATCGAGATATCATCATCGACCACTGCACCGTCAGCTGGTCGGTTGATGAAACGTGCTCCATCTACGGCAACACCGATGCCACTGTGCAGTGGTGCCTCGTCAGCGAAAGCCTCCGCACAGCCGGCCACAAGAAAGGTCGCCATGGCTACGGCGCTATCGTGGGCGGACGGCGCATGTCGTTCCACCACAACCTGCTGGCACACCATGAAAGCCGTGTGCCCCGCCTCGGATCGCGCCCCGGTACGCAAAAGGACGAGCTGGTCGACATGCGTTGCAATGTTTTCTATAATTGGGCGGGCAACGGCTGCTACGGAGGCGAAGGAATGCATATAAACATTGTCAACAACTATTATAAGCCTGGACCAGCCACACCAAAAGACAGACCCATCGCCCACCGCATCTTCGCACCCGGTATCCGCACCACGAAGTACTGCCACGGCAAAAACGGGAATCCGAACTCGTGGGCCCCGATGGAGCACGTGTGGGGCAAGTTCTACGTTACCGGAAACGTGGTGGAAGACGACCCAGAGACCACAGCCGACAACTGGACGCGCGGTATCTACGAGCAAGTGAACGGCAAGGCCAACGACGGCCTTTGGGATGAGGCTGTGCGCGACTCCATCCGCCTACGTTCGCCCCTGCCTCATGAAGAAGTGACGACGCACACGGCGCAGGAAGCTTTTCGTCTGGTGCTGGCCGGAGCGGGATGCTCGAAACGGCGCGACACCATCGACAGCCGCATCGTGGAAGAGACGCTCACGGGTACGGCCACCTACATCGGTTCTGTCACGCCCAACGCTTCCACGCGCCGCGGCCTCATCGACCTCCCTTCCGATGTAGGCGGATACCCTTCCCTTACAGCCACGACTGAAGAAATCATGGCCCTGCGTGACACCGACGGCGACGGGATGCCCGACACATGGGAGCAGACACACGGACTCGATCCCCACAATGCCGCCGACGGACGTGCTTCCACCCTGAACAGCGCGGGATACACCAATCTGGAAGTCTATCTGGACGAAGCCGCCCAGCCTCACGAGGCGAGACGGATGTGAACGTCAAGCAAGAACAGGTATTAGGATAACCCTTTCGCAAAGCCCCATTTTTGCTTGTACGAATACCACACGAACAAATATCAAACCTACATAAACAACAGCTATCATGAAAAAGACCTTTATGAAAGCAGGCACCTACTGCCTAGCTCTAGCGGCCTTGTTGGCCTGGACTCCCGCCGACGTGGCGGCCCAAGAGCAACAGCAGCAGGGATACACCATCACGGGCAAGGTGCTCGACGAACAGGGAGAGCCTGTCATCGGCGCCACGGTCAAGCTGAAAGGCGACCAGAAGATAGGCGTGGTAACCGACCTGGACGGTAACTTCAAGCTCGACATCGGCGAGCGCAAAGCCCGCCTGGTGATTTCTTTCCTTAGTATGGAGACGATGGAAGTGTCGGCCACGAGCGGCAAAGACGTGGTGGTGACGTTGCGTGAAAGCACACAAGACCTCGACGAGGTGGTGGTCATCGGCTACGGCACATCACGCCGCGGCGACCTGACAGGTGCCATCTCCTCCGTGAACGAAAAGGTGTTACGCGATATTCCACTGACTTCGGCAGCGCAGGCCATCACCGGAAAGCTGGCCGGAGTGCTTGTCACGACAACCGACGGTTCGCCTGATGCAGACGTACAGATATTGGTGCGCGGCGGCGGCAGTATTACACAAGACAACTCCCCACTCTACATTGTCGATGGTTTCCAAGTGGACAACATCAACGACATTCCCGTGAACGACATCCAAAGCATCGACGTGCTCAAGGATGCCTCTTCCACGGCCATCTACGGTGCGAAGGGCGCGAACGGCGTCATCCTCGTCACGACCAAGAGCGGCAAAGCAGGCCGCACGGAAGTTACATTCAACTCGCACGTCGGCTTCAACAAAGTGTATAACATGACCAATGTACTTTCTCCATATGAGTACTATCTCTTCCAGCGCGAAGTAGACCCGGCAGAAAACGCCGGTCTCTTCTCCATGTATGGCCGTTGGGAAGACCGCGACATCTACCTGTCCGTCCCCGGCAACGACTGGCAGGACATCATGTACGGTGACACGGGCATCAAACAAAGCTACAACATCGGTGTACAAGGTGGATCGGAAGACATGCGCTTCAGCATCAGCTACACTCGCGACGACGAAGATTACGTCATGGTAAACTCCGATTACCTGCGCGACAATCTCCAAGTGCGCCTCAACAAGAAGTTGGGCAAAAAGCTGGAACTGGAGCTTACGGGCCGCCTCACCAAAACCACTATCATGGGTGCGGGTACCAACGGTGGGAAGCTGAAGGATGCGATACGCTTCTCTCCCATTGACAGTATGCAAGCGATGGACGAAGGAGATTTGGGGGCTGATGCCGACAAGACGGACGAAGCACAACTTTCTTCATTGAATGATCCCTATTACAATACGGTCAATGAGTACAAAAAGCAAAACAAGTTACGCCAGACGTATAACATGGGCATAAAGTGGAATATCGTCAAAGGACTGGATTACCAGTTCCGCGGCAGCTACGACTTCGACAACAACTACACGGACAATATCTGGCTCAACAAAACCGGGGAGTCCAGTTCCAACGGCGGTCAACCGGTTGCCAAACGCACCGACGAAAAGGGGCAGAGCTGGAGCATACAGAACACACTGAGTTACCGTTTCCGCAAAGACAAACACGACTTCAACGCGATGGTAGGTCAGGAAATGGTGAGCCGGCAGACAAACAATATGCAGGTGATGTCAAAGTATTATCCTATTGACTTCACAGCCGACCAAGTGCTCTCAATGTGGAACTACGGTACGCCGCAGCCCACCTATACCACCATCGGCGAGCCTTCGCGTACGGCATCCTACTTCGGCCGTGTAAACTACACTTACAACGACCGCTACACGCTTTCCTTTACAGCTCGTGCCGACGGCACGAACGTGTTGGCCCCCGACCAGCGTTGGGGTTTCTTCCCAGGTGTGGCTGCAGCCTGGCGCATTTCCGACGAGGAATTCATGGAATCTACGCGCAACTGGCTCGACAACCTGAAGCTACGCGTCAGCTACGGTGCCGTGGGCAACGCACGCGTTTGTTCCTATTGGCGACAAGACTATTCCATTGAAACCTCGGCCAATAAGCAATATTACCTGAACGAAACAGTACAGACAGGAATGAAGCCAGGTAACACCCTACGCAATGAGAACCTGACGTGGGAAACCAAGCTCTCATCAAACATCGGCCTTGATGCCACGTTTTTCGGTGGACGATTGAACGCCACGCTGGAACTGTATAAAGACGTAACCAAGGACTTGATTCTGCGTATGGACTTGCCTTCCTATTCAGGCTATCAATACCAATACCAGAACTTAGGGCGCACGAGCAACAAGGGCGTGGAACTAACCCTGAACGGGACACTGGTCAACACCAAGGACTTTTACCTCTCGGCCAACTTCAACATTGCGTTCAACAAGAACGTGGTGGAAAAGCTTGACGGCACAGCTACCTCCATGATTGCTCAATCCGGCTGGGCGCCCGACGTAGGCCGCGACGACTATCGCGTTTTCGTGGGTGAGCCTATCGGGCAAATCTATGGTTTTGAAATCGAAGGTTTTTATACGTTCGACGATTTTACCTTCGACCATGCCACCAACAAATGGGTGCTCAATGACGGCGTGGCCAGCGACTTTGACCTGATGGCTGGTCCGGATAATTTCGGTCCCGGTTATATCAAACTCAAAGATCAGAACGGAGATGGTGTAATTGACGCCGACAACGACCGAGTGTTACTGGGATGCACACAACCCAAACATTACGGAGGTTTCGGGCTAAATGCACAATGGCTCGGATTCGACATGGCAGCCATGTTCAACTGGTCGTATGGCGGAAAAGTCTACAACGCGATGAAGATTCTAGCATCCACTTATACCAACCGCCGTTACAACAACATCTCCACAGAGATGAGCTTGGACAAGCGTTGGACAATTATCGACCCTGAAACGGGGGCCAACGTAATGTATGGTAACCTGGCCGACCCACAACGTTTCCGCGAAATCAACCAAAATGCGTCCATTTGGTCGCCCTTGATGGGTCGCACGGTGGTGACTGACTGGGCTGTGGAGGACAACTCTTTCCTGCGTTTCAGCAACTTGACCATTGGCTATACACTGCCCGTCTCGCTGACACAGAAGTTCGGTGTACGCAACCTACGCATCTATGCTACGGCCTCCAACCTTTTCTGCTGGACAAAATATTCCGGCCAAGACCCGGAAGTAAGCACACAGCGCAGCACGCCCATGACACCTAACGTGGACTACTCCGCCTACCCGAAGGCGCGTAACTATGTATTTGGCATAAACGTAACGTTTTAAAAAACAACAAACAAAAGATAACGGAACATGATAAAACATATCTTTGTGGTTGCACTTTCAGCAACTGTACTCCTAAGCTCCTGCATGGATAATTTCCTGGATACGGAAAGTCCTTCGAAGGCCAGCAGCGAGAACGTTTTCGATACCCCGGTCATGACGGAAGCCGCTCTCATGGGTGTCTACTCGTCCATGACGGCCTCCATGATGTACGGACAGAAGCTATGTGTCAACTGGCAGGGTGTAAGCGACGTAGAAGTGGGATCCAATGCTTTCAATCTGGATGACTATAACCAGACAAATGGTGATACGGGCGGCATGAACTTCTACGATGACCCCTATAACACAACGACCAAGTGGAACGACATCTGGACTTTTACCGAACAGGCCACGACCGCAGTCGATGGTATCCGCAAATCTCCGGCAATGGAAACCGAAAACAGAGAAACCATGTTAGCCTACTTGGGTGAAGCCTTGACCCTGCGTGCATTGGGCTATTTCGAGTTGGTGCGTTGGTGGGGCGACGTACCTTTCAAGGAAAACGCAGCCAGCAGTGACTTATCTAATGTCTATATCGGAAAATGCAACAAAGACACCATCTACAACCATATCATTGCCGACCTGAAAGAAGCCATCGGATACCTGCCTTGGCAAGGCAAAGGAACCTACAACGCTGAGCGCGTCACCAAAGGATTTGCCTATGGACTTTTGGCTAGAGTTGCCCTCTTTGCCGGCGGATGGTCAGTGCGCGACGGCAATACATTCCCCGACCTGAAACTGGAGCACCATCCCACCATCGCGGAAATGAACGGATTCTTTGTGGGGCGTCCCAAGAATTACCAGGACTACTACCAGATAGCTCTTGATGCTTGTGCGGACTTACTTGCCGACCCGGAGAACCCACACCAGCTCGACCCCGACTTCGAAGAGGTTTGGGAAAAGGTGAACCACCTGGAACTGAACCCCTACAACGAAAATCTCTTTGAGGTGGCCTTTGGCGAGGGGCAGAGCGGCGATGTAGGTGCCACGATGGGCTACACGCTGGGCAACGGCGTAATCAACGCTAGCCGCGGTATGGGAGGAACTGGTTACGCCTCGACCACCCTCTACTACTTCTATTCGTTCGACCCCGAAGATAAACGCCGCGATGTAACTTGTGCTTTCCCGAGCTACGAGATGGTCGATGGCGTGGCCAAGGAAACCATGCGTTTGAACCCGTTGGGCGTATCGTGCGGCAAATGGCGTTGGTATTGGATGACTGACGAGTATCTCCAACGTCTTGAAGTGGCGACCTCGCGTATCTCGACCGGCATCAACTGGATTCTGATGCGCTACCCCGACATTTACCTGATGTTCGCCGAGGCACAAAACGAGCTTCACGGTCCCACGGAAGTGGAGGCCCGCACCGGGCTGTCAGCAGCTGCGGCCCTTGAGGTGGTGCGTACCCGCGCATTCGGTGCAGGCTCGGCTAAGGTGAAAGACTACGACGGCAGTAGCAAGGAAGCCTTCTTCAACGCCATCATCAATGAGCGTGCATGGGAATTCGGCTGCGAATGCATCCGCAAGCAAGACCTGATTCGCTGGGGTCTGATTGTAGACAAGGTGGAAGCCATGAAAGAGGCCCTGTGCCTGATGTACGACTGGACTTTTCCCATCAAGGTGTTCGACAAGGAACTCACGCAGAACGACATTCCTCGCCGCGTCTACTACAAGTATGAAGCCGACCGTCCGGACTACATCGATCTATCCTCACTCAACCTGAACCAGGACTTGGGAATCTACGACCCAAATGAAAGCAAAGGCGAATATTACGTCAACTGGGTACCCATGCAGGTAGGCATCGACCAGAATGGACGTCGGCCCGATGAAGTGAACAAGAACTACGCGAAGACCATCTGCAAGATCTTGGTCATCGGAACGGGACTGAATGCTTCTTACGACTACTCCGCACTCTTCAGCAAACTCTATTGGGGCAGCGAAGCACAGGCTGAGTTTTCCAAATATTCAGTAGGCAACCGCACATGCAACTACCGCCACGTCTTTGCCATCGACTACGAAAGCGTATTCGAGTCACAAGGATGGCTCTCTAACTCATACGGATTCAGAAACTAAAGCATTGATGAACGCCTACATCCGCACACATGACGGACTCTCCGGATCGTAGTCCTCCATAAGTCGGTTGTAACGCTTCATCTAAAAGAAATAAAGACACTTATGAAAACGCAATATATAAAAACCCGGAATGCCCTTTGCGCGGTTCTGATGGCCTGCTGTGCAGGAAGCCTTTCGTCGTGCGACGATGTGAACGATTGGGGGGTCGATGCTTCTCACGACCGCCTTTTCGCTCCCTTGGTCTATGAGACCATGCAAGTCTCGCCCACCAGCGTGCAAATGCACTATTCGCAAGTGGTAACAGCCACTCGCTACGTGTTTGAGTTCTACAAGGACAGTTTGGAATACCTGCCGGAAAACTTCTACCGCGCCGACACCATCTATGCCGACACGCTCACCATCTATAAGGACGACTCGGCTCCAGCCAAGGTAGAATATGCTACCCTGTTTGGAGAGCTGGCCGGTTCAACGCAATATAGCGTCCGCATGAGAGGGATAGATGAAAACGGCAAGGCAAGCGGATACCTAGGCGTGGCTTTCGAGACCCCACGCGAGCAATTGTTCGAGAGCGCGACACCGACCACCGAGTCTGTCACGTTCACTTGGACACCGACTGACCGCGTGACACACATGCTACTGTTCGACTATGTGAATGTAGCTGAGAATCCTGGTTCAACTCCCCGTTGGGAATACGTTGTGCGCGACGAGCCCATTGAACTGACAGCGAATGACATCGCCGCTTCCTCCAAGACACTGGAAGGACTGGAAAGTGGTACGAACTATAAAGTACAGATTTGTTACAACGAGGAAGTGCGCGGCGAATACACTTTCAAAACGCTGGGCCTGGGCGAAGGAATTGTCATCCGTGTGCCTTGGGAGTCGGAAACTGCTGTGATTGACATGGACGCCTTGATGGAGAAATACGAGGTGCAAGGCACGTCAAACCTCACGCTTGAGTTTGAGCCGGGCAAGACCTACAACATCAATGCCTGGACAATGCCTTCAGTGGACAATTTGCTCCTCACGAGTATTACGACAGACCAGAGCGACCGTCCGGTCATCAATCTTCCGCAAATCAGTCTTTCATCTTCAATGCAGTCACTTGCCTTCCAATATGTGACACTTGACGGACAGAACGACAACGCAGCCTACTTCTTCCAGCCAGGCTCAATGAACATCGGTTCCCTTACCTTCGAAGGATGCCTCATCCGCAACATCAAGCGAAGCCTCTTCCGCACCAGCGGTGCACTGAACATGACAAACATCACCATCAGCAACTCCATCATGCAACACATCGGGTGGAATGGTTATGGACTTATCAACATCTCCGGAGATAATACGATAAACCGCATTGAGGTGACCAACTCAACCTTGGTAGACATGGGCGACCAACTGATGGATATTGACGGCGGAATCGGCGAAGTGATCTTCACAAACAACACTCTTTATCAGCCGGCCGAAACACAAAAGGCATTGAGCCAACTCTTCCGTTTCGACAACTGGAACAAATCACCGGCTTCTCCAGGCAGTGTCACGGTGGGCAACCTCATCATTGCCGGCCCGAATGGAGATACTACACTGAATGCCGGACGCAGCAATTACGACTACTTCGACTATTCGGACAACTGCTACCTCACTTCCGATGTGCCCACTGGCGGTTCTCGCTTCGAAGCCATCAATGTGCTGGACCTCTCGTCTGTCAACTTGTTCACCAATCCGGAAAATGGCGATTTTCATTTCAACCCCTCGGCTACCATTCCTGCCGGAGTCAAGAGTGCCGGAGACCCGCGTTGGCAATGAGACTTGGATTACTGTTATGTAGAATCTCTGATAAAACCATAAAGAAATGAAACTCTATCATGCGATAATTGCAGCGGCATTGTTAGGCTTCGGCCTGACCGTGACCGGTTGCGACGAAACCAACAACGACTTTAGCCGAGAATCAATACCTTGGCTTCCCGTACCTGAAGACTTGATAGCCTTCCCCGGAGCAGAAGGCTACGGACGTCATGCTACCGGCGGACGCGGCGGCGATGTCTACCATGTGACAACATTGGACGACACAAACGCGAGTGGAAGTCTGCGCTACGCCGTCGGCCAGACGGGTGCACGCACCATTGTCTTCGATGTAGCCGGGACGATTCACCTGGCCTCACCGCTCGACATCACCAATGGCGACCTTACGATAGCCGGACAATCAGCCCCGGGCGACGGTGTCTGCATCGCCGGTGCCGAGGTGCGGATAAACGCTTCCAATATCATTATCCGTTACTTGCGTTTCCGTCCAGGCAACGACTTGACCTATCTGGACCCTGCTACGGGCAACCCTGTTTCCTTTGACGGCTTGGCCGGCAAGGGACAGCAAGACATCATCATCGACCATTGTTCCTTTAGTTGGGCCGCCAACAAATGCCTTGCCATGTACAACAATCGAAACACCACGGTGCAATGGTGCCTGATCGCTGAAGCCTTGCACGAAACCGAACACGCTGATGGTCTGCACGGCTACGGCACGCTTTGGGGTGGGTCGGGTGCATCATTCCATCATAACCTCATGGCCCACTGCATGGACTGTATGCCCCGGCTTGCTCCAGGAGAATGGACACAAAAAAACGAACGAGTGGATGTGCGCAACAATGTGTTCTATAATTGGGGTGAGAATGGAGCTTGCGGCGGTGAAGGCATGATGGCCAACCTTGTGAACAATTACTACAAACCAGGTCCAGCCACTGCTTTGATTCCCGAAACTGTGCAGCATCGTATCTTTGCACCTGACGTACGTACTGAGACCGATTGTTTTGAAACAGATGAAGAGACCGGTACCGCCTTACCAGACAAACCAAATGCATGGTATCCAATGCTACATGTATGGGGGAAATACTTCATTGACGGAAATGTGATGGAAGGCAATGAAAACGTGACTGCCGACAACTGGGCGGAAGGTGTCCTGGCACAGGTGGAAAACGGTCCGGAAGTAGATGAACTTTACACCGAAGGCACGCAAGACACCATCCGCTTGACTGAGCCTTTGAACGTAGAACTTGTGGCTACCCAAACAGCCGGGGAGGCCTATCGACAAGTGTTGTCCCTTGCCGGATGCGCAAAACGGCGTGACGCCGTAGATGTACGTATTCTCCAAGAAGTGCAAGATGGCACAGCGACCTATGGCACTTGCACAGGCTTCGTGGGCAAAGGATTCATCAACGCCCCTGACGATGTAGGCGGCTATCCCACACTGACAGCCACGGATGAGGAGCTTAACGCTATCGTTGACACCGACGGCGACGGCATACCCGACGAGTGGGAAAAAGCCCACGGACTAAACCCAAACGCCGACGGCGACGGACGCATGGTGAAACTGAGCGACGAAGGCTATACCAATCTGGAGATGTATTTGAACAGTCTGGTGGAAGAACTCACAACCAATCAAAAAACTGAATAACCTACACAATTCACACACTTATGAAGAAACACATCCTGTTAATCTTTGGACTGCTGGCAACCTGCGCGGGAAGCGTGCAGGCCCAGCCGGAGTATAAACTATGGTACGACCGCCCTGCGGAGCAATGGATTGAAGCCTTACCCTTGGGCAACGGACGGCTCGGAGCGATGGTCTTTGGCGACCCGACGCACGACGAGCTCCAACTCAACGAAGAAACCGTGTGGGGAGGTTCGCCCTACAACAACACGAACCCGAAGGCGAAGGATGCCTTGCCGGAGATACGGCGGCTTCTTTTCGAAGGAAAGAATCTGGAGGCTCAGAAACTCTGCGGAGCGGCCATTTGCTCGCCGCGTGCCAACGGCATGCCTTACCAGACCGTGGGGTCGTTACATCTCGACTTCGAGGGCTTTCGCAGCTATGCCAATTACTACCGTGAGCTCGACCTTGACCGCGCCGTAGCCACCACTCGCTTCACATCGGGCGGAGTGGACTATGTGCGCGAGGCGTTCACTTCGCTGACCGACGACGTGGTCGTGCTCCGCCTCACGGCATCCCGCCCCGGAAGCATCTCCTTCCGTGCGCGTTACACCTCGCCCATGCCGGGGACACGACGCAGCGTCACGTCCGACGGACTGCTCCTCCTTGAGGGCAAGGGCACTGACCACGAAGGCATAGAAGGCAAGGTGCGCTATGCCTCCCTGCTGCAATGCCAGCTCGACGGTGGGCAGCAGAAGATAGTGGGCGACACGGCGTTGGTGGTCGAAGGGGCCAACAGCGTGCTGCTCTGCATCTCCACAGGAACGAACTTCAAGAACTACAAAGACGTGTCAGGCGATGCCTTGCCCAAGGCGGAAGCTTATTTGCAAGGCCGTCCCTCGTTGGCGGGTTACGAGCAAGCCCGGGAGAAGCACACGGCGACCTACCGGAAGTATTTCCGCCGCGTATCGCTCGACTTGGGACGCAACGCGCAGGCCGACAAACCGACCGACGTACGGGTGCGCGAATTCAACACACTCTTTGACCCACAACTCCCGGCACTGCTCTTCCAGTACGGGCGTTACCTGCTCATCTGTTCCTCACAGCCAGGCGGACAGGCTGCCAACCTGCAAGGTATCTGGAACTACAAGAAAAATGCTCCTTGGGATGGCAAATACACCACCGACATCAACGTAGAAATGAATTATTGGCCAGCAGAAGTTACAGCTTTGCCTGAAATGCACGAGCCTTTCATCCAACTGGTGCGCGACGTGGCCGAGACAGGCAAACAGAGCGCAGCAATGTATGGCTGCAGGGGCTGGACGCTCCATCACAATACCGACATCTGGCGTTCGACGGGTGCAGTTGATGGCCCGGCCTACGGCATCTGGCCTACGTGCAACGCTTGGTTCTGCCAGCATCTGTGGGATCGTTACCTCTTCTCCGGAGACCAGGACTATTTGGCATCGGTCTATCCCATCATGAAGGCGGCTTGCGAGTTCTACCTTGACTTCCTCGTCAAGGAACCGCAACACGGATGGCTCGTCGTAGCCCCGTCATATTCCCCTGAAAACTCTCCCAATGTAAACGGCAAGCGCACCTTCCGCGTGATAGCAGGCTGTACGATGGATAACCAGATGGTAGGCGACCTTTTCAGCAATACAATTGAAGCCGCCACACTTATGGACGACGACCGGGCTTTTGTGAAAGAACTGAAGCGCGTTATCAAACAGCTGCCTCCGATGCAGATAGGCCGTTGGGGACAGGTACAGGAGTGGATGAAAGACTGGGACAACCCGCGCGACCGGCATCGGCACACATCACACCTTTGGGGATTGTATCCCGGGCGACAAATCACCCCAAGCAACTCGCGCGCCTTGATGGCCGCCGCCGAAAAGACGCTCAACGGACGCGGCGACCACTCCACGGGCTGGTCGATGGGCTGGAAAATCAATTTCTGGGCACGCCTGCTCGACGGTGACCATACCTATAAGCTCATCTCCGAGCTTATCAACATGGCTCTGGAAGAAAAAGGACAAAACGGCGGTCTTTATCCCAACCTCTTCGACGCGCACCCGCCTTTCCAAATTGACGGTAACTTTGCAGCCACATCAGGTATTGCTGAAATGCTGCTCCAAAGCCACGACAACGCCGTGCATCTCCTCCCTGCCCTGCCTTCCGTCTGGACAAAAGGTGAGGTGAAGGGCTTGCGTAGCCGGGGTGGCTTCGTGCTGGAAGACATGCAGTGGGCTGACGGACGACTGGCGACAGCCACACTCCGCTCCACCATCGGCGGTGTGATGCGCGTGCGCAGTGCAGTACCCCTGACACTCGATGGCAAGGAATTAAAGCCTGCCAAAGGTGAATGTCCAAATCCGTTGCTTCGTGCACAGGCCATCAAGAAGCCGCTCATCAGCAAAGAAGCTCCGAAGGACGAAATGCCCGCCCGGACTTATTATGAATACGACATTCCGACCACGACTGATGGCACGTATGTGCTGACAGCCTCTCAGGCAATTCAATAGAAAGAGCCATGACAGGTAGCCGCGTAGCACGGCTACCTGTCATGGCGCACTTGCCTTCTCGAAAACTACTTTTTGGGAATGGACAGAGTTCCCTCACTCTGAGTCCTCCTTTTTATAGAACAGAACTTAACACTGGATACCATCAAATGAATAAGTTATTTATGAGAAATATATTACAGAAAAGAAGCTCGTTCCTCGTGGCTGCCTTAGCCGTCTGTCTGACACTTCCGGCTGCGGGAGGCGACGTGTTCCATGCCGTGGTAGCTGCCGACGGCACGGGCGACTACACCTCCGTGCAGCAGGCCATCGACGCCGCTCCGTCAGAGCGCACAGCCCCCTGGCTCATCTTCGTGAAAAACGGCTCGTATGAAGAATCGGTCACGGTGCCAGCCGACAAGCCTTTCATTCATCTCATCGGACAAGACAAGGCAACGACCACTATCCATCGTGCCCTTAATGTGGGCGGACGGCCAGAAGCAGGCAAGGACTCGTCCTATTGGGCTTGCTCCGTGCACAACCCGCAGTCACCGGTCTACAGGGCCGAAGGCAGCGTAGTAACGGTGAAAGCCAACGATTTCTACACATCCGGCATCACTTATACCAATGATTTCGGCGTGGAGAGCCAGAGCGGACCGCAAGCTCTCGCCATGAAGTCGCAGGGCGACCGGGCCTCATTCTTCGACTGCGCTTTCCGCTCCTTCCAAGACACGTGGATGACTACCCAGAAAGATGCCTATCGCCATTACATCAAAAACTGCTTCATTGAGGGAGCCGTGGACTACTTCTACGGAGGTGGCAACGCACTGCTCGAATACTGCACGCTCTACAACGTGCGCCGGGGTTCCGTCATCGTGGCTCCTTGCCACAAGACAGCGAAGTGGGGCTACGTGTTCCGCCATTGCACCATCGACGGCAATGCCGAGGCTGCCCGCGATGCCAAGACCAAACTGGGGCGTCCGTGGCACGACTCACCCCGCGCCGTCTATATCCACACCACGATGCGCATTCCCATCGCCCCCGAAGGATGGACTGACATGGGTGCCATCCCCGCCCTCTTTGCCGAGTATGACAGCCGCGACGCGCAGGGTAATCCCGTCGACCTGAGCCGGCGCAAGTCCTATTACAAAGGCCGTGGCGACAACCCGCCCACCGGCAGTTGCCCCACGACGGTGACAAAGGCCGAAGCCGACAATATGGTCTATGAAAACATCATCCCCGGCACTGACGGTTGGAATCCGCGTGAGATGATGCACCGTCTGCCAGCCCCGCAGGATGTGAAAGCCAAAGGCAAGTCCGTCGAGTGGAAGCCGGTGGAAGGAGCCATTGGCTACGTCGTTCTCTCGGGCGACCGTATAGTAGGCATCACCGATGAGGCATTGCTCTCCCTGTCTTCCCCTGTTGGCAACGAGGCATTGCGCGTGCGCGCCGTGAACCGTTACGGCACGCTCGGAGAGTAAGAGCAAAACAAAAGGCACAAAAAGAAGGTGCGCGATGTCGCGCGGTAAAATACCCTCTTTTCGTGCCTTTTTTGTTTCTCAAGCGTACATCATGTAAACTTGGCAATCCCTGCAACCTCGAAAAGCGATTGTCTTTTTATATTCCATGAACCGGTCTGACTAAAAAGGCAATGTTACAAAAATACGTAATATTCTTGTCCAATTAATTCCTATGTTAGCGTTTCTTTCTTAACTTTGCTAGCATCCTATCACATTAAAACGCTACTGATATGAGAATAGCTATTATCGGCGCAGGCAACATGGGTGGAGCCATTGCATGCGGATTGGTACAGGGCCGCAAGGCTGAGAAACGGGAAGTCATCGTGGCAAACCCGCACAACGAGAAGCTGCAGGCTTTGCAGGCACGCTTCCCGGAGATTCAGGTGACCAACGACAACAAGGAGGCCGCACGCGGTGCGGACATCATCATTGTGGCAGTGAAGCCCTGGAAAGTCAGCGAGGTGCTGAAGCCCATCCATCCGCAGCGTCCGCAGATTCTCGTCTCGCTCGCTGCCGGAGTGACGATGGAGCAACTCGCCCAGTATGTCGACCCCGAGATGCCTATCTTCCGCATCATCCCCAACACCGCCATTGCCGTGCGTGCCAGCATGACGCTGGTCTGCGGACGGAATGCTACGGAGGAACAGTCACAGATGTTGCTGGACATCTTCAATGAGATGGGACTTGCCATGATGGTGAAAGAGGAACAGCTGGAAGCAGCCACCTCGCTCTCGTCGTGCGGCATCGCCTTTGTGCTGAAATATGTGCAGGCTGCCATGCAGGCGGGCATCGAGATGGGCATCTCACCCAGGAATTCCATGTGCATGGTGGCACAGACGCTCACCGGCGCGGCTTCCATCCTGCTGGAGCAGAACACGCACCCCTCGGTGGAAATAGACAAGGTGACGACTCCCGGCGGTATCACCATCAAGGGACTGAACGAACTCGAACACGCCGGCTTCACTTCCGCCATCATACGCGCACTGAAGGCAAGCAGGTAAAGAACAAACTAACAATCTAAGAACTATGAGCGAACAAATCAAACAAATTGCTGCACGGCTCCGTGGGTTGCGCGATGTGCTGGAACTCACGGAGCAGGAGGTAGCCGATGCCTGCCAGCTCGACGTGGAGGAATACCGCGAAATGGAAGCCGGCACACGCGACCTCTCGGTAAGCACCCTGCAAAAGATATCACGCAACTACGGCATTGCACTCGACGTGCTCATGTTCGGCGAAGAGCCCAAGATGAGCTCCTACTTCCTGACACGCGCCGGAACGGGCATCTCGGTCGAACGGCGCAAAGCCTACAAGTACCAGTCGCTGGCATCGGGATTCCGCGGACGCATCGCAGACCCGTTCATCGTGACCGTCGAGCCCAAGCCGGAAGGGACACCCGTACAGTTCAACTCACACCAGGGACAGGAGTTCAACCTCGTCATCGAAGGACGGCTGTTGCTCAACATCAACGGCAAGGAACTCTTCCTCAATCCCGGCGACAGCCTTTACTTCAATTCAGCACTGCCCCACGGGATGCTTGCCCTCGACGGCAAGCCGGTGAAATTCTTGGCTATAATCATGTAACAAATACAATGGTAGAAAGATTCATTACACAGACGAGCTTCACTTCGCAAGAAGACTTTATCAAGCACTTCCACGTGCGGGTGCCGGAGAACTTCAACTTCGGCTATGACGTGGTGGATGCATGGGCTGCTGAACAACCCGATAAGAACGCCCTCCTCTGGACCAACGACCGCGGAGAGCATCACCAATACACTTACGCCGAACTGAAGGAGAAGACCGACCGTACGGCATCGTACTTCCAGAGCCTGGGCATCGGCCACGGAGACATGGTCATGCTCATCCTCAAACGACACTATGAGTTCTGGTACGCCATCATAGCCCTTCACAAGCTGGGTGCGGTAGCAATCCCTGCCACACACCTGCTCACGAAGAAGGACATCGTCTACCGCTGCAACGCCGCAAGCATCAAGATGATTGTGGCTGCGGGCGACGACGTAGTGCTGCAACACATCATTGATGCCATGCCCGAGTCACCCACCGTGGAACGGCTCGTCAGCACGGGACCGCACATCCCCGACGGATTCGAGGATTTCCATCAAGGCATCGACCATGCCGCCCCGTTCGTCCGTCCGGCACACGTCAACACGAACGACGACATCTCGCTGATGTACTTCACGTCGGGCACCACGGGCGAGCCGAAAATGGTGGCGCATGACTTCACCTACCCGCTGGGGCACATCGCCACGGGAAGCTTCTGGCACAACCTCCACGAGGACAGCCTCCATCTGACCATCGCCGATACCGGCTGGGGCAAGGCGGTGTGGGGCAAGCTCTACGGGCAGATGATTGCCGGAGCCAACGTCTTCGTCTACGACCACGAGAAGTTTACCCCGGCAGACATTCTGGAAAAGATACACGAATACCACATCACGTCGCTCTGCGCACCGCCGACCATCTACCGCTTCCTCATCCGCGAAGACCTGACGAAGTACGACCTCTCGTCGCTGGAGTACTGCACGACGGCAGGCGAAGCGCTCAACTCGGCCGTCTACGACACGTTCAAACGCCTCACGGGCATCCGCCTGATGGAGGGATTCGGACAGACCGAGACGACACTGACCCTCGCCACCTTCCCGTGGATGGAACCGAAGCCCGGCAGCATGGGTGTCCCCAACCCGCAATACCACATCGGGCTGCTCACTCCCGACGGACGCCCGGCAGAAGACGGCGAGCAGGGACAGATTGTGGTCTACACCGACCAAGGCAAGCCGTTGGGACTCTTCAAGGAGTACTACCGCAACGAGCAGCTGACGCGTGAGGCATGGCACGACGGAATCTACTACACCGGCGATGTGGCATGGCGCGACGAGGACGGCTATTACTGGTTCGTGGGCCGTGCCGACGACGTCATCAAGAGCTCGGGCTACCGCATCGGCCCCTTCGAAGTGGAAAGTGCCCTGATGACCCACCCGGCTGTGGTCGAATGCGCCATCACCGGCGTCCCCGACGAAATCCGCGGGCAGGTGGTGAAGGCGACCATCGTCCTTGCCAAGGACTACAAGGCCCGCGCCGGCGATGCGCTCGTCAAGGAACTGCAGAACCACGTGAAGCGCGTCACCGCGCCCTACAAATATCCCCGCGTCATCGAGTTTGTCGACGAACTGCCGAAGACCATCAGCGGAAAGATACGGCGCGTGGAAATCCGTCAGAACGAGGCGAAGAAGAGACAAGCGTGAGTGTGTGCAGGCGGAAGCGCCCCTGCCCCGTCTGCACATCCACGGAACCACATACAAACTTAAAAGCTCAAACCTATGGCAACAACAAAAGATTACGGCTCATTGGTCGAAGTCTTCAGAGGCGACCTTTGGGAGGCAGAACTGGTGAAAGGCTTCTTGGCAGCAAATGGCGTACAAGCCATGACAAAGGACGAATCGGTCGGTCTGGTTACCGGTCCGTACAATAGCGGCGGACAAGGCGTTGTCGTCCTGGTGAACCACGAGGAGCAGGTGTTCGCGGAGAAAATCATCCGGGAGAACAAGCCCAAGTTGGAGAACCGTTGACCCTGTTCGGGTCGGAAAGAGACTGGAAGGTGTGCCCGGCAAGAACCGCAGGGGCACACCTTCTTTCGTTTCCCGCCGGCGGGCCCGTCTCATACGGCATACATATTTATACGTCAGAGGCGGTTTATTCGCTCCTTTTTGTCATAAAAAGGCATTTTAGCGTGGCATAAAGATTAAATATGCCTACATTTGCCTTGACACATATCATCCAAAGATACGACTATGAGCAAGGACAACCATACACGCATCGTGGTCAAGGTGGGCAGCAACGTGCTCACCCGGACTGACGGGACACTTGACGTCACCCGCATGTCGGCACTGGTCGACCAGGTGGCGGAATTGCGCCGGGACGGTACGGAGGTGATTCTGGTCTCTTCGGGTGCCGTGGCGGCAGGACGCAGCGAGGTGCATCCTTCTGGAAGACTCGACAGCGTGGCAAGCCGACAACTGTTCTCCGCCGTGGGACAAGCCAAACTCATCAACCGCTACTACGAGCTGTTCCGCGAACACGGCATCGCCGTCGGACAGGTACTCACCACCAAGGAGAGCTTTGGCACCCGCCAGCATTACCTGAACCAACGTGCCTGCATGGAGGTGATGCTACGCAACGGAGTGCTCCCCATCGTCAACGAGAATGATACCATCTCCGTGACCGAACTGATGTTCACGGACAACGACGAGCTCTCGGGACTCATCGCCACCATGATGGATGCATCCGCCCTCTTCATCCTGAGCAACATCGACGGCGTCTATACCGGTCCGCCATCCGAGCCGGACAGCGTGCTGCTCCGCGACATCAGGCCGGGAGAAGACCTGTCAGAGTACATCCGGCAAGAGAAGTCAGGCTTCGGACGCGGCGGCATGATTACCAAGACCCGCATCGCCCGCAAGGTTGCCGAGGAGGGCATCGCCGTGTGGATAGCCAATGGCAAGCGCGAGCGAATCCTGCCCGACCTCATGGCTCATCCGGACACGACACCCTGCACCCGGTTCGTCCCCTCACCCGTCGCCCCGTCGAGCGTCAAGAAGTGGATTGCCCACAGCGACGACTTCTGCAAGGGAGAAATCCAGCTCGACGAGGAAGCCACCCGCCGGTTGACGGAAGGGCAGGTGGCAAGCATCCTGCCTGTAGGCATCACCCGGGTAGAGGGAGACTTCGAGGAGGACGACCTCATCCGCATCATCGGCGCCGACGGACAGCGCGTCGGAGTGGGAAAAGCCGACTGTGATGCCACGACCCTGCGACGGGAACTGGGCTGCAAGGACAAGAAACCCGTGGTGCACTATGACTTCCTCTACGTGGAAAGCTCCGTCTGCTGACAGGAAGGCAACCCTCACACACAAGAACCCGCTAACAAAAGAACCCACATGGACATACATTCCCTATTGGCTTCCGCTAAAGAAGCCTCCTTCAACCCCGGCATACAGGACGAAGCACTCGTCAACGAGACCCTGCGCCTGACCGCCGACGAGATTGAGACACAGACTGACGCCCTCCTCGCCGCCAACCGCAGCGACCTGGCACGCATGAACCCCGATGACCCGAAATACGACCGGCTGAAGCTCACGGCAGAACGCCTGCAAGGCATAGCCGACGACATGCGTACGGTCGCCTCTCTCCCCTCTCCGCTGGGACGCATCCTGCAACACAGCGTCCGCCCCAACGGCATGGAGCTGACACGGGTGAGCGTCCCCTTCGGCGTCATCGGCATCATCTACGAGGCGCGACCCAATGTGACCTTCGATGTGTTCTCCCTCTGCCTGAAGGCCGGTAGTGCCTGCGTACTGAAGGGAGGGAGCGATGCCCGGGATTCGAACACGGCAGCCGTGTCGCTCATCGGCAATGTGCTCCGTCGGCAAGGACTGCCGCCCCACCTGGTGACCCTGCTTCCTCCCGACCGCGAGAGCGCCGACGCCCTGCTGCGTGCCAATGACTGCGTGGACCTGCTCATCCCGCGCGGAAGTGCCGGACTCATCCGCCACGTACGCGAGCATGCCACAGTCCCGGTCATCGAGACCGGTGCAGGCGTCTGCCATACCTACTTCGACCGTGCCGGTGACACTGCCAAAGGGGCAGCCATCGTCTGCAATGCCAAGACCCGCCGGGTGAGCGTCTGCAATGCACTGGACTGCCTGCTGGTTCACCGCGAACGCCTCGCCGACCTGCCGGAGCTCTGCCGTCCGCTTGCCGAGAGCCGGGTGGTGCTTTATGCTGACGGACAGGCCACAGCCGCCCTTGCAGGACATTATCCTGCCGACCTGCTGCGACCGGCAACGCCCGACAGCTATGGCACGGAATTCCTCGACTACAAGATGGCGGTGCACACCGTCGCCTCGCTGGATGAAGCACTGGCACACATCCGCCGCTACGGCTCGCACCACAGCGAGTGCATCGTCACCGAAGACGCAGCTTCCGCCGAACGCTTCATCCGCGAGACCGACGCAGCCTGTGTCTACACCAATGTGTCAACCGCCTTCACCGACGGGGCACAGTTCGGACTGGGAGCGGAAATAGGCATCAGCACGCAGAAGATGCACGCCCGCGGTCCCATGGGACTGGAGGCACTCACCACCTATAAATGGGTGATACGCGGCAACGGACAGATACGTCCGCGATGAACGCCCCACCCGAACAGATAACTATTCACACCAACATAAACTAAGAAACGACATGAGAAACTTTACATGCGTACAAGACCTGGGGCCTCTGGACAGTGCCCTCCGCGAAGCTTTCGAAGTGAAGAAAGACCGCTTCAAACACGTCGCACTCGGACGTAACAAGACCCTGCTGATGATTTTCTTCAACAGCAGCCTCCGCACCCGCCTGAGCACACAGAAGGCGGCTCTCAACCTGGGCATGAACGTCATTGTGCTCGACATCGCCCAAGGCGCGTGGAAGCTGGAGACCGAACGTGGCGTCATCATGGACGGCGACAAACCCGAACATCTGCTCGAAGCCATCCCTGTGATGGGTTGCTACTGCGACATCATCGGTGTGCGTTCGTTCGCCCGCTTCGAGAATAGGGACTATGACTACAACGAGGTCATCCTGAACCAGTTCATCAAATATTCCGGACGTCCGGTGTTCTCCATGGAGGCAGCTACCCGCCATCCGTTGCAGAGCTTTGCCGACCTCATCACCATCGAGGAGTACAAGAAGAAGGAACGTCCCAAGGTCGTCATGACATGGGCGCCCCATCCCCGTCCACTTCCCCAGGCTGTTCCAAACTCCTTCGCCGAATGGATGAACGCCACCGACTATGAGTTTGTGATCACCCATCCGGAAGGCTACGAGCTGGCACCCGAATTTGTGGGCAAGGCACGGGTGGAATATGACCAGATGAAAGCTTTCGAGGGCGCCGACTTCATCTATGCCAAGAACTGGGCGGCCTACAGCGGCGATAACTACGGAAAAATCCTGAGCACCGACCGCTCATGGACCGTGAGCGAACGTCAGATGGCAGTGACGGACAATGCCTACTTCATGCACTGCCTCCCTGTACGCCGCAACATGATTGTCACCGACGAGGTCATCGAGAGTCCGCAGTCGATTGTCATTCCCGAAGCCGCCAACCGCGAAATTTCGGCAACTGTCGTCCTGAAACGCATGCTCGAATCCTTGTAATCACCGTCCGTTCGGAATGAAAGTGTAGAATAATTCCACACATTATTCCACACTTTCCACACTTTTCCACACTGCCGTACAGGCGTGCCACTGGCAAGACTTCCTATTCTTTAAAAAGCAATGTTCCTTGACATCCGTTTACAATATATCTCAACAATTATATTTCCAGGGACACTTCATGGGGCATCTCTTAAAACTTTTCACAAGCGGAAGGTTTAAGACAGGAAGAAGCAGGACACTTTTAGTAGTCTGACAGCTATTTTGTTAGAAGTTTTCAATAAACAGAAAACGCAAGTACAGTACTACAGGTCCGACAAAGCGCCTGACAAATAGCTAAAAGAAGCTATATTTCGTAGTCGGAAGCCAAAAATATGTATTTTATACTGACAGGTTGGCACAAAGTCCGGCTTTGGCACATGGGTTGCAATATAATTATCGAGCGAGGCTTGAAAAGGATACTCCGACAGGGCCTTGCTTACGTAAACAACTAAAAAGCATCAGAAAGTATCTGGCAAGCATGAGGAGGGCAGGCTAGGAAATACGCTGACAGTCGCAGCACTGAAAGATATTTAAGCCGTCCCCACTAAAACGGTCATTCATCACACTGCGTTTACCACTTGCTACCGATTGTGAGCGTGTGAAACACGGACGAGTGCCGAACGAAGCCGACCCTGCTTCTCCCCTTTGCTACCAATACGATTTGGTGAACTTAGTGAAGACCACATACACACAACTTTATATGATTAAAAATTCTCCTAAAGAGACTTGAAACTAAACTTAGCGGCTTCCCATTCGTGATTGAACCGGAAGTCGCGCTTTTTTTATACCCCTTCGAAAAGTGTGCCAAGATTTGGGGTCGGTTTGTTTTCCGACGTTCTACCAACAGCTTTCCATCTGTCATTTTATCTATCAGTTTGACACTTTCACCTATTGCTTCTATGAGCATACAACTGGCAGCCAAATTCTTCATTCCCTCCGGAGAACTATAATAATCATCAACACACAAAATGCTTTTATTCCAATCTTTCAACATCTGGATAGCTTCATGTATTTGATGTAAAAGTCCAAACGTTCTATCTGATAACATAAATACCATCTTTATCTATTTCTTCAAGCAAATAAGGATTTATATGCTTGTGAACCCTTACTACATCCACAGAACATTGGAGCAAGTTTTCCAAGAAACGCTTCAGGCGTACCATCCTATAAATCTCTGGTTCCATTTCCACACAGACATCAATGTCACTGTCTTCTTTCTGTTCATTTCGTGATACAGAACCGAATATGCGCAATGATTTGATGCCAAACATTGATTTCAATTCGTCGGCATGAGAAGATATTAGTGATATATACTCTTTCGTCGTCTTCATAAACCTATCATTTTATGAATCACAAATTTAGGTATATTAATCGGAATCTGAAAAGAAAAAGAAGAAATTCAGCCATTGAAATCAATTCATGAATATACGTCACATTGGCATCAGACACCACGTATTCGATGGACTGGATGCCCCTCATGTTTGTGGAACTGCCCCGATATTTATCGGAAAGGCACTTCACAGGGCGATTAAGATAAAAGAAGAAAACGACTTGGCAATTTAACCCCAACCGGCCCTTAGGCCGCTCAAAGCCCAAGGACCGGTGTGAGTCAGGAATAACACGAAATGATTCAACCGATCCGTATGCCTGTAATACAAACCTGAAAACAGGCAAGACGAAAGCCAGACGCTTTTTTATGGTTCATCCGACATTTCGTGTGATAGTTTATTAAAGAAGAAAAACCGCTGAACAAATTGTATATTTGAATAAGCACAAACAAATGTACAGTAATGAACAGCAGTTTTCTATATC